>JAAUXT010101781.1_pt1:7500-13510 | contig 13510 bp, 8 predicted proteins | sample 7278171 | NCBI WGS metagenome assembly JAAUXT01 (sample SAMN14350112, study PRJNA611818) | marine sediment metagenome | isolation source: surface marine sediment (1.8m) | place: French Polynesia: Moorea | collected 2018-08 | reverse complement strand
GTCTGATGTCTGGGGAGGGTCTGGGGGAGGGTCCCAGGGAGGGGGGAGGGTCTGGGGGAGGGTCCCGGGGGAGGGTCCAGGGAGGGGGAGGGTCCAGGGAGGGTCAGGGAGGGGTCTGGGGTGGGTCCTGGGTGGGTCTGGGGAGGGTCCAGGGGGAGGGTCCGGGGTGGGTCTGCAGGGGGGGTACAGGTGAGGGTCTGGGGAGGGTCCAGGGGAGGGTTTGGGATAGGATCTATGGAGGTCCAAGGCAGGGTCTGGGGGAGGGTCCACAGAAGGGTGCAGGGGAGGGTCCATAGGTGAGTGCGGGGGAAGGTTCGGGCGAGGGTCCGGGAGCAGAGTCTAGGAAAGGGTCCAGGGACGGATCCAAGAGCAGGTCCAGGGGGCCTGACCTCCAGACAATTAAATAACCTGGGTGCCGTTCTTGTTTCTGCGCAAACTCCGAGTCTTCAGAGTTGGACTGAAACCAAAAGGCAAACGGTGTGAAAAATAGCGGCAATAGGTGCAACTGTAATTTTTCACACACACTGTGCACAGTTTTCCTTGTTGAAGTGGCGTCCTGGGCAGGGGGGGGTCGACCCCCCCTCCCCCCTGACCGGATCCTGAGTCCGTGGCGCGTGTCGTCCGCTTCCTGTGGACACAGCCTCATCCGGCAAACGCTGCTTCTGCAGATCTCGCACTGGACCCCGAACTGGGGTCAGGGGGGGGCGCAACCTTGCGTGCGGCGAACTGGGGGGGACCCGGCTCAGGGACTTTCGTGGGCCAACCTGCGGACGGGGGACAAAACTCCGTCCTTGAAAATAACAAAGAAAAACATTTGTTTTGGTCGGGGGCGACAGGCGCCCGACCCTGGATCCCCTGAAGCTGATGACGCAGCAGAGGTTCCGTCTCGAGAGCAACGGGCGCAGTTCGGAGCGGTATGCGTGCACACCTGGTCACCCTGAGCGCACCCACCTCATCGTACACTGGATCATGCAGGGGTAGTTCTCTCATCCAATCAGCGGTGATGCCCCACAAACTGATGAACCTTTGTGCTGCAAAATGGAGCGCGGTGGAGGGGGGGGCGGGGGTCAGCAGGGAATCCAGGGCGCCTCGCCCCCACAAAGGACTCCGTCTCTGCGCCGGAAGCCGAGCTTCTTCGTGCGCTGTGCTTGTTAAAAGTGGAACCAGCAAACTCTCCAAACCCTGGATCCGCCCCTGCTTTGTGCTTTCTTTTTCTTTTTTTTATTTTGCAACAACAATGGGTGATCTCTGTGTGTGCAGCGGAGTGTGTAGGGCAGCGGTGTCGCGTTCTCCGCATACCGAGGCGCTGCGGGTGCCGCACCTGTGGCGCCGCCGCGCGAATACGCGTCTGTTTCAAACTGACCTTCCGACAAAAAGACACACCTGGTGAGAAAAGGCAGAACCCTGCAGGGAGAAACGGAACAGGGTCCCGCGCAGCCGCGTGACGTCAGAATCACGTGTAAATTCCCGTGATTCCTTCCCTTTTGCGGGCCAGGGGCGCGTGGTTCCACATTTTGGAGGCAAAGAGCGCTTTGCGTCGCTTTTGCGTTTGATACGTGGGTTGTGCGTTGACGTGAACAGACCACAAAGTGCAGATGCGACGCCATTTCACGGCGTCGCCACAGCTGCGTCGCGCTGGATTCCTCCCCGTGTGAGAGTCACGACGCTGACCCGGTTCGCGCGAACGCGTCACGCATGGCGTCTCAGCGCAGTTCCGCTCGGTGCGCGCTGCGTGTAGGGACGATTCACGTCACGCGTTGAGCGACGCAGCGTCTGCGTCTGTCACTCACACAGTGTGAAGCTGGTCTTTGTCCAGTTGGTGTCACTCTGGTGACGTCACGTCACTTTCGTGACGCTTGACGCACAATCGAGTGAACGTGACGTAGGAACGTTGCGTCGTGGACGACGTGGCGTCCCTGAGACGCAGCGTCTCAGGACGTGGAGCCGCAGCGTCGCGACGCGTCGCCACGTCGTCCTGGGGGATGCGATCACGTTTCACGGTGCTCTTTGATCTCGGTTTGCACATAAACCGAGGTGGCCACGTCCGGGTAAAATTCAGATTTATACGTCGCGAACACTGTTATTAAGGTATAACGTTATCTGCGCAATTGAAAGTATCCCTGTGTCAGTGTCCTTTGCCATAGAATAAGGTTTTTGTTCCACGTGAAATTGGACGATTTCGAGGGGTTCGGTAGCGACACAAGGGCCTCGTAAAAAGGCTTTTTTGCGACGCTTCAGAGAAATGTCCAACACTCTTTGGCCTGGTTGTTGGACGGGGTGGCGCACGTGTATTCGTGCACGATTGTTCACACTGGACGTGACAGAAACATTGTTTTCCGGTCAAAAGTCACGGACGCCACGTCGTCGCTCGCTGACACTGGAGGCGTCCCCGTTTTTCCAGAGGGCATGAGCTCATGACTTGCACAACACACGATCAAAATTGAACAGCTGTGGACAGACTGTTGCCATGCGCAGAGACGCAACGTCGTGAAGACGCGTCTCGCGTGGCGAGAGATGACGCAGCGCCGGCTGACGTTGCCTCGACGCAATGCGTGACGCATCCGACGTGTGCAGTGCGTCGTAAGACGCCCCCAATACGACGTCGCGTTACTTGTCGTGCAGCGACACAACGCAAGGCGTCAGTTCCTGAAACAGATCAACCAACGTTCTCCGCTTCAGGCTCATTCTGCCTCAGATACCCAAATTTCTAAGTAAGTTAGCAAAGCGGACAAAACAAACATTGACAAACCACTAACATCCTTTTGTGGTTCATGAAATTTTCTCCTTGGCGCACAAAGAGAAAAATGTAAAAGATAAGGTGCGACAGATAAGAAAATTACCCGCCGAGTGAGAAAAAAATGGAGGCTGGTTTTGTTGTGGCTTCGACCCCTCTGCTCGTTTGGACGAGTCGCCTGAAGGGAAACAATTAACTAGAGACTCGGGCAGCCCGTTTCACGTAGGATGCGTCACGTGTTTCACGTAGGATGCGTCACGTGTTTCACGTAGGATGCGTCACGTGTTTTACGTAGGATGCGTCACGTGTGCGTCACGTGTTCCACGTAAGATGCATCACGTGTTCCACGTAGGATGTGTCACGTGTGCATCACGTGTTCCACGTAGGATGCGTCACGTGTGCGTCACGTGTTCCACGTAGGATGCATCACGTGTTCCACATAGGATGCGTCACATGTGTGTCACGTGTTCCACGTAGGATGCATCATGTGTGCATCACGTGTTCCACGTAGGATGCGTCACGTGTTTCACATAGGATGCGTCACGTGTTTCACGTAGGATGCGTCACATGTTCCACGTAGGATGTGTCACGTGTGTGTCACGTGTTCCACGTAGGATGCGTCACATGTTTCATGTAGGATGCGTTATGTGTTCCACGTAGGATGTGTCACGTGTTCCACGCACGATGCGTCACGTGTTCCACGTAGGATGCGTCACGTGTTTCACGTAGGATGCGTCACGTGTTCCACGTAGGATGCGTCACGTGTCTCAAGCGAGCAGCGCTCCAGTTGCCGTGGCGAGTGCTGCGTCGTCCGTGACCGGTTGCGTCGCTGCGTTCGTCAGCAGACGCTGCGTCGTCACTTGCAGCGGAACTGCCTCCTGCCTCGTGCAGCAGGGACACGACACACGACGCGCGCAGCGGCTGCGCGCCTGCTGACGTAACGCACGACGCCTCCAGCGTGCACGGGGCCCCCATCACTCCACCACCTCCATCCAATTCACCAGCATCTCGACAAATCTCACCGTGTCATCGGAGCATATTCAATCAAAAAACACATTGTGTCTCCGCGGAGAGGGACGAGACGGAAATTCCGCAAACAAAGGGCATCATTGTGTTGTTGTCCTCAGTCTGAGTTCCTCCGTGATTTTGCTGACGGGATCGCTCAGGAGACGGGGCTGCAGACGCGGTTCTGTCCGCAGATGGGGCCGCCGGGGCGCGGGAGGGGAGGCCCCGCCGTGGGGGGGGGCGCCCTGACCCGTCGGGGTGCAGGGCCACCGGAGACCCAGAGTCCCCCTCAGTCCTCCAACCCCTGGAACCCTGCCGTAGGGGTTTACTGACCCTCGACTGAAGACCCCCCCCCTTCGGTTTGTGTTTGGTGTGTGATGTCAGAATTCCTGGTCAAACCCTGAATCCGCCAGCGCAGAGCCGACCATTTCGCTCTTGGATCGCTGTGGGAGAGTGGCGTTCTCTACCCCCCCCCCCCTCAGTCCCCCCTCCCACGACATACAGGCCTTGAAATTCGAGTCCATCGAAGGGCCACCGAGAGAGGAGAGGGTGAAAGCCAACTTATTTTTACAACTGACAAGGTAAAATGAATGTCCTCGTTTTTTTCTTCGCAAAACATCAAGCAGATTTGGTTTCCATGAAAGACAGGTCCGCATAGCACGTGGTGTGCGCGCTGCACAGTAGTGCTCCGCACAACGCGATGCTCTGCTGTGGAGTGCAGTGCAGCTGTGGTCCGCTTCGCACGAGCTGTTCTGAGGCTCGTTTCAGGTGCGTACCGCTCAACCCGTCGTGCTTCTCTTGGCTGGAGTTTTCCGTCGGGTCAGCCGGACTTGAGCTGCTGGGATACGCGGTGCTATTCTTGGTCGCAACGTTTTTTCCTTTGTGTTTTGAGGCTGCTTCACGCTGCGCGCACACACGAAACGCAGGACGCAGGTAGTGTGACACTGGTCTGATCTGTGCAGCACAAAGCACCCAGTGTGAAACATGCACACAAGAGATGCTTTGCAGCAGGTTCTAGTTTGGCCTGGTTAAAACCCATGTGATTGCCCCAACGACCTGGCGGTGGGACCCGATGCAGAGCATGTCGCTACGGTGCCCACCAGAGGGTGCTGGAGCCGCCGGACCCGTGGCTGTTCCGGTGACCGGACCCACCCTGCATCAGTTCAATACTCTTCTCCCCGCTGCAGAATAAAATGTGGAGCAACAAGAGCAGCCGCCGCGCGCCGCCGGCGGTAAAAAACGAGACGCTGATATTTTGTTTGCACAGTTGAAAAAGACTCAGTTGTCATGGAGAAAAAACCGTCGCCGCAAAAAGACGTTGAACAAACACAGCGTCGAGCGGTGGATGTGGCGTCCAGGCCCGCAGCCCGCAGCCCGCAACACGCGTCCGCACCAGCGTTGCGCTGCGTTCCTGTGTGACGCAGGGAAGCGTCACGCTGGACGCGTCACGTGTTGCGTCACCAGGGATTGTACAAAACGACGTTTTGATCGCCACCGTCAGTGGTGAACGGTGTTTTATGATTTGCCAGTGCCATGGAAACGGTTCTTTTTTTCGACGCTGACTTTGGCGCGATGTGCCTCAAACGTCGTGCGTGACCTCGCTATGGTTGACGTCAGGGGGCGCTGTGTCGCCTCGACGTGACGTCACGCCGTGTACGTGCGACACCTCGAGTCTGCGGTGCACAACGTCATGACGCAGGTGTTTCTGCACGACGCGTGTGGCCTTCAGGTTCGGCGTGTTGTGCGGACAGGGTTGTTCTCTTTGCTTGTGACGGACCCTGCCTCGGTCGAACACGCTGTCTTCGAACTGTGGAAACAAAAACGCAACAGACAGGAAGCGGTGCAGCTCTCGTGGCTTCGGCTCCCCCATCACCAGGTGTTGGGCACTTCTTCGGATTGCCCTGCCATCTACCAAAAATCTAGGAATTGTACCCGACGTTGGGTCGGAGTAAAAACTGCGACACCGGTGTTTGGTGTCCCTGTGTTGATGGTTCATTCAAACCCAGTTCCTTCCTGGGTTTTTTCGCACGTTTGGTGCGGTTGTTTTCTTCAGCCTTCCATGGACAGAGAAAGGAAAAAGGAACAGGATTGCGCTTGATCTGTTGGTTCACGATGCGTTTTTCACGAACCCATCCTGGGGATGGGAGTTTGAGTTGACCGGTTTGGGCGGTGGGTACAGTGCTCTCGTTGACGCCGTTCCCAGGGGCGGAGTCAGGGCCCCTGAAGAGGGCGACTTCCGGTCATTTCGGGCCTGAAATGACTGTGCAGCGA
>JAAUXT010101781.1_pt1:0-5000 | contig 13510 bp, 8 predicted proteins | sample 7278171 | NCBI WGS metagenome assembly JAAUXT01 (sample SAMN14350112, study PRJNA611818) | marine sediment metagenome | isolation source: surface marine sediment (1.8m) | place: French Polynesia: Moorea | collected 2018-08 | reverse complement strand
GGTCACAACACGTGCGTCGTTAGGGGCGACATGCATGCATGTTGCTACCCAGCAGTTGCGTAACACCACGCGCGTTACGTAACGCCGCACAAAAGGCTCAAGATCTGGTCGGCTCTGCCTGCTGCAACGAGCGAAATTGGATAAAAAAGCGACCGCATGGGACGAGCCGGAAAAAGCTCGGCAGCCTTTGTTTCACAGGAGACACGTGTAGCCACAAAAAGTTCCTCCAGCAACCGGAGTGAGCGAGAGAGAAAAAACACAACTGGAGGCAGCAGCGCCTTTGCATTGATGATGAGGCGCAGTGTTTTTTGAGAGGAAAAAAAGCGTCGGCGGCGCTCGGAAATTCAGGCGCAGTGAACCGGGGAGAGTGGAGGCAATGTAACACGGTAGAGATCGGGGCCTGCGCCACTGTACGGGGAGCCTTCCTCTCGTGTGGATCTCAGCTTCAGGACAAGTGTGTTGGTTGATGCTGCGTGGGGTTCAGCACGTGGATCAGAGAAACACGTGGTCAACAGGTCACGTGGATTAACTCAGTGGATTATACGTCTGGAGGATCCAGAGTTTGTTTTTTGAGCATTTTGACTTGGTTTGAGTGATGTCGTCGGGTGAAGTGGACTCGTCCTGTGACTCGAGGTCGGGTGGAGCGGAGCGCACCTGTGACTCCGCGTCGCTTGCGACAGCGTCCCGGACCGACGGCATGGATGCGGTGGAGTACCGCCGGACTCCCCCGGATCCCCGCCACGGCGCGGCGGGAGAGAGACTCGCGCCCCCGGGGGAGACCCTCCTCTCCCCGGGGCAGCAGCGCCTCGCGCCTCTGGGGGAGACCCTCCTCTCCCCGGGGCAGCAGCAGCAGGCCCCGTCGGCGCTGAACCGCTGGTACCGACCCCACCTGAGCGGGTCCGGGGCAGGACGTGTGAAGCAGGAGGAGAACGGGGAGGAGCAGGTGTACCCCAACGGTAGGACTCTCTTGCATGAATTCTCGTTTTGGTTCACAGTCGGAACGGGCTGCGGTTCGGGTCTGGTCACGGGGCAACAGCGCACGTCAATGTTGAACAAAAATGGAAAGGAAAAAAATGACGCCTGGCGCTCTTGACTGAGAGTCAGTTTGGAGGGTGCCGGTTCGCAGCGCCCCCCAGTGGGTCCGCTCTTGTGGCGCCACCAACAAGGAAAGCGTTTTCTCGGCTGAACTCGTTGGTCAGTGGTCGCGTTCGAGGTGCCTGAATTTCCGAATGACTCGTACTCGAGTTCGAATCAGGTCACGTGACGTGTGAAAAGTGCGTGGCTGGAGCAAACCCAACTTCTTACAGTGAAGAAAAAGAATATATATATCAAAATCAGCTGATGGCGCAAAATTAGGGGTTAGATTTTCGCTCGGGTTCTGGGAGTTCGCGGGGGCTTATTGGAGTCCCGTATTCAGGTTCGCTGGACGGTGAAAATGAAGTTTTTTGAAAGTCGGTGAAGGAAGAACTCGGTCTTCGGTCCGGTGCACCAAGCGAGAGAGTCGGGGCGAGACTTGAGCTGAAAAGCGAGAGAGCGCGGGTCTCCGGGGGGTAGTTTTTAGAATTTTTTTGTTGAGATCATAAATCAAAAATTTCAAAAAAAAAACGTGTGTTGGGATCCGAGAGAGGATGGTGTGTCGTGCCGTTGCTGTGCGAGATCGGGCAGGCTGCCACGGAGGGGCAGATTTGTTTGTGCGCGGTGCAACACGCACACACACACACACACACAATGAACACCTGAATCTCCCGTTGTCCAGGTCACAGCGATTCGTGCACGCACGTACTGCTCAATTCGAAGTCGAATTGGGACCTGGTCAGCAGCTGCGCTGGCCTCTGATCCTCCAGAGTGAAAACTCTGCTTCTTTCGCGCACGTTTCAAATTGTGTCCTCTTCGGACTGGTTTTAGTCGGAAGAGTGTGTGTCGAATTCGATTGGGTGTTGTTCGGGAACAGTTTTGAGCGCATTCCTGACGAACCAGCACCCAGGGTCAGACGAAAGGTCACGGAAACTGCCAAGGTCAGAGGATAGGTCACGAGAGGAATTGAAGGTCAAGTAAAGAGGTCAACTGAGTTGCCATAAAGAACAGGAAATCGCGTGTGAACAAGATATTGGTTCAAGGTGACCAAGTTTGAAATTAGAAAATTGGAAAAATTGTCGCTGAATATGATTTAGAGGATCATAGAGGTCAAGGTTGCTGCAGTGTGCGTGTGTGCGTGCGTGCGTGTGTAAGGCAGGTGCAGAATTAGGTCCTCAGATGGACTCGCTTGGGAAGATCTTGACTTGAATTTGTTTTCAGGTGAGAGTGACACTTGACACCTGTGTTGCCACAGAGGTTTGCAAAGGTTGACAGAGGTCACTGTTGGGGGAGGGACTCTGCGTCTCCCCTGGGACCCACTTCTGGATCTCCCTGTGTGTAAATTTGATCGTCTTGCGCAAAAACTCAGAAAAGGACAAGGCAATTGACAGGTATTTGCCAACAGATGCCCCTGAAAGAGGACGGGGAGCCGGCAGTGAGTGTTTGTGTCAGCAGCGGGTGCATCACCTTGTTTGTCAGAAAATGTTTCAAATGGGATTTGGTAATTTCAGAAAAACGCCAAAAAAGTCCAAAAGGGAAAAGGCAAAAAATATCATTTGTCAGGAAATTTTCAATTGGTAATTTGAGTTTTTGTCAACATTCTCGTGGTTGGTTTGGAGCGATGTTGATGTTTTGTGCACAAGTGATCCATCTTGTGGTGTTGCACTATTGTTGCTTCGCGTTACTGTATCTTCTTCCTTGTGCGGGGTTTAATTTGGGTTGACAGTCCCTGAAAAGTGTTGTTCTGGGGGGAATGTGTGATTGATGTAGGGGGGGGGGGGTGCGTGTGGCTGGTGAGGGGGCGTCGTGCGTTGCGTGCGGCACAACAAGACGAGTACCGGCGTTGTGTTGTGTGGTGCGTCCCTGCGCAAGTCCTTGCAACACGCGTTGCGTCGTTCTTGGCGCTGCGTCGCAAGTGACGTCGTCGACGGAGCGTCAGTCAGGGACTCAGGCCGAGCGCCATGAGCGTCACGTCGACGTCAAAACGTGACGCTCTGCGTGTCGCACCCGAAACGCTTGACGCACGTCGCGAAGCAGCGTCCAGTGCATCCCACTGAAAGGAACTTCAGCGTGAACTCTGACCTCGCTGAACGTGCGGACGCGCGCAGAGGACGCTGACTCGACGTGTCGCCCAGAACGCCGGGTCGCAGCCAGTGCGCAGGCGCAAACGCGTTTTGTTCCAGGGCCTCAACTTTTTCTCACTTTTCCATCAAACAGAACAACTTCGCTGCAGGCAGAATGTCAAGAAGAAAAGAACAGGCCACAAAAAGTCGGCCGAGTCGGAAGAAAATGGCCTCTGTGTCACTTTTTTGCGAGAGAAAAATGGCGTCGTTTGCTTGCGAGTTGCGCAAACAAAGAAAGTGATGGTGGTGAGTGTTGTACAGGAACGTTCCGCTCCAGCGCTGCCCGATAATCCCCTTTCACTTTCCTCTCCGTCATATTTCATTCACCTGCAGGAGAAAATTGCCAAATGCGTCTGAACAAGCGAGCTTTTACACACAAGGGGAGGTGGGTGTGGAGAATCTGGATGAGAGTTGACACCGCTGCTGTGAAGTGGACTCGTGAGCGCACAGCTGGGGCGCGGACCCTGGAGAAAACACGACCGGCTCCTTTCATTGGAAAATTACCAGTGTGAGTCCCTTCCGAAGACCCAGATTGCTCCACGAGGGGCTGGTTGTCAAAATGATGAGCTCTGCTCTGAAGAAGATGGAGGAATTGCAGAAAAAATGTGTGTTTTCTTTCGCCTCGAGATGAAGTGTGCAGAAACCTCCTTTGTGGCTTCAAAATGTTGACATCATCAGTTGAAAAACACGTGGGAGGGTCCGAAGGTGCGTGTTGTGTTGTGTTCGAGTCCCAAACACTCCAGGTGTAAAACAGTGGGGACCATTGCAGGAAAAGCTGCAGCACATCTGTGGCAACGTGAAGCAGCTGCGTCTCGTGAGCGGAGTGGGGGGGGGGTATTGTGTGTGTGTACTGAAAGAAGGTGTGTGTGTTGTGTGCGTGCGTTTGTGAACGTGCGCATGTGTATGCGAGTGTGTATTTGTGTGCATGTGTGTGTGGTGCGTTGTGTGTGAGTGCAACAGGGCCACACTGGGAAAGACGCAAACAGCACAACATAAAATTCTGCTTCTTGGCAAAGAGTCAGACACGAAAAAAATGTTGGTGAATGTCAGCTCTGTGTTTTGTTCACCTGTGTGTGCAGCGGAGCGTGTCGCCCATTGTTGGCGCGACCGGCTCCGCACCCGGAAAGTTTTACGGTTTCTGAGAAAAGGCGAAGGAAGCCTGTCAAACAGAGAGAGTGTCTGTTCTCAAGTTGCGTTGTGTGCATGTGTGAGAATTTGTGCGTGTGTGTGAAAGCGCGTGTGTGTGCGTGGGATTCACATCGGGAGCGTCGCGCGCTGTCCGGCGCCGTCAGCCACAACGCGTCAAATAATTTTTCCTACACATCGGGCAAAGGGTTTGGATGAGAGGGAGGCCTCCGTATTTGAAGTCCACGCACAGTTTGCGGGGCATTTTGCACCAGCTGGAGGGGGTACGAGCCCTCATCTCAGTTACAGGCACATATCACAATGTGTTACGTGGTGGGATGGAATGTGTGCAGCAGTTGCACTTCTGGCTGAATGTGGCTGAATGTGGGTATACAGGCTTGTAGGCGCAGCGCTCGACGCCTCCCTGCAGTGTGAACCTGACCTGCAGTGTGAACCTGACCCACCCAGTGTGAACCTGACCTGCAGTGTGAACCTGGCCTGCAGTGTGAACCTGACCTGCAGTGTGAACCTGACCCACCCAGTGTGAACCTGACCTGCAGTGTGAACCTGACCCACCCAGTGTGAACCTGACCTGCAGTGTGAACCTGACATGCAGTGTGAACCTGACCGGCAGTGTGAACCTGACCTGCAGTGTGAACCTGACCTGCAGTGTGAACC
>JAAUXT010082247.1_pt1 | contig 13510 bp, 16 predicted proteins | sample 7278171 | NCBI WGS metagenome assembly JAAUXT01 (sample SAMN14350112, study PRJNA611818) | marine sediment metagenome | isolation source: surface marine sediment (1.8m) | place: French Polynesia: Moorea | collected 2018-08 | reverse complement strand
GGGAACCCCCCATCCACAGCAGACCCCTGGGAAGCCCCATCCACAGCAGACCCCTGGGAACCACCCATCCACAGCAGACCCCTGGGAACCCCCCATCCACAGCAGACCCCTGGGAACCTGACCTCCATGAAGCGAATTGTGTGCTGGACTGAGGATAGTTTCAAGACTTCTCAAATGCGTGTAGAAAAACAACAGAAATGGGAGTGTAGAGACAAATGACGGGTTTTTCAGGAGACACAGCTGCTGGGAAATGTCTCTGATACGCACTTGGTACGCACTTTAGAATCTGGGCCTTATTCAAAATGTTTCTTTTTGTCAAACAAAACAACACAAGGAAAGGAAAGTGACTGTCTTGGAGCAAGCAGATAATCAGGGTTTCAGTCTCATTGTAACAAACATCCCACTGGTAGCATGCTGGAAATTGACACAAAATCTCTCAAAGCAAAGACTGCTTCCACAGAGAGAAAAACAATCGCGCAACCAACACCTTGGAATTGCTTTGCTTGCAGGGGAATTCTTTTATTTTGTTGAAATTTGACAATTAAAGTAGAAACCAACTCAGAGTTCTAAATCCTGCAGTGGTGATACAGATTCTGTGGTGGAGAAGTTCAAAGCTTGAATCCAGAGAATCCACTGTCATAGCCAGCACCTTTTATCAGTGGGGTGCTGTCTGTTCCTCCATGGTAGATCACTGCAACCTCATCTCCTGAGATTGAAGAGGAAATATATGCAAAAAATATGTGGGGAATTGGCTGGTCATAAAAACAAAGTGTGTGTCAACATTGTGCTGAAAGTGCTTCAGCTGATCAAAGATTTAGTAAACCAGGAGACTCACCTTCCTCCACCTGAGCCAAAGCACTGCAGCCAGCCTGGGCAGTGTCAAAAGCTCCATTGCTGTTGTTGTCACCATAGGCCCTGCAGAGCATCACCTCATTGAGGCTCAGATCAAAGTGAGCGTATTCTCCATTGTCAATCAGGAGATAGGTGGAGAAGTAGTACAGACCATCTCCACCAGGGGGGACTGTGAAAATTCCTGTGTCACTGTTGAATCTGAAATACCACTGTCAACAATCATCTGGCCTTCGGCAGACTATTTATGCTGTTGCTGCCTACAATCAGCAAATACCTGTGAGACCAAACACACATTTTCTTCTGCATTTCCTCATCAACCCACCCATTTCCATCATCAACCAGCTCTTCATTGAAAGGAACAGGATTCACAAAGGTGATGCTGCTGTATGATGCCAACACAGAGTGGAAGGCAACAGAACCTGTCAACACAAATTGGAAACAATTTACTTCTGTTGCTATTTCCAAAACAAATGGCAGATTGAGCAAAGATACAGTGTATTTCCTCACCATTGCCAGAGTTTCCACCATCCTCTTCCAGAGCTGTGATTCTGACATCCAGGCTGACATCAGTTGACAGCAACTCTGAAGAAGATTCAGACATGTGCACAGGAGACACAGCAGCTCACAACTTGTCTTGTGTTTCAAAAAAAATAGCATCTCAATTTCCAATCTGTCACATACCATCAATGTTTTGCTCATTGTCTCCTATCCTAAGATCCAAGCCTTCCATTGTCTCCTCCACACTGGTTACCCTGCCAACCAAGTCAGAAAGGGTGCTGTTGTTATCTGCCACATCATGCTCAATAACTGTGACCCTGTTGTCCAAGGATGAAGTGGTTGTCAGCAGGGCTGAAATTTCAACAATGTCACAAAGTGAAGCAGTTATGATGCAAAACTATTACAACAACAAACATCCAGTTGGCCAGAACATTTGCTCACATTCAATATTTTGGGAGTTGATGTTGATGTTTTCCTCCTGATTGGCATTTTCTGTCTCCAGGTCTGAGACTCTGATCTCCAGTTCAAGAACAGAACTGTTGTCACCAGACCCTCCTCCTCCATTCTCCTCCAGCTCAGTGACTCTGTTGCCCAGATCAGTGGTGTCACCTTGCAGTACTACAAAGAAAAATTCCTTTATCTCACAGTGAACAAGGAAGTGCACAACAGAAAGTCAACATATCCTAAATCAAAGCTAAAATTCTTGATGAAAGCCAGATGGACTCATCCCTTCAGGTTTGCTGTAGTTTTTGTGCATTCATGTATTACAGTTTTGCACAAGGAGCACTCACTCACCATCAACTGTGTCAACCAAAGCCAGCAGATCACCCTCCAGATTTTCAAAATTGTCATCCAGATCATCAGTGTCTTTCTCCAGCAGGAAAATCCTCTCATTTTGAATGACGCCATCAGAGTTGAGTAAATCTATGTCCACATTTATGTCTCCTATGGCAATGAGAACTGCTGACATCTCAGCCTCCAGAACTACAACTCTCTCCTCAATTGTGATATTTTCTATCTCAGAAGAACCTGCAAAAACTGGGCAAAACAAACAAAGCCAAATTTAAAGCATCAGTCAAACATGGACAGAGGCTTCAAGGAAAGAGATACACTCATCTCAAAAGCAATAGTTTTGCAAATGTTACCCTCCTATGTACCTGTCTCAACTTTGCTGCTCAAGCCACATGTCTCTTCCAACTGGGCCACAGACTGTTTCAGAATGTCAATCTCAGTCCCATACTGCTTCCTCAATGTTTTAATCTCAGCTTCATGCTGAAGCCTAACTTCTTTCATTTCAGTCTCATGCTCCAATTTCAATTCATCACATTTCAGCTTGAGTGTTTCTTGGTGCAACTGAACCAGCTGCAAAACTTCCTGCAATGATGAAGAGACTGAACAAGGAAATGTTTGGAGGTTTCAGCAGTAATGCTCAGACAACCACACATGTTGGGACAAAACAAGACCAAAGAGATGAGAAACTCTGTGAAGCAGACAGAAACAACAGAGCAAGAAAAGGTTCCACTGAGGCCTACAGTCCACTTGTAATTCTTGAAAATATGGTCTAGGACTGGCTCCCAAACCCACCTGCAGTTGCTCTTGGGTCACAAACCCTGCCTTCCCTCGCACACCTGCAGCAAGACACAAGGCAAGAACGGCAACACAAATCATCATCTTGGTTTCCTTCATCTTGATGCCAAGGTGAGTGTTGCAAACAGTATGAGGAATGTTTTGTGTTGTGGGAGCTTCACAGGTGGAAGATCCGGACTCTCCCAGCAACAGTCACGTCACAGGTGACGTCATAGCAACAAGCGCCAATCAGTGAGGCGGAATCTGGGGCGTTGGTCTCGGGTCTGTGCGAACATCACAGGTGGGATATGGAACAGCTCATGGTGACCACAAGTCATGCAGGGGAAAAGTGATCACAGATATTTTGCGTTTTGGCCAGAGAGATCTCAAGAGAGACAAGACTCATTGTGACCCTGTCATGATCAGTTCCATTGACCAGCCACAAAAGGCTTTTGTGTCTGTATTTCTTTATTTTTCACATGACAATGGATGTGTACACCATACCTCTTACTGAAAAATACATAAATCTCTCCAAACGAATTGCAAATAAAACAAAGAAGCACAACAATCTGTTGTCTTTCAGGGAGATATTTTCTCGTAGAAGCAGAGTGGTTGCTGCCGTCCCTCGCTGAGGGTGTAGAATCCCACTGCACCGGTGTCCCAGGCCACGGCCTCCCCGTCCTCCTCCCGGTACACGGGTACCTCCTGCCCCGCCCCCGCCAGGACGCCCCCCAGCGGCTCAGACCCGAACTGAAACAGAGAACAACTCCAGAGCATCCAGGGGGGCAAGAATGCAGGACCATGCAGGGTGGGTCCAAGGATGCAGGACCATGCATGGTGGGTCCATGAATGCAGGACCATGCAGGGTGGGTCCAAGAATGCAAGACCATACAGGGTGGGTCCAAGAATGCAGGACCATGCAGGGTGGGTCCAAGGATGCAGGAGCTCAGGTTTGTGCCCCCCCCCTCGAATGTGGGTGGAGCTCAAGTTTACGCCCCCCCCCCTGAATGTGGGTGGAGCTCAGTTTGCGACACCCCACCCCCTCTCCCAAATATGGGTGGAACTCACGTTTGTGCCCCACTCAAATGTAATGGAGCTCAGGATTGTGCCCCCCCCCCCGAATGTGGGTGGAGCTCAAGTTTGTGCCCCCCTGAATGTGGGTGGAGCTGGTACTCACGTTCCAGCCCCAGTAGAAGACCTTGTCCTTGAACTTAATGAGAACCTCGGTCCCATTGGGGGAGATGTCCCCGGCCACCGGACCCTTGTGGTCCGGGTCCACCACCCCCAGCGCTGTCCCTGCATAGAGAATTTGTGTGTCGAACAGAGAGGGTGTGTCTTCGTGTATGGTTCTTCACTCTCAAGCAACGTTGATTGATTCTGCACACAGAAAAAGACAATGCACACACCACGCACTCTCTCTCTCTCTCTCTCTCTCTCTCTCTCTCTCTCTCTCTCTCTCTCTCTCACTCACTCTCTCACTCTCTCTCTCCCTCTCCATCTCTCTCTCTGTCTCTCACTCACTCTCTCACTCTCTCTCCCTCTCCATCTCTCTCACTCTCTTTCTCACTCGCTCTCCTTGCTGTCTCTCACTGTTTTTCTCTCTCTCTCTTACTCTCTTCGCACTCTCTTGATCTCTTTCTCTCTCTCTTGCTCTCTTCACAGTCTCTCATTCTCTCTCTCTTTCTCTCTCATACTCTCTCTTTCTCTCTCTATCTCTCTCACACACCAAGTCACACACACACACAATATGCAATTCTTTGTCCTTTTATCTTTGAAACACTACTTCAAGGTTTTTCACTGCTTTCTGTCCTGTCCTCTTCAGCATCGCCAGCCTCACTCACCTCCGAGAGCCGGAACCGGCCCCACCCCGTCGTCGAACGCGTGGGGCGGGAGATAGTAGAGCCTCGCAGCCTCCCCGTCTTCTACCTGTCACACACACAGACGTTCTACTGACTGTCCCAAAGTACCTGTGACCTGACATTCATGCTCAGTTTCTTCAAGCCTTTGGTGAGACCAATTCGTTCGCATCAAGCAAAGCCAGCGCTACGCATGCTTCGTTGAGTGGGCGGGGGCCCAGGGTCTCCTCAGAAACCCAAGAGGGGAGGGTGATTTTAGCCTCAAAAGTTTTGCTGCAGGGGACAAATGAAATTGCAACGGGGCTGCGGGGGGTGCGGTCACGGTCTGCGTGGCTCCATGGAACGAACCCGGCATCAAAAACCCAAACCTCATCCCATACCCCAACACGGCACTTTGGTGATCAAGTCTGGGGGTCAGAGTGAGGGCCAGGGTGGGTAGGTACCCTTAGATCCGTCATCTGCATCATTACTTTCACGTTGCCTTGGTGACGACGTTTCATTGGTGATGTTGTGACCTTGGTGACGACCATACCTCTTGTGACTCTGTTGCCTGGGTGATGATGTTACCTTCCTGACGCCGGTACCTTCGAGATGACGTCACTTTGGTAATTACGTGACCTGGGCGATTACGTTACCTGGGTGACGTTGTAACCTTGGTCACGCCGTTACCTCAGTGACGCCGTTACCTCAGTGACGCTGTTACTTCAGTGATGCCGTTACCTTGGTGATGACGTAGACGGTGCCATCTGGCGCCACCATGAGCGTCTCTGCGTCGCGCTCGTCCCACGTGAACTGCGCGGAGACGATGGTGCGCAGCGCTACCGCCGGTCCGTCCTGCACCAGGCCAGGCTCGGGCACCACGTACTCTGCGACGGGGAAACACAGGAGGGGGTGGAAAACTGCTCAAGGTGGGTGGGGTGAATCTTGTGGGAAGAGTCCAGAAGACCCAGTTTGGAGATCGCTATGGCGGTCTTGGCTGAGGTCTTCACCCAACCCAACCCAACCCAAATCCTCAACTTCAGCGAGATATATCTGGCAGATTCAATAGAAGCCCATGAGGTCATAGACTGCCTTGACGTAAAAAAATTAAGCCAACCAGCCTCACGTGATTTGCGGTCAATAGTCCGGACAAGAATACTTGGAACATTGCCAAGTTTCAAAGCATTGCTTTTTGATCAAATTCCTTCCTGGCACCAAATCCATGACCAAGAATAAATCTATAGACAAAATATGAACACAATTGAGCACCATTCTCAAAGAGAAAGCGCTGTACACATACTTTGGAAGAGGATGCCTGTGGTGCTTGCGCTAAACCGGTACCCGGCGCAAATCACTAAAAAGTCAGTTCTCCCCCATTTTGCAGTTTCAAAATGATTTCAAGACAGGATCCTGGGACCCCACTGCACAGGTTGAGTCCCCCTGCCCCTCTGACCCTGGCTGCCCATGAGACACGCACCGGTGTTGCAGTGCCCGGAGTCCGAGTTCCCCCCGATGTCCCCGACGTAGATAGCGGGGAAGCCCCGGAACTCCCCGACCGCCACGTCCTCCCAATCACAGCAGCGCGCGTCCGTGACGTCATACTCCGCCACCACCTCCGCAGTGGCGCCGTCTATCGCGAAGAGTCTGAAGGGAAGAGAGCAGAGGAGGTGTGCAGAGCTGGTGACCCCACCCCCCCACCCCTCCGTTCTGTCACCATCCCTCTTCATTTCAACCCACCCACCACCACCACCCCTCCGTGCGACAAAGGAGGAGAGAGGAGCAGAAGTGATCTACACGTACAAAACTGGTGAATCCTGCCATTCCTTCTGGCCATCCCTCTTGGGTTTATATCCCCCCCCCCACAGTCAAAGGCGCGATGATGAAATTTGACAGCAAAGGGAAGAACTTCAATCAATGCTTGCAGGATTTCAGAGTGCATTTTCAATTCGACAGCGAATACACGTTGGTGGGTGGGGGCCTTGAAGGGAAGCCCCCTCCCCTGATGGCCATTTTGAGCATGAAAAGCAAAAGCTTTAACAAAGCCTTTGTGGCTCGAAACAGGAGAACATACGTAAATTTGCAGTTTGAGGGCTCAGGGTCCGGGATACTGTGGTGCACCCTGACGCTGTGCCTACCTGGGGGAGCCACCGGCGTCGTTGTGCGCGTAGAGCAGGTTGGCGTGGCGCCGACTGGCGGCGAGCCCCGACGCCTCGTGCAGGTCGTCATCGTCGATCCGTCCCCGCTCCTCCGGCTCCGAGAAGTCCACACCACGCGCTGAAAACAGTGGGCGTGTGCGGCTGGCTGCTGGCGGCGAAGTGGCTCCAAAGTTTTCCCCCTGGGCTGGAGATGGGGCGAAGTCAGCCATTTAATCTCACTCGGGCAGGCAGAATGCGCAAATCGAACGCGCCCAATGTGACACAACGGGCGTGTTCCATTTACACGTGCGGCGGGCTGGGCGGCGGCGAAGTGGCGCCACTTCACCCCTGGCTTGGAGATGAGGTGAAGTCAGCCATTTGGGCTCACTCGGGTCGCTGGCAAAGCAAATCGAACGCTGCCAATGCGACAATGGGCATGTTCCACTGGCGCGAAAGAGTGTCTCGAAAAGGCTGACATTGCTCTGTCTTGAACCCAGGGGCGAAGTCACTCCCCTTTATCACCAGCTCTCCGCATACGTAAATTGAACAGGGCTTTTGATCACTTCCGCCCTCGCATTGTTGTTTTCAATGGCTGTTTTCCATTTACGCAACGGCTGGCTGGCCGAGTGAGCCCGAATGGCTGACTTCGCCCATTTTACCCCATCCCCAACCCTGGGGTGAGGTGGCGCCACTTCGCCGCCATCCAGCCGCACGTGCGAATAGAACGCGTCCATTCCGAACTGGCTTTGTCAGAATTTCCCTTTGAGTTCAAAATGCTCAAATGCAGAGTTGGTCCACGCACACAGGAAACGCTCTGCACGACGGGGGGTGTTCGATTTTCGCGTGTGGCTGGCCACGTGATCAACCTCAACTGACACCGCCCATGCAATCTCCACTTGAGGGGAGAAGTCGCTCCACTTCGGCAAACCGTACCATGCAAATCGAACACGCCCCCACTGAAACCTACCTCCCGAGACGAGGCACCACGTGACCACGAAGAGGAGGACGCAGGACGCCATTTCCACTCCGTCACAACCAGTGCGACGTCACCTGCCGTAAATTGTCACAACCACCACTAGATGGCGTGCGATGTACCAATAAATGCAGGGAAATCCCGCGCTTCAGGGTCAGTCTTATCCAAGACACCAAACAAAGCGTTTGTGGTATCACGACACGGTAGCTTCTCCTGATCTCGTGATACGCCACAGAAGCACCAGCTGTGTCTTTTATAGCCTCATGCTGAGAACACGTGTGGCAGCACACCTGTGGCTCACGTCCCCAGGTGGAGCCACGCAGCGTCGTGAGTGAAGCGAATACGAAGCCGCCGCGGATCCAGAGGGTCTAAGAAATTTCAGGACCACACAACGACATTGTTGTTTGGACTCAAAAAAAATCAGGACCAGGCTCTGACCTCCTTGCAGGTCAGAGCCTGGTCCTGGCTGAGATCGCACTGAGAGCGTTGATGTCATGACACACGCAGGTAGAGACGGCAGCCAATCGCATAGCTCGACACAGTTGTGTCATGCGCTGTGATTTGATTGGCTGACATGCTGAGGGTGTGTCCTCAGCCTGACCTCTCCATACTGCTTCCTCTTGAGGTTTTTGAGGTCAAGAGGAATCCCTCATTTATACACTGGTCGGGACCCTGCCCCGACCCTGGACCTGCCGGAATGACCCAGATTGGGGCTTTGGGTGTTCCTGTACTGGACCCCTCCCTGCCCGACCCTGGATCCGCTGGAAGCCTGCGTCGTGAGAGCAGCATCAGTAAGGACCCTGGCAACAGCGTGAGTGAACATCAGTGGAGAACCATGAGTGAAACAGCTGATTACTACATCTGAGTGCATGCGTGTCTTGATAAACTTTTGTAGTTCTATTTGAGTTCTTTTGAGTCCTATTTCATGTAAAATTTTTACCTGTCTGAACAAGCCTATAAACATTGCTTCCATGGGGGCCACCCAAACAGCTCTTTTGATGACAGCTAGCATTTCATGCAGGGCATCCTCGTCTGGGAAAAATGGCAGATGTTCATTTCGACCTTTACACATCTGATAAGCCTCACTCCAGGTGAGTAAATGTTTGCTGTTCATCACAGTGATACTTTTGCCATTGATATATATTGTGTCAACCAGTTTCCATTTTCCTTTGTATGAAGTAGAATTTGTGTCTACAATCCTGCTTATTCCCTTCTTAGAATCCTCAAAGGCAACTGAATGCATTTGTGGAAGGCCAACTTCCTTCCTGTTGGCCTTGACAACACAGACTCCATGAGAAATTGACCTTGGTGAAATTTTGAGGTGATGAGCAACTCCTGGTAGATTTATGAGGAACATCTTTGAGTTTCTGAAGTGTAGTTCACTCAGTGTGTGGAGCCAGCACTAGGAGAAGACGTCTGTTTTGGATCAACTGGCAGCTTGCTGTCCGGCTCTCGTACTTCTTTATTTCAAACATCCCAGCACAAGTTTCTTCTATTGTGTCAGGGTTGCCAAAGCACTCTTTTCCTGTTTTAATTTTAATGGTAAAAGAAACATTTCTGCACTGCTCCCCTCTGAGTTGTAAAACTAAAATATCATCAAAGGTCAGTTTTATGCCCAACCAATGAGGTTGCGTGTCTGACAGATGCACCAACTCTGTTTGGCCAATTTGATTGAGACTTTCATTGAAGCTGGCTTCTTGCCAATGGATCTGATCTATGACAGTGTGCGAGATGCTGAAACTGATCCATGAATTCTGTTTCAACAGATTTGGAATGAACAGATAAAAACTGTCAAAGTTGTTGACAGTTATTGGAAATATCAGAAATGTTTCAACAAAGTGAAATGGTTTTGATTTGCCAAAATATTCCTCTGCAGATAAATCTCCGGATCTGTCCGATTGTAATTTGTCATTTGGGTCAACCAGAAGTCCATGACTGACAATGGAATAGCCAAAGTTCAGAGATTTATCCAAGGCAGGGACGAACACAAGAGGAATCTTGTAAATCAGTGCTATTCTGCTGAACAGGTAAGGCTCAGCAAAGAAATCAGGGACAAAATACTCGTTATTCAGCTGCACGTGGACACAAAAGTTTGGCTGCACCTTGTACTTCATTGTCACGTGACCCCCGAGTCTCAGATATTCAGCAGCGACCCCTGTCGTCACCGGCTCAAGTGCAAAATCTGCACCAGTATTTGTCTTGTTTAAGACACGGTGACATCTCTCGGGTGCAGTAAATCTTTCAGCACAAAAGGCCAACTTTCTGTGGTTCAAAAGAACTCCTTGGCACTTTTCCATTTTCAAAGAAAATATTGGGAGAATGTTGCTGAGTGACCTGTACACGTATTGAACAATGATCAGTGATGAATTTGGTGAAACAACTTGATGATAACAGCTAATGTTCTCGCAAAATGAAATTATCTCTGAATACCTGTCAGAGTTATTTGTAAACAATGCCATACCACCATAAAGACAAGTAAGCTCAAAGTGAAATTTATGTACCTTTTCTCAGGCACAGAAAAATGCAACACACAAACTGTTTGATTTTGGCTTTTGCAAAATCCTTCATACATTTCCTCAGTCTGAAGATTTGTGGCTTTTGTCACTTTTATGCTGGCAAGCTCTGAGTATGAAATGTTGAACTTGGTCAAAGATGTATTTGTGACCAGACAATAAACTTGACCAACTTTAATGACTGCTTGGAATGTTGATGTTGTGCCCTTTCTGCCATCTGGTGAATAAATCTGATCACATGACTTGTCTGGACCATCATACAGTGTGACATTGTGACGTTCAAAATCTGCTACAATTTGCAGCTGAAACAGTTTTGTGACAAACACATGAAATGTTTGTACACAGCCAAGTCTTTTCTGCACATGAATCATGAACAAAGAGTGACTGGCCATGTGGAGTTGTGGGTAAAAAATCAACTTTGTGTGAAAGAGATATCCAGCATCAGTTACTTGATACAAAACTGTGATGCGTGCTTGTTTTATGGATTTGTATGGAATTGTTGGGCCCACCATTCCCACTTTACTGGTTTGTGGAATAACTAGAAATGGGGGCCTAGTTCCACCACAAAATGTAAACAGCAACACTTTTTTTGGTTTCACATAATTTGTGATTCTCAACCCAAAATAAGATATTCCACATGTGTCATCCATTTTGAATTCTGTCACCGTGAGTTTGATATAGAGGTTGCTGTCCAGACACCACTTGTTGTACTTTGTTCCCAGTTTCTGTGCTACGCGGACCTGACCTGCTGCATGTCTGACCCTCGATCTGCTCGATGCAGGTTTCCTCCGTTTTCTGGAAAAACAACTCACTGTCAGTCAAAATGGCAATCAAAATCGGAACAGAATAATCACAAGGGAGGATGTGTGTATGTGTGTGTGTGTGTGTGTTTTGAATGCCTGAGTCAGGGATGACTTTTACATGAAAAATGTGGAAAAAACGTTCTGCACCTGAGGCTCATACATGAGCTGCACAAAGGTTGCAGGTCTGCACTCAAAAATTGTTGTTCTCTCAACCTCCATTGAACAGACCATGATGAAGCTGTTGAAAGTGGACACCAGAAACAATTTTCTTTTGTTGACCAGAACTTCCTGTTTTTCAGACAGAAAAGCTTGGAACAAAAAATACATCTGTTCACACTTTCCTCAAATGTGCAAAGGAGAAAACCCTTACAAGTGGTTTTCATCACATCCAGGAAATTCTTTTGGCTCTCTTCACATTGTTTCTCCTTTTGTCTCTCTGACCCTAGACAACAGAACACCTCTGGTATTGATGTCACTGATTGAAGACCAACAAGGACAAAGTTCCTTGTTGTGTGGTTTGGGTGCAATGGTCTAACCTGCGTTCTCAGACCAGCCGGTGGTACCTTCACCAGAGAGGCTGGCCCCCAGGTTGGAGACAGACATAACCCTCATCCAGCACACACACACACACACACACACACACACACACACAGCGGTCAAATTTCCCAAGGGTGAGGGAGCTAAGGCCCAGAATCCACAGTGTCCTGGGAGTGTGTGTGTGTGTGTGCATGTGAACAAAAGAAAGCAAAGCCTGAAAACACTCACTTGAATTTCATTGACAGTATTTTATCTCTCCAGGCACAATGCAACAGTGCTTTCAGCAACCCACTTGGTATGTTGAGACGCTCAGAATTATTGAAACATTTCCCAATTGAGTGAAACGTGAAGTGCATCCATCTTTTGGGTGCAGCATGACCTTGGAAAATATAGTCTTTCAAATGTGTTGTCTGAAAGTTGCAACAAACAACTCCAAAAACAAAAATGTATTTTGCCATTTCTTTTCAGCAAGATTTGTTGGAATTGGTTTTGTCCAACTTGGTTGACCATGCAACACATTTTTGCCCAACCTGATTCCAGGAGAAACAAGGTATTTTTGCCTTTTTTGCTCTCTTTGGAAAGAAATTATCTGACCAAATGAATTGAATCACACTTGCAAAAATTAAAAACATCAATTCTCAGGATTCCAAGGACACCATTGTCTGATTTATTCAAGAAGTAGATGAGAAAAAAAATCTTTCAATTGTGCGAAATGTTTGGCAAAAAATTGTCACGGTCTTTGCGGACGAAACGCCAACGTGTCAATCAACGTTTCACTGGAATTGAGAGTTTCAGCACGGCGTTCCGTAGCCAGAGAACGTTCACGTAGCACATAGCCTGTGGATGCAACTCCCCTGTTACGGAAGGGTTCACAATCATTTTTGTAAACAATTCTGGAATCTGCATATTGACAAGGCATAAAGTTTTATCAGAGCTTGGAAACCCTGGATATGACACAAATATTTCTTTTTTTTATTTTATCTCTGATTTTATCTCTTTTAAAAATGTGGACTCTTCCAAAATAGGGGACTTACATCAACAAGCTACGTTGTTGGCGAGTCAGAAGGGTAGGGTCCGAAAACGTAACAGTACACTTCTGACTCGATGATCGTCCATGTGGAAACTACCTATGGGTGGTTGTGACACTGAAAATGACCATTTGAGTGGAAAGCACCCTACTGTGCCCAGAAGTATACCATTGGGGGTACCAATGGTGCACTTCTGACACTGACGGTGTACTTATTTGTACTGTTTTTGTCCCAACACTGCCACCCAGTACTTATCACCCCGGATGGTGACCTTTTCACTCTGGAAGACGCTCTTAGTGGAACCCACGACTTTTCACACTGGACGGTCATGTTTTGACTCGTATCTGCGTTTCGATGACAACAGTGCACTTTTCACCCTGGACGGTTGCATTTTCACTCATCATCTGCATCACTCATAATCGGCATGCATGTCTCAGCTTTGATGTTTCCGCACCTTCTCATGTTTCTTTGCAACCTGTTGAGACTGTCGAGAATGTGTCCAGAGTGTCAAGAATGTGTCAAGACTGTCGAGAATGTGTCGAGACTGTCAAGAATGTGTCGAGACTGTCAAGAATGTGTCGAGACTGTTGAGAATTTGTGGAGAAACACGAATAACAAGTTTTTGACCGAAACATAACACAAATTTATTCACTTCGACTCAACTGTGTTTGTTACGCATGTGGCACTTAAGTATGTCCGGATTGTACAAGGACCACGAACAAACCGTACACAGAAGCGCCCACCCCAGATGCCTGTTGATACAGGCTCTG
>JAAUXT010133992.1_pt1 | contig 13512 bp, 10 predicted proteins | sample 7278171 | NCBI WGS metagenome assembly JAAUXT01 (sample SAMN14350112, study PRJNA611818) | marine sediment metagenome | isolation source: surface marine sediment (1.8m) | place: French Polynesia: Moorea | collected 2018-08 | reverse complement strand
TGCAAGGCCAATACCTGTTGTCTTTCAAGATGACCAAGCCTGACTTCTCAGCCCAGCTTGGATTTTTCGGAAGAAACAACTGTTCCTTTGGAAGCACTCGTTCATCAAGCACTCCAGAAATTGCCTGTGCAACTTGTTTTCGTGCCTTTCCTGTCAATGAACCTCATCTCAATCCATTCAAAGCGTATGAAATTTCAGATTTTGAAACTTTTGGTGCACAAGGGTTCTCGTAAATCACGTATTGCGAAAGATTTGCACGATTTATGGTGGAGCCAGTCAAGATGTTAGTAACTGTATCTTCTGGCTTCAACTCTTGCGCAGTTCATACCCGCATTCCATTGAGTTTTCATATTCACCCAATGGTCGCATGATCAGACCGAATCAAGATAATGTCCTTCCAAAATGATGAAGTCATGAAAATAAACAACTTCATGTGAACATTGAAGAAACGTTGCCCATGAGACCTTGTCGTTTGTCCATGGTCATTTCCAATTTTGTTTGTTGCAACTGTATCCCAAGGCAATCCTTTGTCTAGCACTCGAGAACCTCCATGTTGTATCTCGGAAGAACCTCCATGTTGTGTGCAGTTCGAGTCCCAGGAGAACCCATCCTCACAACTGCCACTGCGTGTGGCACTGCGGTAAGGAGCAGCCTCGGCTCAGCCAGACTGCCACAGTGGAGTAAGACTCAAGCGTACGCTTCAAACGTTTATTACACTCCTGTCTCAAGCAAGGTAGCTCTCGACAGATGCAGAGTGTCATGGTCATGGCTTTAAATAGGCGGCTCGAGCTGCGAGTCCGGTGCGCAGCTTCAGCTTCGTGCAGCTCCGCTGAAGTGGCTTCATCGGTACTCAGCACCTCGTCCGAAAGCTGGATTGCACGCGTGGGAAGAGCCAACTCTTCCACACGACACCGCTCTCACCTCTGAGCTGGACGACCCGGATGAAGACGCCACCGGCGGCGTGGCGCCACCTTCCGCCATGGCGCCAAGTCACGTGAGACAGCAAGTCCTCGTCAAAACCTGAAATAGATATCCACAACACGAACATGCATGTGCTTGAAGTAAGATGTCCATTCTGGCTCATTTTTGCTTCATTCAGATGGAGCGCCCAAAACTGTTCTGAAGAGTTTGATCATCCTTTCCTTCAATGCAGGAACAGGGGCGCAAGTCAAATTTCTGTTCCCAAGTCAGAGTTTCGTTCCGTTTCTCAGTTTCCAAAGCAATTTTTGGAGAGTTCCACGTCACTCAAAGCGGGATAACGTTACCTGTCTTCTTACCACTCTGTGCGGAGGACGTAGGACGTCAGACGTGGTGTGTTGAGTGCTCGCGCCTGTCGAGGGAGAAAGAACTCTGTATTACGTTGTCTATCCCTGCATGCAAACAGTGAATTGAGCAACATACACGGCAAAACCACTGGCATTGTGTGTGAAACATTCCCTTCTGACGATTCGGCGGTATGCGATAATGACACCATTGCTGAAAAATTGCCGACGAACCAGGATCACACGGATCGTGAAGGAAATCGCTCATTCCTGTCCTTTATGTCTCCGCTTCTACCTTGAAACGAATACTGATAAGGTTACAGCGTCACTGCGTCAGGGACGTTACGCGTGCGCGAGGCCTCACGGTTAATCATCGCTTTCACGTGGGGCCTTCGGTCATGCGTGACGAACATTGAGCACGTTTAGTTCATGCGTGCGGGTAGCTTGCTGGCCCTTTGGTGAGACTTCATCCGTGATATAGAGATCGGGCGAAGTGGGCGACTTGGGCGAAGTGGGCGAATTCAGCCATTTTTGGCCAAGTCGGTTCGTACCAAGCAAAAATGGAGCACAGTCAATGAGATCCCGCTTGGCCGCTCAAATTGTCCTCATTTCGCACTGTTTTCCATATGCACGTGAACTATACGCGTCAAAGTGAATGGAAAAGTGAACAAGAAAGCGTACGAAACACAAACCTGTAGGAACAAAGGGAAAATTGTGTTGTATTTGGCCTCGCCGCAGATTAGCTGTTGTGTGTATACCCGGAACTGACACACTTCAAAGCCAAGCGCATACCTTACATGCAAGTGTCCTCTTTGGTCATATTGTCGGAACGCTGGCATGCGGGGGTGAGCAAGATTGTACGAATTTTAATACACCTTTTGCTGTACCTGTGTGCTGTGAAAAATTCTCCATGTGTGCGATCGTGGCGTGAAGCGCCATTGCGTATGTCCATGCATCTGCACGGGAGATCGTTTTGCCTCGCATGATGCCCCAACCCACCAAGCATGATTTGAATGACTCCAGGGGCCTGTGCTCCTTCAAATTTAGAAATGTTCAAATGAGCGAAGTGCATGGAACGTTCTTTGTAGGAATCATGGGCAGGACGGGTGGTTTGCGAGAGAGATTCTCACAAGCCACGCCCAACTCCGAGGATCCGCATCAAGGTGAGACTCGGTTGACCTGGATAAATTGACCCCGTATCACTCAAGGCACCGAATATGAACTTCGGATGACAGAGCATGCAGGGCAAATCCTGCATTAAATGGTGCACAACGCATTTGTCACATTCCATGGAAATGCGTGAAGTGGGAATCCTGCCGTGGTGGGAGACACTGAAAGAAGCTCTTTCTCGAAGCAAAATCGCACTTCTCAGAAAAATTTGGTAGAATTGATAGGCTGGCGTGAGTGAGGGATGATTCCCAAAGCGAGTCACCTCGGAGAGTAGAATCCGCCTCTCACTACAACCACGGAAACCGGGTTTTCGCACCCTTGTTCAGAAACATGTGCTCGGAAAAATGATTTTCTTTAATAACTCCAGTCTTCAAGAACCAAACCACATCATCAAGTTGAGGATTTGACACGTTGGAAGGAAAAGTGTACAAAAATGGTGAACACTGGGGAGGTTCAGCAAAATCACATTGGTCCGCTGGCTGTTCTAAATCCTCCAGATCCGTGGAAACCTCAAAGCACACGCCACCAAATGTTCGATCTGTGCTTCACATGCCACTCACAGCCAATCACAGGTGCCTACCTTCTATTCTCAACAGCAATGTGCATGGCGCTGCTGTCCCACAGCGGACCCGATGAGAGATATCGCTGTTGAACCTCCTCACTCCACCCATGTACCCTCGGTCTCCTCTATTTCTGTTGTTTTGTCCCGTGGGACAAACTAGTCACGTTGTAAAAGCACGGGTGGTGGGACTGATCAATGTTAGAGATGGACCCAACGGCTTGGTCTTTGAAGAAATATAGAAATGCAGTACAAGAATGTCAGGACTATTCTGTTTGTCAAAAAGTTTTCTGTGCAACAACCAGTTCTTTTCACGCTTCCTATTTTTGTCATAACAGGTCAGTAGCATTCCTCCTCATCCAATCAAGTATTTCACCGTGAATAAACAATCAAAACTTTATCATCTGTGACAGATTTGCAAAACGTACATAACACTGGCATCACAAACTGAATATGCGACCTCTGCAAAGTTTGTTTGTGCCATCGAATGGCTGTCCACAATTCAGCCACCTGACCATCAAAATCTCAATTTTGTTGGGAAATGGCGAATTGAGCCAGGTGCACTGTTTTGCAAAGCGAGCTAAAATTACTAAAATCCATCCGCATAACTTCCTCGCGTACCATGGGAGTGGATCCAAACGACAGATCACCTGTTGGGCCAATTTTCGAGCAAAGATCGGGGACTGGATGCAGTCTTATCTGACACAATTGAAGCTGCATTGAGGTCGATTCCATAGCCAAGGCACAGGTGCATCGAGGCATAGCAATTTCCAGTTTCCATGGTTGGAGCCAGAAGCACCCAGTGTTGGAGCCAATCACAAGATCAGAAGGACAGAGCCAGACTCGGAACCTGTGAGAACCACCAGGTGTAGAAGATGGTATCCATTTTACGTGACTCAACTTTTCCCTCCAATGGAGGAAAATACTTTCAAAGGTGACAGATATTCAGCTTTTGCGTCAGTTTTCTAAGGGCAATGACAACAAACACAAGTGGATTGATCAGAGAGTTCAAAGGAGTGACAATGATGGTTGTCCACACAACCATCTCTACTGGATACTGTTCCACAAACATTGACAGAAGGTAGATGACAGCACTTGGTATCCAACAAAGTATGTTGGAAGAAGTGAGCACAAAGACCTGAACAACCAGAGCAACACTTGACATTTTATGGGAAACTGCACTTTCCATTCCTTTTTGAGACTTTCTCAAGGACACAATCAGCAAAACATAAACTGTGAGGATAATTATGGCTGATGCTACTTGGAAAATGGTTGTGAACCACGTGATGACTTTGACCAAAACAATCTCCTTGCTGGGATCAATAAAGGGAGAACAAAGAGACATCAGGTTCCTCCTGCCAAATATATGATGGTCAATAAGCCATGTGAGAAGAGTGAAAAAACATGAAACACAAAGTGACACCAAATTCACAACTAAAATGCAAATGCGAACAAACGATGTTTTCTTGAACCCACTGTCCATGGGATGAAGAACAACCATCAGTCTGGAAACAGAGAGCAAACACAATGAAAGGGGGGATATTAAACAGAAATTCAGAAATAAGAAGGACACAATGTGACAAGAAGCACCCACACTCCATTCATCTTCAAACTTCATGAAGTTGCCTTTGTAAATCAGGTCTGCAATCCACAAATAAATCAAAGGAAGTGAACAGAACATATCTGCCACACTAACAGAAGCAGCAACTGATGCCCCTGCCCCTGTCTTTTCTGAGCCTTTTTTGATTGTAACATTTTGTGATATCAAAGACAGAATATTTAAAACTATAATCCAAATAGATATGCAGTAGAAAGTGATTCTTATTGCATTCTGTGGCAGGAGGCCAGTACAGGAAATGTACCAAGGTATGTTCATTGAGCACTGAGCCCCATCTGGCTTCAGACAGCACAATTGAAACACACCCACATGTAGAATTTTTAGTTCAAGATTAGATAATGTGTCATCAGCACCTGAGTGATAAGAAATATTGAGGACTGACAAAAGTGCAAATTGACTGAGGTTAGTAAATGTGTTGGGTAGAATTTCCTGAACAGGATTACTTGAAAGATTGATGTATTTCAGACAATGCAAGTCAGCAAACACAAATTCTGTAAGTCTTGACAAGGAGTTGTGGCTTATGTCAACAAATAAAAGAAACTTCGCAGGTGCAAAACAGTGACCTTTAAGAAAAGCAATCACATTGAATGAAACCACCAGTTCTTTCAGAGAATTAGTCAAAACATTCAGGGAACATAAATCCCTCATGTTTGAATGCGTGACACTGAGATGCATAACACTATTTGAGGAAGATACTTTTTGATGATCGAAGAAGACGGAAATAAGCATCCTGGAACCTTGCACAAAAATCACCTTGAAAAACAAAACAGAATAATAGTTTGTATGAGTGTCAAGAACATTGTCACACACCACTGCAAAGGTCAAACAATGGCATTTATAAGGACACTGTAAGTCTCTCAGTAAACAAAGATCCTCATCATCTGCAAAGACACAATCATTGTGGTTGTCACAAACAGAATCAAAGTGAATACATAACTGTTCCTTTCTACATTTGTACAACCAGGTACAACTTCTGTCAAAGCCACACTGATGATTGGCAACTTCATCTGTTCCATATGGACACTCCCAAATTCCATTGCATACCAATTTCCAGGACAGACAATAATACTTTGGGCATTTAAACATTCTACTACATTCAAACTTACTGCAATTTTGGAGATGTTCTCCTGTTCTACATGGTGATAGGTGTCTGTACTTATTCAGTGTGTACAAGCATACTTTTGATATGTCATAACACCTGCTGTGACCTTCCTTACAAGGTATTTGACTTGTGCGATTGCATTTATGAAATGTATTACTCATGAGGATTGCTTTTAACATTGGCTCATCTTTTCCATCTGGAGGACAGTCAACAACCAAGTCATTCAATATCACCTTTCCTGTTGACATTGTTCCAGTGTTGCAGAGAAATTCAGTTGAGTTCTCTTTCAGAGTTTTGATGTGTTCTTCAGTGCCATTTATGGTGAAAAGTTCTTTTCTTAAGCCTGATTCTGTGAACAGAAACAAAACACAGTCTCCTTTGTGTGTGGCATAAAACAATGGTGAACACCTTCTTCTCTTCTTGGATTTGTCTGAAAGAAACTGTGCACACAAAGGTGGCTGTGGTTTGCTCAAGCTGCAATTGCAATTCTTTTCATCTGTTTGGTCAGCACCTGGACAGTCTGGCACTCTATCACACACAAACTGGGCTGACACAAAAGCTTTGCTGTTACAGACAAACAAATTTCCCTTTGATGATATTTTGCTGTGTAGGAAACTTTCAATACAAATTCCTTCTGTTGCACTTTGCATTGGCTCTGCTTTGAATATCATAAAATATCTGGAATAAGAAGTCAGTATCAAACAGTTGTGGTCACAAATTGGTGGGAATGAATTTAAAGAAACAGAGCTGAGCACAAACTGAATGAAACTTTCATTGGTGTGACATGATAATTTGCTTGATTGTATCTGTGACAGCTTCCTATGCCAGACGAATTTGTAGCACATCTTTTGTTTCAGTACCCAGTCCTGCAAGCAGTAATTATCATCAGGAACAGACTCCACCTCATGACGTTGAAAATGAGCATTCTTTGGAACTAAACACATTGCCAATACATTATACTCGTATTTGAGTGCGAAGGTTTTTTGACATTCGACACTAATCCAGTGTGCTGTAGCCCTATTGCTCAACAGCAACGCTGTGCAGTTGAAACAACTTTGGGGAAATTCTTCCAGTGGAATCTTCCGGTTTCTTTTTGGGTCATCTGGTGTAATGTGTTGTACCCATTTACGAATACACTGATGCACAGGTCTGTACCCTCTCCATGCTGTCCAAGCCACTGGATCTCTGTTTTGCCACCTACCACGATTCTGAAACAAAATCCCAAGTGCGATTCCACAACAAAGCCAGTGGACATGTCAAAAAATCTTGTGATTGTTGAACATGAAATAGAGCTTCTCTTCAATGTGAAATCAGTGTGTGTCCCTGGTCCACATCATTTGGGCTGCGTCTCTGAGAGCTGCTGGTGGAGCAGAGTCAACACACACACAGGCACACATGCAACCACATACACAGTCACACGCACACACACACACACACACACACACACACACACGTATGCATCACGTTGCGGTGCGGTCATCCGACCCAGCTGCTGGACCCATGTGGAGGCATGACTCAGTCAGGTGGACTGATACAACCTGGGCGCAAAACCGGCGCCAGGAGAAAGAGGTGCCACATTCAAGGCCAGATATGCCACGTTGAGACACAAATTTGATAGCCGACTACACAACACAGTATTGGAATACATTGGTCAACACTCCAAAAACAACGTTGAATTCATCGCTTCTCACCTGGGAATCAATCCCAACAAAGATGAAATCAACAAAGTTGATACGGTGCAAGTTTTCTATGAAGTTTACCAGATTGTCCAGTTCCTCTCTGGTTCTTGTTGTTGGCAAGTAGCCTTTTATGTGTCGGCACTTTCCTGATGCTGTGTTCCATGACCATTCCTCTTCTTTGTGAAAGACAATGTGGTGATGTACCATTGTGTGACTTGTTTCTGTACTAAAATTTAAGCACTCACTGAGGGGAAAGTGGTCACAGACTTTTGGAATCCAGTTCTTGAGTGGTTTTTTCCAAACTGAAACTTCAATTGAGTACTTGTTTTCAGAAATGTTTTTGTTGAAATAGGCCAAGCACACAGATTTTTCAGGGAAAAGTGGAAGGAAGGACAACGTGAAAGGAGGCCTTTCACTGGAGAGACTAAATGCTGAGTGTTCCAGCACAATGTTGTCTTTGTCTTTCTCTCCAGATGTTGGTGTGCCGCGGAACACACTGGATGTCAAGGCTCGAATCAAGAAATGCACCTGTGTAGAGAACAAAATACTTAAAATTCAGAGGAAAGTATGTCATCTTGTGTGTGTGTTTGTGTGTGTTTGTGTTGTGTTTTTTGTTGTTCCATTTTTTGACAGTTTGTGTGTGTGTGTGTGTGTGTGTGTGTGTGTGTGTTTTGCAATGAAGGACCGGGCCAGATCCAGAAGCGTCGTTCCAGCCCTGCTCTTGGCACCGCAAGTGCAAATCTTTATCAGCCCCCAGCGGGGATATTGCTTCACCTCTGTATCTGCCAACTGTGAGGCATCATGTTGTCGCCGAGTTTGTTCTTTTTTCGGGGGGGGGGGACCTCGGAAATTCGGAAACTTTCTGAGCATTTTTTTGGAAATCTTACATTCAAACCGACTCCCCACCATTTGTAAAAGTTGGATTGTTGGCTTCCAACTTTCTGAGTTTTTGACTTGCCAACACCCCCCTTCCCAGCGTGCAAAGTCGAAATGATAGAAGGGTGGATTCTGCCTTTACAACTTCCTGAGTTTCTAAATTACACCCCCCCCCCCTACACGGAAAAGTTGGAAGGGTGGCCTTCGACTTTCTGACCTTGCAAGTTTCCAACTTTTTGAATTTCCAACTCATCCCGCCCTGCGTACAAAAGTTGAATGGTAGCCTTGGACTTTGTGACTTGCCAAGTTTCCTAATTACACCCCCACACCTGACTTGGAAACCCAGAAGCTGATGCAGCAGTGCGAGCCACTGATTCTCCATTTGAAAATTTTCTTCTGTTTTCTCTTCTTTTTCCAAAACAGGCTGTCCCGAAAGACTCTTCCTCCAATGTCCCACAGGCAAATTTTCTAAAGCGGACTGATATAGTTTTGTGGTACCCACCATTCCTTGTACTCCCCTCCTCGTCTGCAACTGAAACCGGGTGTGGTAGGCAGCCGCAGGTCCAGACCCTATCTGCTGCACTTGCAAATGATATGCTGATGTGCAGACCACCTTCCCGGTTGTGGCAGGTATCCAGGGTAGATCAATGCACCCAAACATCATTGGTGTTGAAGCAGGTATTTGGGAACCCTGGATGGTTTGGTGAGGGTAAGTATTATCCGCCTGAGATATTTCAGGCCTTGGACTCCGTGATCTGGTGATGAGATTGACCCAGTTATCTGAATCTGTGCTCATCATCAGAAAGACTTGGATTGAAGATAGGGAGGCTGCTGCTGGTTTTTGTGATGCGTCCTCAGAATATTCAAAATGAAAATGAGATTTTGATTTGATGTTCTGTTCACTGGAATAACTTGACACACAGAATGTGTTGTTGTTGTTGGTTCCTCCTGTTTGGGTTTTCAGAGAGCATGATTTGCTGGTGGTCTTTTCCTCTGGACAACCACATGAGCACATTTTGTGCCGTGATTGGTTGCCGAAATCCTTCACAAAACATGATGGGGCTCGTCTCAAGTTGGAAACGCTCATCTTACTGACATGGAAATCACCTGCAATGGTCAAAATCCAGATTTGTAGAACGCACAAACATCTGAGGAAGGACCCAGGATTTGGTCATATTGGGAGAACCCCCAACCCGAACCCAAAATTTTTGCTCTTGTGTACCAATGATGACGTTCAAACATTCTTGGATGTGAGGGGGCTGGCTATTGCCCTCTTCCCCAGATACCTCCTGCAAAGTTATGTTCAACATTTGGTTCCTGCTGCTGACTCAAGAACATAAGCTTTGCATTGAAGCCTGAACGAAAGAGATCCACACTTGGAAAGGATTTTGGTGGGGATGACACAAACTGTTGACGTGGACAAGTGGCTGATGAAAGCTCCGACCACTTTCGTGGTCAATCACAAAATTTTACACCAAAACAACGAGAGTCTCTTTCGCGTGGGTACGAGTTAACCATGGAATCAATGGGTATGTCAATGCCAGAAAACCAAGGTCATTAGGGTGCAGCTTGCACAAGGGTGAATGCGGTACCTGTCAGAAAGCCTGTTCCCATGAACGACCTTCTCTGGTTGCTTCGCATCACTTTGTCACTCAGGTAGAAGTTGCGCCGACAGCTTTGAATACGTCTGCTGCTGCCGGTGCTGTTGGGATAAATCTGGAGAACCACACAAGGGAGATCCCAGGGGATCACCACGGACACCTGCTCTCGGGGCATTTCACCTTCCCTAACTGCTTTAGGAAACTCACGTACAACCAACAGTTTTTCTGGCAATTTACAAATATCCAGAGAAATAATTTTGCACTCTGTGGTTCTCACAATCAAATTCAATGTCATTGTTCCGTATTCTTTGTAAAAATACAGCGCCACCATGACAGTGTCTGATGTTGAGTAAACTGTCTTGGTGTCATAGTGTCTTGGGAAATCATGTTCGTAGCATGTGGCATTGTAGGCAACAAAAATCACTGTGGAACGAGTACCTCTGGGCCCAGGCATCACGTAGGAACCTCTGTGGAAGGATCTGGCATGATGGTGCCTCACACAAAAAGTATTAATCAAGTGGAAAGATGTGAGAAACTTGTCATATATTGCGAGGCCAGCAAAAGAACAGTTTTCTGTGTTGAAAATGCCTTGGTATTCCCAAGCATTGAGGGTCAGGTTTAAAACATGTGCATTTCTTGCTTGTAATTTCAAAATGCAAGAGTTGGACTTGTTGCACATGGCTGTGTTTGGGAGTATCCATGTGGTTGAGTTGTGTCCTACGTCAACTGCCAAAGGTGCATCACTTTCAGAATAAAAGTTCATATGTTTGGTTGAGTGTTTTTGGATTGTCATCTGAGAAACATAAAAGATAACAACTTGATGTGTTGAAGAAAGAAACTTCTGCACCTCTTTGTTCTGCACCTTGTCAAGTTTTCGTAATGGTGCAGATCTTTTGCCTGGACCATCATGTGTCTTGACCTGATGTTGACTCATGTTGCACAAAACAACAAGGTGCCTGTAATGCTCCACTTTTATGTGTAGAGAACTCAGATAGATTCCCTTGGAGGGACATTGGATGATGGTTGGGTATGAAGTCTGCACAGATTCATAGGTTTTTTCGCAGCTCCAAGTTTCAATTAGTCTGTGGTCCATGATAGTGAAAGACATGTGGACATTCACAGTCACAAAAGCATAAGTTCTAACTTCTATTGTGGGATCATTTGATTGTGAGTAACTGGAAATTTGAGAAATCACACCACAGTACCTCACCAGAATATTTTTGTGTCTCACTCCAATGTATCCACCTTGACAGTACAGGTATGTATGTACTGAAAAGTATATCCTTTGCAATGTAAGATTCAGTCTCAGGCGTTCATCTAGATTAAATTTATACGTGTAAAAACCATGGTACTGGATTTCTGAAAAGAGAACAGAAAGGAACAGAAACATTTCTGTCCAACTTAACTCATCCTAACAGAGCAGCCACATATTTTAATCGAAGCAGCTGTTGTTGGATTTACTGATCTCCCCTCCCCTCGCTTTGTATGTCAATCGAACTCAAACCACGAGGGACACCAATTCAGAACAAATTCCAAATTGACCCAATTGCACTGGAAATTGAATTTATGATAAAGTTGTGCCCAAATGAACAAAAGAATCAGGTGCTGCCAAAGAAAGCTGGCAGTGGATTTGCCAAAACTGTTTCACTTTTTGTCAATAATAAATCAATAGGGTTTGGATTTGCCAGGGGTGTTCATGTCTGGAGTCAGTGCTGTATACATGAGTGCCCATCCAAGAAGACATAAATTCAGTGTGAAGTTTTGGGAAGGAGCTGTGCATGATTCAATGAAGCAGCTCTGGGCTGTGTCAGGCTTGCGACTTGTTGTCCTCTCTCCAAAATATGTGGACAAATCAGACAATGACAAAGTCTGCATCGCACAACGAGGTTTGTCATGTGACCTTTTGTTTGTGGGGGTCGCAGAAAAATGCCCCGAGCCTACCCCTCCTGGAAAGTCCCATGGTCACCTCAAGCGTTTTTTTTTGTACATACTTGAGTTGAACGGCCTGCTTCTTGTGGTGGTGGCGGAGAGCACACATGGATCACCTTCCCAGCTCCTTCGGAAAGACGCGTTTGAATTTATGGGTGGCAGCACTCCAAGTGGTGGACGGGCCACCAGGTGTTCTTTTGGCGTGGGAACTCTGATGAACATTTTTGAGTGTTGTGTAGCAAAACACCTGTAGTGATGGAAATCACGCAGTACAGTGAACGTTCAAATGGCAGAATATCAGGTAGATTTGGCTGATGGAGGAGATTGAGAGTGTTCTTTTCTGAGTTTAACACTTGAGGTGATCAGACCCTCAGACGGCGATTGTTAGGTAAGCGGCACCAGCTCCCATCGGAGCTCGTACCTCATTGAGATAACATTGGGTTACGTAACAGGTGCCGGTTCCCTTACAATCGCCCCGCAGCTCCTATAGGAGCCATGGTCACCTCTAGTGTTAAAAGTTGTTGTGTTGACAACCGTTGTCACGGTCATAAAATAAGCGTAGAAACTGAACATCAAACAACAACCATATTGTTCGAAAAACAGCCAAATACAGGAGAACATACTTGGTGACACGAAAGTGGAATGGACGCCATCTTCCAATCTTTCCTCCATCTTTCTCTGACAGCCCAACAAACCCTTCTGCTTGTATCAAAAAGAGCGACAAAACTGTCACAATCTTCTCCCCATGTTTCACAGTGTTTGACCGTATTTTCCTCAGAAAGGAAAACAAATGTCCTTTTGTGTATTCAAACCAATATTTGTGACTCTGATTGAACACATATTGGTCAAGAAATGGTTTGTCTGTCAGAATATCTTCTGCTCTGGTGACTGTGATAGGAAGAAAAATTAGTTGTGCTGTGGTCACAAAACAGAAAGGGAACATCTTGGTGTGTTTCTTGTTGTTTGTTTCTCACATAACTTTCTCTCAGTATATTCTGACTGAATATCTGCCAGTTGGTTGATTAATTTTTCACTTCAAACCCGCTGGAAGTTGAACGTCGCGTAACAGAGCAAACTTTAATCTTTATCCTGAACCCTCAACACGAAGTTCTCTGTAGCAGCATCTTGAACTTGGCCTCATCTCACAATGTACAGAGAAGTTTCAAGGGTTTGCTGACAGACCACGAAAAGCAGTTTTTTCTCAGCAACAGGCATCAGATGACCACAAAACGGAACATTCTTGTTTCTCTCTCGCATTTGGCAATTCACTCGCCGCCTATGGGATTTGATAAACATTGCGAGAAATTTGACCAGCTCAACAAGAAAATCTTACCCCACAGTGAGAATCTATACTTCACTGCGAAAAGAAACCACCAAAGAGCCTGACAGAATGACATGTGTCCAGGAAACAATACGATGTACATTGAGATTGGTACATAACATATACCTGCAGACAAGAAGCATACATGGAGACTGATTCATGACATCTACCTGCAGAAACAAAAGCGTACAGAAAGATTGGATCCGCCCAAGTGCCTGCACTGAAAAGGTCAACAATATGCACCTGTGGTGACAAAAGCACACAGATGACACTGGTCCATTACAAAAATATAGCTCCATGGAGCTCGCGGTGATTTGAGGAAATTTCAGTTGCTCTGATTTGGCTTGCTCTGATTTGGCTTGCTCTGATTTGGCTTGCTCTGATTTGGCTCACTC
>JAAUXT010046775.1_pt1 | contig 13515 bp, 11 predicted proteins | sample 7278171 | NCBI WGS metagenome assembly JAAUXT01 (sample SAMN14350112, study PRJNA611818) | marine sediment metagenome | isolation source: surface marine sediment (1.8m) | place: French Polynesia: Moorea | collected 2018-08 | reverse complement strand
TCTGCAGTCAAAGTGGTGTTTTTAAACTTGGGAAGACTTTGTCTTTGCCTGTGTAAAAAGTTGCTGAAGAGCAACAAATTGTTTACACTGAAATTCACTCCGGAAAGTTTCTTTTGGATGTCCCCCCGTACCAAGTTCGTTTCCACGGGGAGGGGCAGAGTATTTTCCTTCACGGCGGGGTGCCGCGCGGGAAGCTGTGTGTTCAGGCTCGGAACCTTCACTCGAACTCTCCATGCCTTTCCGGCGAACCAAAATGCTTCGTGCTCCACCCGAATCCGCGCTTGCTCACGGGCTGTCCTGGGTCTTCCGCTTCTTTGTTTTTGCTCAAATGGGACGCATTTTCAACTGGTTCTCACGTCTGCAAGTCTGAACAACATGAAGGAGCAACCTTTTCTCGTGCGAAAGTTGCGTCCTGTCCTTTCGGTGCCACCAGCAATAATTTCGGGCGTGACTCAGATATCACCGCGACTGGTTTGAGAACCCTTACGGACAGGTGTGGACATCGCGATCACCGGAGCTCACACGGAACAACTGAAGCTCCAGCTCCAGCGAGTCTGCACACCGCATCGCAGGCGTGTCTCGTCTCCGTGGTCCTCGGAACATCGAGATTTGTCTGAACGAGCGTCAATCAGCGCAGCCTTTGTCAGCCTCTTCTCGGAGGTACTTCGCGTGGCCCGTGGGCCCAATCCACAGATGAAAGTGCAGCGGAAATGGACCCTTCAGCTGATCACTCACAACACCAAGTCTGGGAACCTGGGAAACAAGCTTCAACAACACTTGAATCTTCCTCAAAGGCAGCTCAACTTTTGGGCACAACTGAGTGAATGACGGCTACAATTTGGCCACCACGCGTATTTCTGTAACTTCGCAGGACTTTGGACTTGGCCAGGGGCATGTTGCGCGTAAAATCGCTCAAGTCAAAAACGGCTATTTTTCGAGACATTCTTGAACTGAAATTCGTTTCACGTGCGACCAATGAGTACCACCCTCGGAACGCTGAGTGCTCGTGCTTCTGGCAGCACGTGCGCGGCGAGACCCGCGCCGGGCGCTGTTTACACCAACAACATCTGAGTAACAACACGCGCCCAGTCGCCACGGGGAGGCGGCAATGAGTATTTCTATGGTAACACGCGCTGTACAAACACACGGGTTGGGTTTAGCGGGCGTGTGAGAAATGTCTTCGCACTCCATACGTAACTCAAAGGAGGCTTTCCAGTTCATCAACCAGTCAGTTCACGACGAGGATCGAAAACCGTGACAAATTTACTTGTCCAAGCAGTTTTCAGAGCAGTGACAGTTTGATTGCTCGAGGCGGCTCCGCAGCCGCATCTCCGCGTGGAGACGACGGACTGAATCCTGCAGATCCAGACTCCATCAATCCGATGCTCACGGGGCGTGAGAGGCGCCTCGTTTGCAGCAACATCCTCCAAACTGGAAACAACCATTCACAGGCTGATGGGCTGATAGCACCGAAAATTGCTGACGGGACGTTCGCAACAAGCGTACAACCGGGAAAGTTTTTATTCTGTTTCAGATTCGCTGGAGTTGACATTGAGATGTTTGTCTGGCTGAAAACTTCAGATCAGATCTGCTTTGTGACAAAGTTGTGCCCAAATTTTCTCAGCAACTGGCCTTGTTTTCCCTCTCATTCGCGACTTCAATCTCCACTGACCTCGTTCTCAAGGTTCGCGAAATCTGTTGCACGCATGATGATGACACCAGAGCAGCCTGGTCCAACAAACCGTCGGGTGAGTGAGGTACGGACCTGCTGCTGCGGGTGATGGGAGGATCGCGACACAGATAAACAGCGCATGTTTTACACGCTCAAAATCCCGTCTTGATTACACTCAGTCCCAAGCTCACAGGTGGTGAAAACACGCTGCTCCGTGAGGTCGCTGAGCGTTTCTGTGAAAGTATATTCTGTTCAATGACTGGAATTTCATTTCAGTTGGACGCCCTTTTCCTGAGCCATACTCGTAAAAGATTGAAAGACATTTCACCCAGCACGGAATCCACACGAGACTTTCATGTAGAATATCAGCCGCTCGCCGCGTACACCGCTTGTAGACTGTACCCAACACACTGAGAAAGTTGAAAGTCAAACTTTTGGACAAGACCATGGATGGGGGTTGGGGAGGGGACGCGATGAAGGTACACTTTCAGACAAGACTCAAAACAACAAATAAGGAAGCTAATTTGAAAGCCCGTGGTTCTCAACTTGGTCAGTCTTGGGACCAGCTCAGCACAGTTACCTAAGCTGTGCTGGTTCAGCCAGCATGCAGGGCCTCAGCACAGTTATCCCCCCAACCCCCTGGTAACTGTGCTGAGAAATGCACAGACAGACAGACAGACAGACAGATGACACACACGTACAGATAGATACCAACTGCAGTAAGCCTGCAGTTATGGATGTCTTTGGCGACTGTGGGCTTAAAAATCAGCTGCATGGAGCTCGCGGTGATTTGAGGACATTTCGGTTTCTCTGATTTGGCTTGCTCTGATTTGGCTTCTTTTCTTTTTTATCAAAATTCTCACCTTTTTCACTCAATATTCACAACTTGGGAACTTATTTGGTACATATGTCCTCAATGGAACAAATTTGACCAAATGGAACTTTTGAACATTATTTCACTACAATATCTACATACAAACCAAAAGAATTGCCCAGTATCTATTATTTTTATCTTTCTATATAAAAATGACTTTTTTACCCAAACTTTAGCCTTACCAAAAACCATGTAAAAATTTTCAAACATTAAAAATTTAATGCCACCACTCAAACCCCCATACAACAGACTACATTTCATCAATATACTTCCTTCACCAAATATTTGTACTTTCTCAGATACAGAGCTATTTCTACATCCATACCCTATATTTTCTACACTTCTAAATTTGCACTTTTCAACCCAAAGAACCCCAAAATTCAAAGTTCCCCAAATCCTTCCTGACACACTATCCCCAACGCAAATTGAACCAAAAGAGTACAAAAGACCTCAAATTGATCCTCATCTTGACTATGAAATAGGTGTACACATACTTTTGGAAGACCCTGCCTGTAGGTGATTTGATTTGGCTTGCACCGATTTGGCTCGCTTTTTCCATAAGCTCCCAAATCGCGCAAGCCACCTCAAATCACCTAAAAATAACAAGTCCAACTTTCAGACAAGACCATAGCTGGGGGTGGGGGCAGGAGGGGGCAAAGTTAGCAACAGGACATCAGACAGGTGCCACGTACGCTTGTGAAACAATGCAAGCGTAAGCGGCTCACAACAAGCGGGAAACATATCGTTTGTTTCACACTGCCAGCAAAATCAATGGCCTCGTTTGCAGTACGTTTGAATCATGCTATGCAGCGTCAGAACCACGCATCACATTTGCACGTCATCAGGCAAGTTCATGATCAATCCAGCCCATCAAGCTGATTAAAACAAACTTCTTTTTTGTGTGTGTCGCTCTTACACAGATCGGTGGGCCCAAAGCTGAAGCAAAACCTCAGCTCTGGGCTGATGTTCGAACCTCGGTCAGTTTATTTGCGAAAGATGAGGTGCAAGGTCCGTTCTTCTCTCAGCCCGAAAGCTTTCGCGACAACCAACAAATTCAGCCCACAAAACAACCTCGCAGTCAACCAGACTGACTTCAGCACGTTAGACTCGCAATATGTTTCATTTTGCCAGGGAAACTTGACAGAACGTTCTTCATTCAACAGAGACCCTGCAGCGAAGCCCCTATTCGACCTCCTCCCCATATGGAGCGCGCTGTTCTGTCGTTACGATGTCTGCGGGTGCAAACCGCCATTTGACTTGACGTAACAGATATAGAACGACTACGAGATGTTTCCGGGCTGGTTATGGAACGATTCTGGTTATGGTACGAGTGCGGTAGCACGAGTTCCATAACCAGAATCGTTCCATGACCACCGGAAACATCGAGTGGAGTTCTCTATCTGTCGTATACCACAAGCAGGGGTTTCTTGAACGTTTGCAGACTGGTTTTTTGACAGTGTCAAACACTGAGTATTGTGAGTGTGTCACCTCTGAGGAAACAGGTGTTGTTGGCAGTGCGTCAGTGGCATTGAGTGTGTGAGGAACTATTCATTGCGGTGTCTTGACATTGTTTGAACATGGGAGATTTCCCAGATTTCGATTTGAAGTATGACGGAATTTCTGGGTGCAGTCAGGATGACTGTGCAGAGAATCCTGGACTTGAATATGATGCGTGTGGTGAGGAGGAGGAGCAGGAAGACTGGATACAGAGTTCTCCGTGCGACGAAAGTTTGACTGCAATCGACTTCAATCCTGTCAACAGGTGTGTACATTTCTTGCATTCCAATTGCACATGTTTGTACCCAAATGTGTCCTCTTTATGTGGAAAAAATTTGGACTCAAAAGTGTTTCCTTTTGTCTTGTTAGCGGCGGATTTACTTCGACTCAACGTGCGGACTGCACGGATAAGACAGGATGCGACACACTGAAGTTCGACGCAACACTTCTCTGGTGAGTTGGCCTTTTTGAAGGGACTTTTTGGATCACTTCTGCAATTCTTTGGACATTGAAACTTACTGGACTTGCAGTCAGGACTTTGGGCAAAGGAATGTCACCATTCTGTGCTTTCAGTAACAATTACTGTGAGGGGTTTGCCGAGTTCAAATCAGGATGCGAAGAGCCACGGTCTGAAGGTCGATTCAAGAAACCAACTGATGCGGCAACGTTGAAGTTACTGCAAACTAAATCCTTTGCGGAAAACACAGAGAAGAAAATGATTTGGGCGGTTACTCTTTATCGCGAGTGGTGGTACAGAAGGTGTCAGCAACCCCTCTGCCCTCCGCAAATTTTGTGGGCCAACATAGAAAAGCCTGAGTCACTTGTTCTGAACAATCTCCAAACTGCTCTTTGCTCATTTGTTTGTGAAGTTCGGAGGCATGATGAGAAGGAATTTCCAGGTGAAACATTGAAGCAAATCGTGATAATGTTGCAACTCTACCTGGAGAAACAGGGTCTTCAGTTCAAACTGATAGATGATCCGAAGATGTCCAAGTTTAGAAATACTTTGGACAACCTCATGAAGAGGCGTGCTGCGGAAGGACTGGGCCACAAAGAAAGTTCTTTGGCAATTGACCTTGATGACGAAAACAGCCTTTGGGACCAAAATGTTCTTGGAAATTCAGACCCTGATCAACTGAGAGATACACTCTTTTTCCTTCTTGGCATAAATTTCGCCCTTCGAGGTGGGGAGGAGCACAAAAACTTGCGCGCTCCAGGGTTTGATCCACAACTGACTCTTGGTCGTGACACTGTAGGCGAACGTTACCTTCAGTACGGAGAAGATGTCAAGGGCAAGACCCACCAAGGTGGACTTTCCTCAAAGGTCAAGCCAAGAACTCTCAAAGTATATGGCTCGCCAGACCCTTCCAGAAATGTTGTGAACTTGTTTGCTCAGTATGTCCGTCTGCTTCCTTCCGATGCAAAAAATCCATCTTTCTACAAGTACTCCTTGAGCTCTCAACGTCGCACTGCCAACCAATGGTACTCAGACAGACCTGTTGGCATAAATCAACTCAAGAAGGTTGTCAAGGGTCTCATGACAAAGGGTGGCATGGAGGGGAAATACACTAATCACTCCCTGCGCGCAACGTGTGCGACACGTATGTTCGAGGCAGGGATTGACGAGCAGCTAATAAAAACCTTCACAGGACACAAATCAGACAGTGTCAGAGACTACAAGCGAGTGAATGATGTCCTTCTGAGAAAGGCAAACAGTGCTGTGACAAGTGGGAAGACGCCTACATGCACAAGAAGTACTCCTGAAGAATGCCCATCTCTCGAAACTCCTGCCAAGAAAAGGAAACCAAATGAGAACTGTCCTCCTGCACCCAATGATGACGACGTTCAGTACGTCGAACATGTTCTCAAAGGCCCCCCAACCAAAGCTCATGGCAGTGTTTGCCCTCTCACAAATGAGAAAGGAAGGTGTGCAAACTTGTGTTCCGTTCTGAAAAAGATTGACGAAACTGTAGAATCGAAATCCAAAAAGGTCAAGTTCATGTTGAAGCTTGAGACTGAGTGAGTGTCGACCAAGACATGTCGCTGTTTGTTTGTGCTAACCATGTTGTGAAAAGTCTCGATAACTGTTCACTTACTGTGCAATAAACTGCACATGTTGTACACAAGTATTGGAACTGTTCGAGTTCATTACTAAAGCAGAAAGTCCGGCGGAAACAAAAGGAAACAGTTCAAGAAACCGCGAGCGTGGTATACAAGTGTTTCCTGTCTTTGGCTGTGATCAATTCAATTCTGGCGCTGCAAAAGTCCCCAGCGCCTCCAGCCGCGATGAATGCGGTCGCTCCGACGCAGGGTCGGTCCGATTCTCCGCACACTCAGTCTTCATGTGAGCACGAGTAGCACTTTCCACTTCAAAAACAAAAGGCTGTTATCGAACACCACTGACGATGAAATACTCGTACCTCCCTCCTGCCTTTTGGTCTCTCATGTGAAACTACATTCAAGTCAATGGTCTCTCTTTGGAGCGAAGAGCTGGGCCAATACGGGTAGAACAACATACTCGCACATCAGATAAGTGTCACAGTGACAGACCCCCCCCACACACACACACACACGAAATCGAAATGCCCCTGGGTGCAGGGAGACTTCCTCTTCAAATGGACACTGTGCAGAGTGAGTGGATGTGCGCAGAGAAATCAATGCTTCAACGCATCGCCTGTCAATATCAGTCCAAAGAATCTGTGCATCAAGATGTAACGCTCCTCTGGTTTCGCTGCCATAAAATACGGTGTGGCCTTTTCATATTGCAGCAGAAGATTGCACCAAACTTGCCGCAGAACTGAGAACCACAGAGAAAAGAAACTTCGCAAGACCAAAAGGACTTTGCCAGGAACACAAGCTGAGCCGTTTCGCAAAGGGGAAACATTCCACAAACTATATTACTTGAGGCAAACTGAAGCTGGGCTCACTCAATGCAGACGCATGCAGTCTGTTCCAACACCGTGAAGATAAATTCCAGTTCAACGGGGCACAATTTTGGGGGGCATGAAGCCCAACCTTGATAAGAGCCTGCGCGGCCAAACAAGACTCACTGCGCCTCGTTGTTCTGAATGTGGACACACTAAATGTGATCATGCAAGGCAAAAATACATCACTCTCGCATGACGAACAGACCCACAGCGAACAGTTGCAAACAGCAGACAGACAATATTGGTTCATCAATCATGTGCAGTGCATTTAATTTTCCAAATGAGGAGAGCTGGCTGAGGTGCGCATCGCTTCGGTTTGGCGCGGTCCGAAGCGACGTACGACAGCAGGTTCTTCGCAGGACTTTGATTTGCTGCGCCCAACAAGTACATGTGACAATGATGTCAGACGGCATCGAGGAGTGGGCGCAACAGCAAAGTATGACAATGAAACAAGAGACGCAATGCACAAGGCAACTGCAAGTGCGATGTCCCTGGTGCGTCATGGGGGGAGTGACAGGGGGTGTCTTGTCCAATATGCCAAAGGCATATGGATACAAATATCGGGGGTGCAGCATGGGGGTGCAGGACAGGGGGACATCTTTCCTGAGATGCCAAGACGTATGGATACAAACATGAGGGGGGGGCAATATCGTGGGATATATCAAGTTGGGTGGCACAAACTTTCAAATGTCAAGTAACTGTGGGGTCACTTGACCTTGAAAAATTTGGGTGTCACCTGACATCACTTGTGACAATGCCTTGTACCCCCATCCCTATCGCGTGGTATTTGGTGCGCGGGGGTGCGGGTGGTGGGTTCTTTCTCTCGTGGCGTTGAAATCAGACGAGAAAGCGCCTGCGCTACACACTGCGCCTCTCGCGAGTGGAACTTTTCCCTCTTATTCTCTTGCTGCAATTCTGTTGTTGTCCTGCACGTTGAGCTCACAGGCAACGGACAACATCCGCCCTGTGCTTTTGAGAGGACCAAGTGTCGTTTTCACAACCTGTGACGTCCACGCTTCCTTCAACGTATCAGCCAGATGAATTCTCCGATTCAGACACACACACACACACAGAGTCAGTCAGTCAGTCTGCAACCCAAAACTCAAGGATAGTTCTCCACCTCCAGCACCTACCCTTTGTTTCACGCTTCCTGTTTCTTGTACAGTCGAAGCGCTCAGTACGCTCCATCAGGACAAAGACTGCTTCCTTCGTTTTGGGACTGTTCGAACTGTAATCGTCTGTTTTTCGAGCGGCAACCTTCCTCAGTGCACGAGACAAGTACGCCCAACTCTCAACGACTATTCTCTTACGTCTACGTCGTGGAGTCGGGTTTATCGCATCAGGCGCCGGCTCGGTTCAGAGCTCGTGCGAGTCTTGCTCCCCGACGAGTCTGGCAGACAGAGACGGCGGCCGATCGATCGAGTCCCAATCAAACCTCCGTCTCCACCGGAGGCACCGACTCGCCCAACCAGGTTCGCTGTGAAGCAAACGCGCCTTCTTCAGAAAACTGTGGGCAGCACACGTTTTCTTCTTTCGATAGGTTGTCGCAACAAAGCCAAAAGCTTCTCCAACTGAAAACGCTCCACTCTGAAACATCAGGAATATTTCTGACCAACGTTGGTCTTCGGCCTCAACAAAAGCTGGGAGGAGGGGGGCGGGGGTCCACCAACTCTTTTACCGAAATGACATGAAGAGAGAATAAATTCTGACCATTTGATCTGATGATCTGAATGAAGTTGGCGGACAGACAGACAGACACACGCATGCACGCACACGTACACTCGTGTGCACCAGCGCGCGGCGGTAACCGGGCTATGCGCGTAAACAGTCGTCAGCCTTCGGCCACAAAGCAAGCTCAGCCAATCCGAAATTCGCCAATTTGTGAGAAATGAACATCGCGGCAGACGAGACGAAACGGATCCACGAAAACGCATCAGCCGCTTCCCCCACCCACTCATTTCAAAACCCCTGAAGTTCCTTGTGCATTGAGATATAAGTCACAAACCGCTTTCAAAACGAGTGCTAGATTGGTTGTTTCATTGGGAAATGATCAGCATCTATTTTTTTCGGTGGGGAGGGTAATTTTTTTATTGGAAATGATCAGCATCATATTCCGAGGAAAAATATTTTCAGGTGGGGGGCGGGGCAAACAGGGGGAGTGGGGTTACTGTGACCATTACGGACATTGGGGAAAAGCAATATCATCCGACAAAAGGCTGACAATGAAGAAAAATATCATTCGACAAGCGGCTGATAAAAATTCGTCAGTTGGTTGCGCTTGGGGCTCAGCTGTATTCACTGCACAAGGACCACTTGTCTGATGCACAGCAATTAGGAGCCAATTCCAGCCCACTCGACACAGAATGTCTGAGTGATGAAGTTTGTCATTCCAAGCCCCACTGGGTTGACAACTTGGACGGATTTGGCTTGCGCTTTCGGGTCGAGATGTCCTTGCACACAAATGTTGCTTGTTCCCGTCTCAGAGAGTGGAAAGAGACGCGACAAGGAAACCGAGGGTTCGGCTTCCAAAAGCTCTTGCAGCCTGGACCAGCGAGATCCTGACTTTCGTGGACAAAGTAAAATTCCTTGCCATGCGTCTTCTGCGCTGTCGACGTCCCGGACGTTTTCCTTCGACTCAGTTTCGTTTGACTGTCGCTGGCACTCTGCTTCCATTGGGTTTTGTTTCTCGCTGGCAATTTCTGCTTCCACACCGTGACCCAATGCCGACCTGAAGTTTGTCTATCAACAGTACATGGGCCCAGCTCAATCCCACATGCTTCCCAGCGAACCCGTCAGAAACAGTCAGGTGGCCGTGCAACTCCAGCTGCCGGACGATGCGCCTCCGTGCATTGAAAAAGGAGAACTTTTTGCTTTCATCTTCGATCTAAAAGTTTTGCCTGCAGTTCAGAGCCCTGAGCTCATGTCCCCACACAGCTGGTTCACAGACAACAAGGTTAGCGCTGAAACATCGCGACCGACACGAAAAGCTGCAGCTCCGAGGCCTTGGCGCAGGGACGGCGATCCCAATCGCATTTTAAACAGGACGACGCAAAGGAGGATGGATTTGTATTGAGTACGGAGCCGGAGACGGCGACGAGCCTTGTGTGGTCCACAGAAGCGCGTCAATAGCGGCGGGGGGGGGGCGAGCCGGAGCTGGGGAGACCACGGTCCACTCCGCAGAAAGAGATTGGCAGTTTCGCCACGACCATTTTCACCTCTCCAGCAGCGCGTGCTACTCAACTGGAGTGGAAGATTTCTGCAAATGACCAGTCATTTCCTGCTAATGACCCCACAACTTCCAGGTGAGAAGTGGCCATTACCTGCCACGCCAATTGCCGCAGTGGCTTCGTCAACTGATCGAACACGCAATTGACAAACTGTGCAGCTTCAAATTTACCGCGAAGACACACCGGCAGATTCCAGTCCCTACTTTTGACTGCGCAAGTCACCTGGGTGCACACACACACACACACAGACAGTGGTTGCACTGAGCCCGTGGTGACGCCGATTGGCCGCGGGTATACGTGTGAGGGGATTCAACGGAACAAACCCCTCCCTCCTTCCGGGCCTTGGATTGACTTTCTTGCTTCCAGAGTCAAATGTGGCAGCAGACAACAGGATCATCCGTGGAAACTATTTTTGCATGTGGCACAAACTAGCATTGTACAATTAAAGAGGCTTTGTGACTGCAATAGATTCAATAGTTCAATAGAAACCAATAGTTTCTGTTCACTGTTCTTTCCACTTCAAACAACGGACCTGATGTTCTCAGAAGTTCTGAAGTTGTACCAGGTAGGACTTTTTGCCTCCCGAATTCATTGCCACCACCCGAGCCGAACGCGGGTACCCGGACTTTAGATTTTCGTGCGAGCGGTTTCATTCAGTCTTCATGCTGTCACGGATTGACACTTCGCCCGCTTTGAAGTGCTTTCACATGTCATTGTAGGAACACAAATGATTCACAACACATTGACATCACCAGGGAACAAGCTCCAATAGATCTACCTGCCACTCGCCTCAATTCTCATTCACATCACGCCAATAAAAGTATTTATCTCCTCAAAACCCTCCTGCAAACCAGTAATTTTCTCTCAGCTAGCCCCAAAATTTATACAGAAATTTCCTACAGCCGTAAATGTCTTGACAGCAGCAAAAGCTCATTACACGGCAGTTGGGGTTGTAATTTTGAGCAAACAGCAACGCGCTGTCCGCGCCTTGCAAGGTAACGAGGCAACGTGTGTGGTGCTGGGTGTGAATGAGCGATGTGCTGAAATACGCGGGGGAAACGACCAGCGAACACGCAAGGCAAAACAGCAGAGCACATGGCTTAAAACTGCCAGAAAACCACCAACACGGGCTCCTTGCCTTGACAAACAGTTTTTGACACCGGTGGTCTGAAATTGCAATATCTCTGTACTGCTGTTCGTAGTGTGACCCGACTCTGCATTGTCCATCTTCTGACGCAAAGTTTTGGTCATCTTGTGTTCTAAATTGGCCCATCCTGCACGCGCGCACACACACACACACACACAAGTGCACACAATTCTTTCCAACTGTGATCGGACTCAGAAGCAAAGGAAACACAAGACTGCGTTGGCGTGCGAATTCCATGGCAGTTGTTCTGCAGCAGGCTGAACTCCAGTGCTGCTGCTGCGTCTCACACTGATGAACGCGTGACGCAACTCCTCATTTCGTCGGCCAGTATCTTTCGCGCAAAGTGGATCCCTTCTGGCCTGATCACTTCTGGTATGGCACTCAAAAGTGTTGTTAGTGGGCCGCTGAGCAATTTCTGTCAACTTCTGTCAGCGATCCTGAAAACCAGATGCGTTTGGCATGTCCACCGGTGGCTGACAAACCCTCTGAAGATCGCCTCAAGAACCCGCAGTCATGAGTCCCTCAAGAAATGTGTTCGCTCTTTATCGTCGCTCGAGTGCAGGAAGTCCACATACCGGCAAATGAATGCGAAAGTTTGTTTGTTGGCTTCTGCAATCAGTTTGACAACCACTGATCGCAGCAGGCAATGCGCTGCGTTGTCTGCGCTGCGTTGTCTGGGCTGATTGCAACGATCCGTTTCACAGGTGAGGATTTATGCAAAGATAATAGGGTGATAAAAATGCTCTCCAATGCTCTTCACCTAAAAACTTCCAAGTTTTTCTTAGCCTGAAGAAGAACCCGAACTTTTTTTATCACAGCATAAAAAGATCCAGACGCATAAAACACGACCTGAGAACGGTACTCGCGCGTCTCACCGATCCTCTTGGCTGTTGGGTGGTTCAGACTGATTGTTCAACACAACACAAACATTGTGGGTGTTGGCCCGCAAGCTTCACGTGTCGAGCACAAACTTCTTCGATTCCAGGCCTCAGACTTGTTTAACCGGATTTTTCACTGCATTCATGTGGTACAATTGAAGGTTGTCAACAAGAATACCTGTCGGTATGGACACGCGCTGTGTTGCTGCCAGCTGAAGAAAAGGGATGGGCCCCAGGGGAAGGAGGGGTGCGCAGACACAATACATGTGATTATTGTGACGAGGTCCACCACGCTTGGGCTCGGCGCGTGCACAAACTCGACCACTGTTTTGGCTTGCTGCACACACGAGCACCATCATCTTCAGCAGCAGCCACAAAAACAACAAAAACGGCGTTTGTGTGTTCTCACCCAGTGTGCAGAGAAGTAGAAAGCCTTCACTTGTCCCTTCAGCACGTGCTCAGTGTCGACAAAGCCATCTCCACAGCGCAGTGATCCGGACAAAATATCCGACAGAGACTTCGGGTACCAGGGAAACTTGTGTCCTGCAATCAATCAAAGAATGAACACCTGAACTGCGTCATGAGGACGAGAAACACACACACGCACACACACACACGCACAACGTGGGCTGGAGGAGAAAGTCGAAATCACCCGGGGTGCCAACACCAGTCTCAGACGTCCTGCACACGCGCGGGACCAGACGATTTGCCTTGAACGCACCTTGAGGATCATCGAGGATGTTGTTGCGCCCGTCGGTCGTTATCAGTTTTCCGGTGCGACCCTCCAGGAACACCAGGGTCGGGATCGCCTGAACTGAAAACTTCTTCGTCAGCTTCGCCTGAAAACATAAAGCCTCAATTGTCAAAATGTTTGCCCGCGTACGAATGAACGTGTCGTGTGACAACATAAGTCTGAACGGATTGACATTCGTATTGCACCAACGGAAGCCGTTTCTGTGTCGAACCTTATCCGTTATCCTCAGCAAACTGGAGACATTAGTTTCATTTCCGCAGGCCCAAGACAGCCATGCAGCGCAGTGAGCCAACATTCAGACAACAAAAATAGCTCCATGGAGCTCGCGGTGATTTGAGGAAATTCTGATTTCAGTTGCTTTGCTTTCAGTTGCTGATTTCAGTCACTCTAATTTCAGTTACTTTTTTTTCATTAAAAATTCTTACTTTTTTCACTCAACATTCACAACTTGGGAAGTCATTCAGTACACACCCAAATGGAACAAATTTGACCAAATGGAACTTTTACACATTGTTTCATAACAATATATACAAAAAACC
>JAAUXT010041289.1_pt1 | contig 13515 bp, 14 predicted proteins | sample 7278171 | NCBI WGS metagenome assembly JAAUXT01 (sample SAMN14350112, study PRJNA611818) | marine sediment metagenome | isolation source: surface marine sediment (1.8m) | place: French Polynesia: Moorea | collected 2018-08 | reverse complement strand
ACCCAAAATGAACCAAAAGAGCCCAAATGATCCCAAATCAATCCTCATCTTGACCATGAAACTGCTGCTGACATACTTTTGGGAGAGGCTGCCTATAGGTGATTTGATTTCCGCTCACTCTGATTTCGCTCGCTTTTTCCAAAAGCTCACAAATCGGACCAAGCTCCTCAAATCACCTAAAAAGTTCGTGTGCAGCGTGTCACTCAAAGTTCATGGCTCACACACCTGAAAATGAACTTTCTCAAAAACGCCCTGAACTCACGTCACTACGAGTACCTACTGCAGCGGATGCAACTGCAGGAAAATCCAGTTTTATGGCAAGCCAGGAACTGATATTGTCATGGTTCTACAATGGTTGTCACATCTCATCCTTGTCACCAGGGGCGTGGGACGGAAAATGAAAAGCCCCGCTCCTGCAGCGGAGCAAAAGGTGACTCTCGCCCAGGCCCCAGCGGCGAAATCTAATGCGTAAATAGCTGCCGCTGCAATCTTTCCGAAGCCGTCAAAATGCCTCATCAAAATTTTCCAAACGGCTCAGACACTGAACAGGTTTCATTGCGACGCCGCCTGTGGGTTGGAACGCGCGCACTGAAGAGACGCTACGTGCGCTGAAGGGGGCGTTTGGAGAACGCGACGCGCTGTTGCCATGGTGAGGTGACGGCGACATTTGCCACTGGCGCACTCACTTTAGGACACCTTCAGGAAAGCTGGTTTTCATCTCCATTGAAAGACAAACACTTTTGACAGACTTGCTCTTGTTTTGCGCAGTTTCTTTTTTTCTGGAAGACTTTTTTGTCTGGCATCGGTCGCCAAAAATAGCAGTTGAATCAAGCAAGGGTCACTCAAACAACTTCATTCCAACACACAATTTCGTCCTCCAAACGTGCAATTTTACCGTACGACATTTCCCTGCACGCCAACGGTAAAAGTGGAGATGGAGCGACTGATAGCGAGTCGCACTGCTTCAATGAGGCTGAACAGCAGCTTTAAATTCCTTTTATGGGCGACGTCGTAACTTTGATGGAACTGTACCGAAGGCGCTTCGGGACCATTTAGGGTGGAGCTGATACAGGGGTACATTGAAAGCGAGGGGCTGACCCTACAAATCTGTTTTCCATCATATTTTTCCACTTCTTTCAAAATTTTTCTGGATTTTCAAATTTCAGTTGAGTCAGCCCACACGCCCTTTCTAAACTGCTCATGGACAGCCACTTCATCTCACCCAAGGAGAAGTGTTTCTGAATCACATTTTGTAAAAATTTTCCTTTTTGAAGCCGGCCCACCCGACCCCACCAGAAAGCCCCCCACCCCACCCCAGCCGCACGCGTAAAGCTACGGAAGGCACGCATTGCGTGGTGCACATCTAGATCTACACACAAAGGCCGCCAATCCATTTTGAGCTCGTCCCTGAAGTTCTTCGTGGACGACCCTTGTACAAATTGTTGACACAAAGCTGTTCTACCCGGGCATGCAGGGCAGGAACACGGTTTGTTCTCTGTGTTGTCTCTGGCGCAGTTGTTTCCACCGTGTTGTGGTGCAGGGTTGGTGCAGGTTCTGGTTCTGTTTCTGGTCCCAGTTCCACAGGTCACGGAGCAGGAGCCCCAGGAGCTCCAGTCAGCCCAACCTCCGTTCACTGGATAATGTGGAAAAAAAACTGCAATGCATACAAGGTACAGATCTATGCCATAGACACACAAAGACCGTCCATCCCTTTTCTGGTTTGCTTACATTTGTCTTTGGACACTGATAACCACAAAACAAAGTGCTGGTGCAAAGTTGCAAAAACCTGGGCATGAAATGGTGGCGCATGTCTGGATGTCTGTGTCGGCTCCAGCACAGTTGCTTCCCCCGAACTGTGGCGCGGGGTTCAAATCCTGGATCCGCCCCTGGATCTCTTCCTTGATCCGAGTGTTTCTTAATGGCTTCATAATTGACAGAAATTAAACGCAGAACACGTTCACCCGAATTGATTTATTCTCCCAACAATGTTCAGCAGATTCTAATGAAGGACGTTGCTATTTACATTGAACAAACAACCACAGGACGAAACTTTGGTCCAAAACTTTAGGGGGTGGGGTGGACGGTGACACAGGCAAACGTCGTCTTCTTGCTTTCGATGAACAAAATGGGTTTTCGCATTGGTGACGCGCGGTAGTCTTATTTTGAAGTCAGAGTCAAAATTCAACACAGAATCCAATGGTGGAATTTTTGACGTCTGCCCAGAAAACGACTGGGCGTCACCCAAGGTGGAAACCCATAACACAAGCCCGAGTCATTGGTCTTTTATTTACACTGGCTTGAAATAAAACCTGTTCATTCAAAAACCAATAAATGAAGAAAAAAATATTATGAATTGATACAGGGATGAATCAGGGTTTGGTTCCCGCCCTGTAAACCCTGAAAACTTGACCTGCCCCCGCACCCCGCACGCACACACACTCACACACAGGCACACAAACACACACACGCACATTTTTCTGAACCGCAAGGCAACAAGAGCTTTCTTTTGGCGTGAAACAAGTAAACAACTCACCCCAACAGGGGGTCTCCCCCTTGATCAAATTGTTTGACCTCCCCTGATGATTTAAACAAATGTGCTTCCTTCCCAACTCAGAATTGCACTTTCAACCAATCAAGACACGCGCCCGCCATGACAGAAATGCAAAATTCAACTGGTGTCGAGAGATGAGAAAGAGAAAAAGAATGCAATTGGTACTTTGTCACATATCACAGATAACCCCGAACTTCATATACGTGTGGAGAAGTGAGCTGCTGCCGCTGCTGCTGTTGTTGGTGCTGCTCTTTCTGCCCTGGCTGGGCTGGCTCAGACGGGACCCTGGAACCGTGGTCACACTGTGCAGACTGTCTGCCGTTCCATCGTTGATGCTGAGGCGTGTTTCACACACTGCATACGCCCTGTCTTGCTTCCATGCACAATACCATTTGGTTTTTCGGCTTGTCCAGGGACGCAACGCGTGGCGCATTCAGTGGCAGTGTTCGATTTACGCGAGCGGCTGGCCACCGCGGCGAAGTGGTGCCACTTCGCCCCTGGGTTGGAGATGGGACGAACTGGGCGAAGTCAGCCATTTGGGCCACACTCGGCCAGCCGGCAACACGTGAATCGAACGCGCCCAGTGTGAAACACGCCAGAAGCCGCATCGCCACTTTGACCCTGAAGCTCCTTGTCCACAAGAGGGACTCACAACCTTCGTTTGTGTGTTTGACAAATATGAGCAACAAAACACTGGAGCAGCAAAGGCAAGGAAATTCCGTCCTTCTGGAGCACCTCGCCTGCAGTGAGACAGTAGGGACCTTTAGCTGCAACACGTGCCACGTGTGACGTGTTATTTCACCCTGGAAAATCGGCAATGAATTTTCTATCCTCTACAATGGAACCTTATTCTTGTTTCTACTTTGCTTGTCTGCAGGAACAGAATGTTTCTGAGAAAGAGAAACCTTTGTGAAATGACAATCTGAGAAACCAAAGGCCACTTTCAAAATTTCAAAAAGATTTCCAGACAGCAATGTCACATCAAACGTCACGCGTGTGGCAATGCCGCGTGTTGCAACTAAACCTCCCTGGTCCTCCTCCTGCAGCATCTCCTCCTGCACCTTCTCCTGCAGTTTCAGCCGCTCCGATCCCTCCTTCCCTCGCGCCACCGTTCCTTACCGCAACCGCAGGTGGTAGAGTACAAAGCAGAATCCCAGTGTAAGCAGATACGTCCGTACGGTACACCCAGACACACACGTGGCAGAGTCCTTTAGCTCCTTGGGTTTGATGTCACTCTTGTCTCTCACGGCAGTGTCGGAGTTTTTTACTCCGTTGTGAGTTTTGTAGTGAATAGCAGATTTGACGAGAGGCCGGTCAGGGTCTGCAGCGGATCCCCTCAGATCCGTGGGTTGTGCCTCGGGGATTTGGTCGTTGCTCTCCCTGCACGTCTGTGCCAGGGTATCTGAAAATGTTCAACAAGAATGCTTACACGCGTGGAATGCGGTCGCATCCCTTAAGGAAGGGTTGGGTGACTCAGGTGTTTTCGTGCATGTCGCACGCGGAGAGAGACAAAGAGAGAACACAGAGAAACAGAGAGCTACAGACAGAGAGACACACAAGGAGAGACAAAGAAAGAGAGAAAGCCACTGACAGAGAGAGACAGAGAGAGGCACCAACAGAGAGATGGAGAGAAAGAGGGCATAACTCGCACCTCTCTCTCACACACATACACACACGCACACGCACATACACTCACACACACACACACGCACACACTCACACAGACTTGCTCTACCCCAAGCCCGACTAACCCAGAACTTCGTCCCTATCCAACTCACATCACAAGATGGAGCAACTGCCAAACAGAACAGCGTGCAACAAAAGACAAAACGACAACACAGGAACAATCCATCTCCGGTTCAGCGCTAAAACCGTTTCTATGGGGATTAATTCCTTTCTTTTCTTCCATCAAATGACTCACGCTTGGCTCAGGCCGCATGAAGCCGATTCTCCTGCCCCTCCCCTCGATACCCAGTGTGTGTGTCCGAGCACACACTTGACTCCCCCGGACCCTCATGATCACCCCATAACCGCATGATTGAAAGCAAAATAATGTACCTACCACTCAGAGGAAGGAAGGCATATTTGTATTTCTCCGTCTGTACGTTATTGAGATCCCCGCACTGGCTACTGGGGAAGACGTGAGCCTGCTTCCACGCCTGGTCATATCTGTGCTCGAGCGGAATGTCTATTTTCTGTCCAAGGCAAAGAGAGGAAGGAGAGAGGCGTTATTAGAATCCAATATCTTTCTTGCTTCTGTTGGACCCCTTCTGCCGCACCCCCCAGCCCGCTCTTGGCAAGGCTGGCTGTGTTGGAATTGCCATTTCATATTGTCAGTGGGTCCCTCCCAGGTATTGGGTTCTTTGTGCTGTGGTGGTATGAATTGAGTTATCAGTAAACAGCAGTCTGTCAATGTTGGCGGCCATGCAGGCCGCTGGTGCGTATTGGTACCGTGTAGCTCCGTGTGTGGGGCGCACTCGTGTATTGGACGCACACACATTTTTGCCTCCACTGTGCTGGTGTAAATGTCCCATTGAAACAATTGTCAATTGGGGGTTTTCACACAGACCACGCGGCGTCAAAATTTTGACGAGATGGCAAAAACGAACTGGACAATTTTTTGATGCTCTTCATTGGGTGTCATGTTAAATTTGATGCCAATGCATCAAAATTTTGATGCTGGTGTCAAAAAATCTGATGCCACCCTGCCTATGTGAAAAGCTTTATTCACACCAAGAGAAGATGCACCTTTTCTTTTGATGAACAATTTGGGGTTCAGTGCGTCTCAAACACGGAACTTTACGGTCCCAAGGCTATTCCCACACACCCATTTCGCACGTGTTTCACTGTAACTTCCGACAGCAACATCTTTCTTTCCTTCCAGGCATTGTCACCGTGTCTGTGTATCTGTCTATCTATTTCAACAAATTTTCGAGGAAGACGTATCACCCTCAGGCGACGGCATCAGCCACCACACCTCCTATCAGAAATCTTACCTGTCCCTACGATGACACGTACATCCCCACATTAGGAAGATGCAGGCAACACACGTGGGAAACACGTGGCTGTAATTAGGCATCTCCCATTAGCAGAAAGTGTTACGTACCCAGCAGTTATAGGAGCGCCGTCCGTTCGGCTCCTGTGTGATCAGGATTTTGCGGCTGTCGTCCACCAGTATCAGGGCGATGCAGATGAACTCTGTGGGAGGAAACGCCAAGGCTCGTCAATCATAAGGGGTTTTCACACAGGCGCTGTCAGCGTCAGAAATCTTGACGCAGACGTCAAAATGTTGACGTCAACGGACGTCAAAATGTTGACGTCAACGTTAAATGACACCCAATGGAGGGCGTCAAAGAAATGGAATATACAGTCTATTCCTGGAGGGGTTTTCACACAGGCGCTGTTAGCGTTAAAAATGTTGACGATGGCGTCAAAATTTTGACGTTGACGTCAAATGGGACCCAATGGAGGGCGTCAAAGAAATGGTCCTGAATGGATTTTCATGCAGGCGCTGTCAGCGTCAATAAAGTTGACGTCAAAATTTTGACGTCGACATCAAGTGAGACGCCGCGTCGTCAACGTGAAAACCTCTTGTGTCATCAGCAATCTACGTCCACACTTCTTACGGACGGATAATCACCTCAAATGGCTGGTGTTTCACAGTCCCTCTCATCCTTCTGGCCAATGATGATCAAAGTTACAAAATTACGCCTCTAATTACGCGAAAAACACCGTGCGTCGCGAACAACGCCGCAGCGACGATGTCCTTGGAATGACCTACATTCTTGTTTGTCGAGACAAACAGAGATGCGCGGCGAACAGAACAAGCTTCTCATATTGCAGGATTTTGAAGAAAAATTGTCCAGGATGACCAAAGCAAAGACTCTTGAATCATCAGATCCTTTGCATCCCTTGCTGCCCCCTCCTCAGGTCACACACTCTGATTCAATTTCTTGGGTGGGAGGATCTGGGGTCAAACTCAAGCTCTACACCTTAAATTTCAAGGGAATGAAAAACTTCCCCATATTTTCCCAAATTTCACAGAGCGATTATCGTGGGAGCGAATCTGCTGATGCGACTCACCGACCACGTGGAAGTTGGCGGCGGCGGCGGCGGCGGCGGCGGCGGCGGCGGCGGTGGCGGCGCAGGCGTTGTCGGGAACGAAGGTCAGTTTGGACCGCGGGTGGCAGCTGCGGGCGTTCCAGTCGCTCAGGGTCCCGCTGCAGCTCTGTGCGACGCCGACGCCGACGCCGCCCGCGACGCCGCCGATGACGTCAACAACGCCGTCGCCGTCATCGCCGCGCACCGTGACGTTGACTCCGACGGCGCCGTTGAGTCCGCAGCTGCCCCACTGGATGGACGACGCCGCTGCAACAACAGCAACAACAACAACGTTGTTGTCGTAGTTTTTGTCCTTCGCAACAAAGCGTACGTACGTACAAATGTGACACGTAGTTTGAATATCAACACCTTTCCTGTTCGTGTTTGTCGTGAAGGGTGTTCACACAGTTTCAGGTTTGGTTGGACGCTTCTGCGCTTACACGGTTTGTGGGAAAAACGATGGGTTCTGGGAGCCAGTCCCTTGACGCCAAAAACATTTTGCCCTTTCCCACCCAAGATTTGTTGCAGCAAAAGCCAAATATTGTTGTCAGGTTGTTGTGAGCTCCCTCACCACCACCACCACCGCAACCAGTGTGCTGCTGTTGCCCCTCCATTCCTATTCGCACACGAATGGAATGACCTCTGTGCACTCCACAAACATCATTGGCAAAACTCTCTTGTGTCCAGGTCAAATTTCCAGCTTCGACAGAACAATCAAAAACACACGCAAACCTGACAGCTTCTCAATGGACATGAAACCAAGGTGTAACCAAGGTAAATTACATTAAAGAATCCTTCAGAAGATGTTGGATGCGGGAGCAGTTCTCTGACAGCCATGTTACTCATCAAGCAAATTGCCCACGTGATCCCTTCACAAGGCGCATCTGTAAGAACCGTGGATGGACACACACGCCACAGGAACAATGATGGAAGCGTGAACAATGTCCCATGGGGGGGGGTTCCCCAACATGTGAGTGATCAATGTGGTTGTTCACATACTGGGCGCTGGAGCTGATTCAGGGGCTCCAACGACCCCTGACCCCCATCTGGAGGGTGTTGTCTCGGGGTCAGGGGGTTCCAGGGCCCTGAACCCGGACAAACTGCACCCCTCGTTCAAGTTTGCACTTTGTGCTACACTTCACAAAGTTGAAGTCTGGTCACCCAAGGAAGTGGTTCCCACCAGACCCTGGTTCTGCCCTTGGAGTGACACTGAGTTTGGTGCTGACGTTCAACAACATCAGCTCCGTTGTCGTCATGAGATCTGGTCACTTACTTCGCTCCATTGTTTCAGTGACTGTTGAAGAATTCCGAACGAATAGCAACGTTTCCTCACTGCACCAATATCAAACAACCTTATGAGCAAGAGGCCAACAGATTTATGCTATCTCTCTTCAATTGCCACCCAGATCCAGATCGACAGATGTAGATCTATTCAGGTTCAGACAGGTCACCAAAGGCCATAGTAACAATCTTTGAGAGACACCTTGAAGAAACGACCGGTGTTTTCTGGACTGAAATAGAATTTATTGTGGGCCGACCCTTTGTCATTCTCACCTATGTACTGGAGACACAAAGACGTGATGTTTGACGAGCCCGGAATTCACACAGGAAGCGCGTCCGCCGCAGTTTCCAATCCCATTAGCCACGTGTTGTGGGCGTCACCCGAGGTGACTCCACCTGGCGGATCCAGGGGGTCGGGCGCCCAGCCCCCCCCCCCCCACACCACGAATTTTATCTCGGGTGACTCCCTCTAGCGGATCCACGTGTTGCAGGCATCACCCGAGGCGACTCCACCTGGCGGATCCAGGGGGTGGGGCGCCCAGCGCTCCTCCCCACTGATCACAATTCTACACGTTCCAGGGGAGCCAACCCCCAGGGTCCCTGCCCAGGTCTTGGATCTTCCGAAGTGGCCCCTTCCAGCGAATCCACGGGGTCGAGCGCCCCTCCAACCATTTCACAGACTCTGCATGTTTCAGAGTGACTTGCCTCAACAACCCAGGGGTCCCGGGGTCCCCAGCCTCTGTGCCCCGACCCTGGATCCAGCTGCACGTGTGACCCCATGTGACTCCTTCCTGTGGATCCAGGGGAGTCAAGCCCCGAGACACCTGATTCTGGATCCGTCAGAGCAAGTCACTGGGGACGAGGTGACTTCTTCAACGGATTCATGGAGGTCGGGTGACCAGACTCCAACCATTTTGCGCGACCTGCCCGAGTCGTGGAACATACAGAGCGATCCACCTGTTGGGACCAGAGGTGACGTTTCTTGAGCAGATCCAGAGGGCAAGGTTCTGATCTGGATTCCCAGGTCCTTCTCAAATTTGTGCCACAAGCGCGTAATTTCGTTTGAATCAGGCTGAATTTGCGTGGTCTCTCTTCCCCTAAACGTCCTCAAAACAATTTAGGACCCCCTCCTTTTGGTATTTGACGGTCGGATCCTGGTCGCGAACGAGGTCTGACCATTGGCCCCCAAATGCCTGATCCTAGATCCGCCAGAGCAAACCTGTCACCTGCGCGACCTGAGCTGACTTTCGCTGCAGACGGAACAAAGACTCCGAGGCTCCCTGACCCCGCGTCTCTCCTCGTTCTCACCTCGGAGTGAGACGCGTGGGAAGGGAGCGGGGACCTGGCTGTGAACGGGGTGAACGAAGCGGGTCCCCGCTCGCACAGGGACATTCCGAGAACGCGACCGGCCTTGACCCTATTTTCAGGGCATGACGTCTTGATCTAAATTTGTCCATCTCCAGAGAGGTCCGACCAACGCTTTACTGGACTCAACTTGTTGGTTTCACCTTTTGTTCACGAGTGTCAGATGTCAAGATGACATTGAGCGAAAGCGACCAGCCTTCACTGCATAAACTCCTTTCTGGACACAATGGCTTGAGATCCAGAAGCCACTTCCAAAGACGTTGACCAACACATCAGGAGACCTGAATATTGGTAAACTTATCTGAGCTCACATACATCTGATATCGAATGTCTTGTGAATTTCGTGTTGATGCCAGGCAGATTCGGGGAACCTTGCCTGGCAAACGTGTTCGTCCCTCAGACACACAAGCACACAATTTTCTCCTCCCTTTCTACTTGTTAAATTTTTCAAAGTTGAGGGCGGACCTCCCAAGGGGTGTTGGGTCCTCCACCCTTGACCTAGTCCTGGATCAGCGGACCCAAGGCAGGTCCGGTGACAAGCCTTTCCTGTCACACGTAAGATGAGACTGCGGCAGCCACAGCTGTGCGTGGTTCGGGAGATCGTGCTGCGAGGAGAAAGTTACGCTCCTCAAGTTTCAGCTTCAACTCAGTGCGTCCAGGGCAACTTTTGTCCAAAGTACTCAGAGGTCAACAAACAAAGTCCGCTGTTTGTGTAAAGATTTCCTGATGAAATTGAGAATGGCGCTCGGCCGCAATGGGCCAACACAAGAAAGGAAGAGATCAAAAAGGCTGTGTGGCCACAGCACCTCACAGTGAAGCTTCCCACACTGTCCCAACCCGCGATACTCACCGGTGTGACAGAATTGACAGACACCCGAAATCAGGAGACATGGGGTGGAGGCTCCAAGCTTCTGGTCAGGTGTGGGCAGGTCTGGTGGCCTGTGCCAATTAGTATGAGTTGGTATGAGGAGGCGTGAGGGTTTCTCAGGCTCAGCTGTAGGTCAGGCAGGTCTGGTGGCAGGCTTCTTCACCCTCTTGCCTCAACTACCTCAGTTCAACTCTCACTCGGTTGGCACAGGTACTCAGGCCTTCTCTCAGCCTCCGAGTGGCCTGTGTCAACGAGTATGAGTATGAAGCATGAGGGTTCAAAAGGCTGAGCTGAATGTCAGGTAGGTCTGGTGGCAGGCTTTTTGGCCCTATTGCCTACACCACCTGACATGGCCGGACACCTGTGTCTGGAAATACCCAAGTCTCCATGTTTCATTGCACAAGTGGAACCAAATGGGAAGACATCCCATATTTTGACACATGCCTCGTCATTTGAACTGACACACTGATATCAGTTGACACTGCTACTTTTAGATTGTTCCCCCCGTATCTGGCCATCACAAATCAGATCTGAAATCAGGAGGCATGTACTTGACCATTTCACGTTCGTGCCTGGCTATTTCACCCCTGAACTGTTCACCTCATTTGGGGTACCTGCCCATTCCCTTACACCGGGGCTGAACAAATGCAAATCAACAGCGAGACCCACGTGGGCAGCAGAAGCGAAGGCCACGCAGATCAAAGCGAGGTCAAGTCACGTGGAAGTAATCTAATTGGTGTAACTGACGATGATATTGGGGACTCGGGGCCCGTGGGTCCCGCTGGGGAGTCGATTGAATGTGGACCAATTTGACACGATGCTGAGGCGAGTCATTGAGGCGGGGGCGGCGGTGGGGCCGGTGTGTGCGTGGGGGGACAGAGCTCTATCGTGTCGCGGATCTCTTTCTCGTATCGGAATCGCTGGCTTCATGCTTTGGGTCGCTGATAGCTTTGGACCTTTGGCGCGAAAGCCGCCGCGTCGATGCGTGGGGCCGCGGACAGTAATTTTTTGTGGTTGTGGGGAAAATAGACTCTACGGGCCCATGCATTGAACTCTCTTCGCGACAACCAAAATTTTGTTCCAACCACACACGATTTTGCAAATGAATAGAGGCGGTGTCCCTCTCCAGAGGTGTGTGTGCGTGTGTGTGTGAGTGAGTTAGTGTGTGTGCTTGCGCGTGTATCCGTCGTGTGGTGTTGGGTGTCTGGTGTGTGCGCTTGTGCGTGTGTGTGTGCATGTTGTAAGGGTGCGTGAAAATGCGTGTGTGTGCGTGCGTGTATGTGGTGTAGATCTACGTGTGTGCGCGTGTTGTGTGTGCGTGTGTGCGTGTGTGTGTGGTGTACGTACCGAGGAGCGACTTGAAGCCCGCGCTGCGGATGGTCCCGTTGAGCGGAGCGGGATCGTCTCGGAACCGACACATCCGGAAAGACTCGTCCGTCCAGCGGCTACGAGCTGCAACACAGAGGCGATCGTTACTGTGTGTGTGTGTGTGTGTGTGTGTGTGTGTGTGTGTATGGGGAGTGCGTAGTTGTGTGCGTGTGTTCTTGTGTATCCGTCCATCCAGCGGCTGCGCGCTGAAAAACAGATGCGACCGTTACTCTGTGTGTATGTGTGTGTGTGTGCGTGCGTGCATGTATGCGTGGGTTGTGTGTTTGGGGTGTATGGGTGCGCGTGGTGCGCGTGTGTGCGTGTGTGTGGGTGTACGTGTCTATCCATCCAGTGGCTACGCAGATCTATGCAAAACAAGCGTCATATTGCCGTATTCACCTGTGTGTTTTGTGTAGTATTCGTGTACAGGAATGTATAAGTGCCACTGTGTGTGCGTGCGTGTGTGGGTGCCTGTGTATACATGTGTGTGTGTGTGTGTGTGTGTTTGTCCGTCCAGCGGCTGCGCAGCTGCGATTGTTGCAACTTGAGAGTGACTTTACACGGGGGATTACGGTACTTGATATCGGGTCATCCCCATTCTGCACAATAGCCCATGGTTCTTTATCAATGGATCTGTCATGGATTGGGAAACTGCTGACAGTGTGGAGAAAAAATCTCATTCAACGCTTCAAATAATGAGACATTTTTTCCTGCTGTGTTGACATTCACTGCTTCACTCTTCACATTTGACGGCATCAACTCATCTACGACTTTTGTAACCGGAGTCGGGTCCCTTCACCCAGATTTCTATGCCTCCGGAGCACGAAGACTCGGAATTGGTTTAATTACTTCGGCTTCAGTTTCAGAGCAGCTGTCATCGCTGCGGCGTGTCTGTGTTCGGTGCGGGGGCGGATCCAGGGGTCCCGGGTCAGCTTGTAACCCAGGCTCCCTGGGCCCCATCCCCAACAAAAATCGCCTCACATTTTTCTGCCTTGGGTGCAGCACCGGTTGCAGGGGTCCTGGCCTTACAGCAGACCCCAGGTCCCCCCCAATTTTTGGATTACTGGGGCACGAGGGGAACCATGGGTCTTTTGGGTACCACCCAGATCCCAGGGCAAATCTCAACAGTTTGAAGCAAGAGGGCAGAAAGGGTAGGTACCAGGGACCAATGATTCAGGGGTCCCAGTCCCTGACCTCCCTCCAAACACACACATGCACACACACACACACACACACACACACACACCAAGAAAACTCATCCAATTTTTGCACCACATGCAATCTTTCTCCCTCTTAAAGGTCACATTGTTCAACTTTGAAATTGCACCCCATCCCACCCCTTACACCACCGAGTCAGGGTCCCCCCTCCAGATCAAATCCTGAACCCACCTCCACACCGCACCGGTTGAACATAAGCCCTTTCCACATCACGAATATGACTTTTTCCACCACGCCACACATACATGTAGTCCGCGCACGAAATATCAAAGGAGTGTTCCATGCGGGCGACACTGCGATAGGTGATTGATCCTTGTGTAACAACGGGCATTGTAATTCTTTCCTCCGTATACCCGACCGCCGACTCAACTCATTACGGGTCTGTTTGAGGAGATCGCTTCTTTAATCCTCCACTTGATTACAAGTTTGACATTGATAAAACGTACCTATCTGGAACTGCAGGGCGCTCTCGAATTCGTCATTGAAGTGCACGCACGTGAATCGAGGCCGGCTGCAATGCATAAGAAAAAGGGGCGAAACTGAAAACTTTGTGAAAGGCAGCCTGGGTCATTGTTTGATGGAACATGTAATGGAAGTAATTTGGAAGGCAAAAGCACAATGGTTCAGTGAGGCTGGTATTCAGCTCCACGCCCCAGAGCCGGGCTAGTGCGCAGGCGCATTCTGCGTTGAAAGGGACTTCCTTCGATCCGTGGCCCTCCTGAGCAAAATTAGTCTTTTTTCGCCAAATTGAATTTATTGTTGT
>JAAUXT010026240.1_pt1:0-10000 | contig 13516 bp, 13 predicted proteins | sample 7278171 | NCBI WGS metagenome assembly JAAUXT01 (sample SAMN14350112, study PRJNA611818) | marine sediment metagenome | isolation source: surface marine sediment (1.8m) | place: French Polynesia: Moorea | collected 2018-08 | reverse complement strand
GTTCCGTCAGTGTGCGAGAGGCAAGCAATCCCAAGCTAACGTGCAACACACACACAGAAACACACACATTCACACACACACACACACACACACACACACACACACACAGTGACCCTCCTTCATGTTGGAAGAGAACCTTGCAGTGAACATACGCCTACCCACACACGCACGCAGGCACACACACACACACACACACAAAGTCAATCCTCAGTCAGTGTGGAGATTCGTGTGGGGGAAATATTCGCTTCGCAGGTCTGCTGAACGTCTCTGTTTTCACACGTGGTTTAAAAGGTGAATTCGAAAAATAAAGCTCAACAGGAAAACAAAATCTTCCCAGAAACGTTTTCAAAATGTTCCTTTCAAATTTCCCGCAAACGTACAGCTCGGCATAATACTGAGAACAAACACCATCAGAAGGGCAGATCGGCTTTATTTGATATCAAAAGGCAGCGAGATGGAATCGAGTGGAGTTTTTCTTGAGGATACTGAAATGGTATTGTGGCCTCAAGGCTGTGCAACCAGTGTCAATATTGGTGCACTTTGATTTGGACAGTGCACTCGGAGGCTCTCTCGTCTCTCGCTCCCGGCCCCGGCGCTTCAAAGGCTTCACTCCTCCCCCTGAGCCTCCCCAATTCCACATCCCCCACTTCTCTGCGGGCTCGGCCCATGCAGCCCACGGTGCGCTCAAAATATATATAAACACAACATCGGAGTGAGTGGGGAGAGAGTGGGGGTCTTGAGAACCGAATCCCGTGTCGCATTGTCGGGTCTGAAATGACATGTCAAGTGGGGCCCGGGTCGGGTTACATTATCCCCGGCGCATTCCGTATCGTATTTATCTAATTGCCAATCCTTACATGGAGCAGATTCTATCAGCTGAGCTACTTGACTCTGGGTCCTGATGAGTTGGGTTCGTCTGTCCACGGTGCGAATTCCGCCGCAAAGTGTCTGGTCAGGGCTAGATCCACAGGAATCCAGGGGTCCAGAACCCGCCCCAAGGGACAGATCCAGGGCATAAACCTCCGCCCGGCACCAACACATTGGAACATCCAGAAGGAGTCAAGGGCCCGTAGCCCAAACCCTGGAAAACGTGGTTCTTTGCCCGCTCCTCTCTCATTTCATTCACCCAACTTGAAGTTTGTGCTTCATATCAAAATGTAAAATCCTAAATTCTGAATCTTCCATGCGTTGATCTTTTGAAAAATTTTCGAGATCCAACGAACCACGAACGCTACGCGTGAACGCGTCCACCTCCTCCCGAGTCACGAAACGACACGATGGCGTGTCACGTGTCACGTGAGGATCCGTCTCCGGGAGACAGCGAGTCTGGGAACAACTCCAACGACAACACTGCCCCTTCTCCCGTACACTGCTGTTTCTTCAATGGCCAAACACGTTCTGTGCAAACACGCCGCACCGCGAGAACTTCTCCTCGTATTGTGGGAACCTGGCGCGGAGGCCGCGGTGAAACGGAGCGTCTTTCTCAGGGGAACAACGCCACAATAGGCGTGTAGCGATAAGAACATCTTGTGTTTGGCCTCACTCGCGTGCCGCCGGAGAAACGCATTGTGTTTTGCTTTGGGTGATTTTAACCTTTTTAGCTGCCTGTGTTATTGAGTGAGCAGAGGGAGAATACCTCAACATACATCAAGTGGCACAAAAAAGGGACAAATAAGAGGGAGCCGAGTCAAACGACACAAAAGTTTCTTTGGGCGCTTTGTCATGGGAAGAAATTAGGGAAGAAAAGAAGTGTTCTTCTGTACATCGAGCCCGCGCGGGCTGCTGTTCACACGAGCTGCGTCACGCGCTGCGTCGCTCAGCGACGCTGCGTCGCACTTGCCACGTCACGCGTTACGTCCACGTACAAGACAACAGACGCTGCGTTGGTGGTGACGACGCTGCACCCATTGACCTGCACAGTCACGCTGCACAGACGCATCCGGCGTTGCAAAGGACGACGCAGCGCCCGTTGACCTGCACAGAGACGCTACGCACGACGCGTCCCGTGTGGACGGGGGCCCGGGCCCCTCAGGTGACTCGAGTGAATTGTCCGTCGCGTCATTTTGTGTCATTATCCACTTGTGCGCAGCAAACACGGACATTCATTCGGATAATGCGCGAACAGGAGAGAACCCGTTTCACACCAGATAAAAACACGTGAAACCTCCTTGTGACAGACCGTGAATCTTCCCTGGGAACAGGGTGAGAGATGTCGTGTCATTGCGCGACCGTGAGAGCCACGTTCTCACACACCTGTCCCGGGAAGCTCGGAGACGGTGAGAAGTGTAGCGATGGTCTCTTTTCGATCTCAAGAGACATGATTCTGAACTGGACATTGAACTTTCCCACGAAGGTTCCACTGGAGTCAAGAACAATCCAGCAATTGCCCACAGAGCTGGGGCTCTCTCTCTCTCTCTCTCTCTCTCTCTCTCTCTCTCTCTCTCTCTCTCTCTCTCTCTCTCTCACACACACACACACACACACACACACACATACAAACGTGAATCATTGTCTTTGCGAACTTGAGAGCAGTCTTCTCGGTGGAACAGCTTTCGGAGCCTGGGAAAAACTCGTGACCAGTGTGTGCACAGAGACAGATCTGGCATTTACAAGAGCCGAGCTTGTTGAGGGACCCACAAGATGAAGAAGACAGAGGCTGAAGGTTATTGGGCAAAGACGCCGTTTTTTAATCCATTGCCCCAACACGAGTAAAGATGGATTGTTTCAATGGCGACAATCAGCTGACAGAAGTCGTCTGACAGAGACCGATCTGAGGGGTAATTCCGCTGATCCCGGCCCCGCCGATGTGGACTGGTATCACCCGACAAAACCTTTGCTTTCCTACGCTTCACAGAACAAATGAGAACAGCCCCATACTTCTCAGAGCCTGGTGTGCATTTCTGGATCAACAGGCCGCACAGGTATTTGTTTCTGCACCAGACGCTCTGTTCTCGCGTCGTGGGTTGGGAGAACAGCACGAGTTTCCAAAGTTTCAATTCTTGAGTTGTTGCTAAGACACGAAAGGGAAAGTTCTCGTACCTAACAACCGTAACTACGGTAAATGCATTTGTGTTTCTGTAATCCATTAGATTGGGCTGTGCTTTACTTGAGACGTATGTGCGTTTCTCCTGAAACTGTAGCTGAATGGCGGCGCCCCTGAAAGCGTACTTACCCGTCTATCAAAGCAGTTCGCGCCATTATCTCGGGGCAATTAGGGAAACTCGAGCCCTCGCTGCGCGCCGGGAGAAACAATGCGAAGTTTGTTCAAAGTTCGCTGTCTCTTGCGAGGGACGCTCCTCGCTAGACGCGTCACGGGGAGCGTCACGGGGCGCGTCGTGGGATGACGCTACGTCGTGACGTTTCTGGACGCGTGGTACGTAGCGTCCCTTCGATCTGCGCAGCAAGTTGTTGGTTTTACGCTGCGGATGGACAGACGTACCGTGCGCACGTTCACGTACGCTGCGTCGTCGCTTACGACGCAACGCCTGTTGTCGCGAACGTGCAAGAACACAACGCGTGACGTGCACAGCGTGAAACAGGCTGAAAACAGCCCCCTGTATCTCGCCCCAGGCAAGAACTTGTCCTTCTGTTCATCAGATATGTAGTTACTTAGTTCACCTGAGTATAACCTGTGCTTAGAGAAATCAGACTTGGAGATGAAGGGGCTTTTCGTGGGAGATTAGATTCGTATCACAACAGGACGTCACGGCGATGCGTCGCGACCAGCGACAACGTGTTTCCCTGCGTGCTGACGTCATCACGCCGCGTCGCGACGTGACTCCGACGTGTTGTCGTGCGTGTTGACGTGGCCACGTCACGTCGCTATCAAAACGACTGCGACTACCAATCGAACGTGTTTCAAAAAAGTAGAATTTGTGCAGTACATCTGCAGGTTCTGGCCCACAGCGAAGCCCAAAGCGAGGAATTTCTGTCAAAGTGGCCTGTTCGAAACGAGCAAGAGTTTGAATTGGGCGAGCTCGACTTTGTGTTCAGTCGTGTGTTCTGTGGAATTTGGCTTCCGATCCAACGGGCCAGATGACCCTCATGAGGTTTCCATGGTCAGACTTCAACCCTCGCCCCGTGGTTCCGCAGTTCACGTCGATTTCATCAGGGAATCTGTACACAGGCACACTGGAGGCCCCCCCCCCGAGGCTGGTCCCCCTGGATCCCTGAGAGCGGAGCGCACACACACCTGAGGTTTGCGTCACTCGCAGGTGCATCGCTTCCGTTACATTTGCTCAAGAAGCTCAGTCAACATAGTTACGGCATCGCAGCTCCCGTCGCTTCCGGTCGGGGCCGCGTCAGACGTGCGAAACAACACGTTCCCGGAATGCTTGAGCCGCCGCACCTGCGCTGAGGTATGCATGCGTGTACCCCGGCGCTGCGTACCCTTCTTAAAGGGCTTGGGTTTCACACCTGTGGAGTGTGTGTTGCGGTGCACACAGGTCTCGGGCCCTGAGCCCTGCTACTCAACACCCGCGCGCAGTGCGCTATGGTTCCCACTCTCAACGCGATTTGAATGAGAAGAAAACGCTGAGGGGCTGTAGTCGGGATCGGGTTGTCCACGGGGCGTCCGCATCGCATTGTGCGCACTTCCTCTCCGCACTCATTACGCGGGGTGAAGCCAGGGTTAAAACACACTCCCCCCCCGAGGTGCGCCCCAAAACAGGGACCCAGCCAAGCAGCAAAACCAACACTTTTAGTCACGCCTTTTGTTTGCTGGAATGTTAACTAAAAGCCATTAAGGAAGGAAATAATAAGGAGGAGATCTCAAGTACCTCGAGTATCTATCAAAACGCCTTTGATCAGCGCGGGCGGTGTCATCTTTCTGTTGGCCTATTAACTGTCATCAAACACTGAGATTAGTCCGATCGCACCTCAAAATATTACACGTTTCGGACCTACATCCTTTTCCGCACCAAGGGCCAATTGATTTCTCTCCCGCTGCAGCAAATTAGAGGCCAAATTAAATTTTGAATTCAGGGTGAGAGGATTTTTGAGTTGCACCTGTGAAGTAGTATTTTCCCAAGCCGTGGAGGCGTTGAGTCCGTGACCTGCCCCAACGGTCCGGCCACGGTGCATTTGTTTAACTGCGACTATCACACGACCGTCGGGGAGGCGGAGCCAGGGGCGGTCAGCCCTGCGGATTCAGGGATGGGGACGGGTGTTGTTCCCCTCCGTGGTGGATCCAGAACCAGGGCCTGTGGCCACTTTCCCCTGTAAATTCAGAGCCAGGCTTCAGTTCCCCTCTTAGACCCAGGATCAAGACCCTGTGCCTCCTCCACCCCAAGTGCTTGCATTCACCAAGCCAAATTTTTCAAAGTCCAGGTCCGATGGTGGGAGAGTCAGGCCCGTCGACCCAAAGCCTGGTTCCACCCCTGTCCGTTCCGTCGCACCCTCCCTGCCTCCCTGCGTGCGTCGCCTCCACCCGGCGTGGATTCCAATCAGTGACGGCGCTGAGAGCTGCGCAAATATCAACACTTGCACACACTCGAGAGCCTGACACTCTCCAATGTGATATTTCATTAACCGAATGTAAATTAGCATGAGGTGCGGTTTTCATTTCACTTTCCGGGATTCTCGACTCTGTGTACAGAGTTGGGTGTCAAAAGCGGTGCTTGGCAATAATCGTTAGCTACTTCCTCCATTGAATTCATTACAATTGCAAATTCCAGGTTCTTTTGTTCCCCGCTCCCCGCAACAACCTGCTTTCTCATGGCTTCTTCTTTTCTCATGCAAATCTCAGTCTTCTATATCATTTCCTATCATAAAAAGTATCAGATTTTTTCGAGTGATTAATGATGGACGGTGTGCTCGTTGTCAACAAATCCCGGCGGTTGGAGAGTTGGGAGGGTGGGGCCGCACCAGGGGAACACCGCGCACAGTGTGTGTGTGTGTGTGTGTGTGTGTGTGTGTGTGTGTGTGTCTGTCTGTCTGTCTGTCTGTCTGTCTGTCTGTGAGAGAGACTGTGTGTGTTTGTGAGAGTGTGTGAGAGAAACTTCGTGAGTGTGAGTGTGGAGAGACTGTGTGTTTGTGTGTGTGTTGGTGTGTGTGCGTGCGTGCACAGTCCAGTCGAGTCCTGGGAGAAGAAGAATCGTCATACTGCGAGGCTGAGAATCTTGTTGCACGCAGCGTGGTTGAGACATGACCAAAGTGCAGCACGCTGCATATTTCAGAGTTGTTCACCCCAACACAGCAGCCACAAACACGTCAACAATTCCAACAATGACAACTGTCAAACTTGTGCAGTTTGAGCAGCGCATTGAAGCCCTAAAACAAAGCCTGCGGAACCTGCGGACTCGCACCTGTTTCATCTGCCCATTCCTGAACGTGCTGCACAACGCGAGAAACGGGTTTCCAAAGCCTCACTTTTGTCACCACATGAATCGGCCATTGAATTGTCCTGACACAAAGCGCGCGGGACTCAAAGGAACATGTGCAGATGGGCGACAATAGAAACAGTTGATACGTTTTATGAGGTCAAAATGAATTAATTTTGGAGGATGCCAGAATGGTGGTGCACTCACTTTCCTGTGCAAATTAGCGTGGTGTTGTAAAATGGAGGAAGATGCTTGTAAACTGGTGCAGCAATTCTCCAATGCGCCATAACGTGTCACCAAACCCCACCGCGTGCAGGAAGCACCAGGGTCTCTTCTATTGTACCGAGAAGCTTGAGTTTTACACACTGGCCCAGAGTGGTGGTGTTGGTGTGCGCACCTCATGCAAGTGGAAACCCTTTGGAAAAGGAACGAACACTTTCAACTCGTTGGGGAGGGGTGTCTTGGATGTCTTGGAGTTCTCTGGTGCACGCAACCGCATCCACGTGAGATTTTACTGGGAACAACCACACGGGTCAATTGGAACAAATACAAGAACGTCCGTTCAAAAAACTGAAAAAGAAATGTTCACAAAGGGACCTGGACTTGGGATGAAGAGAGATGCGTTTGGCTGAAGCCTGAAGATTGCCGGCGGTTTTGGTGGTTACAACAGATACCGTGCACAGAACATTTCTGTCTTAGTCGCACACTGTGTTCCCTGCAAGTATCATCCAGGGTGTCTCTGGATCGGGGCAGGGACAGGGGCTCGACCGGACAAAGGCCCAACCTCAGTCCCAGCCGGTGGTGTCTGGATCTGCCCGAGGCCTCAAGGTCCTGGGTTCTCGCCTTCGCTGCACGTTTCAACTTGGTTCAGGAGATCCGCCGTCTCCCCAGCACGATGGGAACACACGACTCAAGAGGTTCGCTGAACTCTGTAGGAATGCGCCTCCTCATGTCTGGGTCCACGGTCTTTGTGTCTCGCTCTGCACCAACAACATCGCACAGCGCACCAAGAATGCAATCAACAGTTATATCACAATTTGAACGTGGCCTGTCCCTTCCACCCCTGTTTCCACTCACATAAACAATTAACCGACATGTTCTCCTGCCGTACCCCGCTCGCTTTGTTTCGTCCTATTTCCGTGTACGGCAGCAGCGGGGTCCCCGAGGCCTGTAAATCTTTTATGCGACGGTAGATTCGAGTCATCCATCATCTACACTACCCCGGGGCCCTGCCTGCCAAAGTGGGGGTTTAATTTGAATTCCATCACAGTGGGGTGAACTAAAGGATGCGACCTGTGCCTTGGGTGTGCCCTGACCCGTGAAAAAGCCCTTTTCAGGGGGGTGAATAGGGGTTGAATACGTGCGATCAGAGGGTGGGAATGCCCTCTGAATGGAATCTTACAGCGATCTTGAATGATCTATCCGAGGATTTGGTCGTTGTGAGGGGTTTGTGTGAACCCTGGTGGAGAGGGTAGGGATCTGATGGCGCGGGACCCTGGTCGGACGGGGGGAGGGAGGGAGGGGAGGCGGCTGACATGTTAATCTTCCGGTGCCTCTGTGTTTGCAGGTGATTTTAACGTCTGAATGATGATAGATTTACGTGGAGGTAGCTGCCCCTTCCTCTGTGCTACGCCGTTATATTGCTGTTGTACATGCACGGCCTGTAACGGGAGTTTGATCTCAGCAGTATTCGGCGGCATGTTTTCAGAATCGCACGGAGAAAACGTGACGTTTTTCTTCACACAGACCTGACTTGTCCTTTACTGTTCAGGAGGGGAGGGCTGCTTGGTGAGCCAAAGCAGATTTCAGCAGCGACGAGAACTTGATTGTGCGTTCCTTTGACAACGCGTTTGCATCACGACGTGTTCCCACAACAACGACGTGTTCTCATGACAACGACGTGTTCCCACAACAACGATGTTCTCATGACAACGACGTGTTCCCACAACAACGACGTGTTCTCATGACAACACGCTCATCAAGGTTTGCCCCACAAGCGCGTCAAGTATGTGTGCCCCCCTGGCTGGGCCGTGCACACGTGGATCCCCCTCCCCTCCCTACACCACAGAAACCTGGATCCTCGCTGGCCCCGCTCACCTGGCTCCGCCCCCTCCTACAAGCGATGTAGAGATGTGATGAGGGGGGCATAGATGACACCTCGGCATCTCGGCCCGTTATGGCCTGTCTATCACCCCAGATGGGGCCCCGGGGGATCCACACCTGTGTACATACATCGCCTCCGCGCTGCGCACCCCGCAGGGCAGCACCACTCAACCCCAAATATGGCAAGTTAATAACATCAGCTTTTTCCTCCGAAATGGGAATTTACCTTTTTTTTGCATTGGCAGATTAAAACCACTTTTTGCTTGCTTTTCTTTTTGGTGAGCAAAACCTGTCCAAAACTTCAACATCAGAGGAGGTTTGAATCAAGAAGAGATTTTCAAGAGTCAATTTCTGCGAGATTTTGAGGGATTGGAGGTGACGTGGCTTGGTGCCCGACCCGGTCTGTGAGAACCTCCGATCTCCGTGTCACACTGACCTGTTTTATCGAAAAATGCCATCGAATATCATGTTTGGAGGGAAACACTATGTGTGCGCTCTAATGATAACTTCGGTGCTCGGTAAAGAGAGGCCACAGGTACCCATTATCCCTGCAGTTCGTCTCCCGGGTATGTCCCTCACCCCGTACCCATGGCCCTCACCCCATACCCTGTGGCCTTGGAGCCACAACACTGAGATTCCTCATCGTTACATGCGGAGGCGGCCGCGCTGCGGATTCCTCCACCTTGGGCCTGATCGGCAACGTGTGAAGGGGTCTTCACGTTGATGACGACGTCAGCTTTTTCTGACGTCGACGGCAACTTTTCTTGACGACACCAAAGAATGGTCTGGACCTTTTTATGATGCTCACCAATTGGGCATCATGTTAAATTTTGACATTGACGTAAAAATTCTGCTGTGGACGTCAGAGTTTTGACGTCGACGGCACCAATGTGAAAACGGCGTGAAAATAAACGTGATTTCTTTTCTCCATGATCCGTGAGAGTTGGAGCGGGGTTGGATCGAGTGAGTGAGCGCGGTGGTGCGTTCCTGCGGCCGCGGTGGGACGGGGCCGGGTCCCAGCCGCGGTCCCCTGAAACAGGAGCCGCTGCTCAGCACGCAGGCTGATAATTGCGCCGCGACACGCAACCCAAGTTCGGGCAATTTCGCCAAGCAAATCTACTGTCATTATGTATCAGTTAACCGTATCTGGTGACACTGTCTTTTTCGCGTACAGGACCACCGTGCGACCCTCCCTTGTTTTTGCGGGGCAGAGGCCAGGTTCACACTACGTGCGTCTATGTTGCGTCCCTGTTCGTGTCGATATGGCAAATGTCCTGGTTTCTTCTCGGCGACAAACTGGATTTCTGCCTGCAGATCCAAGGATCCAGTTTGTCGCCCAAGGCCATCAGGCCAAGGGTGACAAACTGGATCCTTGGATCCAAGGGCAGAAATCTAGTTTGTTGCTGAGCTGAAGAAAGCAGGATATTTGTTTTATCCTTTTTGTCCTTTGTCATTTGACAACTCGGCAACAAACTCAATTATTGCTGAGCTGAGAACCAATCAGAGAAGAGGAAACATTTCCAAAAATAGCTCCATGGAGCTCGCGGTGATTTGAGGAAATTTCAGTTGCTCTGATT
>JAAUXT010122705.1_pt1 | contig 13519 bp, 16 predicted proteins | sample 7278171 | NCBI WGS metagenome assembly JAAUXT01 (sample SAMN14350112, study PRJNA611818) | marine sediment metagenome | isolation source: surface marine sediment (1.8m) | place: French Polynesia: Moorea | collected 2018-08 | reverse complement strand
TGTGGACTTTTCACCTATCTTGGCATATGCTTTTGACCTTTCCGCACTACCATAAAGCTCGTCCTTTACGGACTTCGCAATTATGCTGTTCCTTGAACTACCTGTCAGCGTGAGTCACCAGAACGGGCTGGCTACCGGAAACTGTTCTCACATGACCACTTCCTGTTGCAAATTATATTTGAGCACAAGGCTAAGAAGTTGCTCATGACTTCAATCTACACGGCCAGGTTTACGGACTTCTTCAGTGTATTGAATAGGAGACGAATCATTCTGAGTTTATTTTGTGGTGGGCCTTGTTCCGTGGCCATCTTGGACCAAGACACTTGTTGAGCCAATTGACACAAATCCCCCCTTTCACACAAACCAACAACAGAGGTTCCAAACTGTTTCTGCCGATGAGAAAAGAAGAGTAGGTACTTGTCCTTCATCAAATACGATTCTTTTTGCAAAGTTCTTCAGTCTCTGAACTATTTTAAATGGAACTCATTTTTCTGCCAGGTGGATGGGAAAGAAACAACACTGGGAAAAGATGAAGAGAAGAGAACGTCATTGTCCTTTATCAGATTCCTTTTGCAGCTTTCAGCCTCTCAGCTAATTTCCATTGAACAAACCATCAGACTTTCCAGTCTCCAGACACACTAAATTTGCCACACGTTCTGCTGACAGGTCTTTCTCAAACTCTCACAAGAAACAAGAAGTGCCGATCGCGGGGACCTGATGGTCGTGCGCCATCTTGTTCGTGCCACGTATTGTGAAGGGGGGCAATGGTCAAGGTCGGAAGAGGGGTAATGGCTGAGGTGGGGGTAATGACTTGGGAGATGGTAATGGCTGAGGTTGGGGATAATGGCATTGGAAAGATGAAAATGGCCCAGGCAGGGGGTAAAAGCTGAGGTGGGAGAGGGTGGGATAAGAGAGGGGGCAAGGGGTGAGAAGTGTGAAGGAGTGTGGGGAGGGGAGGGGCCAGGAAAGGGGAAGGGGCTTTCACTCATGAGGCAAAGAGGGGTGGTCAAAGTGTAGCCAGATGCACATATGAATGCTACTTGTTCTTGAGCTCTTTGCTTCACCGAGATGCCGGCTATCAATTGCTTCTTGAGAGGCCTTTCTCTGCTGGAATTCCTCGGAAGAAAAGTGTTCAAAAAGTAAATGAGATTCTCTGCTCATGTTGGGAGTCTTTCCCAGTGGAGATGTTTGGGATCGGAGCACACTGGGCGATTGGATGGGTGCGACCGTCGCAGCCCGACTGTTGCAGCATCAAAATTTCAGGATGAAACACACTGACAAGCCATCCAGTTACTCTTGTCACCAAGTAAGTAGATGGGTGCAGTACATCTGAAAAAAAGGTATCAATCCAGTTATTCTTATCACAAAGCAACTGGATGGGTGTAACACATCTGAAAAAGTATCCATCACCCTTATTTTTGTTCCAGATTAACTGCATAAACTTAAACATGCAGTGGTTTTTGTTGGGAAACCATCCAGTAACACTGCAGCTTATTTATGATAAAAATGACTGGACAGATGCTTTTTCAGTTATTCTGCAACCATCCAGTTATTTTGTGACAAGAACAACTTCACACAACTGGATGAAATGAATTTGACAATTGGGGTTGCCTGAGCAACATCTAGTTACAACAAATAGTCAGGTTGCTGAACCATTACTAGACTGGTTACTGCAACTGGATGGTTTGTCACAGCAAAGAGTCACACATCAGTGTATTCTATCCATTGAAAAAGCCTTGAAACTGTCAGACAACACAACTCTTCTCTGCTGCAACTGTGATTCAACTATCCAGTCGCGCAACCTTCAAAACAAATCGGGGTTCAGCGTGTCTGCACCCTTAGAAGTGGCCAGGAATAGTACCAAAACAGCCACTGCCAACAGGGGATAAAAAATGTGGAAGGGACTTTGACGACAGATATATGTGTTTTGTACTTTCTGAGACAGTGTGCAGATGTACATTCAGTCTCAGCCAAAGAACACAAAGTACGCAGTATGAATTTTAATCTCGACACACAAACGCTGAGGACTGGTAACCCAACTGTATCTGCTCAGTTACCAGACAAGAAATTCTCTGTTGCATTCAAAGGGGGCCAGACTCTGATCAAGCTCAAACTCAAAAGATCATGGCCTTCAGTGTCCTTGTCTTCAGTGCACGTTTCTGCTCTCAAACCAAGCTGAAGAAAATGACTCCCGACGACAACGCCACACGTGTCGTAAGCAAATAAACCAACATTCAAAGGCTTCGCATGGTTGATGTCATTGTGTCTTCTCTGATTTCGGCCTTCAGTCTTCGGCGTCGGAGTGTGGACTGAGCCATTTTTTCATATCAGATTCTCAACAATCGTTTTGGCGCACGCGAAAGTGGCATTATCAAATTGATGGAATTCACCTGGCTCGCAAAAACTTGGCGAGCTGCAATGGAAAATAGATCTGGGAAATTGTGTCTGGGCAAAACAAATGGCTCTTCCGCATAGAAGTAATCAGATTGATGTCTTGGCTTTGAGACATTTCACAATTGACTTTGTATCAAGTTTTTGTCCTTGTCTAATCCATCAGAAGAAACACGCGGCAGACACGAAACTTGAACTGGTCTTGCGTATCAAGGCAAAAGGAACTCACAGCCATTGGCAAAAGACATTGAAACTTTGACAGCTGCAGCTGTATCTGTCGTCCTCTCAGTGCAACCGATCTTGCCACATTTGAACTCCTGTTGTTCACACAAAAACGACTTCCAACATGTGACAGGGTGATAGCTCAGTACAGTTTCATTTGCAGTTCACTCACTAAAACTTCTGTTCACTTGCAACTGTATGATGATAGTCTTTCACTACGATGAGAGGCTTTTGTGTAGTGTGGAGGCAAACAGGTGTGATCTCTATTGCAATTAATTTGAAAGGATTATCATCACAAAGAGAAGGCAACAGACAATCGACTCATGTGCAAGTCCATGACCAGGCCACTCGGTAAAACACGCAAACCAAGGTGTTGAAAACTCGCAGTCTGATCCCAGCACAGAGACAAAGAGACTCCCGAGACGATCCAGAGGACCATTGCAACTTCGATTCACCTGTGAGTTCGACTAATTTCGAAAAGTCAGAGTGAAAAAAATAATCTGCCTTTCATGCTCAGACAATCATATACGTTGACTTCACAAAATGCTGGGCCCAGGAAAAGACCTGAAAAGTGCAAAACAAACCACACTCTTTGTGACTCATGAAACACGCCCTAGTGTTCTTGTTTTTTTTTTCAAGCTGCAATCATCGAACACACACACACACACACACACACACACACACACATACACACAACGAACAAACACTGAATGTAGGTGCTGTCCTCACCTCACACTCAGAAACTCAAAAATCACAACACCATGCCAACAACCGGAAACACGATGTCATAGCGTTCCTCAGTTCACTCTCGGTACACACCATACAATTTTGGTCTCAAACCAGGCGGTTCGTGACAACCTTGGTCCATGTTATCCTCGTCCGTAGAGTCCAATTTACTCTCTGCGGAGCTGCACCTGCATTATCAACAGCCCCTTGCTGGCGTTTCGGGGTGGACAGAAAGGATCTCTTCTTGTCCAAGAAAATACTCTGTTGCATCAGCGCTCCAAAGTGTGAGCCTCCTCCACAACGTGCTTCCTTGAGACCCTTGGAAAACACTCACAGACCAAGTCAATTTTAGTCTGTGCCTGAGCCCAGTAAGATTTGGTGTCCGTTTTCAATACATTGTTGAATGGATAACCAGTTATTGTTGGTTATTGTTGCCTGAAACTGAAAAATTGTGGCGTCTTTGAATCTATTGAGTGTGAGTTCATTTCTGTAAGTGGCTTCAGTCAACATGTACTTTCATCACAGTGTGAAATCGATTTGTGTTTTCATGAAAATCCCAATCCGATGTTCACTTTTTCAGCACTGGCAGGTGGCCTGGGAGAACTTTCCGAGGGGGATCAATGAGTTTGATCCGCGGCACGGTTGCCTTTTTGTTCATTTCCTGCAGCAGGTTTGCTCGGATTGGGAGCTGAAAGTGTGTCTCCATCCTCTGTGCAGTAACAACAAACAGATGGCGAATGTCAAGCAATAAAACAACGCTTGCGTGCCTCAAGATATTATATCCTTTGAGGACCAACTTTATCCTGTGATCACTTCGGCTTCCCTGTTGTTTTTTCATTCGTGATCCACCCCCAACCATCAGTTTCTGACACATCGTGAAGAAAACAGCTCGTCAGGCTAAACGCTTCAGGACCATCAGGCACTGGCAGGACACCCCTCCCTCACCGATCTGAAGCACAAAAAGCCAACGTCTCTGTCAAAAGAAAAGGAAGACAGAGAGGCAACTCGCTTCCTTTCTGAAGATGTCCACTGATGCTGCATTTCCCATGACTTTTGTTCACTTTTTCACGCAATCCACAAAGGCAAAAACAAAAGCTGAGACCAGTGAAAGTTCCACAGAACTGAATCATTTTCATCCTTGGATGAACAGGGACTGGCCTCAACAGGGGGCCGTGACTCCACGCTTGGCACCCAAACTGCTGGCGCATCCACGATTTGGGGAACACGCCCAAATTTTGGGACGGTGTGCGCAAACTCGAACCTCGAAAATTTTTCGTTCACACACACACACACACACACAACACACACACACACACACACACACACACACACACACACACACACACACACTTCCGAGGGTGAAACAAATTTCCCCGTTGGCCGGGATCCCTGGTCACCTGGCCCCCTGTTCATAGCAACAAGAGGTAACTCAACGAATTTTCAGTGGGGTACAGTTACCTCTGCTGACTGTGACTTCCCACTTCCCACCAAGAGATTCAACTTCAAAAGAATTTGTCGCTTGATGTAATGGTTGGCTTTCACCTTCTGCTTTGTCAGAGAAGACCAGTTTCCCGACATCACAACACACCAAGCAGCAAAGATTCCAAGTCTTGGAGGGGGCCGCAAAAACATCGTTGCCACGACAGTAAAGAGACCATACCAAGTGCCCAAAAGAACCTGTTTCTTGCCAAAGGAAAAGAACCTGTTTCTCACTATGATGTTCTCAAACTTGGGTGTTGTTACATTGTACGAGTGAGGTAATGCGTGTGGTTTGTGGTCGAAAACGTAGTCATCGATCGACCATAAATTGATCAGAAGCAAGGCAATGAAAGGGGTGTCGAGATCTATGGACACTGTTCCAACACAAATCCCAACCTGATCGTTCCAGGCAAAGCTGCAGGGACATTTACCCGCTCCTTCAACTCAAAGGAAAGGAGCCGAACCTGTTAACAAGCTATTGGCAATGTGAAGACATAGACCTGTCAAAGCAGAAAAACAAAACAATCCATTGTCACACATTCCTTCAGAAAAGCAGAAAGACCAGCTTCAGAGATGACGTGGAATGTGTTTCCGAAATTGACCTGGAGACGACGGCCATTCCTCCTTGAAGCCAAAATCCTCGTACAATTTTGACTGGATGCCACTACTCGGTATTTAACTGACAATTGGTTTGGATATTCTGACATGTGGGTCAAACGGAAAGGCTAAACGTCATCTGAACCCACTCCATGAATGAATGCCCACGACTTCTCTTGCTTAATGCAAAACGGACCACGGCTTCTGTGGCAGAGAAAATCCAGATTTGACAGGCCTTTGACTTTTCCTCAAGGGAAAGATCAATGTTCTGCTTCACGTAAAAATTTACTCTCAAACGTACGTTCAGCTGCCACACATGTGAACGATCTATCGATCAGATTTGTGTCCACGGAGGCAAAAATGATTGCAAGAATTGGCGTGCCAGAAATCTCATGACCAGGATTGACAGTTTTGCTTTGTGCATTAAATGGCCTTTTATTGAAGCAAACTGGAGCTCGTTTGTGTTGAGTCTGAGTTGATTCTTCTTGTTTGGTGCGCTTTTTTGTGAATATTGCTTGTGTTGCTGGAAGTCAAGACCCTCAGACCAGCTGTTCTCGAAGAAGGAACAGGACAAAAACCTTTAGGTCTGAAAGTGTGCAGCTCTCAGAGAGACGGAGCTGGCTTTATGATTCCCCAGAGAGTGCGTGTTTACGTCTCAGCTACTAAATAATTGACCAGAACTTTACCTGTCAATACATCTTATAGACCAGTCGTAGAGGCTGCCGTAACCGTAGTGTGTGGACGCGGAGTTGGCCAGGTGCGGGTACATGCTGAGTCTGTGATGCAGTCTGTGGCGCAAATGTGTCCGATTCTTCTGCAGTTCATTCTCCAGCGCTCTCCCAGTCTCGATCACTGGACAAAGCTTAATTTGCATCCACATCAACACAAGCAGGACTGCAGGTTGCTTGAAACGCACAGCATCACCAACACCCATGTTTGGAGCGTTCCCCGTGGATGTTGAACATTTCACGGAGATTCCTGTAAATTTGTCCTTTCAGCGACGCATATTCTGTCAAGGTGATTGGTCAAATTGACACAAGTTTCTGCTGTTGTATGAAATCTCCTTTTCCACCTCAAGAAATAGACTTCGCATTTGAAGCATTCTCTCAAACTCTCAACGAAGACCAAGTGTAACAAGAACCATGAGCCTCACCGGTAAATTGCGAGAGAGCAGCAAGATTTCCTCTCGTGCACACGTAGTGTTGAAAATGGCTCCGGTTTCTCCGATGTTGAGGCTGAGTTTCATCATTCATTCTGATCCAAATTTACAGTGCGCATAATCACATGAATATCGCAGAACCACTGCGTACAGAAGACTCGACTCTGAAAGTAATGTGAATCTACCTCAATGTGTGGTTGAAATTGTGTGTCGGCAGCAGGACTGCGGGTAGGCTTAATGCAATAGAAGAGGTAGGAGACAGCTCTAACCATTGTCAATAATCTGTACTCTGCCGGCAAGCGAGGCAGCAAATTGCCTTTGACAACATTTGTGATCAAAAACCTGCGCGAACCTGTCGCGATGGATGCCTCTACCTTTTGAAACTTCGTGCGACCTGTTTTGTCAAGAACCGGAAAGTTGTCTCCACTCAGAAGGGCTCAGCGCCCTCTGTCCCAAGTGCACTCTTGTGTTGGGGTTTCCATTGACCATTTTGGACTTTTTCGAAGAACGGAACAGAATCTTCTGCGATGCACAGGAATGAACATTGAGTATTCAACAAAGAGACAGTCGTGTCGGACTGCACTGACGCAGTCAGGATGCGCCGGTTCTCCTGACCCCCAACACTGTGGTTGAACCCTGGCCATCACGGAAATTTGTCCTGGATCGGCTCGAGGCCTGTTGTGAAGGAATATGGTCAGCTTTCAAGCTTTTTTGTCTGGACAACTTTGACACACTAAACGAGAAGTACGAGGCAATTCCTGTTTCTGAGGGCAGGAAACAATTTCGTGTTTCTCCCACGTTTGTCCTCATTTTGCGAAAAAAAAACCTTGAGAAATGGCATGATTTGTCACATTTCCTGAACTGGGCGTTCAAGTTCAGGGCACGGACCTAATCGTTTCCTGTAGCTGCGTCGCTCTCTGAAAACTTGCATCGTTCTCAAGAGGACGAACTAAAGTGTACAATGTACACTGGACCATTGCTGGAAATGATTGAGTCAGCTGTATCTCCCGTTTCTGGTGCAAATCAGTTGTCAGGCAGTTTTGTTGCAGTGTTCGCTTGTAAATGGTCTGCTGATGAGGAAGGAGTTGCGATGTTCCTTGTTTTGAAGGCCAACAAGACACGGTGGGTACATCCCAACAGAAGAGTGATTGTGCCCAAACAAATTTTGAAAACTTGTATCCACCACTCAAAGCATTTATGGGACTTTACCTGACAAATTATTGGCTGGGGCCTGCATCTGCTGAGTGTTGTTCTCTCCACGAATGGCACTGGAGGGAAGGTCGGTGTGCACAGCACCATTGAGTTCAGCACAACCCAACTGTGCCAAAGGAAGGATTGCACTGGAGAATGACGGCGTTTCGCGCTGACAAGCGTTTCGGTGTGCCCTTGCCCTCAGTTGCCTCTGACGGGTCAGACGCGGCCTCGAAGCCCTTGTGTACCTTTCCTGATGTAACAAAAAGGCCAGACACCCGAAATCATGAGACATGGGTGCCTCATCATTTTAGTTCTCACCTAAACTGGCCAGATAGATCTACTCATCAAGGCTCTGAGTGGCCTGTGCCAATTGACATCAAATGTGTTAGTTGACATGATGAGGCACAAGGTCAGGGGAGCAGGAGCAGGAGCAGGAGCCCAGGTCCAAACCTTGGCAGAGCATCGCAGCCTTCACCCCATGTCAAAAATATTTCGTTCCGCCGGCACTGGGAGCTCAGATGTGGTGATTTTCGTGCGCAAAGCTGCTGCCTTTTTGTCTTCTTAGATATTGCAGCATCCTTCCCCTGGTGTCATCACCTCAATGCACTTGCCTTTTGGAAGGCACCGGCAAGGTCAGTGTCAAGTTTGATCAAGACCTTCCCTTCTTTTGACAACTGAGAACACCAGGCGATGTGAGTGTTACAGCTTTATTGTTTTCTCGCCTCCTTCATGATACGAAAAACTCCAAATTGGAGTCTTCTGTTTGGCATCCATCTTGCCTTTCCTTTCAACTGATCGGCGCATTCTTGCCTGAGAACATCTTGCCACAACACTCTTGTACAAGCGCCGGGAGGATAGTCTCGTGGAAGGCACGCTCCGTTTTCTCTGGCTATGTCCGACCAGGCAGGAGAACAAACGAGCACACAATGACTTATTACTCAAAAAATCTGCAATCTACTTTGCACTCTTTGTTAGAATTTTGGTTGGGGTTTGCATTCGTTCCTGCTTTCACAGACCAGCATCAAGTCACTCGTTCCCAGTCCCTGAACATGATCCCATTGATGATCGATGACAAAGTCAGTTCCTTTCGCAACCAGGTGATTTTCTGCAGCATTGGCTCTCTACTTGTAAGAGTGGTAACAAGCTTGAATTTTTCAAGTATTTTCGGCAATTGCTCACTGATCGTCAGACACAACCGTTCGTAAAATTCCAGTTGGTGGATTGCAGACTGAAGGCGGCCTGACTGAGCGCCAGCTGTGACGAAGTCCACGCACCACCGCAAGCGTGCACAGGAACTGCATGCTCTTCTGCACGATGACCACCACCAAGTCGTCGAATTTTGCCTCACCCTAAAAAATCTGGTTAATTGCAACGATCCCTCAAAATTAATTGAAGCTTGTGACTTCATTGCTGATCGAAAAGGAAGGCGGAGTGAATAATTTATTTTTGGACCGGCTAATTCTGCTGTGATTGCTTTCAGGCCAAAAGATCTTTGACAAGGTGCTGCAGAAACATGCCAGTGCTTTCACCCCAAGTTTTCGTTTTGGCAAACAACTTCCGAGGCAGTATCCTCGCAAGCTTTTTCTCTTGCTCTCTGAAGACAAAAACAACCGTAGATCTATTGAAAGAGGCGTGCGTCTGATTTGTGACGGCGGTGCATTGCCAGTGTGCTACCAACTTTGGGTGTACATTGCCTTGGTACACGTACGACGAGAATGTTCTCATTGTACTCAAAAAATGTCTTGGAATGTTTGGGTGATTTCTCTGAATCTGGAAGAGCACGATATTTCAATCCACACAGATTGAAATATCATGCTCAGATTGAAATATCATGCCAAGATTGAAACTACATTGACACATATACGTACATTTCAATGGAAATTTCACTATTGCAGATTGAAAATATCGTGCATTGCAGATCAAATATTTTGCATTGTAGATTGAAAAATCATGCAAATTGCAGATTAAAATACACTCTATTTCATGAAAACATTGAAAAAACAATTTCTCTGACAAGAGACTTTAATGCCTTTTCTGAAAAGCATGAATGTATTTTATACCCAAAATTATAAGTGCCATAATAACTTTTTCACACTTTTCCTGAAAAAATTGTCAAGCTTTTACACTTTTTTCTGAAAAAGTGTCAATGCTTGATACTTTTCCAAACAGGAAGTGCACACGTTTCACACTTCCTGTTGAGATTTGTATGAAAGCTTACACTGAACCTATCCAGAAATGCATTTGCTAAAAAACTGTAATTGCACTGTGCACATAAAGAGCTTTATTTTGCAAAAAAAAAGAAGAAAAGGTTATGAACAGAGCATCAATTGTATTTCTTGCAAGAGTATTCATTGAAAATGTCATTTTGTTCTCTTGCAAGATGTGAAAACCTCAGTGGTGTGGAAATGGAGTGCAGATTGAAATATCATGCATTGTAGATTGAAATATCACACATTGCACGACATTTCAATCTTCAGCTATTCAGACTCTCAGATTCAGACCGAATTGCTGGCCTCGTCTCAGAAAATATGGTTTCTTTGTCACACAATACAGCACGCCAAGTAGATTCCACATGAAAAACTTTCAGGCACTAAGTACATAACCTGTCATTTTTTCATTTCTGGTCAGGATTGTCCACACTTCTGGAGTTGGCTACGCTTGCATGGCAAGCATAAATGCAACCTGGCATTGGTTTTGGGAACAATGTACTCCAACGAGGGTGAGGTCATGCCAGACCTTCGGGGCAGGGGGTCCGACCAAACAATGATGCCAAAGCCGCGGGCTTTGGTTGTGACACCATGCCACGAGGGTCTGGCTTGATGTTGTTCTTGTTGTGAGGTGAGAGGTTGTTATTATCTTGATACTCTGACTCTTGGACTGTCTGAATATCCTGTTAGTGTTGTTATCTCTGAGGTGAAGATTGTGTTGACATTTTGTTGTCGTGGCTTTTTTCTTGGTCTTGACACAGTCAGTCTTGACAGTTTGATTTGGTTTGCTTTGCTGTTTGTCTTGATGAGGTTCAGTGTGTCTTGCAAGATGTCAGATGAAGACAGCTCAATTTTTTCTTTCCATTTCATTTTCCTTTTCGCCTTCCCTCAGTCAAGGTTGGCTTGGTCTTGTTCGTCTTGTTCCCTGAACAGTACAATACATGTAGTGTTTTTCCAGACTGTTTACCTTTCCTTCATGACAAAAACTTCATATTCAAACACTTTTGTAACTTTTCAATTGATATCAAACAGCATGATACCGAGAAAGCAAACAAAAAGATCACTTAAGAAGGCTATATTTTGTTTCAGCTTTGTGACTCCTGCACTGAGCCAGTTTCTTTCACACAAGTTCAGAGACCTTCAGAAGAGTGGATGCGTATTGCACACTGTGCACCTTTTGACACTTTCCTTGCCAAATGGTGCCCACAGATAGGTAAGGCTCCATCCAGATACAAAATTCAACAACATAAATGTTGCTTCAATCTCTCAGCACTGAAGATGTTACTTTGTATCAGGTCATGAGATATGTTGTCATTGAGAAGGTGGTCATGTGACCTTGTCTGAGTTTTAAGGTGATTGAGGAGGTTTCCCTGTTGTAAGGAGCTCAATTTTGGAGTGACTTAAACAGGGTGACTGAAGGTAGCATCTACCAAAAGTATGTGTACAGCAGTTTCATAGTCAAAATAAATTTCAAATTTGGATCTTTTGGCATTTTTTGAATTTGTATGGGTCAATGATAATGTGCAAGTTGGGAATTTGTCAAATTTGCATTTTTAGGTTTTTGAGGGCAAAAAGTTTCAAATATTTCGGGTTGAAATGTAGTATATTAAGTGTTGGATAGTGTCACTTGGTTTTTCATTTTCAAAAATCTGTACATGGTTTTTAGGTAGGGCCAAAGTTTGGGTACAAATTTGGGATTTTAGGAAAAGGTATTTTGGCAAGCTTTATGTGCAAGTAGGTGATAAGTTTCAATGTGCACATAGTTCAGGCAGATTTGGGCACATTCTAATTGATAAAAAGAACAAATATTTATTAAAATTGATAATTTGTGCAACTGCTTATTTGTGTTTTGATTGCTGTGTTTAGTTGGCTGTATTTTGATCACTGTGTTTGGGTCACTATTTTGGTCACTGTGTTTCGGTTGCTTCGCAAATCACCGGGAGCTCCATGGAGCTTTATTTTCAAAGTAACCCCAAGCATTTCTGATTGTGTGGTTTCTGGGAAAACCACCAGTTTCTACCCAGCTTGTTTTCAAATCCATTGGAAGCTGTTCAAGATCTGGTCTCTATGCAAAATCTTATCATTTTAGAACAAATGACCACAATGGTATTCCAACTTTTGTTGCCGACATTGACACCAGGAAACCTTTCCACTCAGTAGCTTGTGTCTTCAATTTTTAAATTGGTGCTGTTGGCCAGTAGTTACGTCCTTCTGTTGTTGTCTGGACTCGTGTACTGCGAAGACTGAATAAATAGTTTGAATGTCCAAGGTAGTTGTCAGTCTGTGTATGGCTGTTGAGAACAAGTTTGTTGCTCCGTCCTTTTGTTGGATAAAGTGGAAAGAGGACCAATAGTGCACATAAGTTGTGTCAAGAAAATTCACGAAAGAATGCCCTTGTCAAGGCAGTTCCGACCAGTACCTTCAGAACCCACTTGGGGATGGAAAGGTCAATGTCGGGCTCCCGATTTAAAGATGTCTTGACTGAGTTGAGAGAGGGGACAGGCAGGCAACGAGAAAATTTCATCACAATTCCTTTCAACTGTGATGTCATGTTGAGATGGGGTGACAAGGAAATACAGTGACAAAACATTGGGTTGGTCACAGGGAACCTGCACGCCACCCAGCATCATGTGATAGATAAATGATAGGGCGTGACAAACGAATCGAACACCTTTTCGCCATTGCCTTGAAGTCCCGAAGAAAAGAGTGGGGTACACTGGTGGGGTGAGACATTCTGTAGTCGAAGAGGAGGTCGGTATAAGTAACGAAAAATTGTGTCTTTTAGAACATCCATTTCCTTACATGGAGATGTGGAATCTTGGTCCGTGCGTAAAGATTCAGAATTTATTGGCGTGCTTCCCTCTTTTGTGCAACCTGAACTTTCTCGATGGAAGACGACGCCAAATGCATAATCGTTGACAACAAAAGCATCTCTCTTGCAGCCAACACAAAGCCCCGAGGAACTAAGCGATTGAAACTGAGGTGACACATGAACAGCCTCTTAATTTCCCACACGATGGCGATGTCTCGCTGTGCAAAACAAAAGAGACAAATTTCTCTGCACATCCTTTATTTAATTGCTGACTGCACAGTTTCGCCTCTGATTCAGTTAAATCCTTTTCGTTTTCCTGTGGGTGACAAAGCTGCAAAGTGGCAGCAGTGTCAGGGATTGTCGACATCAGTCCCCAGATGTGTGGCCGCTTCACAGACGGTCTGGAAAAGGGGGACGAATGCACAGATTCATTTTTCGCATTCCCAGTTCCCGTCGTCCTGTGGTACCTCAAAAAATAGATCTAGAGATCTCGCGGTGATTCGAACAAATGCGGTGAGCGATAATAGAGTGACGTTGGTTAGTTGGTTGTGGCTTGTTGTCAACACCAGGTGCTACAACTACCAAATTAGTCCCTGCAACTTTTTCTCAAATATGCACCATAATGGAGCAAAACCATATATGAGCAGATTCAGCATTTGCAATATCTAGCAATAATGAGCAATATCCAGCAATATCTGGCACCAGCAATATCTTAAAAGTTAGAAATGCAAT
>JAAUXT010025636.1_pt1 | contig 13519 bp, 14 predicted proteins | sample 7278171 | NCBI WGS metagenome assembly JAAUXT01 (sample SAMN14350112, study PRJNA611818) | marine sediment metagenome | isolation source: surface marine sediment (1.8m) | place: French Polynesia: Moorea | collected 2018-08 | reverse complement strand
TTATTTGAGCATTTTGTTCTTATTGGAATTGCATTTTTTGCATGTGTTCCTGTGCATTACATTCAGGTTGTTGTTCAATACAAGTTTCAAATTTTTGCGATCAAATTTGCCATCTTTTTTGGACAAAAAACCGGATTGGAGTGAGATTCCCCTCGTACGTAAACAGTCGGAAACTGTGATTCAAAGGGTTGAAGTTCAGTTCGTTACAAAATCTCGATATTCTTTTTCTTCCAATGGCCACACTCGTTTGCACTGGCCTTAGGTGGTGCAGATAAAAAGGCTTGTGCAAAATTTTGGGGTTTGCCGAAATGTCCAGAGAACTTCAGCCATTTTGGCTTTCCATACCCAATGCTCACGAGGAGAGGAGAAAGAAGTGGCGAAAGAAGTTTCTGGAAATTCCAAAATTTCCCACCCAGTCGGGCAAATAATTTTAAAGCTGGCTTTTGTTTGACAATCGGTGAGCCTCTTTCCGGAATGACAGACGCCAGAAAAGCGCATCGATCTCGGATCGTTCTCATTCATTATTCACGTCGGCCGCGCGCAGCGTCGCGTCATTGGCTGCTGCGCTGCTGGACTCTCTGAGCTGTCACACAGATTATACGTCTGGCTGCAAAACAAGTACTCTATTCTTCACACAATATTGAATTTTTTGCACACGAAGCTGACGAGAAAAATTCCCCACCGAGATGTGAGTAAAAATATATCGTCGTCTGCAATTTAAACTTCAGTGATGCACCGAAGCAAAAATCGACAAGGTGAACAGTGGGTGTCACTGCAGAGGAAGTAAAAAAACAGGGCTTTGTTTCAAGGTCCATAAAGATATACTTTACAAAATTGAATGGACTTCGTTTTGCCCTTTTTCGTTTGCAAAAAAGTGAACGTTTCGTGAGACTTCATCAATTTCCGAGTCCCACATCAAATTGGTGGCAATTAATATGACTTGGTGAACAATGCAAATGTGTAGAATTACCTGGCCTTTGTGTGTCCATGCAAATTGGAAAAACGATTATGTTTCACACCTCACCTGAATAGTTAGATTTTGAACTGCCACGTTGCAAGACTTTTTTCCTTGCTGATAAAATTTTGTCAAAATGAATGGTACGAGTAACTCCTGGTCTCCCCTGGTTCGAATTCACCGTTTTTAGTGCCTCGGCTTCGCAGAAGCTTTTCCGGAGTCGTGCTGGAAAACGTTAGAAAGTTGCCTGCTCATCATTCTGTCGACATCTCCGAGGCATTGTGAACAGGCCTGTGGACTGGCTAATTTACAGTTTCCTTTGTTCAGCTTGACACGAGGAGGGTGTTTTTTGCGGTGTTGAGTTTCCCTTGTCCAATGCGAAGAGCCAACGTCAGAATGCATCGCGGACACTTGATGCCCAACACGTGGCTCCGGCGTCACAAAGCTTGCAACACGGCGGCGTCTTTGAATCTGATAAGTTGTCAACAGTTCCGTCAGTTTACGTCGACCAAGTACGATGAGGGAGTATTTGGTGTGTCGGACATGCTTGTGCGTCGACTGCGCGGTTTAGGGGGAAGACGAATGACCCGAGTCGGGTTTCAGATTTGTGAGATGCGAGCCGCTCGAGTGTTTGTGCGCGCCCCTCTATCTGTGTGCAGGTGACTGAACCTTGTTACAATCCGACACTCCAAATATTGGGACTGGTGTTAGGTGGGCAAAAACTGCCGCTACATCACTCCGCAAATACGCAGTCAAACAAAATTTTTCTCTTGTGTTCTTGTGGTCCAACTCGTTCGAGTTCGGCAGTCCTGTTGCACGGTTTGCTGAACATGGAGACTGAGCAGATGTAATCCGATAGAGGCGTCTGTCTGCGATGTCCATCACCTTCTGGGAATCCGACACTCGGTCTGGAGTGCGAATGTCCTGTCTGACGGGCTGTCTCTGCTGCAAACGCGTGCGAAGTGTCAAGGACCAGACGCACAAAACTTCACCCATTTGTAATCGGCAAACAAAAGTCGTGTTGACTGTTGTGCAAAAGTGGCACAGAAATTGCCCCGTGTCTCCAACAGAAGATGATGTGGCACATCCTGACATTTAAGTCACCCAGCATCATTAATTCTCCCAGCCCGGGGAGATTATGTTCAGCTTGCCATATGGCTCCGGACGTTTTCGAGAGCGACCTGAGTGACCAAGCCTGTGATTGCTGCGGTTGTGTTAGGTCAGGGTGCCAATCTGGTGCAGAGATATGGGAATATTCAGCCACGAAAACAGAAGTAACCGTACCTCTCAGAAACTCCAGAGAACCATAAAAGGGAGGGACTCACAACGCAGCATTTTCGCGGTTTCACCGTGTCTGCCGCGGCATGTCAACAAAGCAATAAGCTTTTCTTTGGAGAAAACGTTGATGGATCTCCCACCACTTGCTCTTGACACAAAGAGTTGAGACCGTAATTAAAGACGCAGATCAGGCTGGTTTGAGCGCATCAGATCAAGGTTCACCGGTCACAAACTTGGAAGTTTTAAACTCACCAAAGCCTGGCCTGGAGCCACAGCTGAACCCTACAGACGAAAATCAAAGTGCGGGGTTCTTGTGCAGAAGCGGAGCAAACAGACCGCCAGCTATTCGCACACACTCATAATTGCTGTCGGATGGGCCAAAATCCGAGGTCTTTCCACAGATGTTCCCTGAAAGGCCCTTGCTTTGAAAGTCAAATATCTTCAGTGTGCCTTTTGACTGCCTCTGACTGCTGAATGTTTCAAGGGTGCTTTGCAGGAGAATTTCCTCGATCTACATTGTTTGGTCCTTTGATGCTCCACCATAAAGGTGTGTTGGACCTCAATGACGAGCAATAATGACCAGGGCTGGATTTGAACTTGATGTATTGGGTTGTAAAGCTACACTGTCCACAATTAGGCGGCGAGTAGTTTGATAGGACTCTGCGCGCTGCCACGGGCGACGCGCACCTGCGGCCTCACCTCTTCGAAACAATAATTTATTGCATTTCACTGACCTCCCCGTGATTTAGACCCAATGAATGTTTCCAACGGGATGCAAACCTTTTCTGAGTTCAAAGTGTGGAAATGCTGTGGAATTCAGATTAGAAATTTTTGAACAAATGCACCACGAGAGACAGGAAGAAATTTGCTCGTCTTCAGATCAGTTCTCGTCTGAAGAAATGTGAAACCAAACTTTTGATCCTGGAGCTTGCCAAGAAGCCCTTTTCTGTCAAAGTTTCCAGGTGAAACCTTGAAAAGCTGAAATGCTTGCGTTTGTGAAACACGTGCGATCAGGTACCGTAGTGGTGCACTTACGTAGGTATTTGTGAACACAGGTGGATCTTTGTGCGTTTGATGGTCGCCATGATAGGTCGATGAATCGTGCTCTTGTACCACCGACTGCGGGCCAATTATCAATCATGACACTGAATGTGCAGGTGAAACAAAAGTACTGGCTGTGCTGGGAGGGGCATTAGCCAGGAACTTCATGTTCACACCAAGAGTCGAACTTGCATTTCGTCAGCTTCTCCACCTTTTTCATTGCAAGTCACATCAGCTGCGTGTGTTTTGACAAATTCATGTTCCAGTAAAACCAGGCAACGACCACTCTTTTCTCTTCGTTTGAGAGCGTCAATTGAGACTGGTCTGTTTTTTCTCTCTCTCCAGATGGGCGACCCCCGGTATTGGGTCGGCGGAAGCGGAACCTGCAGGGCGCGCTGTTGGGCGGTGCGGACGGCGGCGGCGGGGGCGGCGGCGGCGGCGCAAGGCAGCCGCAGTACAGCGGGCAGCGCCTCCAGACGTTCGGCGAGAAGCCGCCTCCTCCCGCCGTCGGGCGCTACGCTGACTCCCTCACCCCTCCCCCTCCCCCCGTGCCCCAGAGACAGAACGTGGAGACACGCAAAACATTGGGGCCTGCCCCTCACCGGACTCCGTACGCCGGATCAAATCAAATACTCAACAACTCCCCGTATCACAGCACACCAGGTCTAGTCAACAACCCCAACATTCTCAACAACAATCAAAGCTCACGGACTCCTGGGTTCCACGGCTCGTTCCACGAAAGGATTCCCAACGGAGATCACAACCAGAACGTGTCGTCCATACAGAGGCCCAACAGTTTCCAGGTGAACAATGACGTGCGGGGGTCGATGGGCAGCACGTCGACGGACACGACGTGCAGCTCGGACAGCAGCCTCACGCTGGTCAACAGCAGCAACAACTTTGCCAGACCCTCCAACAAACCCGGCTACATGGACTCCGTGGTGTAAATGTGTCGTGAGCAGTTCTGAAGAACATGGGACATTCAGGCGTCTGGGGACAACCTGATGATCCTGTAGTGCACGACTAAAGTTCGTTGTTTTGCATTTGGTAGGTGCTGTTGCTGTGTGCAATAAAGTGCTCGCACTGCTGACTGGGTTTGAGTGTCCTTCCCTTGTGGGAAGAACGAACACGACCCGTCCATATCACATGCTGATTGGTGGTGATCTCAACGCTTCCACACGAAATCACTGCTTCAACACACTGGAGCCATCAACCCAACCCTGGCTGTTTTGAAAAACATGGCCATACTCTCCAATGTTGGACAAAGTGATCATTCGAACGCACAACATCTCAACTGCATCACTCTTCCTCTCGGGTCTTGGCACATGAGTGTGTTTGACTGGAACTTGTTTGGTTTGAGGAGATTCAAGCACTAGGTTTTTGGCACTGAACTTTTGCTGTGAGTACACTCATCTACAAGTTTTGTTGTGTACGTGACGCAAAGACGTTGAGTATTTATTTTCATTCCATGACTGTAAATACTTGTACTCAATAAAGGAAGTTTTAAAGCACGAAAAAATGTTTCAGTCTTGTTCTGCGCAATGGAGAAACAATAAAAAAAGAAACCCTGTTTTCGTTGACAAAAGTTTTCTTGATTATAAAATATGGAAATTTTTTTGACAAAAGAATGAGGATGTAATTTCATTGAATTGTTCAGTCCATCACAAAACGCCTTCTGGGAAATTATTTCGTGAGCCCATTTCAAATACAAATTGTGGCAGCAAAGTTGCCCGGGGTTCTACTTGTTTGCCTTGGACAATTACACCCGAAGATGAGGAGATGAAAACCGCCATATCTTCCAATATTTACAGAAAGCATCATTGGGTGCATTGTTGGACCAGCATTGGCTGTTTGGAAATCAAATGATAAACGCAGCGAATTAGAGCTTTGTGAAGCAATTAGGCGTGCATCTGCAGTTGTTCACTGGTCGCTCCATTGTGAAGTTTTTTTGTCATTAAATTCTCAGTTGAGTTCATGCACCAGTCTTTTTCTTTTCCACTGTCAGAAACAGTTGGGTTGGTCACCGAATATGGAATCCGCCACAGAGGTTTTCAAATTCGCAACCCACATTTCGCACGCACGCATACTTTGGACACCACTTTTTCAAAGTTTTGTGAACACATTAGACAAAACCAAAAATCGTTTCAAAGTTGTGTTGTTTTTTTTTTTTCGTTCAGAAATTGGGCAAGAAACGGGCAATTTTTTTTTTTTGCAGTGTGTCCCGATTTTCCAAAATTTGAACGGATTAGCGGTTGAGTTGAAGCGTTTCCTCGGCAGAGTTGGGTGGGAAGCTTCATTTTGACCTGAGAATTACTCGACTCAGTTCGTGCCTCGTGAAGGCGCCGAGTCGAGGGCCTCTCAGGATCACGCCAGATTAACTAATGAATTTCAATAAGTTTGTTGAAAACATTTCAAACTTCAAATTTGAGGCAGTGTCTGCATTTTTGTGTTTCAGGTGGGTTTGATTGTCATTTCGTCTGTGGGCATGTTTTCGGCGGCAAAGTTGACGTGATCGTTTTCTGAGGACAAACCTGCTGCAAAGGTCGCTCTGCTTCTCTTGAGAAGATACAGTTTGTGCAGAATGCAAAAAAGTTCAAGTGCAAAATACCCTCACAAATGCAGAGGGTTCAAAAGTATTTATCAGACGCCCATCTCAAATGTGAAAGGGGTACAAATGACATTTGGTCACGGCGACTGATTCCATATGGACTGCGGGGCGGGTTAGCCTGTTTAGTCGGTTTGCGGCTGTCTATCTGTGACAGACATCGGAGATCTCACCGATATTACTGTTCAACGGCAGTCACTTGTAAAAGTACCCAATTCGTGGCATAAATACCCAAAGTTATCAAAGGTTCGCTGACAATAATTTGAAGAAGTCAGACAGAAAGAGCAGAACATCGAATTGATAATGCCAGCAGCCCACTCCCGGCGGTCTAGATTTCAAACGATCCTCACCTGGTCCTATTGTGCAGGTGAAGGTGTCCGTCTGTCTGAAGTTGAATCGCTTTGAGAAACGCCCGGATTTTAGTACAATTTAATCGCCATTTCTCGTGGCAATCCGTTGGTAAACTGTGTTTTCAGGACAATAAAGGCGTTTTTGGTTTTTTCTTGTGTCCACAAGCAACATCCTGATGAGAACGAAAGATGCAATTACTGCTGAGGCTGTTTGTGGCTGTGAGTGTCAAAATGAAGGATATTGGAGCAATTCTGAAAGAATGCAAACAGACTGTCCTGGAGATATTCACTCCTGTAAGACACTCAGCGGTCTGTTGTTGGTTCCTTCTGCTTTGCGTGTCTTTGGTGGACAACAATCTCCCAATGCGTTGGCCTGTGTTTGGCACACAGAGAGGCTTCATCTGGCCGGACCCTTGCGCTCAGAATGGTGCAACAGGAAGTCTCAAAAACGTTTCCTTCCCACACTGAACAGGTTTCTGATCAACTGAAACAAGAAAAGAGAATCGCCTGTGATTCCTCATCGAGAACTGGCGCTGAGCAAAACGTCCAGCGATTTCAACAGGTTTTATGCTCAAATAAGGCAAGTCCCCAAACTTGCCCAGTCGGTTTCTGTCAAATTCTGAGCTGTCATGTGGAGAGGGTCCGACCTGCACGTTTCGCCACCTGCGGCCTCCAGACATCCAGCATAATTCCTTGGGGAGCAGAATTATGTCTGAGCTGACATGGATATGAAAAGCGACTGTTTGGTCAATTCGTAAAGCCATTTGAGCTCACACAACATTCAACCCGACAGAACCCTGACCTGGTTGACCTGTTCAGCCTCACCTGCACATTCAACATCCAGAGAAGGCAAAAAACATTCAGCAGAACTGTGATACTTTCCTAAAACAACGTACATTTATGAGAAAGTCACTTGTTTGCAAATCAGTAAGAACATTTTCTTCATTCCCTCTCAAAGTGGTAAAACTTTCAGGGAAGAAGCAACGGAAAATCAACACCAGGACCTTCCAGTTGAAGGCGATCTTGCAAATAAGTGTCTCGTTCTGTCTTGATTTTTGGCTTGCTTTCCAACGCTCTCGAAATTTCACTGCTTCAGTTTTTGGTGTTTTGTTTGAGTCGAACGTACTCGCATTTCGGAATAGGGAATCAAATGTTCACGCTTGACTCTAACGTGGCTATGATTGAGGACAATTTCATCGTACGGTCTGGTTGGGATTTCCAAAACTAAAAGTGGCTGGAGACGCGGTGGTAGATCTATTTCCTGGTGAATCGATGACTATTGGCTGCGCGGCGCGCGGGTTGGAACAATAGGCATCAACTGGATGGGCGGGGCTCATTGATTCGCGTGACGCTGCGGACCCGACGCCGCCGCTGAGTCGGTGCCAAAACCGTCTCCATTGGCAGGACATCATCAGAAATAGAGAGGAGGTGAAAGATTTTCCTGAAATCCAACGTTTCAGGTTCACACTATCGAGCTCTCAACCTGGATCTCCAGAACTTTGCTGCACCCGTCCTGCAGCAAACACGACGACTTTGCAATCGAAAGCGTCTGGATTGTGTCGCAGACAAAACATTTCTAATTCTCCAGTGTTCTCATGATTCTTGCCCTTTTTGATCAAAGATACTGCCATGACGAGTGAATTTTTTCCCAATCAATATGAACCATTAGCTGACGGAAAATTCCCCAACCGCAACAGAGTACGACAAGTACGTTCAGTATCAACACCATAGATACGGACAAACAATGTCTGTCTGTGCAGTGGTTCAATGTTTTCACGAATTATTTTAAATGTAAAGTCAAAGCAACTCAGCCTTCTATGTCATCCATTTGACGCAATTCCCCCAAACAGGTCGGATATTTTCAGCTTGACTTGGACGAATTGCTCCTTTGCAAAAGCATTGCAGTGCCAGATTGAAGGAACCAATATGATGGCAAAAAGACCCCTGCAATGCGGTTCCAAAGCTTGAAGCCGTGCAGATTCTCGACTCTCGACGTTATGAATGTCAGAAAGCCAGGCCTTGCTTGGCGCGGCAGATCACCTCCTTCACTCGGAGTTTCACCCGAGGCTTGAGAACCATCTGGCGCAATTATAGTCTTTGCACACTGAGTCTTTGTGCGCTGAGCCCCGGTGGTATGAACGGAATATGTTATGAAGCAAAATCCTCAACATTTGAATCGTTCGTTGACAAGACCATTCTCCTCGCGTGGCTCGTCAAAAAATAATCCCACGAAAATGTCTGAGATCCTCGCTGGACAAAAACCTTCGGATAAAACCATTCTTCACTGCAATTTTCCCATGCTGAAAAGAAAAATCTCCCCTGCCAAGGTTTCTGACGGGCAGCTGATCGTACTGACACATTTGAAAATTTTTCAGGCACTTTTTCGCAAACACAGAAAATTTCAGATACTAAAAATCACTGCGTTTCTTTGGGTTTGTTGCTACTTTTTTCCCTCATCCTGTCTTGTCAAAGAAAAAGTATTTCAATTATCATCTCAGAATTCAGTACGAACATAAAATGTTGGTTCAAGCCAGGAACAGAGAGATTTTGAGATTTTGGGTGTGTGCGTGTGTGTGTGTGTGGGGAGGGGCAGCAGAGGGAAGCGCCAACAGAGATTTGGGATCGTCTGAATCCAACTGTCGACCAATCCAGCATCACCTGTGTTCCTCTTGCCATGTGCGGAATGGTTTGAAGTGGACCCAGGTTCTTTGTTTCGCCGCTCCTGTCGTGTGCACTTTGCAAAGATTGTAGTTCAGTTGTCATTCACCTGCCAGCAACCAGTTGTGCTAACAGGCCATTCCTGCCCTCATATGTGGCCAATTGGTTTCCAAATTGCAACATTAAGGGCTTTCGCGGTGTTCAGAAGCTTTGCATGTCAAGCCACATTTTTTCCCGTAATTGTCAACAAAATAGTAACAGAAAGGTGCTTACCCGTGTGCAGGGTTCAAAAGGATTCAAGTGTCCTGTTCAGAGTTGGAGGGTGATGGAAGAAATGAACCCAAATAGTTCTCACGCATGAAGAACAATTTGGTAAAAAAATTGTTGAGGGCCAATGACTTTTCGGAAAATAATATTTTTCACAGCCTGCAGATCCAGGTTCGATTATTTCCTGCATGTTTGGAGCAAAGCCAACAAGTTCTGGGGTGTGAAAGATGAATTTTCATTGTTGTTCGTGCATGTTGCGTGGTACTTAACACTCAGCTTGGACTGTTCCTTTTTCTCCCGAGGTCACTGAGTCTGAGCGAAGCGGTTTCAGGCTGCCTCATGTGGACATATCTGAAAAAAGGTGTTCAGGGAAAAGATTTCTTTGTCGTCTCCTTGACTCTGGGCTGCTTCAGTTTTCGCAAGAAAGGGTGTCATTTCTCACCGAACGCGATACAAAGGTGAGAAATTGTTCATCCTTTCAACAGTTGTGTGCGCGGATGAGATGCCTATCGTCACGCGTTTTGCAACCCATCGTCAGCGCTGTCAAATCATTCTCGCATTATGACCTCCTGTCCAACAGCTATCACCCCAAGTGCGCATTCCTCTCCTCAATACAAATTTTAATTGATTTCCAATGACCCGACGACGACCGCGACTCGAGACTTATAAATAATTCATGAAGATTCCAGGGACCAACCTCCAGGAATTTGGAACTTGAAATGAGGACAAGCTTGGGAACGAAGCAGTTGCACCTCTGGAACATGAGATCCAGTTGGCTGTTTCAGCGGCCGACTTCACCTAATCCAGAGGTAAATCATTCTGCGCTGTCTTGACACAGAAGCCAAAAGGCGCAAGAAAAGAGAATTTACCGTCAAGTCGAAAAAAAATACTCTGTAAAAAGTTTGAATGTTTCGAAGGGTTGGCCTGTTTTTCCGCACTCTGCCATGGCAGCAGTGTCTGAAAAGTTCTTCCTTGCAAGGTGTGAGGAAGCCCAGACAAACAACCTACACTTCCAATTGAGCTACCACCCTGTATGCATTCTTATCCAATTGTGCATGCTTGTTGCCTCACATTTTTCAAAAGCCGGAAAAAGTGCTCACTAATTGGTCAACAGTGTCGGGGGGTGAATGGGGCTGGGTGACCTGGGGTCGAGCGCAATGCGGTTGTTTCCTACACAGGCGTCACAACAAATATCATAGCCCATTAATCCCGAAGGGACGCAGGGTGAAATGTGGCAAAATAATCTCAGAATGAGGACCTGTGAAAAAGGTTAAATTTCAGAAACACCAACTTCTCAAAATCACGAACTTTCGCAGCACCAGCTGTTGGGCAAGAGACGGAAGGGGGTTGATCTCTCGGTTTGAGAGGGATAGCACTCAGTTTTATTGTTTGGGACTGTAGCTTATTTGCACAAAAAACGCTATTTTTTGGCCCTAGGGTGGTAGTTCACCGCTAATTTCCCTTTCTGCGCTGCCCTAATGGACACCACGGAAATGCACCGACGACATGCAAATGTCTGTAAGAATTTGACAGCAGCAGTTTGGGCAACATCGTTTTCATTCGCAACCAAAGTACTTTTGCCCCCAAGTACAAATGATGTCTGACATCTGTTTCAACAGTTATGCAGAACGAACAAACATTGTTTTCCGGGATAATTCTGCTGGTTCAACCACTTTATTTTGGTAATAAATCGTATCTATGTTCGGATCATCGAGACACTTGTCGCAAATGATCGTAGATTGTTCGTGTTGATCGAAACTCAACTGTCGGTCCCACCTGCGGAGCTCGTTTGATTTTCAAGATGTCAAAGTTCCAATTGGGATGCAAAGGGCCACGACTCTCGGCTGCCAGCAAAAATGTTGGTCTCACTGACTTTCTCTGATGTACAGATTGACATCAGTGAACGGACTGACTTAGGTCACAGTTCTAATTTCGGCAGCCGCAGTGCTTTGAGTGGCATGTGCACCATTCATGCTTGGACACAAAGGACTTCGTCCAGTTCGTGCGAAACAAGTTGCCATCTTCTTTGTTGCACCCTGGAAAGAGACAGGACAGATTCTAATTCATGAAAAAACCCTCGCTTGCGCTTCCCGACCTGAAGTAGCCTACCAATTGACAAAGCGTTCAATCTTCTCAAGGTGTCAAATTTCTTCGTCTGTTTTTCAAGACATTTTTGCATCCTGTGACAGTTGACAAGCACTTCATAAAACGTAAGCTTCTGAAGAGTTGGTGGATTTTATTTCTCAAACACACCCTCGCCTTGGTATGCGGGACAGAGTTTTGGGTTAATCCTGGGTGAGACATGGTCAATATTTTCAAAAACACTCATCTTTTCATCGCTCGGTGCACATGTGTTTGCTGTCGTGCGCATCGCGATTTTCAGAGCACTGACTGTGGAAAGTGTGTGTGTGTATGTGTGTGTGTGTGTTTTGAATGTGGGAGTGGGCAGTGGGGATTTGGAAGGAAAGGAAGAAACCGAATTCGTAGATGCCAGGTTTCTGTGGTGGAGCAGAACGCTTGCAATTTGAAAAAATTAAATGGCTCGGCTTTGTTTTGACAATTTTAATGCAGCAGAGAAGATTTGTCTGCAGCCACGAGTTTTTGAGCAGCAAAAAGCATCGGGACCAGTTTTGATGCTGGTCCTGAATCATACTCTGGTGCCTGGATTCAGCTCACGGAAAGAAAGAAGAGTTTGAAGTTCACCGTTTTTGCAAACACAAACAACAGTGCCTGTTCGGACAGTCCCTGTTCGTTCTGGTGAAGTTGTCAGGATTGTGTGATTGTGTGATTTCTCGTTTGTCAGGATTGTGTGATTGTGTGATTTCTCGTGGAGAAGGACATTGTCGTGGAGAGGAAACACTTCGGTCGTGCACAACCGACAACAGGCTGAAAGTTCAGTTTGGAAGCAGGCGACACCTACTGCAAGTGAGGTGTTCAGATTGTCGTCAACGGCTATCTCCAAAAGCATCGCATCGTGGTTTCACGCAGAAAAACACCCAAAAGGAACTGAACAGCAAGCTCCAGGAGCTCCTGAACATCCCGAAAAATAGCTCAATTGAGCTCGTGGTGATTTAAGGAATTTGAAATTGAATTCCCTTCCCTGTGCGTTCCAGTCACCTGCAGTTGCATTACAGTTGCTACGCATTCCAGTTGCCATGATTTTGTTTTATTGCTCTATTCACCTCAAAATTTCGAATGCTATGAATGTACCCCCTAAAATATACCAAAAAACCTGCATCTAATTACACATCGAGCCAACCAAAATTTTTGCCTGATATCACTTTCCCCAAATTTGCATCCCAAACTTCAACACAGCTGAAACCCACATACAAATGTTTAAAACTGAATGACACCAGTTTGATGCCCCACTGATTACTGCATTTCATCAAAACATCCTTCATCAAACATTTGCACTTTCTGGGACATCACCTAATTTGTGCAACTAAGTCCAAAATTTCCCAACCCCAAACAGTGAAACTTTTTGGTCATAAAATTCAAAATTCAACTTTTGACAAATTCATTCTTCGTGAATTATCTTTGTCCCAAATTCCTTCTTCATGAATATTCCTTGTCCCAAATAAATCTAAAAAGACCAAGAAAGTGCTGTTCATATGTTTCTCATCCTGGCCTGTGTTCTGGTCGGTCATAGTTCCGGTGTAACAGGACGGCTTCTACCTGGACAACGTTCCGCCAGTGGAACAGAGTCCAAAAATTGCTACGAGTAACAGGTGGGACGCAGGTCGCTTTTGTGTGCGACTTGAAACAATTGACCAACCTCTTCAGATCCTGTGGCTTTCAGCTGGCATAGAATGTGGAAAGACCCGAACCGCAGGATGCCGATCTTTGTTCGAATTGTTGTATTTTTCAAAAGTCTTTCAAAAAATTTTTGTTTGAAATTGAGTGTCACTTGCGATTTCTTGCGAAGAGTTGGTTGAAGCGCTCAATGCGTTAAGAAACACGCATGAGTGCGTTGTGAATATGTCCAAATCCACAGAGGGCGCCCACATCGCAGTAAAGCGTTCCCAAAGCGTTTGTCCGACAGAAAAGAATAAAATGCTCTTCCTCTCGCACACACGAAGAGACTGTGATCATTTTCATGCTATGAAAATTTAGCAAATAATGTGCGTTGGAGATTAGTGAAACAAAAACATGATGTTTCTCTTTCATTGTAAATTTTACAGCGATATACTCTGCACTCTGAAACACCAGGAATCTTCCTTGAACTGTCAAACAAATGCTGGGCCGCAACACCGCTCAAGCATACTTACCTGGCACAGGGGCTACCGTGATCATGAAGGCGGTGCCCCCAGAGTGAGGCCTTACCATTGCACTCCGGTTTGGCTGACCTCTGCGATCACCCCAAAT
>JAAUXT010005173.1_pt1 | contig 13523 bp, 9 predicted proteins | sample 7278171 | NCBI WGS metagenome assembly JAAUXT01 (sample SAMN14350112, study PRJNA611818) | marine sediment metagenome | isolation source: surface marine sediment (1.8m) | place: French Polynesia: Moorea | collected 2018-08 | reverse complement strand
TCAGCTGAAAGGTTGGTCATTTACCTTTGCACAATTCACATGTCAGCAAAAAATTCCGAAGAACACGGCCGCAGCGGAGAAAAAACGGGAAATTAAATAACATGCCTCGTAATTTCCTGATCTGAATAGATCTTACGAAGGTGAACTTTGACGACATCTTCTCAGAAAGGCAAAAAAGTCCTTCTCTGGACTTCTTTCTACCCGATTTCCCACTTCGGAAATTATTTTACGAGATAAGCCGCCTGTGTTGCATCCTGATCTTTCCTGCAGGTGAAGACCAAAGTTTGCGTCTGGCGTCAAGTGTCATCTCAAAGTCAGAAAAGAGAACCAAAGTTTCTTTTCATGCAACAAAAGAAGAAATTCTCGGACTGTGGGAACTTTCTGCTTCTCGCTGTTCTAGCCACAAACTGAACATTGTTCACATTGTTCCACAGCACACCTGGCCTCAACCAAGAAGACAAACCCGAACCCCACGAGTTACCCGCTGATGCAACAACAACACAAAAAAACTGGAACCTGGCCATCATATACAAACAAGGCGCAGGATTTTTTTGTGTACAAACACATTCATCACCCGAGCAATAATAAGCAGAGAAACTGTTGCTGGAGAAGAAGAGAGGGAAACCGCATCTGTTGAAAATCCATCCTCGGTAAGAATCGTCACAACGCACCAGAATGTGGCACGATGACCTTGCACGAATCAAACACAACTGATGTTTGCAGGCTCAGCAGTAGAGTGATTCTTCCTGCGCGGCCCGATACGTGGATACGTGGGAGCGCGCAAAATGGGAAATTTCTACGCGCTGCAAAACTCGGGAGCAATTGCAGGGAAGGGCCCCTGGAAGCGAAACAGCCCCCACGACCAATTAAACACACCATGAAACATTTTGCGTCCATTAAAATTTTGTTCACTATCAACTGTGTGTCTTTAGTCTACCTTTCAGCACCCTGCATCTTTAGTGATGCAGAGTGCACTTGATTTCCATGTTCTCCAAAGATTCTGCACACACTCCATGAAACGAGAGAGAGAGAGAGAGAGAGAGAGAGAGAGAGAGACAGACAGACAGACAGACAGACAGACAGACAGACAGACAGACAGACAGACACGTGTACTCACATAGTTAGCGGCGATGTCGGTGTGGTTGAGTTCGATTCCGTCGTCGAGGATGGTGACGACGACGCCCTTGCCGGTGTAGCCCTTCTGCCAGGCCGGGATGATGTTCATGTCGAACCCGCCCACAGCCCCGCTGTGCTGCAAACACACAACCAGTGAAACACGTCAAACGTGAAATCAAGAGTTGTGATGCAAGTCTCCTCACGTCAGTTCAAACAAAACGACAATCCCCCCCCCAAAAAAAAAACAATCAGTGTCCCACTGTGTGTCTTTCTCGACAGATGAATGATCGGCAAATTCACCGCAGATGGAGAACCCTCAACACTGATCAGAGCATTTCCTTCAACCAACACTGACAACAGATGAAGCAGCGGTCACAGTTCTCAGCCCCTCCCTCAGCGACGAGAGGGACAGCAGACAGACACGTTGCGTAAACCGCGAGGTTCAAGTGTTGTAGCGTTGGCCTCCTGCATCGATCGGACTCGCCCACCCCGAGACGACGACATGCGTACTTGAATTTCGAGGAGAGGCCTCCCCAGATCGATCCACACAATTAATACCACTCCAAATCTGCTTCTGTCACTCCGCCACCGCTGCTGAAGCGTTCAGAGCTGTAATGAACAGGGAGGAAAAGAACTCTCCACTTCTTTTCAACATTCCTGCTGCATGGCTTTCAAAGCAGAACAAAACGACCCAACAGCATAGTTGTGCTTTTTTACGTCCGTAGAGAACAATACCACAACACAGACAATAGTTTGTGGAAACTTGAGCTTTTCCCCTCTTTTGCCTCAGGGTCTCCACAAGCATCTCGGTGAAAACCAGCTTTGGTCGTCTTTGCGAGGACAAATTATGGGATAAGGAAGCAGCGTAACATTCATCACCAGCATATTTCCCCTGACTTTTATGAAGCACAATTTGCTGGGGCTAAACACAGCCACAGCCCCGCGACCAGGGAAATTACGGATATCAAATAAAGGGAGTCAAGCTGCCATCACCGAAGGCAAAGTCAAAGCGAACGGCCCCGCGCGGAGAGAGAACGCCAGAGTCGAACGGGAGTCGAGCACTCGTGCTTAATGGACATGGAAGTGTCATCGCTGATGCCGCCACTGCAGGGCACAGCGGTGCACGGTGCGGGGCCACGCCTGCTCCCTTTTTATCAATCCAACACGCACGCGAGGCAAAATAAGTTCAACTCACAACAACGGAACTTTTTGTTCGCGGGAAGCACAACACTGACTTCACATGGCCGGAAGCTGGAGAATAGTCTCCGCCACACGCACTTGCGCCCCAATGGAAAATGTCAGGCGCACCTTGAAAATGCACCCGAATCACGCAACGCAAAATGGATGACGCAAAGAGATCGAACTTATTCAGTTCAAAAGCGTTCTCCGTTGTTTCAGGATTTGGCCCAAGGCATATGGAGGAGAATGCACGGTGGAGAAAACTTCAGTTCGAATGGTTGCACCGCGTTACGATTGTAACGTTGAGAAGTTCCGCAGACCGACAGTTTGCTAATCCGGAGACTGGGAGGGCCGCTCCAGCCTGGAGAATACCCAATGAGCCAAGAGATAACCAAATCTAGCACATTCCAAAAGCCGCGGATGCAATTACCGTATTCTGGTCGCGGGGTTCGTTCGAAGTTTTCACGCCTGGGTCTTGCAGAGCTGGGGAGACGAAGCTGTGAACTGATCCCTGGAGGGAACCAGACACCACGTTCAACTCGTTCCACTCGGTCTCAACTGACATAGTGTGGTTGACGTGTGCTCGGTCTTCAGTCGTGCCTCGTGTCAAAAAGTTCAGCTCAGTTCAGCGAAAAAGGTTTTTCTGGACTCCGTGCGTGCAGCAGTGCACTTGGGTGTTTCTGGGCACCGCTGCTTACGCAAGTCTTGACCAGCACCGCCCATTCACGACCTTCGGTCAGGATTCAGCTAGGAAGATCATCCACCAGGTCCTTCAGATCCTAGTGATGTTGGTACAATCTAAGTCTGATCCCCACTTACATAACGATGAGCCAGCAAGCTTACATAATGACGATTCCCTGGGTCTAACTCAGTGCAAAGTGGCTTCTGATGATCCGCATTAGGAGCAACCTTCCCTCCCATGATCCGCATCTAAATCGCCAGGAGATTAAAATCCAGGGTCCTCCCCGAAAGGCCTGACATGTTTTTCCCACAGCAGAAACATAAACCCAAAATAATTGGTCCACCAACGAAGTTACGAAGGACGAAATGATCAATTAGAGACTTCAGACAAAAAGTTTGCTGAAACTTCACGTAAAACAGGCTCAGCAAACAAATCACAGTCATTGCAAGGTCCCGACACTGAAACAATATTCCCAAGGAGTAAAACTCCCAAGATTGGCTGGAGTTTTTGAGCCACTGAACTCACAGCCCGGTTCAAGATAGCTGGACAATCACTAGATCTGGTTGTGGAAGTCTTTGGGCTGCGCGAGAACTTCGAGATCGGGGGCGAATGAAGACTGTAGTCTGCTGCCCGTTCCAGAAATTTGCAATTTCATCCAGCGATGCCCAGAAAGCAGCGAACAACATAATCCGACTGTAAAAGAAACTCCTGACAAGATGCTACTCATTCGGACAAACAGCGCCAGTTTATCTTGACAGAGCAGCGCACCTTGCAGCGATCGAGCTTTCAGAGATCTGGGGGAACCCGCTGTTGAAAGCTTCTTTCCCGAGATTTGCCCTGATAGCATCCGTGGAATCTAACACTCCATATGACTGAACGGTTTCGTCGGGCTTTATCTCTGCACAAGAATGAAAGACTTGTGTATCAGCAGGCGAACAGTTGGCCGTCTTATCGGGCTGGAAGAAGTACAGAAGTTTCTCTAAAGTTCTGATATGACAAAGGCAGATTGCGCGTTCGTGCTGTGAGAAGATAGATCTGCATCCACAGATGTTGAGAGTGAAAAGTTCCAAGCGCATTACAAAGTTACTTGATGTTTAGTCTCTGCAACTAAGTTATCTGGCTTGGTCGTCCACCCAACTGCAGGGAACTGTCGTCAAAAGAACACTTCTCTCACATCCCACACGCGACAGGTACAGAGCGTGCAAAAATCCAATTTTCTTACAAATTCCTCAGATTCGGCAGGTAATCATCAGCGGAAGTCTTACGGACAGAAGATGGAGCCCCGTGAAAAATTCATCAAATCCACGCAAGACGGGAGGGAGGGATGGAGGGAGGCAGGGAGGCAGGGAGGGAGGTCCCGCACGCTACCGCCGCTGCTACAGTCACGCGAACCCTAATCCACCGCACCCCGCAGCGAGGCAACCAGAAAATCTGATCTCACGAGCCCCGGTCTAATCTTCTTTGGACACGACGCGCCATTAGCCTTTGCTTTTGCAAGATCAAACGCAACAAAGATCGCCAAAGCAAGTGGAAAATGGCATGCTGACTGGAAGCGCAGACAGATAGGTGAACAAAGCGCCCGACAACGAATCACGCGGGTTTCCCGTCTTCCTGAACAGAGCGGAGGTCCCCCCCCCGACTCCCGAGACAAGGTTCCTGTGAAGGCTCCGTGAGTCGCCTGTCAGAAGTGCCATCGTCGTGTGAGGAATCGCTGACTTCGGAGAGCAAATTAGTGTCTTTGAGGAAGAGATGTGTCACACCACGCACAACGCGAATGGGAACATCGGGCCCGACCATGTCTCGCAAACTTCCTGTTTCACGTGGAGAACGCAGACAACTGTCGGGACAGCGGAAACACCCTGTCGTCCAGTGTCCAAACCTCGTGAGCCAAATCTTCCACACATAGATATTTGCCGCAGTTCACTTCCACTGAACGGATATTGCATTTCAGTTTGTCTTGCCCCTCGTAGGTTCGCGTTTGCTGCGTCTCATTTTTGTAAGCTTGCTGCTTTTGATTGTGTAAGAAATGATTGCTCTCTGTTTAGATTTCAATGATTTATTAAAATCAAACACTACAGAGTAACTTTACAGAAATAGATTCTGTAACAAAATATCTGTCTCTGCCACTTTTGGTTGTCCCAAGTTTGCTTGCCACTTAGTTTGCTAACTACTGACCCTGGATGACGTATCAGTCCTGATAGCCAGAGTACCCTTGTCCTGTCAGCTCACTACTAGCCCTAGACACTGTTTTGGTCCTGATAGCCAGTGTGGCTTCCTCTGTGGCCAGAGGCAGACTGACTGAATCCTCCAAAATGTGCTGCTTACATTGGGTTTCTGTGATCTTGTGATGCTGGTGTCAAAAACCTCCCTCATGGGGGCACTTGTATTAAGCAGAAAAGAATGTCAATTTACACACACAGAGTTTCAATTGACAGAGTTTCAATTTACACCGCGGTACAAGAGGTGGATGCGGATTCAGGCTACATTTTTTGAGGTACGACAAACATGTCACAAGAAGAAACTCAGGTCGAGTCTTTCTGCTCTCCAAAACATTTTATCTCCTCATCTTCACCTTTTCGCTCTCAAGAAATTCTTCAAAATCTAAACAGCTAAATCATAGCAGGTCCTTCCCGTCTTTCTGTGAAAACTGCGTGAACAGGCAAGAAGCTCAACCATCAACTGATTCTCTTCAATGACAGAAAACTTCATTCGAGCTTTCAAAGACCCCAGACAGACACGATAAGCCATTCGCAGCTGCATGGATGTGGGACAGGTTTTGTCTCAAAGTTCCATTTGCGGAAATCCACAGGGATTGAGTGAGTACTTTCAATAGCGCAAGAGAATGACTCGCGACAAGGCGCATGAATATTTCATTGAAACGTGGAGCCCGTCGGAAAGGAAAGACGGATCGCCTGACGACGCCTGACGACGCCTGACGACGGACGGTTTCGACGCAGCGTCGTCAAGACCTTTTGTGTTCCGCCGCTGTCGGTATCGAAGCGGTTTCCGTGAAATGTGAGAACCAATTTGGCAGCGCTTTGAATACCTGTCTGCGTGCGCGACGACGAGAATCTGGTGAATTACACAGCTTCCTACTCCATCTGCGTGGATATTCGGGGCTCATTTTGGTCCCGGTGGAACGAAACGGGGAGACACCCCAAATGTTTGACCATTTTATCCCAAACTGAAATGGCCAGACATCAGTGCCTCCTCACTTGGGGTGTCTGGCCATTTTGTTTCACTGATAAATCTTTCAAATTGATAAATTCAAGCACGAGGCGGACCAGGTCGCAGCAAACCAAACTCGCTTCCGTTGCGTCACGACCGCCACTTGAGAGAAGAAGCCCCTGGGTGTGTCAATTGTAGCGATAGATCTTTCGACACTTGTTCTCCAATAACACCACCCCTGCCCTCGAGGTCCTCGCTCAATGACTCCGTATCTCACGACAAACAAACATCCTCTCCACACTTGACCCTCTGCGTCTGTTTTGAGACGCTAATAGGACGGAAGCCGCCCATCTGAGGAGTATCACTCGACGACCGTCACTCGACGGTGAATCCGCGATAACCGCGAGATAAGCAGCGCTGTTGCCTCATCGCTGCCCGTAGTTAGGCCCTGCTCTATGATCTCACTGATGGATCGGCCAAATAAACACGCAGAACCTCAGGGACCGCATTGATGGAATTACACAAGACAGTTGCTCGGGATCTCCACTTTTATTAGATCTTCTCGCCACTTCGATTTTTCTTCCCTTGGATGCGTTCCAAGGATCGTTTCAGTCAAGTCAGTTCTGTTGCGGATACGTCAAAGTGCTTTTATCTTCATTACCTCGAGGTGTGCAGCAATCCAACCCGTGTTCGCTTCCGCGTGGAGCCGTGATAATCGAGTCAAGCGAGAACCCAGAGAACAGAGTTCAGGCCTCAAGACAAATTCAGGGGACGAGAACCTTCCACAAACTATCTGTGTCTCAGAGGCCCAGGCCACATTATGCTTCCAAGAAAATTGCAAAGCACAACAATTCTTCCTTTCCACAAAGAAAAAGAACTGGCACTCGCAGCAGAAAAGTCAATATTATTCTTTTTCACACTGAAAAGCCCTTGAAAAGGAGAGATTTTTTCAGCGAAATCAAATTCACCAGTGCACTTGGAGTCATCACCATAAAAGGGGAGTATTGTGTCACCTCTTCCGCCCGTAAACACAATTTCGCTGAAAACCCTACAATGGGCCTCGCAGTTAATAAAGTATGAATGACCCTTCTGGTATGAATCAAAACCAACTGTCAGCAACTGGTGATTCTGCAAAAGATTGCAGTTTCTCTCCTCTCCTCAGTCTGAATAATGAATGTGGCTCGGACTTTCTCTTCACCACAATTCATTTGCAAAACTAACCATGCCGGAACTGAAAGCCAAAGAAATGTGACCACTGGACGTTTGAAAGACACTTGCAAGCTTCGAAGAATTCAAAAGTGTTCATCATTCTGTCGTTACCCTTGGCGACGAAAGGCAATGGGTGGTACCTCGATGCGCACTGACTGAACCTGGCGGAAAATGCAGGAAACCTGCAGTCGATTTCGTAAGCAGAGTACGCGGGGTTATCTGGTGAAGGATTCACCAACTGACCAAACGGACGGGGACCGAACATTACGGATAGCGCCAAACCTGACCCACCGATAAGTCCCTTCTCCATCCCCAGAATCAGTGCGTGCATCGAGTCGAGTCAAATCAACTGAAAGACTCGGAACAGCAGACTGTGCCCGTCAGAGCTGCATGCCTCAGGCAGAAATTTGTCTCTGGGAATTAACAGCTAAAGCGCCCCAAAAAGCCCGCAGACAGAAGTTCCAACCAAACCCACCCGAGCCACACGGGAACACGCATCACTCCTCGTGCGGCTTGATGAAAAGCGCCAATTAAGAAACACGATGAACCGAAGTTCTAAGCAGAGGAAATTGGCGGGTGATGAGGCAGTTACCATTGTAGGAGACGGCAGAAGTTGCGGAGGGGAATTCACTGCAGCAGCGCCGCAGCACCGCCACCAAACTGACAGCTCTCGGTGTGAAAATTACCCCCTGATATCCATCAACATGTACAAGGCTGTAATCACTCCACCAGCGAACAAATTAGACGTGTACAGCGATGTTGCGCAAGACATTCCTTCTGCCAATTAAGAGCTGAAGAATCAATTCCCTGCACCACACTCCGCAACAGCGGGGAACCAGAATCTTGAGCAGAACTCTCAAGACAGACCACCAACCTCACAAGTCAAATCCGCAGCGAAAACCTGGCGGCCCTTCTGAGCAACTGGGTTCCCCCATTTAGACGTGGTGGTGCACACACACAGACACACACGCACACACACACACACACACACACACACACAGACACACACACACAGACACACACAGACACACACACACAGACACACACACGCACACACACACACACAGACACAGACACACACACACAGACACACACAGACACACACACACACACACACACACACAGACACAGACAGACAGACACACACACACACACACACACACAGACACACGCACACACACATACGCACACACACACACACACACACACACACACACACACACACAGAGGGAAGCACACTCACCAGGTACCACTGGTCCATCCAGAGCTCGTCGTTGAACTTGGGCGCGTTCCCCGGCATGTTCATCTGGTTGAGCGGCGCCGGCTTCGGAATGTTGTTGTTGGTGACGAAGTCGCGCTTGACGCGCTTGTGAACCCTCTGCTGCTCCACCCAGTTCACCTGCAGCAGAGAAATGTAAAGTCTCAGGAAAAGCTATGACAATCAGCAACACTGCTGTGCACGGTTTAGGTTCGGGTGTGGTGAAAACCAACAACCAAACCACACAAGCAAGGTCCAAACTACGAGGCAGTCAATTTAAGAAACCGATCCAAGGCGAGATTTAATGAACGGTTTTGAATTTTTGCATGAATTTTTTTTTATGATGAGACATGATGTTGGTCTTCACTGTGGGGCAATGTAGGCAGTTGTCATGGGTCTGAGGTGTCCGCAGTGACCCTGCCAAATAGGTCAGTCAGTGACAGCTTGGCGAATTTTTCCATCTGCATTACTCGGAGCGCAAAGATGTTGTTCTTCATGGGTTTCTTATTGTTTTTGGTGAATGCAAAGTTGGTTTTGGATGCTAAAGGTGAGCAACGTGTCACGATAAAGTTTCTTGCGCAGTCTGGAGACACTCCTATTCAAGTCTGGAGGAAGCTGCATGCAGTTTGGGGTGACTGGACATTGTCCAAGACTCAGATGCGGTTCTGACACAAGAAGTTCAGGGAGGGTGAGCAGAGCCTGTCAGATGCTCCCAGGGCTGGATGACCACGATCTCAACGGACTCCTAAGAACATTGCAATGGTGAAAGATCTGGTGGAAGGCAACAGGACTCTCAGCTTGCACAACTTGTCATCCATCACTGGCATTTCAACTCACACCCTGAGACAAATCATCAAGAAGGACCTCAAACTCTCACGCAGAACACCGAAATTTATGCCAAAGGAACTGACCCCAGTGCAAAAGTGGACCCGGTGGGCTCTCGCTCATGACAACATCAAGCTGGTCTCCTCCCAACCCAACCCTGATGCCTTCCTTCGTCGCATCGTGACTGGTGATGAAACTTGGCTTTCAACTTTTGAGTCTGACACAAAGTTCAACAGTTTGCAGTGGCTGTCACCACAGGACAAGAGGCCGAAGAAACCACTGAGGATCGATGGATTGAAAAAAGTGATGATGACCCTCTTCTTTGATTGCAAGGGTGTCATTCTCATCGAATTTCTTGGTCCAAGAGAAACAATTGACTCCCCCAGATATTGTGAGACACTCAGGAAGTTGAAGGAGGCCTTGCGCAGAAAGAGACCGGAACTTTGGCAGGACAGATCCTTCATTTTACACCATGACAACGCCTCCCCCCACACCTCAGACTTCACCATGGAACGGATCAACAAGTGGAACATTCAAGTGTTGGAGCACCCTCCAAATTCACCGGACATGGCTCCATGTGACTTCAGTCTTTTCCCCAAGCTCAAAGAAAGACTCAGAGGCATCCGGTTCCACAATCTCCAGAAGCTCAAGGATGAAGCCAGGGACACACTGATGAGTTTCCCAACCTCTGTGTTTGACGATGCAATCCACGAAATGGTGCTGCGCTGGCAAAAGTGTGAAGCTGTGAATGGCGAATACTTCGAGGGTGATGGAGTCCAGATTGACCCTTTGTTTGAGAAAACCTCAGGGGAGACAAGTGACGAGGAATCAGAAAGCTCCTCTGCTGAATCTGACTCTGATCCAGACTGATTGACTGACAGCCACATTCCACACCGACAGTGTTCTCTTTGTGATTTCGCATGAGGATTTTCCCATTCACATTTTGTTACAAAAAGTATTTTACTAGTGCATGTATTTACCCTTTGACATGTTGACATGTTTGCAAAGTTTGAGGCAAATCGAATAAACCATCTCTGAGTTACGCCCGCAAATCGGTTTCTTAAATTGACTGCCTCGTACAAGTTCGTGTTCTTCGTGTTTGTATGTACGCACGGGTACTTATGGCCTGAGCCTCGGACGAGCAAGCGTGCGTGTCGTAGATGTTCTGTGAAAAGGGACTCTGCATCAACCTGGACACGTCACAAAAACCTGTGTTGTGAGTAAAAGTCTGAAAGTGCGAGGAAGATGTCGCCAGACTTGATCTTCCTCTAGATTCTGCACGGTGCAGCACTCCTCCATTGTTCGAATTCCGATGAAAAGCGTTCACAATTTTAATGGATCAGCTGCTCTTGAGGGACCCTCCCTCGGCATTGTTCTTAATTTGTTTTCGGACTACTGTCAATAAAATTCTCTCGCTTCCCAGAGAAACACTTTTCTGATTTTTCATTGCAAAATCGATGATTTCTCGGGGAACAATTACGAGCTTGAAAGAGTAAAGGCGCACTGCAAATTAGATGGGAAACGTCGCAACACTTAATTCTCCGTGAAATTGGATTACAGTCCGTGATTCATACCGCAAAACGCTCGTCTTCGTCTTCACCTTTGCGGTGTCGCGACAAGTGCTTTCTCTTCTGGATCAGTCACTTACACGAAGATACCTGATTAGAGTGAAACCTTTGACTTTCATTTCCACAAAACAGCAGCAGGCCGGCCAATTAATTTTGGGCAAGAAAGGACTCAGGACATTGTGTGACTGATTGGCATGACAACGAGTCACGACATTATGTTGTTGAGCAAGAAGTGTGCAGAAAGTAGAAACAGATCCAGTCCAAGGTCCAAGGTGTTTGGTGAGTGCAGAGCGGTTTGGGGGCAGCGCCCTTACGACCCGTGTACACAACCCTCGTTTTGTGTCACGAGCTTTGGGCAAACATCACAGTTGTCCCCATGTCAAATCTGTCAGCATCGGGACCTTCAAGGAGATTTTGCCCTGCCTCCCTGAAATCCTGGATACATTCTGCTGACGTCCCAGCTGAACCTGACCACAGCTGAGCGTCAAGTGCCAAACGCTGTGGACATGTCTGCCGCGATGCTTGACAGTTGCTGCTGCCCTGCCCAGAAAAAAGATTCTGACGGAACAGCCAACATCATCATCAACATCATCACGCACGTCTCGAATCAAGCGAACGTTTCCTTCCACAGACGGGCGGAGCGAAGCGTCGCTGAGGGCCAGAACCTCGTTAAGAGTTCCCCTCCGCTATGGGACGGTGCCTGCCAGGCACATGCCAAAGCAAATATTGGAAAAACAGCTGATTCGCCCCAAACACTATCAAAAAGCTCTTCTCCCGTCCCAGTCCTGCCAACCACGATTGTCTTCCCCAGCCCAACTTCTCGCCGCATGAAGGGAACGATTTCTTCTCGGGTAGCCATTTTTGATTGGATGGATTTGTGCTGTTGGTCTTCGCTAATCCATAATCACGTTCGTTTTTCGCTTAATCTTTCCATTGAGAGTCGATCAGACTCGAGGCTGCGTTGTGAAAGAGTGAACAGAGACTTGGTGGTTTCTGCAGTGTCCATTCGGGACTTGTACTCGCAACATTTGAAAATTGGGCCAAACTCCAAGCGTGAATCCCTCGTTCACACCAGAGTTAAGACCTCACATGCAGCAAGGGCAACATCGTGGCTTCAACCGATCAATCTTGTCTGAAGAGTGAGACCACCAAGCCCATCCACCTTTTTCGCGGACTTCTCTTGTAACAGGCACAGGCACAGCACTGCTGCAGTGAAGCCAAAGGCACAATCTGTGAAAGGAGAACTATATCCGGTGAAGTTCTCCATGCATGCAGCTGCAACAACACTCAATAATCGTTCCGTGGACATCCGACGCCACTGGATTGAGGCGTGAACAAACCGTTCACGAGAATGCGAACCAAGTTGAGATTGACGTAAGCGTACGCGTGAAATTCCACCCCAACACACAACCTCAGCAACTTTTCGAGAAGCCGCTCTGCTCCTGGTGAAGATGACCGAAACATCTCCAGTTTCTCAGGATTTGCACCGAGACGTCTTCTTGCGTCACACACGAAGCAACGTGGAGCCCGGAGCACTTCCGAGTGCAATTCGTTTCTGCACTGCAGAAAAACAACCGTGCACGGGTGTGTGTGTGGCTTCCAGCTAAGTGCTGAAACCAAACAAAGACTTCAGACAAAGAACCAAAGCTGTCGCAAAGAACCGACAGAAAACTTCCAGAAAAGGATCTTCAGACACAGACACTGCAAGATCCAAATATAGACTTCCAGATATTTTTGTCAACTATAGAAATTGCAAGAACTAAATTGGGACGACGACACAGGAGAAACTTCGGGTCGAGTCTGCTGTGGGAAGGTTTCCCATTCTGTATCGACAGCGACAATTTGGGCCTGGTCACCCTTTTTTTGGACCGACCGTCCATGCTTCCCCGGTCCTTCCCGTCTCAATTCAATTTGTGCCTCTCGCAGGACCAGAGCTGCTTCACTTAATTCAAAACAGAGGATCCCTGCACGCAGAAACAGTCATGTCCCTGCGCTGCTCCCGGCCCAGATACACTGAAACCAGGAATAGATGTCCCCAGCACTGCTTCCCGCAAAAAGACACCGCGGGAAACCACAAACGGGTTCCACTGCCTGAGGTTCGTGTTGCCCAACTGCTGCTTGGTTATTGAGTTCCATCAAACTGCGCGGTCTGCAGTTGACCAGTGGAGGTCACGATCCGAGCGGAACATGATCGACGCGTGGTTGCAGTTTTGAATAGGGCCACTGCAGTGTGTAGAAGGAACCAAATTGGCAAAAATACCTCCATGGAGGTCGCGGTGATTCGAACTCGGGAAATACCGGGAAATCCCGCATATGACATCATAGCCTCATTTGCATAAGTAGGTTGCATGCTCGGAAACTAGGTCACTGAGCTGATAGGTGAAATAAAAAATGTCTCAGATACCCTCCAAGACCACATCACAAAGATTCCCCCAGTGATACCCTCCAAGAAGCTGTGATCAAAGTTGAAATCGGTCAAGAAACAAAAAGTGCATTTTCAACTTTTTTGTTTCTTGAC
>JAAUXT010084831.1_pt1 | contig 13525 bp, 12 predicted proteins | sample 7278171 | NCBI WGS metagenome assembly JAAUXT01 (sample SAMN14350112, study PRJNA611818) | marine sediment metagenome | isolation source: surface marine sediment (1.8m) | place: French Polynesia: Moorea | collected 2018-08 | reverse complement strand
TCAGGCTCAGGCTCAGGCTCAGGCTCAGGCTCAGGCTCAGGCTCAGGCTCAGGCTCAGGCTCAGGCTCAGGCTCAGGCTCAGGCTCAGGCTCAGGCTCAGGCTCAGCCTCAGCCTCAGCCTCAGGCTCAGGCTCAGGCTCAGGCTCAGGATCTGACTCAAGCTCAGAACCAGGCTCAGGCTGAAGTCCAGGTCCAGATTCAGGCCCAGGCCCAGGCCTTGGCTTGTATCCGCTTGTACCGTGCTTTTGCTTTCACACCACGTTCCTTTCCAGCTGCACCAACCACGACTGCTCCAGCCCCACCCACCACAACGGCGAAACCTGCAACGACAACAACCAGCAAACCGACAACGACAACAATAAAACCAACAACCACCCTGAAGCCAACCACCACAACCACAGCAGCAAAAACAACTACAGAAGCAAAGACAACAACCACCTTGAAGCCAACCACTACTACAGCAGCTAAAAAGACAACCACAACACTGAAACCAACCACCACTAACCCCAAAGCAACCACAACCACAGCAGCAAAAACAACCACATCAAAAACAACGACAACACCAAAACCAACGACAACACTAAAACCTACAACCACAGCCAAAACTACAACCACAGCCAAAACTACAACCACAACAACCGCAGCAAAAACAACCACAGCACCAGCAACTACAACCACCAAAGCCGGGACAACGACAACAAAAGCTGGCACCACCACCGGTGCCACAACCACCACAGCCAAAGCGTCCACGACGACGACTGCGGGTCCCACCACCTCCACCCTCCCACCCACCACCACCACCCGTCCTCCGACTTGCGAGGGCATAGACCCAACGACCCTAGAGACGGAGACTCCGACGTCTTCTCTTGTCGTGAGCAACAACTACCCAGTGATCTGCTACGCCGGAGACATCGGGTACCCGCTGCTCAAGGTCAACGACAAATTTTACGTTATGATCGGCTCCACAGCTGCGGAGATGTCCAACGACGTCATTGGCCAATATTGCCATTGCAAGACTTGAGTCGGCAGTCAGGGTAACTCATCTATGTTTTGTTTGCGCTTTGCTGAACTGAATTGCGCCATTTGCAGCACCTTCTTTGGTTCGGAAGGAACTTCATTTGCCAGATTTCCTCCCATCATGTACGCAGCAAAACAATCGTTCGGACAACCGACTGTTGCATCTGGGCAAAATTGCAAAATCAGATTTGGCTTTTTCGTTTCAGAGTGACGACGGTGGTTACGTCGCCTGTGCAAGTGGAGAAGATGAAATAATTCTGAAGCCATTTCAGAACAACGGTTCTCTTACACGTACACACTGGTGTTGCGCGTCGAAAATAAACTTGGCGAGATATCGACTTTCCTTCTCTGTTTCCGATGTCGACTCCCGATGGCCCATGCAGCCGCCGATATCATTATCTCTCGTGCATACAAAACAAGCTGCGATTGTACAAATCCACAACGCACGCCCACCAAATCAACTCGTTTCTTCACAAAACACAAAAACTTGGATGCGCCAAAAAAGAGCTCTTTGAGTACAGAAAAGTTAGAATATCATCACTGGGTGCACATGTGCGAGGATTCACCAAAAGCAACCCGGTTGGTTGGTTCTCTTGAGGCGATGTTTAAGTGTGACGGTGTTTTGCCTGTCTGTGAGCCTTCTCTCAGCAGATTTCACAACACCCAAAATTTGGTATCAGATGCACGTGTGATGACCCCCGCAGAAAATGTCAAGACTCCACAGCTCGGACAAGGCTTTGATTTGGGTACATTGTTTCTGAACCCACATTGCTGCATTCTTGGGGGTTTAAACACCAAACGCGATCTCGGGAGTTCGGAACAGAATGTTTCTGTGAGACAGGCTTGTTTTGTTCGTTCTGAATATCATCGTTCATTCCAAAAGTGTTTCCTCGAACAATCTGCGGCAAAATGAATTGGGTATCCTGGTGAATGAGAGTGACTTGTCACTTCCCAAACAGATAGATTTGGCGTTGTTGGAGTTTTCTCCATCGCCCCACTGACAAGAGCGGAGCTTGCTCTGCCTGAAACAAGGTGGAAACACTTGGGATTCCAAGTGTGCATGTTTCTCGTGCGTCTGTGCTTTTCGTCTCTTGGTGCAAGTACATCGCACAAATTGTTGTCAAGTTTTGCAAATTGTCATTTTGCTCTTGCAAAACCAAGGAAAAACAATTTGTGCAGGTACATTCAAAGCGAAAACAAACAGCGAAAAACGCAGAGTGTTGGTATGCACTTCGGGAGAGGTTCCGCAAACATTCCGCTCACGTCCCCTTCGCTTCAAAAGGAATTGTTTCCTTTTATCATTGTCGGACGTCAAGCAAAACATTCCTTGTCCGTGAACTACGTGTCTGTGTGTGTGTGTGTTCTCCCAAAAACAAAACTCAAAAGAATGTCCAGTTGGTAATGTAAATATTTTCGCGCGTTATTGGATCGATCTGATTGACCCTTTTGCCCACAGACCGTCTGTTGCAACGAAAGCGACACAATTTGTCATATTTAGTGACCCAAGCTTTTCCAGGATGTTTGCCCGAGCCTAGATTTCAAACAGGTAAATTGCTTTTTCGTTTAAATCTCGAATTTCGCTGCGACCGCGGCGTTTGTCGTAGGCACCATTTGTCGCGTGCCTATCTTGTTCCTGTCGACTCCTGAATTCTGCCGGATTGTTTTGTTTTCTTTGTCCCACTGGTGCTGCAATACGCTTGTTGGGGCAGGGTTTCCACGTCAGGGCTGTGAGTTTGTCAACAACGAACGTGACTCTTTTGAAAACGGGCTTTGTTTGGACACAAAAACATCAACAGAAAGTGAGACGAAGCAGATACATCAAACCCCATGAAAGGACCGAGAAACTTCCGAACAAGACAAAACAGACAGCCATTTAAATTCCCATGAAAGCACTCCATTCTTTCAACCGTTGTCTTCCTGTGTGTTTTTTCCAAAGACGCTGAGAGAGACTCGAAACATGTGGAAACTGCGGGGCTTCGTCTTGCTGTCGCTGCTGCCGTGTCTCACTCTGGACGTGCTGGGCGAGAGCGAGCACTTCTGGCATGTGCTCCTCGACAAGCCTGCAGAAGAACAAGCTTCGGAGGTAGAGTGTGTACAGACCCCCAGACTGATGCGTCTCAAATGCAAAACTGGCGTATTCGAGGGCCATAAACTCTAACCTGCGGCGCACAAGGGGTGGGGCCTTGAACCAGTGCCACCCGTGGACCCTGCAGAGCACCTGGTTCCCCACGCCTCCTTCTTCTGAGGGAAATTACCTGTACCCTTTTATGTGGTCCGATTTCCACCGTGTACCGTGCGTGGAGTTCTTGAAAGAAAAACGTAACCGAGAATAGAATGCATCCTCCAGTGCCGGGTTCCGGTTGTTTCACAAAATTCTGTTCAGATTGAGCAGTCTCTCAAAGCAAACACAGACAGATGAGAGGGGAGGGGCAAGACAACAGAAAAGTGCAAGCAAGATCCCAGTCTTGATAAATTTGGATTCACTCATGATGGGCTGAGACCCTGGGCTGTGGGGATCAGCGGAAAGAAATGGTTTGTCTTGTCCAAACTCACGTTGCCTTGCACACGTTGCAGGGTGCGGACTCTGAAGTCGACTCCTCGCCACCAAGTTCGGACGCCTTTTTTGAAGTGGACATGAGCAAAGCTGAGACGACAGACTTCTCCACGGAAGACAAGGGGGAACCGGCGCTGTCAACTGCTGTAGGAGAAGCCCCTGTTGATCAACCACAGACCAGGCAGTTCCAGCTCCAGCCGGGTGACTTCTACCCGTGGACTAATCCAGGCTACATGTACAATCAGCGGTTCCCTTCTCAGTTTTACCAACCATTCCCTTCTGGACCCTTCCCCTCTGGACCCTTCCCTTCCCAGCGTTTTCCGTCCCAGCGTTTCCCATCCCAGATGTTTCCCCGTCAAATTTTTCCTTCACAGCTATTCCCGCAGGTTCCTCAGTTTCCCAACGGCGGCCCCTTCACGCAAGATCCGTTTGGTCTGCCTCCGGTCCCGTCCCCTGTTCCAGTTCCGGTTCCGGTTCCTGTACCCAACCCTATTCCAGTTCCTAATCCTGTTCCTGTGCCTGTACCAGTTCCCGTTCCAGTGACACCCCAACCTCCCAATAACGTCGCCCCCATCGTCGTCTCCACCGAAGTCCCGCCCATCCAACCCCCTCCACAAGGTCAGAGCATCTACCAACCGTACGGGGGTCGAAATCCCCTGGCTCCGGATTCAATGCAGCAGACTCTCGGGATCCCCACCAACCCCAACAGTCCTTACTTCCAGCTCCCGTTCTTGCCTCCTCCAGGCGCCACTCAAGAGGAACTGACCAATCTTTACCTTCCATACTGGGTAATTATCAACAGATACCAGACTACTGAACATCCATATCCTGCTACTTTCAGTCACAAAACACGCGCGCGTGTGTGTGTGTGTGTGTGTGTGTGCGCGCTCTCACAGATTGGGAGCAAGACCCCCTGACCCCCCCCCCCCCCAAAACAATATTGTCCCACACATTTTGAGCCTCTCAGCCGCTGGATCAGCGTGCGTGTGCGTGCGTACGCGTGCGTGTGCGTGCGTGCGTGTGTGCACGCATGTGGGCGTGTGTGCGCGCATGTGTACGTGTGTGCATGTGTTTGAATGCGTGCACGTGCGTGTACATGCGTGTGCGTGCGTGTGCGTGTGTGCGTGCGTGTGTGAGAAAACCTGAAGGAGTATTTGCAGAGAGCGGCATCCATATATGGAACGATTTGGAACAGAATCCTGCAGCAGCAAAACCAAATCGCAGCCAGTAAGTATGAACAACTTTGTCTTTTGGCTTGCTCATGAAGGTTGGAGACAACCAATGTGATCTGCGTTTCTCCTCAGCAAATGACGGCAAGCCCCTTGCGTGAAGCCCCGGCGGATCCAGGAACTTCGGGGGCCAAGAAACAGTTCTCAGGGCTCAGAGGATCCGAGCCCCATGAGCCCTGGATTAGTTGGAGAAGGTATCCACAAGCCGCAGAACTTCACATGGGGTTCGTGATCATTGCAGCAACCCCTTCGCCTACCACGCCGGCGCCGACGCTTCCGCCAACGCCGCCTCCAACGCCGCCCCCCACGACGCCACCCCCCACGACGCCGCCACCGACGCCACCTCCGACGCCGCCTCCGACAACGCCAGTTCCCACGACGCCGGCTGCTCCTCGAGTGCTTCGGTCCCCAGCGGGCAACTACTACACACCTTGGGGCAACGAAAACTTGGTGCGTATGTTGGAATTTCGTCATTTCTTGAAGTACGAGAAGTGCTGAGGTGTGTCTGGTTGGTGGGAAAGCAAGCTTTGGGGTTCTCCAAACAGATGCACCAAATTGAGGTGTGCACACGTCACACGGAACAAAAAATGCAGTGGAAGGAAATCTTTCTGGTGTGCGTCTGAAGGCATTGTTGTTTTCTCATTCATGAGGAGATTGAATTCCACATGTGGTCATTGTACGAGTGCGTGGTCATTGTACGAGTACAATCCTCTCACCAACGCCAGACACGGACGCACAAAAACTTTCATGGCTTTACTGAATGCCCCCACTTCTCCATTTGATTGACATTTTATGTCTTGCAGCTTGTGGACGACAGAGGGAACAAGAAAACCACGATTATCGACGGAGTGCCAAGGGATCTCTTCCTGTACATTCGACCAGGACTACCGGACATTGTTTACGTCAAGATAGGAAACAGAAGCATCCCAGTTGATGAGACCAACAACTATCAGTTTTTCACACCCGCACCCACCAATCCTGTACCCACCACCCCTGCACCCACGACACCTGCACCCACCCCACCCTCACTCACAACCCCACCGCCAACCACACCACCACCAACCACCCAACCACCAACCACACCACCACCAACCACACCACCACCAACCACACCACCACCAACCACACCACCACCCACAACCCCACCACCCACAACCCCGCCGCCCACCACCCCACCACCCACGACCACACAGCCCAGCACCATGGACGAATTTTTCAACAGCACGAGTAACCCGATGGGCCTCCCCGTGCTGCTGCGGGTCACTCTTCCGGACAGAAGCCCACTCGCCATCATCGCGCTGCATGCCAACAGCACCGAGCAAAACCCTCAGATAATGGTACGTAAGTGTGCTACCAAAAACCGGTGGATTTCGCAGCACATGTGCAGGCGCAGTTCCAAGACTGGTCAAAGGGGGAAGGGGCGATGGCACAGAGGGAGTCAACCTCAACAAAAGATCACGTCCAAACAAACAAGGAGCGTGCATCTACGTCACAAGACAGGTCGTGGGCATGCTCGACAAATTGTGTCAGGTGCAGGGGGCGCTATTGCTTATGCGAATGAGCAGGCATATTGTGGGCCTTTGGGCTGTCACATGCACGTCTCGAGCACGCACACACACACACACACACACACACACACACTCGATTCTGAGACGCTCACGGAAAGGATCAGCTGGTGTCTTTTGAACACGTCCGCTCCTTTTCTGATGTGCCCCATTGCCAGATTGGTGACATAGAAACCATTTGCTCACTTGTAATTGGCTCTCAGTGCAAACTTTTGGTGATCTGCGCCACCGATCTGGCAATTAGGTCCCCGCACGCAAGGATTGCAAGGCCGTGCTCAGCTTCTCCAATGCATCACTCTTGTTTTTTTTTGAAACAAGTCTTGAGTGTTTGGGTCTGGACGCTACCTAAATAACCGGGATTTTCGTCCCATTGCAGAGATGTCTGAACTCGGACGTGTACCTGCAGCCCCCGGTCAGTGCACAACACACTCCTGCTGACAACATTTTCTTCATATTGGACAACGGGGTACCACGGGGGATCGACCCCACCAACTGTCAGGTGAAGCAGGTGCACCGTGTGGAACTGATTCTGATTCCTTGGAATGAATGTTACGCTCTCGAATTGCGTCATTAAACTGAAGGACCCAGCTGGGTGACAGGGCACCTGTCAGGCACCTTCTGACCCACAAGACTCACCCCTAGCTCCTGACGGCGCAACAATATTCCCATTGACTCGGTTTTTTTGGGTGATTTGAGGGGGTTGGTCAATTGGTCGAGGTTACTCATTTTGAGTGACTGGGGCCATGACTGACCGGAACATAGCACACAGGATGAAAAACATGTGAACAGCACTTTCTTGATCAAGATAAATTTCAAATTTGGATCTTTTGGGTCTTTTGTGTCAATTTCAAAATCTGTGTCAAAGTCACAAGTGCACGAGCCCAACTTACACACAGTCTGAGTCCGGTTCACCTCAACATGAGTCCAGTTCACAAACCCTGGCTTCTCTTTTCAGCTGCTGCCACCCTAGAAGAATGCGCGGAGTCCTCGTATTCTCGGTTTGTGTGCAGCCCGGCAGCACCCGACCAGCAGTTTTGGATCTGAAGCCTTGTTGTGTCTGTCATGCAACGTGGTCGTTCATATAAATATCTCCCAAACTGAAGTCTTGGACATTCGTTTTTGCGGCCACACTCCCCAGACGCGTTCTGGATGGCACTTGCCGAAAAAAGAAACAAAAGCCCAAATGCATTGCGCGCCAAGTTCGACACCGTCTCACCTCTCAAAGAGCAACGGGGGCACTGAAGTTTCATCCTGAACGCTTCCTTTCTTCAGAAGAACTTTGATCTCCAGCGAGCAAACAGTTTTAAATGGAACGTGTCCCCCAGAAACGAAAAGATACGCACAACTGAAAATATTCCGCTCGTTCCGTTGATCCAAATGTCACGTACACGTCTGTCTGTCTGTCTGTCTGTCTGTCTGTCTGTCTGTCTGTCTTCTCTCTCTCCTCTGTCTCTCTCTGCCTCTCTCTCTCTCTCTTCTCCCTCTCTCTTGGAATCGTCCAGCGTTGTTCTGCCTCCGCAAGAAAAATTTGTGTTGTTTGTCAATTCAAGCTGTTTTGTGCGATCAATCCCAAATCTGGAGCTCCACAGGGCGCCCAGTTTGCTCCGTGCATGGTGCGCGTCTTTCCGGCATGATCGTGGGATGAGACAACGATCATTGAACTGAAAGACTCATCCTTGCAACCATGCATGGCGAACTCAAAAAGAAAGCATTTCGTTGTGCATTTGCGTCCTGCATGCTTTTGTGTCATTTTGAAAAAGAAAACTGTGAGTGGGAGGATCCTTGTGGGTAAAAGAGGTGGATCAAACACGTTCCTTCCTTTCAACGTCGCCACCCAGGTTTTGTCAGGTTGTTGCACTGGGCATTACCCAACCAGAAATAGGCGAAATTCAACCAAAAACAAGTTGAAATCTTGTTGAGTTTTTGAGCTGACCATTTGTCAGTAGAGATCTGAACAACTATGACGCGGCTCAAATGGATTTGCGTGTTCTTGGTGACGTTGTCCCACAGCATCATTCTTGCGGGTGCAATGCCCATCTCAGACGTAAGTACACGTACAACAATTATCCTTTCCTTCTTTAATGTTCGCAAATAATGCTTGACCAGAACAGAGAGAGAGAGAGAGAGAGAGAGAGAGAGAGCTCAGGAGTGCATTTGTGAAATGTTTCAGCAGAATTTTTGAGCCTCGATGCTCGCGTGTTATCTTGCATGGGTCGCTCGTTGTTGCAAAGGTTGTTTGAAGTGAACGTTCCGTTGAGACCTCTCGACCAACTGCTGTGTGGACCGTCAAATGTTTACTCAACAAAGCAGCGAGAGAGAACGGTCTGCCGTATTCACTTATTCACTCATTTACAGTGCACAAAACCCATTTCTTCGAAAGAAGGGCTCGACACATGTCCCAAAAAATTGGCTTGTTTTTGTTTTTTTGATGAGGGGGGGGGGGGGGTTACACACGAGTGCGAGTGGAACGTGGGTGACCACGGTAGATATCTGGATGTCTTCTGGTTTCAGGTGAGCTTGGGAGCCACCCAGCCCAGTGAGTTGGACAGATTCTTGCTCTCTCAGGAAGCAGGAAGCCCTGCAGGACTGGCCTGGATCTCCTCCCAGGGCTCCGACCCGAGACCCGAAGCACGAGACGCAGGGGACGGACATCAGTCTCTCGCTGCGGAGCTGCTGTCTCAGCTTCCGTCCCTCCAATCCAATCAAAATCTGGATCAAGGACCTGTTTTTGCCAACGGCCCCTATTCCCAGGAGGTTTTGAATACTCTGCAGTCCTTGGGGTCGTCTGATCAAAACACTGCGTCAGGCCAATCAGCTGCAGATGTCGCACTCCAACATCCTCCAGAGATGTCCCTTCAGGCTGCCGGAACCACCGACGGCCACCAGGACGCAACTCAGAACACGCATCACAATGCTGTTCATCTGGATCTTCCTCACTTGTCTCGCACCAACTTTCCCCCTTCAAGTCCCCGTCTGCAATTTCCCAGTTACCCGACAAACCAGTTCGGGCCTCCACCACCAAAAACACGGGAACAGATCCTTCAGGAGAGGTTCTTCGTAAGTTCTAATTTTCAATCCGTCTCAGCATTTTTGAAGATCTAGCACCCAACACATTGGAGAGTTTCTGATGTTCAACTGCCCGAAGGTTGAATGATTTGTTTTCTTCCTTTCAGGAAAACTACTTTTACATTTCGGATTTTTTGAATCGATGGGAGGCTGTGGAACAGGGTGAGTATCAAATCTCCCGGGAAAACTTGCAGACGCCAAACTCCAATTTTGAAAAAAGAAAATCAGAACACGAGCAAGAAAACTTTGTGCCTGCAGTCTGCTGTGAACACTTGCGGGGGGGGGGGGGAGCAGCAAATTATCAGGGATCGAGGGCGCCAAATGGAAACCTTGACCTGTTGCTAAATTGTTTCCCATTTTCAACAGAACCTTCTGGGTTGAGACAAGGCACCTTGCCACAGCTTGATGCAAATGCAGGTGGTCAGTCAATGAATGTGCCAATGACGACGACCACCCTCACCAGAACAATTTTTTGGTTTCTTCAGCTTCGATCTGTCCACATGTAATTGCAGCCGCAGTAGCCGCTGCTGCCACCTCAACCACTTCTACCACCCCAAAGCCAACGACCACAACGACCACCGAGCGCCCGACCACGACGACCACTCCAGCGCCCCCTGCTGATCTGGTCCTCACTGACCCACGGACCGGCCTCTCGTATGTGCCCCAATCGGACGGGAAAAACCGAGTCGTGGACAAAACCACAGGTCAGTTCACGTGTGTCGTCTTACCAATGGTCAATGTCAAACAACAGGAAATTGTCCCTGAACTGATCATCGCAATCGCCCAAAAGCTCAACGGCTCTGCCAGAGAAATTCGTGAACAGAATAGAGAGAACGTAGGTCTGTTCAACACACAGACAGCCACAAACTGCATATTTGTCGTGTTCCCCCCCCCCATCACCAAACGTTCACCAAACGTTCACAACAAAGAAAGGTTGTGCACTTTATCAGTGTGTCTTTAACTTGCATGACTTTGACATTTTGGAGTGCGCATTCTGTCAGAGTGCGGGTGAAACAATGATGATCACGGAATTCGCAGGTCAGGGCGTGGACGTGAACGGCTTCCCGGTGTGGCTCGACGTGAGCGCGTCCGCGTCCATCCCGTACGTGATGCTGCGGGACGGACGCGTCCTGCGCGGCGTCGTGATCGACCCGGGGACGATGCAGCCGCGCTTCCTCGGCTCCGAGCCCGCTGACCGCAGACCCGTCCTGTTCGACCCGCACACATCACGCACATACGCGCAGGACAACAAGCAGCCGACCACATCCGACAGGGCTTACTACCTGGCAAGTTGTTGATTGTCTGCTTCAAACAAAAGAGTTTGTGAACACACGGTCTGTCCAAGAATTAATCGGTTCTTTTTGTGTGAACATAAGAACTTCAAGGGTTCTTTTTGTCTCAAGTCAACAAAACAGTTTGCCTGGTGCACCAGTGTCTGGTCCTACCAGTTCTTGTGGTGAATCTGGTTTTACGAGTTAGTGTGGTAAATTTGGCCCCACCAGTGAGTATAGTTGCTCTGGCCCCACCAGTTGGTGTGGTGGATCTGAGCAATTAAGTTTGCAAGAACCAAAAATGATGTTTTCTGGTCTTTTCCTTTTGTTTCCGTCAGAGTTGCCAACCACGTGAACTGAACGTCCCCTTTTCTTGCAGGTGGATCCAGTTACAGCGAGGCCCGTCCTACGAAACGGAGATCCTGTGTACATCCAAGTCCAGTCCGAGTCCGGAACAACCCAGGTCTACCAGATCAACCAGGACAACAAGCGCGTTGCTCTTGATCCTGCAACCCTGAGTCCGAGTCAGCAACAGCCGTCCGAAGGAAAAATGTCTCAGTCGCGCTGAAACTCTCACAGCTCCAGGAACGGGACCTCGTTCACTGGAAATCGGGTGCGACTCGGTCATGTGTCGCGCACGACAAGGACACACGTGATTGATCCGTTCGATGTCTTCTTTCTGTTGTCAGTCCGGTTCTCTGGTTGAGCTGAGAGTCGCAAATTATCTTTTGACATTTTCTTGTAGTCATTTTGTGTTCGCGCTGACAGTCTTTCACCGTCTCGTTCAATTCTCGCTAGTCGTGGGGAAAAGTTAAAATTGTATTGCAAACCCAACACGGCCAATCTGCGTGCACTCCCTGGTCAAATTTGCACTTGAACCCCAACATGAAGAAACAAACCCTCGTCGGTGCCAGCGTTCCCTAATCTTGGGTCCGCTGCACCACAGTGAAAGCCTGTGATCACAACAGGGCATTAGCACAACTTTTGGAACCCAACCTGCCTTGGCTGCTTGAAAGCAAGATGTCTTCAATCAGAGAACACGAATGAGCACAGCTTCACTTTTTCCGCTGCATGAACTTTGCCAGAAATAAATTTGATGCCAATGGAAGAACTTTGCAATGTTGTCATGTTGTTCAAATTGTCATTGCGTTCCGGTCGCTCAACAACGATCAACCCTGACTGCAGTGTGTTCGCACTCAAACTTGTGAGTGCTACGTCTCTGGACGGGTCCCTACTCGTACGTATTCGTGTGCTTGACTGAACTGTCGATGCCAGGTGTTTTCCTGGCTTGCCCTCACAGTCACAAACGTTTGCGGGGGGCGGGGGGTTCTGGGTTTCAGGTGTCCAACATTCATTTAATTATTCAACACCAAAAATGCCCGAACCTTTACCAACAGACTGGACGAAAACAATCATGGTTGGGTGTGAGGCCCAGGATCCCAACCGTTCTGGATCTTCTGGGGACCAAATCTGACGGTTGTGACCCTGTGAAGTTTCAGTTCTGTTTGATTTGGCCAGGGATGGTCTTTCACAAGAAGACCAGGGCCGAAACCAATTATACTCTGTGTTGTCCTCTCGGTGTCTTCCAATAACATCAAAGGCACCACGCAGAGCACAGTGACGCAGGAAAGAACGGTCCACGCAAGTTCGCAGCACAAAACCCTGACAGCTGTGACACCTGTCCCATCCAGAACAGGCTTTGACCAGTTCCCATCTTCACTTTTCAAGTAAGTGTTTTCAGCCGTTCTTTTGAACGTTTCTGGAACATTCTTCGCACAGCTCTCCTCTTTTGGGGGGAAAAGCAGCTGAAAGCTGCCAACAAAACACGCTTGTTCAAAGCGAACACACAAATACCATGTGGTCCGGGAGGGGTGGACTTGCCACTTGAATGAACCTTTTGGCACCGTGGTTCGCCGCAGCCTGTATTCAGGCTCCACGGAACCCGGTGGAGCCACTCTCACCGTGGGTTCAATATTTGAACTGATACCAGGGGCCCAGATTATCAGAGGGTTTCGATGCGCAATTGAAGCAATCAACATGTGAAATACGTGACTGTCCATTCATTCTCCTTTTCCTCCTCTCCCAAATCATTTGCATCCACACTGCCCTTCAATGCTTAAATTTGCGTTCGCTCACTGCAGAAAATTATATCGCACTTGTATACGGGTGCTTGAGGATGATCAGCGTTCTGAAGATACTCACGATGCTGGTTGTTCTATTGAGCCTGGTTCGGGCTCAGTGCGGCTCGAACTTCTTGCTGTGAAACGAAGATACCGTGAATTCGCTGTTTTGTGAACAACAACAGAATCTGAGGCGCCCCATTCGCACGATGACGTCCACAACGTCGTAGTTTGCCCTCGGGTGATTTCGTGGACTGTTTGTCCTTCTCGAGTCTACGTGGTCACATCAACTAAAACCCAACGCAAACTAGTGCCGAGTATCCTGTGGTCACTTTGCTCGCACGTTCTTTTTTTGCAGAATCCTTTTGGGCTTCACTGCTGTGTGCTGCAGGATGCGGAGCGTGTGGCTGCTGACCGTGTTCCTGAGCGCTGCCTGCGCGCAGTCCCTCGTCGACATGTTCAACGTGTTCGATACGTGAGCGAGATGTATAGGTTCTTGAACTGCAGAGCGTTCCAGAAGTTGCTGGTTCTTGAACGCTGTCGAGACAGCTTTGCTGTCGAGACAGAGTTCAAGAACCAGCTTCTGGAACAATCTGCAGTTCAAGAACAAATTTCTGGCATGGTTGGTGGTTCAAGCACAAGACTTGGAAGCAAAAAATAGCCAAAAATAGCAGGAAACATCACTGCTGTTGGCTTGAGCGTT
>JAAUXT010001214.1_pt1 | contig 13525 bp, 13 predicted proteins | sample 7278171 | NCBI WGS metagenome assembly JAAUXT01 (sample SAMN14350112, study PRJNA611818) | marine sediment metagenome | isolation source: surface marine sediment (1.8m) | place: French Polynesia: Moorea | collected 2018-08 | reverse complement strand
TAAGTCAACTATTTCACTCATCAGTGTTCAATATGTGAAGAAAGAACTCGTGCTGCGCACTCGTTCATTCTGTAACACATATTGAACGCTGATTTGTGCAATATTTGTGACATAAACTGTCGAAAACAACAGCAGAACATCTTCCCTGGCACAAAACTTCCGAAGAAGAGTGTCAGCGGATTATGAGAACCAGAGGTGAAAAATCTGTATCGCACAGTGACGAGTAAACAGCTTTCTCTGCTTCTGCTTGAAGCTGCAGTACTTGATGCAAGGGGGGAACTGTGGAACTGTGGTTCTGCGCTCTTTCGAAAGCGATTTGGCATGAAACACAGCTTTGTGTACAAAGGCACAAGACGTGCGCCACCATGAAATGTTGATGGGGTAAGTAACGCTGGACTTTGTGAATCTGTAGCGCGCACTTGATTGGATCTACGTGGCCAGTTGCTTGCTGCATGGATTGATTGAGTGAATGAATGAATGAATACTCACGCACGCATACGCAAGCTCAACGATTGACTTCCCGAAACAAAAACAGGCAAAACAAGCGGGAAAACAATCGTGAATAAAAGCCCAAGGTAAACTGCAGAAAACGAAGCGCTTTCTTATCTCAGATGTCCATCAGCAACCCTGGAATCTGTGAGTAAGATTCTGTTCCAAGACGATGAAAAATCGACAGTTCTGCAGATGGAAAGCAGTTTGTGCTGAATGTGTGTGGTGTTGACTGTCATTCATTCAAGCCGGATTCAGATTTCCACTCTGATTGGTTCATGAAGCACTGTTCCTCGTTCCTGGTAGCGGTGTGCCCACACTCGATGAGGCTGGTTGTTGGCTTGCTGATTCCGCATGCTTCCTCACGCACTGTTCTGATGGTCCGATGTTTGTCCGCGTGCAGTCCGTGCATGGATAGAAGGGTTCGGTGCACTGCATTACGTAGTCGAGGGATGTACGACGCAAGTCTCATGCAGGTCCCGAGGAATTTGAGTGCTGCTGCTTACTTGGCTGTTTGTGAGTGGAACTGCAGGCTCGACCCCAAAATTACAGCCAATTCACCTGCACGTCTCAGATTGATGGGAAAAGCAGTTCCTGTCAAATTTTGCGACCTGCCAAGCGACCATATCTAAGCGCATGAGTTTTCGTCAGATAATGATGCCCTTCCATGCAAGATTCCTTGTCACTTCTATGTCCTCTGGAGACACACATGCAGATCATGCCAAATAACCTAAATGGAATGAAACTAATTCATGTGTAAAATGGAAAGAAACTATGGGGATCATTATGGATATTGCCCGCTCATGCTGCAGCTCTCAGGCAAAAGCAGCTTAGGTTTGACAGATGACATTCTGAGGTCAACAGTGATTTGCTTTCGCTCGCGGAGAGACTGTTTCGTTCAAAATTGCGAAGACTTTGCAAAGCCCAAAACATTTGTTCTCCTGTGAAGACATTTCTAGTTTGTGTTTTCACCTTTCGGACGCTGCCAACGAATAGTCCCACACCCCCACCCAAAGCCCAGTGTGTCGAAATGGTCAAACACCCCAAACCATGAGACACCAAACGAGAATTGGTCATTTCCATTCCCATCCTGAAATGGCCATGTCTCTGGGGATCTCTGGAGACACCCGTCCCTTGCCATTCAACGAACGAGTACCTCACGAGACCCAGGGCCAACAAAAACAACAAGCGTCAGACACATTGGGTTGGTGTCCAGAGGTCACACGCCATGGTTCAATGGTTGAAGCATATTTTCGCAGTCAACCTTACTCAAAACACCCTCCTCTTCCAACGCATGGATCAAAATGTTTTCGTTGGCTGACAGTTTCCAAGACTGAATTATATACAAGTAGACACTTCCATGTGCACCACACGCAAGCATAAATGCACATGCAGTTGTGTGACTCTGAACCAAGTTTGATCGAAGCTTCAGACCCAGGCTTGGATACCACGGAAAGAGACAACGACTCCCGTCCGTGTTCCTCGCCCTCAGTTGCCCAGGAAAACCTTTGAAACAATTGGGTTCTGATGTATACGCACACGGCTGGAGGCAACAAGAAAACCCAGCCAAATGTGGCAAGAAGTAAGAAGAAGTTCTTGCCTTTTCTTTTGCAGGGAAGGACGAGTTGTCGAAGAGCATCTTCTGTTGATATGCAGGTGACCTTTCTGACTTTCATGTCTCTGGTGACTGCAACGAACAAGTGGGTGAGTCTCTGCTCCTGGTGTCTTCGTATTTCCAAAGGCTTTGTTGCCCTTGAAATTCCCACACACTTCTTGCGCGACTCGCGCTAAATTGTCGCTGTTCTCGTTTCATTTTCTATCAATGCACATACAGGTATTTTCTGCTTCGGACTTTGGGTGGGGCTACAACACAAAACTATCAGAGTCAACGGCGACCAAGGAGTTCATCTTCCATGTGAGTACACTCGCGTCAGTAGGCAGGAAGCATTTCTCAAGAATGTAACGTAATTGCATCGCTGGTAGTCATTGTTGACGTCTCGCTCCTGATACGATCTCCTTGCTCGTAAAGACCACGAATTGCGCTCGATCCTTGCAAAGGCATTCAATTGCCTGTGTCACACAAAACAACGCGCATGCAGCTGGTTTCCTCAGGCTCTGCTGTCATAAAATCTCGCGTATGTGCTCGCACAGGTTCTCACCTCACAAAACGGGTTCCTGTTCCTGTTCTTGACCTTTGGTCAAGAAAGCCTTTGTGTGATTTCATCAGAACTTTTTCTGAATAGTGTGAGAACCCTGTCAGTGTTTCTCTGGCTAGTATACAGATACCTTTGCACACGCACATTTCCCACCACATGCAGAGCACTAATTGTCTCAAGTGACATCAGGTGACATTAGAATATTTTGTCGTTTTTTTTTCCTCAAGACAGCTCAACGTGCCCCTGAGAGCTACCGCATGCTGTCTCATTTCACTTGAGCGAACATCTCACTTGCTGAACACATGCAGGCCTTTCAAACATCCTGCATTCTGCCTTTTTGTCAGTGATGCTTGTTCTCAGAGATTATGGTGGTGTGGTCACACCGCGCCCATGCACAATATTGCAGGTGGATCGTGTGAACAATTCCCTTCATGTATACGTGAGGATTCCAGTTTTGTTTGCCTGCCAACCACGATTTCACATCCAGGTCATACGGGAAAAGCCAGAACTTTCCTTGAAATGAAATCACGACAGCTTTATAACTGACAAAGTTTCAGCAATTTTTCTTTGAATGGACACTCATTTTTTGCCTAACACGATTCTTCTGTGTTGAAGCTGTCAATCTGTTTGAGTCATGACAATCCACCTCACTCTCCCATCATTGGTCTTCGCCGTCTCGTGTAAAAGACGCACTTTTTTGCCCCAAAAACGGACATCGAAAGAATGGGTGCGTCTTATACATGAGTACGAATTTCAGTGTTTTTTGTAAGGCCCTGGTTCCAGAAAAAGGGCCAAAAGTTGAGGTGCGTCTTATACACGAGACAGCACGGTACTCGTAATTTTTCAACAAGAAAAATACTTCAGACCAAGCAGAGAGAATTGCCCACAAAACGTCGTCGAGAGGAACACAAAAGAGTTGTGAGACATAGTTGAATATATTTTTTGCGAAGATTTGAAATGGCTGGTCTGAACTCAATGCGTTTCCAACAGGGTTGTGGCACTCACGATTTTCATGAGAAGTCTGGCAAATGAAAAGACTGAGATCGATTCCTAGCAGCAGATTTCAACGAAAGACAAGCGTCTTTTTTGTGCCCACCTGCTCCTATTTTCTGCACAATAAGTTCTGAGTACAAAGGGATCCTCAAAAGGCAACAACCCGACGTTGTTAGACCGCTTCAAAAAATTGGCACTCGGATGCCAGGGGTTTGGTTTCGGGAGTAACGCAAATGCTCGTTCGTGTACCATCTCTCCCTTGCACTCCCTTGCACACCAAAAGAAGGTTCATAAAGGCATCGACAAGTATTGATCTGTCAAAAGCAAGGTTCGTGTGGAACATGGTTCACGTTTCTGTAAAGTAGCAAGATAATTTCGTTCATTTCCGTTGTCGCAGGAGATTATGCCATGGAGCGCGATAGTGTGTCCGCGAGGCTACTTCGTGTCGAAGCTCAATTACCACTTCTCCACTCCGGGCAGTGACGACAAACAGCCGCCATTCGCCGCCAACCCATTCAACGAGAATCTGCCCCGTCCACCGAACGGAGGGCCTCCCCAACCTCCACCTCTGCAGCAGAACAGAGGCCGCGACGCCATACGACACCTGAAGAGGCCGACGGGAAAACACGAGGATCGGGCCGCACAAGCCAAGGCGATTGTTTACAACGGCCCCAGAAGGGAATTGAAGGCTGGAAGGAGACTTTTGCAGTTCAATCCCGAAGGACTCGATGATGCCGACCGACCACACCCGAATCGTCCAAATGCAGCAAGTGTGGAAGGAACGAACATGTTGACGTTGCACGATGCATTTTACTTGTGGTCCATCGAAGACATCAACCGACAAGAGGATGCTGAGCTTGTAAACACATTTGACAAAAGTGCCTCGGAGTTTGAAAAAGTGGATCCCCACCTCAGGGATGTAATCCAGAATTCTAGATCCGTCCAATCAGTGTTCAACAGGAGTCAGTTTCTGGAGAAACACGGTCCTTGTCCCACTCTGCTGAACTGTGTCGGATATCAAGCTTGTCTCTTCAGATTCAGCAACGAGTTTTGCCTGCAAGATCCGTACCCAGGTCAGTGTATCTCAGATGCTTCCGACTTGCAGTTTGCGAGTACATGAAGAACGAAGCGACTCAATGACGTCTTTTTGAACACTTTGAGGACAGATGGAATCACATTTGGGGTTGGTCAGTTGAACCGTGCACGCACGTCCCACTAAAGAGCAAAAACACTTGATGCTTGGGTCTTTATTTCATTTGGCCCAAGTATACCTAGTAAGATTCCAGAACTTTTACTTGGATCTTTATTTTTCGCCGCGTGCACCCCATCTCAATTACAAACAGAAGCACGAAAAGCGAAACCTATCTAATTATCCACAGGAAGACAGCACAAACAGAAGACACCAACGCACTTTTGTGCGCACAAGTCAAACGTTTGCAGCTTTTCTGAAAAGCCTCTCAACTCAAGCGCCTCTGTCATGCCTTTTGTGGCCCTTTGGAAACGACATCAAGTGTTGCAGATGTGTGTCATTTTCTTGGTGCTGTTCAAAGAAAATTGGATGTCTCATGAAATGCGCTTTCAAGTAGACTTCGTTGAGACCTCACGAACTCGTAAACGTAAGCTGAGACATGGTGACATTTCCAAAATTCAAAGAGCTGTTTTTTTTTGTTAGCAGAACAGGTGAACAAGAAAAGATTTCAAAGAGTGTCATGGCCTGTGGCTGCAAGTTGTTTCGCACTCCTTTCTTCATTCACCATTTCAGGTTTCCGAAAGAAGCTGAATGTTCAGATTACCTGTGAGGAAGATGCTGGATTTCGTCGTTGGATGGACTCCTACACCCCAGACGCCTCCATTATTCCCATTCACACGCTCAACCGAGCAGAAGTCCAACAGTGGCCACGACAAACAAACTTCATCGACTACAAATCCAGCATTGAACAAGGAAAACGGCAGTACGCTGACACAGTCCTGGTGCCTAAAAAAATTTCCGAGGACTTGGTTTTCCACCTTTCGTGTCCCAGATTAGGTGACGCCCTGAAATTGGGGTAAGAGGCTCTTGTGGTTTTGAATGGAAAATTGTTCTTCCTGCACGACTCCATGGCTGAGACTACATGCCTGAAGCCCATTTAATCCGACCTTCTTGGGGTGTTCACGTGATTTCGTGAAGGAACAATCTTGCCTTGCTCCAATTCAGAGAGATTTGGGTTTCGCTTGGAATCCAAGGACGGTCGCGGAGTCAGGGATGGGGAGAAGCGTTCAATTTAATTTCTTCGTGCACCTGATTGGGTGAAAGAAGAGTCCTTTCAGAAGGTCGGGGTCCCAGTGTCTTCTGAGTCCACCTGAGTGCTTGCATTGGGCACTCTGGAGAAATCTTTTTGCAAGTGAATTTCATTCTTTCAAATCTGCGTCTGTTCGTTTCTAAAACAACGGGTGGAACAGCAAAGCTACCGCGTACACTGAGCGAACAGACTGTTTTGTTAATTCAACGCAATGAGGTGGGTTGGGCACAAGGAACAAAGGTTGTGCTCATTGGATCCTCTTCTGTCAACCAGATGAGGAATTTTGCTCTTGGCTTTTCGTCGTGCTTCTCATCTTAGTCTGGCCTTTCTCGCTTCTCTTGAAGGCAGAAACGCTGCCCATGCAAGTCCTTGTACGAGTAAATCAGGTTACAGGAGCCCAATTGGTGAATTGCAATGTCGAAACTCGTTATTTCGTCGACTCAGGAGATGGTTCTTGGCTGCCGTAGACGAAGAGTGCGAAAACATGTTCATCACAGTGTCGACCTGAAAAGAGTCAGTCGTGTTTGTCTAATGGAGGCACCATGTTTGTCCTTTGCAGATACAGCGGCAAATGCACATACCCTGAACCTTCGCAAACAGCGATATCCAGCTTCTTGTGGAAAGTCCTCGGCAGGTACACACTCAACAAGAACAAATGTTTGTGTCTTGTGGAAGTTTGTGCCACATTTACAAGTCTGGATTTCTGACGCATGTGTAAAGAGAGAGAGAGAGAGAGAGAGAGAGAGAATGAGAGAGCCACACATACAGAGGGAAGAAAGAGAACGACAGAGAGGGAAAGACAGGCTACGGAGAGACATCTGTGATGGTAATCTGTTCTCTTTTTCTCTGCTCGTTGTTTCAGAGTGACCACACAAGAGTGTCGAACAGAAATACTTCAGGTATTTTGCGCCTACAACTACAATCCATTGGGGGACTGCATTCCACCGTTCTTGTTGAAAAAGGTACGAGCAAACTCAAACAAGTTTGCAAAGTCAAGAACAAGGTTGTTTCAAAAACATTTATTTTCGTTCACAAAGTTGTGAACCAGAATTTTCTCGGTACAGGGTGAAACTTCTGGAGTCCAATTCAACAACTACAGCATGCCAACAAACGGTCTTCGTCCAGACCTCACTGCATATCGCAAAAGTAAGCACCACAGGGGTTTTTTTCCGATACGAATTGCGTTGTCGCACTCACAGGGAATGTGGTTTCATTTCATTTCACCCAGCCTTTCGCGTGATAGAGACTCGTGGGACTCAAGACGCTGATCGAACAAACGGAAGGTCAATTTGACAGCAAATCACCGGCAGATTGGTGCATGATTGGTGCTTGATCAGGGAAGTTGAATGGGCCTCGACCCAGAAAGAAGAATCCCACTTCAAACCACTTTCAAGAGAGAGTTTCATTCTTGCACGACACATGTAGTCTCGTTTGAGACCCAACTGGGCACGACAGGGACTCGTAGGATTCAAGCTCAACTTCCTTCCACACAATCACGATTTTACGGTCTGTGCACGTACGTTTCGAGCAGGCTCGTGCACTTTAGACTGTCTATTGTCACACCAAGCTCTGGCTGCAGGGAATAAGCAGTGGACTGCTAAGTGTACAAACACACCTTCCGGCAATTGGCCTCATTAAGGAATGACGAACAAAGCGTCATCAGTGATGCAAGCACCTTTGCCTGCGAGGTGAAAGTGATCTCGTAATGGGACACAGCTAATCGCCTTCATGACTGCAGGTGGACAAATGACTGACGCGTTGCATGAGAAAGAGGACAACACGAGTGAAACCAGCTTTCTACGTTCATGCATCTGCTGGCTCGTTTCACGCACAATAATTAGAGATTGTGAACTTTTTTCACATCCTCTGTTCGGTCTGATGCGTATCTGCCACAGCTCGTCTGCTTGAGGCTGGATTTACACTGAGCGTGCCATGTCAAGCGCGTGTTTTTGACCATGTTGTGCAGGAATGTGACATGAACTCAATTCATACTTGTGCTTTATGTGTTTTGCTGTGTGTTGCCACTGAATCCTTACCTTATCCATAGCAAGCAAACTGGCTGTTCCACCATAAAATATCAATTTTATTCTCTGTGTAATTTTCAAGCAAATAAACCCAGCAAAATTGCTGTTCTGCTGTAAAATATGATTTTATTCTCAAAGTAAATAAATCCAGCAAAATTACTATTCTGCTCCAAAAAAAAAAAAGATTTCATTCTCAATGTAAACAAATCCAGCAAAATTGCTGTTCTGCTACAAAAAAATTGACTTTATTCTCAAAGTAAACAATATGAGCAAAATAGGGGTTCTGCTGCAAAAAATTGATTGACACATGTCAGAGTTGCTGCAAGCACAACTGATGTACTGTGTCAACCAATTAGTACACTTAGTTTTTTTAACATTACAAGTATTCAATCTCATTGACTGACGTGTGTGTCAACAAAACCGTGTGGCATGTCGTGTTGTGCTGCTGACACGCTCAACATAAATCCAGCCTGACCCTCTCTCTCGTGATCTGGCGATTCCGCTCGTCTCCCTTGTTTGCAAAGCAACGTTGGCGGTGGCGTTTTGGGGCACGACGGAGCGTTTGCCCAAACTCTCCAATGCGAGTCGAAAATCGAAGAGTGCAGTCGTGCAAGTCGTTTGCGACTCAGCTCGATCGTCTCTTGTATGAGTGCAGAGAAAGTGGGCACAACGCATGAAAGGTTCTTTTACAGAATGTCTGGCTGCAAAGCAAAAAGATACTAATTCCAAAGCTCCCGTCAAACCTTTAGCGAGGATTCTCCCGTCTAAGTAGCTTCATTTGTCAAACTTTTTTTCTGCTGTCTCGTTTGATGCTCTCTTCATGTTTTCTCTGGAAATTGAAAGCAGATTAGTTTCAAAAGCCTCTTGGTTTCTTTCGTGTCTCACTTCATGTTTTTTTTTGGTTGTTTGTTTTGTTTTTTTTTTGATATATTTGTTTGTCTTTTGTTATGAACTTCTGTTCAGAAGATTTTTCTGAAAGTTCCCGCACACGAGGCCGACGGAAATGAAGAGAGATCAAGGGCAGCACGGGCCGCAGCTGACATTTCCACTGGCGTTCTCAAAAGCTGCATCAGATGGATCAGAGGGTGCCGTGCCTTTCCCTTACCCACCTGACCGCGTTTGTTTGTGCTGAAAAGCAAGGTTGAAACTGCCTGACATCAAGCATTCCAAATCAATGTGTTCTCGCAGAACCTTCAGTGTTGACACATTGATATCTTTTGTTCACTGCCTTTGGCACGTTGAAGAATGACTTCAAAGACAGTCACTCTCCTTTGTGGGAAACCCCACATTGACGAGCCTCGCTCAACATTTAGCCAGATGATAACCTCTCTGCAATGCAAGCGGAGTACTCCAGCTCGTGACCAAGATTGATCGACCGCAAACAACCAATTCCAGATTCATCTTTCTGCTGCACAGGCAAATCGGGTTGGAGCTTTCAGCAATTCTGTCAAGGCAGAGCTTTTGACGTCGTTTTGCAGAAAGGAGACAAGTTGGCTTTGAAACACCAAGCTTTTCGCCAGAATGGAGCGGAAATTTTCCCGACAGCAGAGGAAGGAAACCCGCTCTCGAAGTTTTAACTTCGTTCCGGAAACACCCGTGCCTGTAGAATCTTCTTGCTGGATCCAGGAGTGCGTGGAGAGACTTGTCCTGACCTGGTCTTAACTGGTTTCCTGTCCTGTTGGGGACGGATGGCTTCTGGGTTTTGTGCACATCTGTTGCTGCAGTCTTGAAGGTGTGTGCAGAGCAAACAATTCTGTGCCTCCGGTGCCCCTTTTGCTGGGGGGAGGTTTGCTCCAAGTGAGCCGCCGGGCTCTGGCTTTGCCTGAGATCGTTGGATTTCAATGTGCAGAGGCACACACCCGACGGCGGGGTTTCACCATTTGGAAAACTTCAGGTTTTTGAGTTTGCCGAGCGCTTTGAAAGGCTCAGAGATCTTTGAAATTGCGCTCGCACTTTTCTTGTTCTCAACAAGACCAAGAAAAAAGCGACAGTCTTCTGACACAATGGCTCTTGGGCCTGCAGAGTGTCCGAACCGCAGGCAAGAGTCCTTTCTGGTAAAAGGCAATTTAAATGTAAAGAGCGTCATATCATTCTCTCATTGCTGTAATTGAGGGATGAAATGGGTGATCAAGATCCGTAACAGAATCGACTTAATTATCAGTCTCACGGCAACATAACAGATATGTCATGTCTGCGAGGCAGACAGCGGTTTAAATGAAGGTGCAATGCAGTCAGTGAGCTGTTGCAAGTAATCTGTTGGGGTTGTTTTGTCCTGTCACACCAGAGACCCACGCATCAGACAGAGACCATTGACGCAACGTAGTGACTGACCATGTTTCAAGAATCCTTGACATTTTCTTTGTGTCCGTCCAGAGTAAAAACAGGGTGACAAAGTAGACACATTCAAGTTTTTGTGAACATTACTGGTCAGCCAAGGATGTTCCATGACAAGAAATCTGGAACCACGGCAGACACTGAGCCAAGTCACAAAACAGAATATATGGGAGAGAGTCCTGGTTCTCCCAGGATGATGTGGTGGTCCCGTAAGGAGGATCTCGAGATCCAACTGCTCACAAATAAGACACCTTGTTTGACTCCAGGACAAGCAAACATGTCAAGAAGTCCTGTAATATGATGTGGCATTCATACACACAAGATTCGAACTCTACCCTTCACATTTGCCTGCATGAAGCTGTGGAGTACAAAACTGAGTACAGGACGAGTACTCATGGTCAGACTTGAGATAGAACACGTTAGTCTGCAATGAAAGGCAGAAAACATTTTGTTCATCTGGACATTTGCAGACCGACCAAAAAACTTTTTTCAGCATGGATTACCTTTGATGTGACGTTTTAACTTGTTGCAGTCTACGAGCACCCACACGTCGGGCTGATACCAGTGAGACTTGCCTTCCTCATCCTCGCTCATCAGGCGCCGCAAGCTGCTGTAAGTTTCTCGAGACACATGCACGTCGCAATTGTTGGTGGTCCAAAACGGATTGTTCCCGTTTGGGAACATAACTGTTTGGGTCAATGAACGGTAAGAGAACGAGAGAAAATTGTGTGTCTTTCGTTCAAACGACGAAGTGGTTTCCGGCGGAAATTCACGGTGGTGATGAGAATTGACACACGGAAACCATAGATCACAACACCTCTTTACAAAAGGCTTGAATCTGCCAAACCCGACAAACTTGAGACTTTCTTTCTCAACAAGAACCGACAAAAGTTCAACTTTCCGTCCAATTGGTGACAAAAACCTTTGCAAAGTTCTTGGTTCACAAGCCCTGGGAATGAGGTTGTAATTGGTAGTGCCGACGGGTTTGATGTCTCCCATTTGGTCAGGGATCCAGCTGGTGAAAATGCAGCAAACTGATTGTTCGAGTTCGAGGCCACAACGTCATTTTCCCTGTTTTGGGGAGTTTCGCAGTATCCTGCAACAATCAAGTCTGAATGTGTAATTCAGGAAAGTGCTCGTGCAAAAAGATCTTTGCAACGTGCTCTCAGAACTGGGCTGCAAAACAATGGTTTCCAAGTGATCACTTGGAAGTATCCCAGCTGAGCAGTGCAGGAGTCGGAAGGGGGGGGGGGGGGTACAGGCCTTCTGGTTTCGCTGGAGCTGCCTGTCTCCCGGGTGTTTCCAGTCCACGTACTGCTGCAACAAAGGTGCGATTCTCATTTGGAAGTCCCTTCTTTCATGTTCATATAACTTGACTTCAAATAAGGTTGCCCGCTGGGAATCTAGTATTTCTGTCGTTTCGTGTAAAATGTCATCAGGTGAAATCAGAGATTTAATCAAGAATAGCTCTGGGTGACTGACAGAGTCTATGTTCACTTGCTCTCAAGAGAAAGTGTTGACAGGAACATGTACACATATTTGAGCCCACGGTTTCAGTGACCCGCGGGCTGAGTCCAGTCAGCATCGTACGTGTGTCTGTGCAGGGTGGAGGGGGAGCAGTCTAACAAGAAAGCACCAGGCCAATCCCACTTCAGACATGGCCTGATGCTCACAATCACCTGACCCCCACAATTAGGGTGACAGCATAAGGACAGATCCCACCTGGGGTCTGGCCTGGTGCGTTCATCCGACTCCTCCCGCCCCGGGTACAGGATGATAGCCAGGTCCCACCGCAAAACCGCAGTCAAGCCTGGCTATCTTGTTGTCAACGACACAAAGTGGTGCTCTTTGAAAAACAACCCTTGCGTTGGCGTCTGCGATCTCGAACGTGTGTCAAAGCAACTTCCCGCTGAAATGATATGAGTGAGACCCATTCCATATTTGTGAACATCAAACACGCATCCTTTCCTGACAAAGCGGACACAGCAGAACAACGAACCGCTTTGTTGACACTGCTGTCGAAAGGACTCCAGACAATGGAATTGCTTCGCCGTGTCTTGTTCATTGCTTCAAAAACTGTGTCTCTTGTTGCTGCTCCGACCAATTTATCCCGTTTTGAGAAGTGGGAGACAAGTTGCACAGTCTTCAACATAGATTGAAGAACAAGAAGTGCAGAAAATTTTCAGACGGGGCGTCACTTTTAAAATTTTCTTGCAGATATATTGGTGTCATAGCTGGGAGTGTTCAATTCTGGCACGATTCCTGTTTAAATTTGTTCAGCCTTGCAAGTTTCACTCCAGCAAAATGAACATTCAGCTCGACCGGCTTGTTTCTGCCAGTCATAGCACAAGAGAAGTAGCGCTCATTCCGGATAGGAAAAGACAATGCAGTCGAGGGTTGGTCAGCCAAGGTGAGTGACTCACCCGCGATACCGAATGTGGAGTGGTTTGGGCAAACTCACCTTCACTGAGGGTGTGGTCTGACCAAGCCTTGACTGCGTTGCCTGTTCCTATTTCAATTTAGATCGGGAAGATTTTGCAAAGTCAACCTCCAGATTCTCTGTTCGCACCCATCTGCGCAAGCTGAAAAAATCTGATCAACACTTTACTTTGATGGTGTCTTGCCAGGGTCATTGAGAAGATCTGAAGGAAATTCTTTCTGCTCAACGAGTTCTTCCCTCAAAATTCCAGGAACGGCAAACGCACTCCTGTTTGTTCCACTCTCTCTCTCAAAAGAACATACCATGTGCAAATCACACAAAAACCAAAACTGACTCGCCATTCTTGTCATCTGTTGACATCCAGAGCAGCGAAGTTGTCGTCATGGGGTCATTTCCTTTCTGCCATTTCCCTGAACTGTTGGAAAATATACTGAGGAGCTTGGAAACTTGATTTGGTCTTTTCAATGGAGGAACGTTACAGTTCGAAGTGCTGTTGGGGCACCAAGGCAGAGTACGAGGTATGCTTTCTTTTTGACCGATCCGATGAGTTTGTGGGCGATCACAAATTTGTGGAAACTTGCTCATGCACTTTTTATTTCCTCAACAAAGTAGTAAAAATTAACATGCAAGAAAATGTGCAATTCAGCATGATCAAACACAATTTCAACTCATGTAAAAGTCATGCCAACATGGTCAGTTACGGAAAATGTCAGGGCAATGTGGCACACAGTTCAGTCGTCATCTTCAGTGTCCTCATCACTTTCTCCTCTCACAAACAGGGGGTCATGATCATGCTTTGGGATCACAAAC
>JAAUXT010095626.1_pt1 | contig 13526 bp, 14 predicted proteins | sample 7278171 | NCBI WGS metagenome assembly JAAUXT01 (sample SAMN14350112, study PRJNA611818) | marine sediment metagenome | isolation source: surface marine sediment (1.8m) | place: French Polynesia: Moorea | collected 2018-08 | reverse complement strand
CGCACTTTTCGAACGGCCCTTTCACTCGCACGTGGCACACACAAAACGCTTGACGCGGCGAACGTGAAATGCAGGTTTCGTCGTTTTGCTGCACGTTGACTTCGATCCCCGCGTGCACGCCACGCTGTCGCGTGTAAATGGACAGTTTTGACAAAACGCCCCGTCGCACGTCAAACGTACGTACGACCGGACGGACGCTTGACCCCTCTGATGAAAAGCGTTGATGCCACGAAAAGTTGCAGCCTGTTGAGATTCGTTCACTGGATTGCCCATGGCCAGTGTTTTTCCTGAACTTGACGTTTTTGACGGAGATCACAGCAAAACCTTCAGCTCATCCGAGTCTCAACGGGTCTGTTCCGTTTCTGCCCAACGGTTGAAGCTTTCCACGTGTTTGTTGGACCGACGTGGCGCTGTGGTGAAACGTACTGCATGTCCAGTGTTGTGGGTGTGAAAGAAGTAATCGCATGCGGGGAGGCAGTGTAGAAGTAGCTTGTTTTGCACGTGGTCAAACAGTAAGGGACAGTCGTAACCATGGTCATGTGACACCGTGGTTACGGTGCACCAAATGGAGGCAGGTGGGTCACTGTCGAATTTCGTTGAACGTTAAAGTATGAACCTGAGAGTTGGGCAAGTTGGAAGTCAACAACAGAAAAAGTTGCGTTCAAACCAGAGGTTTCGGTCATCATAGACTTGACGCAGTGCTGTGCACTGTTTCCGACGCGTCCGGTTCAGGCGTCGCTGGTTGCTGAGCGACGGTTTGTTTGCGTTGCAGTGCTGTTTCCTGGTTTACTGCTTCGCGCCGACCAGTTGGAATGGCTCCATCACGATCTACAACCAGGTCAGTACTCGTGCGACCTGGTCAATACTCGGTGCAGCCACGTCAGGGTTGCACTCGTCGGAAGTACTTGCTGCTCAACACAGGCCTGTGCAGCGCTTCTTTCGGCCCTCGTCATTCCCAGAGGAATACCCACCAAGCCGATGTACGCTGCGTGTTCGCGCTGGACGATGCACGTGCATTCAGAGCAAGGACGCATGCGCGATGACGCAATGGATGACAGTCCAGTTGACATGTGCCGCATTTGGCGTGTTCACGCTTCACGCATTTTGGTCGCGTTTCAGGTGATCCGACCGTTCGTCCTGCGACATGAGAAGAAGATCGACGACACGATCGAGAAGGCGACGCACCTGGCGGGAGACATCATCGGAGAAGGTGCGTGCGTGTGTGGGAGCGAGGGTGTGCGTGCGAGGGGGGACGGAGGCGGTTGGAGGAGGGACGCCTCCAGGAAAAGATGACGCGCCTGATGGATGCATCATGGGGAAAGTGCGTGCGGTAGAACCCTGGATCCCCAGGTTACAGAACAAACACGTGTGACACAAATGAAGGGAATATGGCCTGTTTCTTTGCAGAGTCGCTCCTTGCGCAGCCATGGCAGCGCAATCACAAAAAACTTGCTCTTTGGACCGAGAAATTTAGGGATTATTTACGGGATCTGGACAAGATTTGTGATGCTGACGTGCGTGCAGTGATGGCAAATCCACCGCGACAGTACTGGATAATGCTAGACCCGGAGTGGGGGAGGACGCTTTAGAAGTACCGTCGGGGCCACGCTGGAAAGTTGTTGAAATCCACGGGCGAGAGTGGCCACAGTGCTGGCAGAGGCTTGAACAGCTGAAAAGGGAGTGTGAGCGCGTGGCGGCGGAGGTGCTGGTGGGACCTCCGGAGGCTCGAGGTCCGGGGGAACCACCCGACCACCGACCTTTGTCGCACGTGTGGGGTGTGGCCACGGAGTGTCGCCACCTGGCCACGAAACTGAAGATGTTGGTGGAAATTCACACGCACCGACTTCCTGACGATCAAAACCCCGCAGAAACCATGAGAGAGTTAGCAGAGCTTCTGGATAAGGTTGAGGCGTCAGTCTTTGAGCTGCAGGTTGAAGTAGAGGAGATGCTCGAGTTTTCTGAACCAACGAGAATGAGTGGAGGAGGGAAGTTTTTTTATCGCACTGGTCCGGGGCTTTTGGGTGCATTGGGTACACCCTCTCACTCTCGGTTCGCGGGTTGTGCGTGCACCCTGTCAGTTCAGTCAGAGGGCGTACTTTTAGTTGATCACTTTTGGAGTGCGCACCCTATGTTCACAAAAGTGCACCCTCGAGGTTCACACTTGGAGAGTACATCCAAAGTGCACCCTCAAAGAGGCTTATCAGGGATGGTGTGTGTGTGTGTGTGTGTGTGTGTGTGTGTGTGTTTGTAGGCGGAGATATCATTGGAAAAGGTGATTTTACACCATTGGAGAAGATGCGTGTTCGTGGGGGGGGGGGCATTCGAGGTCAGGAAAAGGTCAGATCTATCTGTTTGGGTTTGTTTTCGCACCTGGTGAAGACATCATCGGAGAAGGTGCGTGCAAGGGTCGGGGTCAGGTAAAGTGTGTGTGCACGGTCTTGGATACCATTTGGTTTGTGCGTGTGTGGGTTGGGTTGCGTGTGGAGGAAATCTGAACAAGACTGCGGGACGTGCCCTCCTGCAGTGAGCGTGAGGGGGGGGGGGAGGTGCAGTGAAGGAACGACCAGGCTGGGAATTCAGTCAGTCGTTTCGTGCGTCTCTCCAGAGACGGTCTTGAAGTGCTGAAAAGAGAATGACATGGCCTTTGTTGCGAAGATGAGCTCTGATTGGACTTCCGGTCGCGCTGAAGAGACTTCCGGTCCTGATGGACATCGATCCCTGGACCTTTCAAACATAACTTGGTGGCTTCTTTGCAGAGAATTGTGGCCTGGGCGACGGTGGAATAGTGACGCTTCAGAGTGAGGGTGGCGTTGCAAGCAAGAGGTTCAGGGAACAGTTCCGTCATATCCAAATGGAAATGCACGCTGTTGAAGTCAAAATGGCATCACTTGACTCCAGACGAGAGCTTCAATGCCTGCAGCAAACGTGGTTGAATTGGGGCAGGGCGATGCTGCGCTTTCCTGTGCGTAGAAACTCGTTTGCGAGGGATGTGGCCGTGAACTTCTCCGAAATGAAATTGAGCACAAAGGGTAGCCTCGATCGACTCGCTGACACTCACGCGCAGTCCATAAAAAAGCACAAAGCAGCCATCAAAGATCACGAGGAAGACATGAGACAGGACGACAAAGCCATCACAGCGAAGTCCATAGAAGATCACAAAAGAGCCATCATTCTTCACGAGGAATACATGAGACAGGACGAGAAAGACATGACAAAGCTAAGGGAGCTTCGCGAGATCCTGACCGACTCCTCGTTTGAGATGGAGGGGGCGTGGCGTGAGATGGAGGGTTGGTGTCTCAATCCTCGTGGAAAGAGGCGTGGAGTTACGCACACTGGTGCGAGGCGTTTGGGTGCATTGGACACACCGCCTCATTGTTGTTTTGCAAAGTGCATCCTCACTGTTCAGTTCAGATGTTGTGCCCTTTGTGGAGTGCACCTTTTGGAGAGTGCATCCTCTTGGTTCACACGATTTAAAAGTGCACCTCCACAGTGCACGTTTGCTCAGTTGAGGGGTGCACCACGGGTGCTCCGGGTGTTACCCCTGGGGTCATGGTTGGGAAGTGCGCATGCGTGTTGATGGCACGTGAACACATCAGGTGCCGTGTTCACTTCTGGTGATGTTTGGCCGATCGGAGGGTGAGAAAGACGAGTCTGGGAACAAAGCGAGTTATCCGGGCGTTGCTGTTGCAGTGAATCTTCAGATCCAGCACGACAAGGACTCTGTCCGGAAGGACGCTGCGTCGCGGCGACGCTGCGTCGTCACGTCCCGATACGGACCCAACATGTGTAACTGTTCGTTCGCCACTTCGTGTGCTCGTTCTCACCACTTCTTCTCCGAGTTTGGCAAGTCCACAGATAAAAAAAGATTTTCTTTGCGGGGCACAGGGCTGTGGGTTGCCTTCGTGACGACTTGGTAAATGATTCGTTTCAAGGAGCAGCCAAACCTGGAGAGAACTGACGTGAGCGATCGTGCGGAGGAGCCCCGTTCTCTGTTCCGTTTTCTTGGTGCGAACTCGAACATTGGTGTTGAAACTTAACGAGATTTCTTGTGCGTTGCTCAGTGGCCAAACTAGCGAGGACAGGAGGGCAGAAAGAGAAAGGCGAGGAGGAGGGTAAGGAAATATGGCGGACGTGCGCGTCTGTTTCACACGGGGGCGTTGTGCGTTGCGTCCCAACGCAGGGACGAAGCGCATTTCCACCAACTGTGAAACAGGCCTCACCTTTTGGTTGGGGTCTTGCTTTGTTGTACACTGTGTGTACTTGAAAACGGTTCTGGTCTTTTCAAGCGAAACGGTTGCCAGGCAGCCAGCCTGCAGGAACCAATCACTTTGTCAAGGTCATTGATATAACATAACATTAAAACAGCTGCAGCATCACTTGCTGCAGAGCCACAGGCAGAGAAACATGTAAGCTTTTGTGAGTGTTTGCAAGTGTTTCTAAGGTGCTCTTAAACACTTACCAATGCTTGCAAATGTTTACAAACACTTACAAATGCTTGCAAGTGCTTTGGAGTTTGAAAGCATTTGTGAGTTGCCCACAAATACTGAGACACTCACAAGTGTAAGGTTTGTGAATGTTTGTGGGCAACTCACAAATGCTCACAAACACATACAGGCATCCCACAAGCTCCAAAGCATTTGTAAGCATTGTAAACATTTGTGAGTTGCTCACAAATAGATCTACAGACACTCACAAGTGTTTGTAAGCATTTGTGAGCATTTGTAAGTTGCCCACAAACACCTACAGATGCCAACAAACACTTACAGATGCCCACAAACACAGACATCCCACACGCTCCAAAACATTTGTAAGCCTTTGTGAGTTGCCCACAAGTACCTACAGACACCCACAAATGCTTACCAACACTTAGAAATGCTTACCAACACTTAGAAATGATTACCAATGCTTACAAACTCTTACCAATTCTTACAGACGCTTCCACACAGTAAACACAGCAGCGCAGCGCAGCGCCTTTTCATTCGTTTGGCGGCCAGAATCAAGAAGACATTTCTCTTGCAGGTTCAGATTTAATAAAGGCGGGTTGCATGCATTTTGGCTGCTTGAAAATTTTTCCCCTTTTCATCCAACGGAATTGTTATTGGCGTTGAAACTGGGCAGGAAAACATCACACGTTCGTGTTTCCTTCTTTCCATCCCCAAGGCGATTGGACGTTATTTTCTTCGTGAAATTTCTTTGGTCTTTTGTTTTCAGGAACGACGGTATTGATCTGAATCGAATGCCTTTTTGAGGGACCAGAGTTCATTTTCAAGGAAAAGAGAATGTTTCAATTTCATTTCGGGTCAGCGTTGGCAAGATATAGGCAAATCCAGCCCACCCTGGATGAATCTTCAGTGCACCTCTTATATTTTCGCGTTTTTCTCCCAACAGCGGAGGCGGCGGGCCGCGAGGCGGCGGGAGATGCGGCAAAGCGCTACATAGATTCGTCCAAATCCGAATAAACGACGACGACGACGCGCCGCCGAAATTCTGCAGCGCACCGCCACCCGCCCGCGCGCGCCGCAGACCAAACTACGCATCAACCCAAATTCTGCAGCGCCGACAAAACCACGCACCAACACACCTGCAGCGCCGCGTTTGAAGAGGGAATATACATTCATCGGGCATCCAGACAAACAATTTTTTCCGACGTAGAAATCAAGTTTCTTGAAGTGAAAGTGGAAAAGAAGGAACTCTGACATTTGGTCTCCATTGGTGTTGTACAAATTCAAAAGTCGTCAACACTTTCATTGATTCTCAGTTTCCCGGAATTTTGCACCTTGCTTCACACGTGAAGCGAGTTTCATGCTCACGCTCAGTGCGTCAAGCCTTGCGTGTGGAGGAGGGAATAAGTCAGGCGCATGCGCGCAGTCTCAATTTCGGATCATTTCCAGTGCGTGCTGTGTGCTGACGTCATCACTTAGAAATGTCCCTGCGCCGTTGTCATGTGTACATACTCAAGCAACAACTTTCCTTTATTTCAAACCAAGTCTTTTGTTTTGCGAAATAACATGCGCGAATGGAGTGTGAATGTGAAGGTCGGAGTGTGACCGAGATGAAAGAGTTGGTGTTGTGTCGTACAGGAACATTTCCCAACCAGATGTTAAATTGTTCGTGTTGTCATTTGAAAATCAAAGATTCGCGTCAGAAGCGAGAGTTTCTCCGAGAATGATTCGTTCATCATGCGCTGTTCACTTCGATGGAAAAATAACGCACCACTCAATTCCTGAATATGCAGCACCTTCAGAGTGTGACCTGCTGGTGTGTGTGTGAAGGGTGATTTTGTCCTTGGACTAGTCTTTACTCTTCAGCTTTAAAAGTGTTCCGCCAGACCTATCGGCTTTTCGAAGCGTGTGTGCGCATTTCTGTATTTGTTCTGAACTATTGTGTCCTTGTCGACTGCAGAATTGTTGAATCCAAAACCTGCTTGAATTCACCAGATACTTGTACCTGTGTTGCCAAGCCTTGTCAATGCTTCGTAGTTTGCAATAGGCGAAAGGTGAACTTGCAGTCACGCTCGAAATCACTGCAGCACGCAGCAGGTGCGCGGTGGCTCCTGAGTTGCTCGCAAAGTTGTCTTTTCGCCTCGTCTTTCCAACCTCAATGTGCTTTAGCGGTGGACGTTTAGAAAATGCATCCCAAGACGAATCATCATGAACAAAATTTCCAGACAATATTCAAATCATAAGGGTTGTAAATTTCCAGTGACTGATTCAAATTCATATCTACTCTACAAGTGTCTAGTCACCGAACGCTTGTCGCTGTGTTGGGGGAAGCTTCGACGTTTCGTGTGTTCCGCTTTCTCTGTCACCGTGTCCATCCAAGAACTTTGTATTTTCACGCAATACTCGAGAAAAAGACTTCATTGCTATCTATGCTTTTTCGAACGCGTCCATTTGCCTTTGTGTTGTGAGTGGTGTGATAAAAGGAACCGGGAACCAAACTTGTACAGGTCAGTCCGTGCAGCACGGGTACCCGTTCCTGGAGTGAACCATTATTGACGGGAGGCGTTCCTGGAGGGGGTGTCTGGGTTGCACGAAAACCATTTTTGGTACAAGTGTCGCAAAAGTTTGTGCTTTTTGCATCATCATGTTTTCATACTGTGGAAGACGCAAAAGAAAGAACTTGTAGCTAGAAGTGATTTTTGATATTTAAAAGCGAAAACTGGTGAAGCTTGTTTTGCACGACACTTGTTCGGACGAACGTTGTGTCCGCACATGGTCAGTGGTCGGATGAAGAGGTGACGGCGATTGTTTTGGACGAGGTGTCGCACAAGACGAGTTTGACCGTCTATTTGTACGTGTACAAACAACTGGCGTAGCTCTGCGTGTTGTAAGATCATAGTGTAAATTATTCTCATTTTATGGTTCAAAACCATCCTGGGACCGACGAAAAGTTGAAATTTCAGGAAAGACAAAAATCAGTGGTAGAACTGACAGGATAAAAAAGTTGTAATTTTGTTTGTCCGAAGTTTGATTTCTGCTGTGAACAGAACTCAGGATTTAGTTTTCCATGGTGATTGTGCTCACTGCAAACAAACGGTCCCTCAGTTCCTTGTGTTCAGTGCGAGGGTGGAGAATGAAAGACCTGGCCTCCGTAAGAACCAGCACTTTTGATGTGAACTGTCCGCAACAAACGCGACTTCAACAAACATGCTCGTACAATCACGGTCCAAAACGCTTGGTTGTTTGGAAAGCGAAACAGTTATGAAAGGCAAAGAGTAAATGGTCAAACGTAGTGTTCGTAGATCCTTGTGAAAGTGATGCGCCAACAGAAAATGCCATCTGAACGAGCTCCAAAATTGATGGTCAGTTGTGTCCGACGCCAGGTGGCGTTTGTGAATGAAACTTGGCGCGTCTGGTGATCTCAGATACCCGCGTCTGTTCGCAGAAGGATCCGGTCCCGCGGAAAGGCGCGTCAAATCTCGCGCCAAAAAATAGATCTTAAAGCTGGTCGAAATTCACCTCAAGAACCGCGATCGGTTTGTGCGGTATTTTTTGTCCCAATTTAGAAGAAGCATTTTTCATAGAAACTGTACAAGAACCGCTACTAACTGAACTTCAAAATTCTTCGATTTATCACAATGGATTTGGATTTTGAACAGCCAAAAAAGATCATCACTCGTTCAATTCTTGCCACGAACATTTTGTACGACTTCATCCTTGCGGTAAAATGTCGGTGTTGGTAATGTTTTTCGCTCTTTTTGTAACGCAGGCTGTGCGCGTCGTAAGATTCTCGACTGTTTGAATTACAACGCATCGTTGTCGGGTGAATGAAACGGTTAATTCGGGTGGTGTAATTTGGTTCAATTCCTTTTTAATTTTCCCGTCGTTTCGTCTTTCCTTTTCCGTTCAACCTTCAGCATTTGTGTAAAGCTCCCTCGGGTGTAAAGATAATCATGATTTTGGATTGAAATAAAGCGTCTGTGGACCTTGTCTATGTAAATGGAGGTTTTGTCGTTTGTGGCGTGGTTCACAGTACAGACGTTGCGTCCGTGTGCGGCAGACCTGTGTGACCAGCGATGCGTGCAGGGTGACGTGTTGTGCGATGATGACCCGAGAGCCACAAGAGAGTCTTCGCAGCGGCTTGCGTAATTTTCGAAGTCTGGAAATCCTATTTCTGCACGCATTTTCCTGTTTGGCGTGGTATGACATCAAAACAGAGACGAATTTTTCATTCAATCGTTTTCTTTCAAAAATAATCAACAGCATCGTTTCAGCGTGGAATGCGCGGGAAGCGAAATGGAAACGCGCCACGTTGTGCGAACGCGACGCAAAAATACGTCAATCGGACGGAACATGAAACAGCATTGGGAAAACTTGAAGCGTCGTTGACCTTCTGTGTCGTCATAGCAACTGTGGTTCAGATCACATGATCACACCGCCCGTTGCCTTGGAAACCGCCGACACCCTGCTCCAGTAGCACAGGGGGCAGCACATCAAAGCGCGTCAGGGGGCGACACTCAAAAGATCGAATGGCGACGACAAACGTCACAAAACGCGTCATAATGTCACACTGTGCTAGGACGACGTGGATCTCTCGAGCTCCTCCAGACATCGCTTCATGTAGCTGTTCGAGTCCCACATCTCCATTATCGCTCGCTCCACCATCTCTCGCAGCAGTTCGGGCCACATCGCGCGCAGGGCCGTTCGTTTCTGATCAGCGAGCGTCGCCTCGCGAGCTAAGTCCGCGACGTACGAGGAAACGAACTCGCGTCGACTCCGCTGCTCCTGAAACGAGTCGTCATCGCTCAGTCACAGTGACTCTCGGACACACCGGGCACGACACGCACACCAGTGACCCCCGACTGACCTTGGCCTTGCCCTTGATGGCGTCTGTTGACGTATAGACGAGACCGGCGCGTCCGACCGACTCAACTGTAGTCCGCGTCGCGAACGAGTCGCCCGACTTGCCCGGCTTGTCCTCCGTCGCCGCCTGGAGCTGTTTCCGCCTGTGGAGAGGAGACACGTGGTCATAACGAACAGGATGCGCATGCTCGCGTCCGTGCTGCGTCGGCTTGAAATGTGCAGGTTGCAGCAACAAATCGTGTGACAAGAGGATGCGCCACGCGTTCCCTTCCAAAGCTGGTCAGTGGGTGTTGCCTGCCTGGCCAGCGCCAACTCAAGTGAGCAGTAGCACAACGCACAATTCTTTTCCACGAACCGCCCATTTGGGTTCAGCCCATTGAATCGTGGTGCTTTGGAACGCATCCCGTGACGCAGAGCCGTTCGTACTTGTTTTCGCCGAGCAGCGACGCGAGGCGCGACTGCGGCAGCTGCGACGTCGTGATGTGCGCGAGAGGCCCGAAGAACTTCTCCGCGTTCACCACGTCGGACGCGCCCACCTGCAGAAGAGAGAGGCACAAATAGAACACGCTCACCGGAATACAAGAATAATATCCACACGTGGCGCAGTGCAACCAAAAGATGCGCACTGAAATCGCAAACATTTGTACATGAGGGGCCAGCAACCACAAGTACAATGACCCGAGGCGTGGGAAACGCAGACCCAGAAGACAATAAGTTCAATTGGGAGAGGACGCCAATCAATGAGGTGAGCCAAAGCGAAAAGTGCACCTTTGCCCCCGCAGTCCTTTCCCTGGAGTTCGTGCTCCTCTCTCCTGGTTGCTGGTCGAGATTGATCCCTATCGGTTGCGTCGCCACAGCAACCTGGTCCCGGGAGCTGATTCGCTCGAGCACGGCGTCTCTGCGCGTGCGCGCCACGTTGAGCGACGCGAGCGCGATCTGCTCCGCTGACGTCATCACGCCACCTCGCGGCGGGAGCCTGTCGCGCGAATCGCTCAAACCTAGCGCTTTGGGAAGCCGAGGTCCAACGGGCACCAGTCCATTGGAACCATGTTTCGTGGACCCTACTCCCTCTGCGTCCAGTGCAGCTGCTATGTTTGGCACTGCGGTTGAACTTCCTGACTTCAAGGCGTTTCCACTTTCCAAGGGTTTGAATGAGCTTCGCTCTAAATTCGGAGTCAACTTCCAGTCGAGTCTCGCTTCATCTGTCCTTCCGAAGGTTTCTGAGTTGTGTGCGTCTTCTGAACTGGAAGTGATCCCGTTCTCCAGCGGAAGTGGAGCTGGACCGGAAGCGACCTGATTCTCCACCGGAAGTGAAGTCTGGCCTCGATCCGGAGGCGCAGAGGTCGTTCCACTGTGCTTAGCTGCCATACTTCCTGCAGAGTCTTCAGAGAATATCTTTTCATCCACAGACCGACCCAAGAGACTGGTGGTTTCTTTCTGCTGGGCCCCTGAACTTCCAGTTTCTTTCAGGTCGTCAGCGGGATTCCCCACACTCTGCACGGCCGTCTTCACTTCCTCCTCCAGATCTCCTAATTCCTCCAGCTCTGACGTCTCCCTCCTCAGGCCCCTCCGTCGGGGTCCCCTGGTCCCCAGAGAGTCCCTCAGGCTCGGCTTTCCGGGCCAGTAGTATGGGCTGTGAAATCTGTAGTACTCAGTGTAACTTCCTGGCCAGCCGGATGCACTGGTGAGACCAAACCCCGAATGTAGTGTTTCAGCACCAGACGCAGGTACCTCAAATTCGGTTGGTCCAGGTTTCTCCTCTTCTGCAGACGGGGTTTCCATTCCTGTGTCCTTGGGTATCACAATAGTTGGCTTTGTCCCAGCGTCCTGAAGCCGCGCAGCGTCCAATGATAGCGCATGCACACGTTGACCGTACCCCGTTCCTGCCTTCAACCCTCGGGACAAGTCTCCAATTCTCCGGAGGTCAAAGACGCTGCTGCGTCTCGGGTTGAGCGTCCTGCGCGCAGCGTCCCACCTCCTCCTGCCGCCTCCTATTGGCTGGAGACTCTCACTTCCGCCTTGGCTCCCAACCCCATGTTGCGGCGGAGGCACCAGGTCCCGCCCCGGCAGCCAGAGTTCGCTGGAGCCCGACTCGCCCCACCTCGGGACCCGGTACCCACTGAAGCCCGGTTCGCTGCTGTGATTGGACGACAGGCCCCGTTGCCACAGCAACGACGCGTGCGTTGGTTGATGCATCCTCAGCACTGTCATTCCTGAGCTATTCCGCAGAACATCAAAGGATCATTGTGTTCCTCGGTTCTTCTATATCCAAGTGGTATTCCAACACAAGATTCCAAGAGCAGTCTTCCCAACCCACCCCCACAAGTTAGATCCTTTGAACACAGCAACGTGCTCAAAATCCCCATTCACCACGCGACATCCGACGTCAAATTCCCAAAGAGCGCCATTTCCATGCAAGTGAAGTGTCTGCTTCATACAGAGACTGTGGCTACAGCAGGAAGGAGCTGTGCGATCCGTGAGGGACTCGATCTCACGTTGTGTCACCGCCCCCTCAGCTTCAGTCTCAGTCATGTGGGCCGGGGCGGTGCACCACAGACGGAGAGATGAGGGTGCCTCTGGGTGAGGTTAAGAGGTGCAACACTTCTGGCAAGATTCTGCGGGAACAGCATCATGGTTCAGCAACAGAGTGCAACAAAAAGATCAACATCTCTGTGTGTCTTGGTTTTTGAACCCATTTGAAACCACCACTGAAACAGACACTGAGACTGAAGGTTTGCAGCCCTTCGTGACCTTGCACCAAAACAGACATCGACTGCGACCGAGGTTTGGAGACCCAACACTGAAACACAGACTGAGGCTGAGGTTGTGGACCCCCTCACTCCCACGACGGCGCTGCCCGCGAGATCGATGGGAACGATACGCGATGTGTAGCGACTGATAGCGGATCGATTATCTAAACAAATTGCACCATCGCAGAAAAGGACACGCGACCAAGAGTCCAACAATGTGCAGACCTGGCCCTCACGGGTTGCACGAAAGTCAACGAGCACTGCGTCGCGTGCGAGTTCACGCAGTAGAGTGTACACGTCTTGCGTTCACGCTGTCTCAGAGGCGACGACGGACGCAGCACCCAGAAGCCAGTTTGTACAAAACGTTCGTAGACGTAACAAAACAAGCGCATCTCATTTGCATTCGTCATCAGGGAAGTGTTGCTCAAATTGACCGTTGAGCAGAAGCCATTGGCAAGAACAGGGACGCGACTTGTGAAGTTCCACGGTGAACCTGGCCTGACTTGTGCAGGGCGTCAACCCGCCACGCTACAGCGTGAACGCGGCGTGAACGCCACGAGAGACGCGACAGTTTCGGCACGCAGCGCACACAGCTTCCCGCCGACGCATCAAACTTTAATCCCGTCGATGCCAATCAATTGATTGAAACGCAGACGGTCGAAGATCAATCTCCTCACACGCAGCGAAGCGCGACGAAAGATGCGCAGACTGAAGGAGAAAGTTTTGGGTCGGAGACTCGCCACCAAATACACAAGGGGCCAACCTGCCGAACTACATTTTCTTGAGCGACATTCAGATTGAATTGATCAAGATTCGTATTGTGAGTGAAGCGCATCGCTTCGTCTTGACAGCCAAACTAGCATCAAGGCGACGTCTCCACACATGACACTCGCCAGTGGTCAACTGAACCCGTTGAATTTTCAAAAGTCAAACAAGATCGCACGAAGGTGCAGGGCTGCAAGAACTGGGTATGGAAGAAGGAAGAGAGTGGCAAAGGAGCCACGATGTACGCGTGAACGTAGCAGTGACATGCAACTCACGTCAATGTCGTTGATTTTCTTGAGCGAGAAGTGGGCGAGACGGAAGAGGGCGTAGCTCCTCCACAGAGCGAACCGGGTGACGGGGTTGGCGTCCGGGTGCACGGTGAGGGCGTCGAGACGCCGCAGCGACGCCAGCGCGTTCAGCTGGTGCAGCGAGTGCACGTTGGTCGAGTCGAACACCAGAGTCTGCGGGAATCAGGCGGGAAAACACAATGACAACCAGGGGGCGACGCGCGACTTGTTTTATCATGAGAGTGCAACAAACACAAACTAGATTTTCAAGCAGAGAATCAGCCGCGGACAGCGTACATCGGCAGGACAGCACTTGTCCCTATCTGCCAATGCCCCAGTCAGGAAATGTATGTCCCAGTTGAAAATTTTCTGTGAGGGGGGGGGGGTAACACAGACAATGTTCAAGTCAGACAATGTCT
>JAAUXT010140650.1_pt1 | contig 13531 bp, 13 predicted proteins | sample 7278171 | NCBI WGS metagenome assembly JAAUXT01 (sample SAMN14350112, study PRJNA611818) | marine sediment metagenome | isolation source: surface marine sediment (1.8m) | place: French Polynesia: Moorea | collected 2018-08 | reverse complement strand
GACCAAAGACATCATCTTTTCATTTTCCACTTCACAGCTTTCTCTTCAAAACTTCAGACTATTCATGACTCTGCCTAAGGTGGACACTCTGTCAACCGTGGACAAAATGCCGTGTACACATGGGTGTCCACGGTAGAGAGAGTCGACTGTATGTGGAAATGTCAAATGATTCTGGGTTGCCTGTCCAAAGTTGTCCTGGTTAGTTGAAGTGATCTATTTGCACAGTGCGTTTGAGATAGTTGTGCAATTTCTGCAGTGTTTGTTACTCGAGGAGCGTGTGACAATCAAAAATCAAGTGACTTTGTTTGTCAAGCTGTCTGCGGTCCATCGAGCATTCGTAATCACACAGCTGCAGCCAGAGATTTTTTCGCCCAGTACGGATTGTGACCACGCAGAATTGCTCAATCCACCGCGGAATGTAATGTGGATTTCTTTGTGCCTTGAGTGACATTTGCATGCATAAAAAGCTGTGCCTTAGCAGCAAACCGCACGCATATCTTCAGCACTACTCGAGTGTCGAAACTGAGGTGCTTCGCAGGTCTGAAACTTGACCCTGGAGCCGTGTGTCGCGTCTGCCACAACGTGACGAGGATAATGGACGCGCCAGACACTGGTCACTTTCATATTCTGCATTGACACTCAGCGTTTTCGGTATGCCAAAGTGGTTTCTATTATTTTTGTGCTCGTTGTGGAGTCTCATAAACAACGCCCCTTGGGCCAGTTGTGAAAGCCTTCTTCATGTCAGGGTGGTTCTTCAGGTCGACTCAGGTGCAGAAGTAGCATTCATCCATTCAGGCTTGTCCCGCTACAGCAGAAGCTTCACATAAAGATTGCGAGAATGATTCCAAATTTTTGTTGACTGAAAAGGAAACACCAAAACCGACAGACAAGCGTGTTTCTGCTGCTTGGTTTCCACGAGCTGCAACCTGTTTCTGTTGTTCTTGCTGTGCTACCGCAAGAGAACATCTGTAAATGTGCCCCAAAGGAAGGAATACCCATCAAATCTGCGTCGTATCCGGGCACTGAATGGAACCAGCTGGGAGAAGGTGCCCGTCCAGACAAAAATTCTTCAGATCACCTGCCTCTCACATCTGAAGTTTCTCTCTCTTTCTTTCTCTCTCTCTCTCTCTCTCTCTCTCTCTCTCTCTCTCTCTCTCTGCCTCTCTTGCTCTCGACCTGCAGTCTCTCTCCACGTATCTATCTCTGAACGTTTGCTGATCTGTATGCTGAGGACAGGACGGATCTGTTTGCAGGGTTCGGATCAAGTGGATGCGCGGAGACACGGGATCCATATCAATTGAGTCTCTGTTCACAAATGCTTTGGTCGAGTCTCTTCCTCCGTCAAAACGTCAATGTTTGTGACGTCGTGTGTGTAAGTTTCCCTTTTGGTCGAAAAAGCCCCGATCCTCTTTGAATCACCATCCGAGTTTGAGTTCAATGTGAGCCTGAAGTGCTCGCTGGTTTGGGTCGAGGAGATTTTTGTGCAGAGGACTTTGTTGCGCATGTTTCGGTGAAGCCAATCGGTGTGAAAATCCAAAGTGCCGGACTCTGGCCAAGAACTGAGTCGTTTGGTCGTTTTCTCGTACCTGGAGGCAACTCGTCTGTTGCCAAAACAATTGTCAGGCTGCGGGCAGCATGAATCAGATGGCAAGGAAGTTTTCTGACAGTGAAGCTTTGATGATGAGAAACTGGGTGAAGGATCTCCAGTGGAAGTGAGGCAATAAATATAAATATTGGCTGCATCGGCTGCAATGATATAATCCCAGAGATAATCCGTTTTGACTCGACCCACCGTGATTTCCGTGCTGATGCTGCTCTGGTACAGCCCAAACGAACATGTTTTCGTTTGCGCGCACGTTGCTGTGAGCTGTGCGTAGTCAGGGAGCAGACATCCCACTTTTGCACATTTGAACAGCTCAAGAGCGAAGTTCTGTTTTCCTTTTCAGTGATAACTTGTGGTGTGACATCGACATCCGATATGACTGCTTGAACATGGCTTTCATTTTTGCTGCAACGTGCAACCAATACGAGGCAGTTCTCCTATGAAGCGGTTTCTTTTCCATAACTCCCAGTTGGATCAGTGCAATTTTCTAATTCCTAAACACATCATTGCTTCCTCCTTGATGATCAGTGTGATTGTTGGACAACTATCAGAACTTAATCCTTTGACCCTATAATAAGGTTGACAAGGTCAACAAGTTTGAAACTTTGACTCTATTGTGTTTTTTTTATTCTTATTTTATCATCATTCTTCTGTACATTTCCTGACTTTTTTGTTGAAAACTTTATGAGCATGAACTCCTGACTTGAGTAAAGCATCTTCACAGATAATAAAGACTGAACAATTGTAATAAAACACTAGCATTGAGATAGTCAATCTACCAAAAAAGTATTTCTTTAAGTATGCTTTTCAACTGCTGTGTTATAATTTTGAAAAATTTGTTTACAACATATTGTTCTTTTGTTCTTTCTTGACAGTTGTAATGCAACAATATTGTTGTTGACAGCAACAATCATGACTTATGAAAGAGAAACCGTTTCATTTGAGAACTGCTTCGTAACAATCTGGAACACACACATCCCTTGCACCCATGCAGTGAGAACATCTTTTTCATTCTTCCACACCAGACTCGGGGTCTGGGCCTTGGTTGTCAGGTTCCCTGGGGCCTAATGCACGGCGTTTGGGTGGATAATACTGATTGATACGCTGTCGGCAAAGAAGCTGCAAACTCGCAATGGGACTTTGGCCAAGTCTATTGTTCGTCCTCAGACAGCCATGCACACACGCCCTGTCGTTGTTTCACGAGGAGCATTGTCTTTCAAAACCTTAATGAGGCAAGGCACACAGCCAGGCCAAACAAAATCTGCTGTTCGTGAAAACCCTGTTGAATAAATCACCGTCCCGACCTACTTTTATCCAGAAGAATCAGCGACATCATCACCAAATTCTGATCGCTTCGCTCCTTGTTTATCGTCACGAACACGGAACGCACTTCCCAGAAGAGAATTGTTTCACGTGTTCAATCTGTGCACGAAAGATCACTGTCACATACCTGTTCAAAGATGGTTTTTATGCTCCTCAGCTCGAGCTCCAGAAGGAACATGTCGTGTTTGTGTCGAAAGCCGCGGTTGTCCAGGTCCGACAGTCCGATGAACGTCTTGCGCCCGTGGGTCGGGTTGTCCACGGTGAACTGAACTTCCTTTTCCACGATAGACTCGTTCTTCGTGAAGTGCTCCTGAAGAAAAGAAAAAGAAAGTGAGAGACGAAAATCATCAAATCTCGAGAACAGCTCAGCTTCAGTTGCACTGCCCCTGGTGCCACCCCTGAGTCGATTCCAACCGAAACAGTCATGGCAAAGAAGATGCAATTTCTCAGCAACTGTCCCCAGTTCGTCTTTGCCGCCAAATTGCATTTTGTACCATTTTTAGATGTCTTTTCTGGGAAAATTCATTTTGCTTATTGCTATGTTGGCGATTCTGTCCAAAACTAATCAGTTGACAAGCTTTTACGCACCTGCCGGGACCCAGACTGATGGAAACCCAACATTCAGACATTCCATTTTTGTGAAAAACCAACGCAAGTGAGCAGATCCCCGGTGGATCAGGATTTTGCAAACGGGCTCCACCCCAAATGGGCCTCATTCCAACTTGATTTGTGAGAAATCAAGCATTCTTGACTGCGACGCAAATGTGGTCCAATATTTTCGTTACCAAGAGTCGGTCCGAGTCTCCTGGATCCGTCCTCCAGGTGCATATGTGCGAGAGTAGACACGTGAAATGCACACCTGTCGATTCCTTGACGTACCGGTATTCACTCTCACTCACACGCACACACGTGTACGTGCTCCCATCGCAGGCAATCACGCGCATCACGCGTTCGCACACTCACCCTGTTCAGCATGGTGAAGCTGAAGTCCACAGTCACTGTGATCCCGACAGAGCCGTTTTTGAGCGTGAGGTAAGCGCCGACCGCCTTGTCGTATGGAACGAGGCAGAGGCACCAGCGCTGGTACCCGTACGTGAAGTCGCGAGAGTACACATCAGTACTCAAGTCCGACGTGATTGTCGATGGCACGATAAACGTGAACACCTGTCGAATGGAATGAAGGTTGGTGTTCCGTGGACAAAACAGGGAGTGTGGACATGCAAAAGAAGATGAAAACGAGAACTCCGCTGTTTGGCAATCCGGGATGCGTGGGTTTGTCATGAACCACGAAAACACCAGCGGAAACTGATGCATCATGCAACAGGAAACACTGACCTGAGAATCGAAGCGATCGTTGAGTTTCACGAAACGATGCAACTGAGCCATGTTGGACAGGCGTGTACTCCTTACAAATGCATCGACCAAACGTCAGCGTGTTCTCTCTGTCTCTCGCTCTCTCTCTGTCTCTCCCCTCTCCCTCGCTCTCTCTGTTCTTGCGAAATACTTGTCCTGTTGTGGCCGTCACTCCGCGGATTTGCATCTGGATACACAGTCGACGTTGTGGTTCCAACCTCTGATCCTTCCAGTGGCCATTTACATCCAGTGCGCCATCTGTATCGCCTCCCAAACCAGGTGTCTCCGCTACATCACTCCAGGCGGGCGCACTACACGCACACTCAGCCCTCTGCAGCACGATCTGTTCCGGAGGCCGGTGCCCAAGACAATCTTGTGAGTTTTTGTTTATCCTTTGATGTCCTCCACACTTGAAATGTTACGAAGGTTGGACTCCCGTTGGTTGAGCTTGCTTTTGTGAAGACGTTCAATGCACCGGTGAAAAAACGACCTTCGATGAGCAATGTTCCCAAACTCTTGTCCCGAATGGGATTTGCAGCCTCAGCAGTGATATCTCTGTCATCTAATGACCATGAGAGCCAGTGCTTTGATGGTCGCGTGTCGTTTCAGTCTGGGCCCTTGTTGGTGTAGACTCAGCATCATTTGATCCCTCCTCACCAAGGTCCGAACGACAAACTATGACAGTGTTCAACTTTTCTGGAAGCAATCTTTGCGCTTTCTGCTGCCTTTCCATCCAGGTTTTCTTCAGTGCAGTTTGTTTGTAGTCCCAGCTCAGTCACACGGCAAAACAACAGCTTCAAGGAACGGCGGCGTTGTCCTCCGATGCCTTCTGCCTTTCTCCAACACCCGGTTTCTGCAATACGAAGGACAGTTCACTTTCAGTGTCAGGATTTTTTGAGTCCAAATTGAAACCAAACAATTCCTTTCTGACACAAAACTGTCGGCGATCCACTTTGCCCTCAAAACATTAACCCAGTTCGTCAGGAAACTTACAGCAAAGGCATCTGCTTTCAGGGCTAATTGCATGTGCATAAGCAGCTGTATGTGCAATGAAATTGAACGCCCCATGTGCCTGCACGTACTTGGAGAAGCGATAGCGGTGAAGCACACAACCCAGTTCGGGATCGATCCGAATCTATTGTTGCACGGCGCAGCAGGGCGTGTATGGATGGATGCCTTCGTTCCAGAACAAACACATGATTGATATTTGTTTGCCTTTTCTGTTGTCTCTGGTATATGTAGGTGCGAAAGTCTTTGGGCGACGCTCCAAACGACTCTGTCTGTCTGTCTGTCTGTCTGTCTGTCTGTCTGTCTGTCTGTCTGTCTGTCTGTCTGTCTCACTTTGACGCCATCTGTCTCTCTCTGTGTTTCTCTCTTTGTCTCTCTCTCTCTCTCTCTCTCTCTCTCTCTCTCTCTTCAAAATGGTGGTGGGTTGGCTGTAGGATTCCAGCCTGAACAACGGCAAGACTGTTTGAGATCTATCGGGATGATCGGTCAGCGTTCCGAAGCTCAAGCTCACAAACGAATTCCCCGCGAATTGGCCTAGCTGTCACCTGAACGAGCTCACTTCCATTTTTCGTTTCCCTCAAATGAACTTTTCACAAGTTCGTATGCAGAAAGAACAAATGAGGACAAATGCTTCCAAAATATTTCCAATGCAACACGGAAAATCGTACGATCTGTTGATTCACTGCTCGGCCATGACACAACTTCCGAGGCCATTGATCCGCGCAGCCTGTGTCACCGGTGAAGTCTGTGTTTGCACTACGAACCAAAGGAGTCAAGACAGGGTCACAATGAAAGGGATGATAGATTTGATCTGAATTCAGTCTTTGTTGAACGGTTTGTGTGCACTGAGGAGGTGCAAAACGGAAGTGCAAAAAAGTGTTGGCCGTTGCAAGATAAAAATTCATGCACTTTGCAAGATTTAAAGGAACAGTTGTGTCAACATCGACCACCTGAAGCCGCCAATATACGGCGTCGGGCTGCACCTCCGCGCCCCACCCGACGGGCGCTGGAGACCAGCGGGCTCTGGTACATTTGAGAAAGACTGCGTGTGCACACACCTGATTTGGTGCTGCAAACCAAAAATGCATTGGGCACTGAGCATCAGGCTGGCATTGGTATTGCCCTGATGGCACAGCCTGATTTGGAATGACACGACAGTTCAGCAGCCAAATATTACTGCCCAATCAGTCTGCTGGGCCTGTTGGGTGGCTCTGAAGCTTTGACTCTTTCGTCAAAGAAAATTATCAAGCTTTGGTGCCTTGATGGTCATGTCAAGCAATCTGCTTTTTTCCCAATAGTGTTGAGAAAATGGTATTTTTGGTGAAAAAACATTTCAAACAACGTTTTCTGATGTTTTCTTTGCGAGAGTGAACTTGGTGTGTTCCCGGACTGATCCAACCGAGTTCCCTTTTTTTCTGTCCTGAAGAACTGAAGCGCTTTATTGTTTGAGGTTCAAAGCCAAATTTGATTCTCTTGTCAGACATTAATTGTCCACGGGCATCTTCTTGGCAGAACCTTCGCCACCACCAGAGTCATGTGTTCAGTTTGAATCACAAAGACCTGTGTTGTATTTGAGGAAAACCTGTGTGCATGGTGCACGCGCGTGCTTTGAATAACGTCCTTGATGCCATGCAAACTTTGTCAGAAGAAGAATCAACAAGCAGCGAATGTGTGGGCAGAGGCCCTGCCACAAAGGTGACCGTGGACCAAATTTCATATGTCCTTCTGACTCTCAACCTGGAAGGATTCCGTTGTCATTTGACAGATTCAGTGAGTGCACTAATTCACGTGGATTCAGGTGCAAATTTTCCGGCACCATGTTCATTGAAAACGCTCACATCAGCCACGTATCGGAACGCATTGCAAAGGATTCATGGATCTACCTCATCAGTCGAACCTCAGTTGAATGACGGAATAAGGCTCCAAGGACTCTTTGTGTGGATGGATCTGTATGGCATCATAAAGTTTCCTTCTGTGTGAGCTGAAACAGTTTTCTCGTGTGTTCCTCTGCAGGGTTTTTCTGACGAAATAGCTACAAGGCCCCATTCCTATGCCAGGCAACAAAACTACACTCACAACACCACGCCAAGAGAAACGTAGTTCTTTGATTTGTCTGCCCGACTTTGCTCAGTGGAAGCAGTGGATACGTTCTCAAAGATTTCCTGTTTCATGGTCTGGAACTGCGAGGATACGAACAGACAAACACACACAAAAGGAGCCTTGCTCAGATTTTCTTCCTTTTCAAACCTGTCATCGATATTGAAAAGTCTTTGATTCTGAGCGCGCGGTTCGAAAATCTCTTGGAAGAACTGCGTTCCAGCAACAGCTTCAGAGCAGGAGGCCAAAACACAAGTTTGATCAGGTTGATGGACGAGGTTCAGTTTGTTCTTGCGTCAGGGAGACCGAGATGCACGCGTGACGGAAATGGTTCATTCCACAAGGCAGATTCTCATGATGTGCGTGCATTTGACACGCATACGAACAACCTTCCTGAGTTGATTCTGGACTTGCCCGTGCTTCCTCTTCTTTCGTGATTCTGGCAAATGCTCGGCTTTCAGCTCAACATCCGTTTCTAAGTGTGTAGTCTACATTCCTGAGCACTATCTGCCAAATCGATATGCCTACTTACTTCCGAGCGCAAAGTGTCTCCTGCCATTTCTTTGAGCCCGTAACACAGTGAGAACATAGAGTCCCAGGTGCAAAGCTGCCTTTTGACTTGCGAGGTTCAGCGTTGAGAAAGAGTTTTTCACTCAAAGCTTTGTTGCTCAGAGATCATCGAGGAAAATCCTGGCGGGAGAACACACACAAGAAACACAGACGAGTGGGTTCTGTGCTTCTGGGAATACATGTGGGAGCACTGTATTTATCGGCGAAACTGCTCATGAAAACAATTTTATTCAAAAGTTGTCCGTCCAATTTCCTTCAGGCCTGCACAGCACTGCATTAGAAGCCAGACGCGGTGCAACCTCCGAGCTTCCCCTGGTCCAGGGTCGGAACTTCAAAGAATTGGCCCACTTCAGAGAAATGTTTTGCGTCAACATTGCCTGCTGCACACCACTCAGATTTCTGTTTTTCTGAACTGTTGATCCAGAATTGGCAAAGATAAAAGATTCACCAAAAACTGTGGCTTCGGGAAGAAAATGAATCTTCGTGCGCCCCGACGCACAAGCACGCACTAACACAGATATAGACACAGGTTGTACAGTGTTTTGTTTCACACACGTCTGGACGTGTTAGTGTGTCTGTCTGTCCATTTGTTCTTGTGCAGTGAGCATTCCCGGCTACTTACACCCCTGCCTCCCTTAACTCTCCTTTACAGCCCCTTCATATCCACAGTCTGAGAACTGTGAGAAGATGTGACAGGCAAAGTGTGCAGCAAACGCGAAACATTTGCGACCAATCCTCATCTTGGTTTGTGAGCACTTTAAGACATGATCTGCGTGGGGATTTGACAACCCAATCTTTCATCAGAAAATGTCGTTTGAAGGAAACTTCTCTTTGTTTCACGCACGGCAAAGGATCACATAAAGACAGTATTTCAGCTTCCAGGACATCATCACATTGGTCCAAGATTCTCTTGTTCGTCCACTACTGATCAATCGTTCCCCAAAGGCCACGCAAACGACTTTTGTTTTGACACAGTTCTGCATTATCAGTCACATTTAGAACTGGTCAAAACACTCAGGAACAACGTTTCGTGAATTTTCTGTTGTCTGCTTTTCACAGTGTTGACTCTTCCCACTGTGAGCAGACGGGACTTCGTGGAGCCAGTGCTGTGGAGAAAAATGAGAAAATCATTACTGTTCAATCCTGAGTGCCTGCCAATAATTTGCCACTTTGGTCGCATTTCTTTCTGCTGACTTCACATTGTTCGTGCGGAAACTATGTCACAGGACGAATCCACGGGCAGGTGGACGGAGAGTCTTGCTCAGAGGATGTGTTCGCCAACTTGCAAAGGCAAAACAGGAGACTCATTGAGTGGGTCGTTCCAGAGACAAACACAGCATCTCGGTGGGATTGGCCCATATTTGGGACCAAGAAACCTTTTTGAAACCTTTTTATGCTTCAACACCAAGACAAAGACAGTGACACAAGACATTTGCCTGCATTGTGCCTTGTTCACAACAAAGTTTTGTCGATTGTTTTGTGAAGTCTTGAACACGTCTGTCCATGAGCAAAGGTGACTCCCGGCTTGGTCTTCAGACCTCGTCTCGGACTGAGGCAGACGCACGTACACTCGTGCAGCAATCGGAGTGGATCAGCCCTCAGAGAGACCTTGCTTTGCAAGTGCTTCCAGAACAATGCCTGGCTGTGTGCATCCTCCGACTACCGTTCATCAAAGATTCTTAGATTCGCAACGTCAGTGCATTGCAAACAATCGGCATGGTGCAGTTTCAGGGAGGCAGATAATTCGGGTATACTTGGCCCTGAACGGATTTTCTTCTGATTCCGGTCATTGCTTTCGTGTTCTCCGAAAATCCACACCGACATCCATCAGATGGACAGTCAGTTATGTGGTTTACTGCAAAATTGGCCTCATCAGCAGGTCATTTCCTGTTCTCGGTGCACAGCGATCAGATTACTCTCGCTCAATCAGAGGCGAAGTGTTGACTCCTCACCTTCTCTGATGGATTGGCTCCGAGTCAACCTCAAATGAGGATTCAGGTCAAGATTCCTCTTCAACGGAGCCAATCATGCATCGATCGGAATGATCAGGAAATACCCTCCAGGAATTGTCCCCGTCGTTGCAGATACGTTTCAACTCTATTGCCACTCTGGTGTGAGAAAAGGCGTCACAAAGCTTGATTCTGGTGGAACTTGGGTCAATCGGGAATTATCAGCGTGTGCCTGTCCAGAGCACATGTACCACAAAATAAACCAGGTCAACGCAAAATGCATCCTGACAAAGTTCGGTCGATTCTTGGCCAGCATCACATCTTCTCATTTTCTCTGGTTCAAAATGTCAGTCTTGACGATTCTGATGAAGCCAACGGGGACTCCAAGTGGTTCCTCGTCGGCTCCAAGTGCCATCTGCTGACCCAGATCTGCGAAGAATGAGCCACTCTAGAAAACTGCTGCTCCTCACACAGCATGTGTACCTCTGAGGACTTTTCTTTCAACAACAAAAGGGTACGCGACAAGTACGTCGAGAGTGGGAGGACGCAAAACTTCAAAATGTTGTCAAAATAAAAACTGGGCGCAAGGTTCGGAGTCACGCAAACGAGTTGCAATGCATGGTGATGTGTAGATCTACGAGCATGTGATGCATTCCTGCAGGTGTTTCTGGACACATAAAGCGCCTCGCCTGAATTCACTTTGTTCCGTGCAGGCTTTTCATTTTGCATCAAACCCAAGAGCCCACAGAGTTCAGAAATTATCCATCTCACGACCACCACATTCTCCCTGCTGCACAAATAAAAAATGCAGGATGATGAACAAAAAGCCGAGACGATCTATTCATAATGCAAGATCTTCAGTCTCCTGACATATAGGCTCGGGAACAATCGATCTTCTCCGTCATTTAGCATACATTCATGCGCACACAATGCACTCCGCGAAACATGAGCAGGTGCGGATCCTGGGGCTCTTCAGCTCCCACCACTTGCCATGCCTGTCTCCGGTCTTGCACGACGAAGCCCAAAACAAACGAACAGACGCGCTGCATACTGATGACTCCCTGGGGAATCACTCCGTCCGTTCGGGCTTGCTGTCCAGAAAAGTGGCAAATCACACAATTGTTCGGGTGCATTGGTTCTGGGTCCTTGGATTTCACCAAATTGAAATTTGTGGGTTGAAAGGATGACGAAATGTCCAGATTCCCGTTCTGGACAATGACATGCTCAGTCAATGTCACCCCAGTGACACAACGACTGAACGCACAGCCTTCCCGCGGGCAAGGCTTTTCTGCATTCTGCCGCTCGCTGCAGCGCTTTGCAGTTCAATGAAACAAACACAAGCATTGAAACCAGCGCGCTGTATCCACCGAGCGGTGTAAATCGGATCTGGCACCAGCATTGAAACCGAACCCAGGAAATCTTTCCCTTCGTGCACAATACGTCCCAATGTTGTTATTCAACGCCAGCCAAAGACTCTGCACGACACAAGTGAACGAGGAGAAGATCTCGTTGGACGCATCCCTCCGAGAGCGCGTCGTGTGTGGGGCTGTGGGACCACCAACAATCGGGAGAGATGGAAAGAGTTTCCACAGAAGGAAAACCAAACGACGAAACCAGCTGCCTGAATTCAATGACCAACATTCAGACATCTGGGTTTGGCCATCCCAAAGAATATAAGAGTCATCAAAAACACCAATTAAGCACTCATTGAATTTGCAAATTCCCAACCAACAGTTTGGATCGCTTCATCACCAGACCACCAAACAAATTTGTTGGATTCGTTTTGCGCTTCTGCAAAGAAAATTCGATTGTATAAAAAAACTTTATCCTCGTCACTCAATCTGCAAGTGATAAAGACCTCTTAATATTCGAATGAGCAAATATCGGTGATGTGTGTGAGTATGTGTGTGTGTGTTGTTTCCAAAACGAAAATCACAACACTCCAGCAGTTCAAGCCGTGGTGAGTCGTGCTCCCCGTGATGTGCTCCAGGCACAGCCGCACGTTCATCCCCAGCTCCATAAACTGACTGTGTAGGCTTGCGATGTGCCGATCAAATTGCACCACGGTCATAACGCCCTGCACACGTGCACACGCAATGGATATGTAGCGCAAAGCAAAATTGCTGAGCTCGTGGCAGTGTTCTGCTCTTGAGTACTGAGCAGCCTTTACCAGCTCCATAACGAGCATTGATTGCTTGTCCTTTGAGGGCAGCATGTCGTGTACGCAGGTTTGCGGGCGTCTCCTTTGATGTCCGACCGCACTCACACACGTTTCCTGATTCGAACAACTTCTCCATTTTCACCTCTGGTCCCACTCGGTATGTCTGATTTGTTTGGATGTGTTCTGGGTTCTTTTTGCGCATTTCTCGAGACTCTTTCACGCTGCATTGTGCGGACGGGTGCAGAGGGACCCCAGCACCACCATTGCCATTTTTGTTTTTGTGTGTGTTGACGTGGGCTACGTTCTCTCTTGAAGAGACCCGAAGCTGGTCATGAAATGGCTCGTCACTACGGATAGAACTGCCTGAAACCTAAGTATTTGTGTCAGACTTTTCAGCGTCTAACTGCGAGGGACCAGCTGTTTTGCCAAACCCAAAGGAGTTTGTTTACAGCTTTTCGAGCACCCCAGGTTACAAGGAGAGCATGATTTACTGCCAGAGGCTCTAGCAAGCTGGACAACGAACATTTCGTGAAAATGTACCAAGAAAGGGTTGTTGTTCCACGAGCGGAAGTGCCTGTCCTTGTACCTTCCATTGCCACGTCGTATTGACATATCAAAAGCAGGGCAGGTTCAGAAAATCCATCAATAATCCAACCAAGCCACCAGATCCAATCTCCGGGTGAAGAATCTGAACAGATGGGTCTATTTCCACAAAACCAAATGGAGTGTTTGACAAACGTGCCCGCACTTCCCAGAACCAAGACCAGAGAAGAAGGTACTTGCAGTTGAGAGCAGTTTCTCAACGTCTGAAAGACTGCAGTGTGAAAAGGTGAGACTGAGGCCTTTGGTCCCTGGATTTTTGTGCCACAGCCTTTCCTGCGTCTGTTGGACTGTCAGCAGGAATCCTGTTTTCTGTTTTCTATCTCATTTTTCACATTTACCTGCACCGCGTGAACATCAGCACAGCACCACATTGTCTTCCAACACCCTTGCAATCTCATTTCTTTCTGATCACATGGAGCAATATACGGAAGCCCATGCAGGCTCAAGCATCTCTGTTTCAATCCTTTCCTTATTGCCTTGTCGTTTCCCTTATTGGATCCATCTATTTGCAGATCAGGCCATTTCGGGAGCTCACCCTGGAAAGTGCCCCATTTCTTTCCTGAAAGCGCCTGGCACTCGTGGTTTGGGCTGGAAATTGAGAGAAAACAGGTTGAGCTTGTTTTCATTCTCACCCAAGACAAACACCCGTGCTGTCGTGCGCGACTTGCGTGGGCCCGCGCGTGCACATTAGGCAGGTTCGGCAAACACAGAACGTAGACGTACGCGTGAACGTATGCGTAACATTTCACCCTACAGGGACAAATACTCCACAAAGTCAATGTGAAATTTTTTGTCTTCTGAACTTCAAAGAAGTCAACAAAGGATCCCTCATCCTCAACATCAATAAACAGGCAAATATTCTTC
>JAAUXT010116060.1_pt1 | contig 13533 bp, 10 predicted proteins | sample 7278171 | NCBI WGS metagenome assembly JAAUXT01 (sample SAMN14350112, study PRJNA611818) | marine sediment metagenome | isolation source: surface marine sediment (1.8m) | place: French Polynesia: Moorea | collected 2018-08 | reverse complement strand
GGTGCTGGCCCTGGCGGCCAGCACCAATTCGCAGGTTTCGGCAATGGTCACCCAGGGCTCATCGAAGACGCAGCGCACGCCCTGGCCTTCCACGACAAACTTCTTCCAGTATTTATCGATGCGCCGGCGGGCGTCGTCCCCGCTAAGCGCCCCGGAAAGAACCGGATAAAACCAGTCCATCGAAAACCGGGACTTGGTCATGTTGAAGAGGGGCCGCTTGTGCCGAATGGCCCGGCCCAGCCGTTCCCGCGCCTGCTCCCAGGAGGGCTGCGGTTTCCCCAGAAGATCGGCCAGGGCCAGCGCGCATTTGAGACTCATGTAGACCGAACTGGAGCCCGTCAGCAGCGCCATGGGATCGACCCGGCCGGCCGGATCGAGCGCCCAGTTAATCGGCCCCTCCTTCATCTGCAGGCCGACGGCAAAATCGACGGCGCAGGCCATGAAGGGCCACATGGCGGCAACGAAATTCGCGTCTCCGGTAGCGCGATAGTAGTGATAAAGCCCCACGGCGACATAGGCTGTCAGATTGCTGTCGCGGGTCTTGTCCAGAGGAATGCCTTCCCGATAGGCGGCAAACCAGCTCCCGTCACCCAACTGGTTGGCCGCAAGCCACGCCAAGGCGCGCCGGGCGGCCTCGAATCGTCCCCCGATCGTCAGCCCCATGGCGGCCTCGACATGGTCCCAGGGATCGGTCTTCTGTCCCGCACACCAGGGGATTTCACCGTCCGGCCGCTGGTTGGCGGCAATCAGTTCCACCAATGCGTCGGTTTCGACCGACAAGCCCCGCCTGTACTTATAGCCCGGAAAATGCATGCCCACTCCAGCTCAAGCCCTTAGGATTTGTTTAAAAAAGCATTCATACTCAGATGCGCTGTGTTTTTCAAGGCAAGATTGGGACCGTCTTACGAAGTGAACCAAACGATGGCCTTGAACCGGCACGATCCGGCCATCCGGCCGGCCCACCACCGCACCAAACCACAGTGTGCCACTTACCCGCGGTCAAACCTTGTCGCCTGCCGCCGGCATGCTTAAAAGTCTGATACACGAGGCGCCGACCTCATCGCCCGGTAACGCTCGGCCCCCTGAGGAGGATACCAGCATGTTGCATCGCAGGACGCTAAATCATCTTACCGGCAGGCTGATTCTTGGTGCGCTGGTCGTCATTTTGAACGCCTGTACGACCGTACCCGGCACCAACCGCCAGAGTTTCCAACTGGTCCCGGAATCCGAACTGAACGCCCTGAGCCACCAGGAATACCGCAGGGTCATCGACGAATCCAGTCTTTCCGGCAATAAGGCTCAGGTTCAGGCCGTGCAGCGGGTGGGGATGCGAATCGCCCGCGCCGCCGAAGATTTTCTGCGTGAACAGGGCCTGGGGCACAAGGTGTCCCGCTTCCGCTGGGAATTCCAATTGATCGCGGATGACCAGACAGCCAATGCCTGGGTGATGCCCGGTGGCAAAGCCGCCGTCTACAGCGGTCTTCTCAAATTCACCCGCAACGATGCGGGTCTGGCGGTAGTTCTGGGGCATGAGGTGGCCCATGCCATTGCAGGTCACGGCAATGAGCGCCTGAGTCAGGGTCTCGTGGCCCAGATGGGGGCTGCGGCGCTCGCCGCGGCCGTGTCTCAGCAGCCTGCCGCCACCCGGGAGATTTTCAACCAGGCCTACGGTGTGGGCGCCCAGGTCGGTATTCTGCTGCCTTACAGTCGCCTGCACGAAACCGAGGCGGACCGGATCGGCCTCGTCCTGATGGCCCGGGCCGGCTACGACCCCCGGGAGGCCATTGCGCTGTGGGAGCGCATGAACGCCAGGGGCGGCCCCCGTCCACCGGAGCTGCTTTCCACCCACCCCGCACCCACCTCACGTATCCAGGCCATCCGCCGCGAATTACCCAAGGCGCTCCTGTACTACCGCCCGAGATCGTAGCGCCCCTCCTCTTAGCCTTCCCGCTGCCGGCCTGGACCATGTGGCACAAATACCGGCAGGGGGGCACCGTCAACGAGCGATCGGATGCCGGCCCCAATGGCAGCAGAAAAATGCACATTCGATTATCCTTTTGGCCACTTTAAGCCCCTCCATCTTTTGGAGAGGCTAAAACAAAGGTTTTTATCGAAAATTTTATAAACAATATCAATTATTTTTATTCCATATCCCTGCGCATCGCTTCGGCGCGGACGGGTTGGCACGTTAATTGTTCCATTTACCTTGATTGCTTACCGATGTTGGGGGGGACGTGGCTCCAGACCCGCCCATCTTGCAGACCGAAATCGGAAACCGCCATTCTCTAGCAGCCGGTTCCATGCAACCGGAGGAGGCTCGCATGACACTCGTCGAACTGCTGAACATCTGGCCAAGCACCCCGCTCCTTTCCACATTTTTTTGGATCACCGTCACCGTCTTTCTGCTTTACCTGGCCCGCACACCGGCCCACCGATCGATCTATTCACTCAGTCGGGTCATCCATAATGGCCTGCGCATGCTGGCCCGGTCGACCCGGATGGCCGCCGAGGGTGTGCGCACCCGCAACCGGGACGTTCTTTTCAATCTGGGGAAAGAATCGACCGAGCGAATCATTGACCGCGAATTCCAGCGGGTCGACGACGTGATTCAACGGGATCTCAGCAGCTATCCCATGGTGCAGCGTTCAATCGCCGACCAGATCGCGCGGATGGACGAAGATTACCAGAAAAGCGCCGAGCTGCCACCGCCCGTGCCGGCCTGGGTGGATGCCATCACCTCCCTGGGCAAAATTTCTTCCAAGGACGCATCGGTGGCGGCCATCTTGGAGCAGATCCATAAAACCATCAACAGCCAGCACAAGGGCGTTCTGGACGAATACCGCCGCGTGTCCAGCGACCGGCATGCCATCCTGCATAAAATGATGCCCCTCTGGCGCCGGCTGTCGGAAGCGCTGGATCAGGCCGCCAAGCGGTTCACCGGTCTGAACGAGCGCGCCCAGGTCATCGACCACCGCATACAGGAATATCAGGAGATCCAGGCCCGGTCCGAAAAGGCCGAACGCATGCTGACGTCGTCGGCCGCCACCCAGTTCTTCATTGCCGGATTCGTGCTCATGATCGCCATCGGGGGGGCGGTGATCAACTTCAATCTGATCGCCCTGCCCATGTCGGAAATGGTGGGCGGCGGCAGCTATATCGGAGCCTTCAAGACTTCCGACGTGGCCGCCCTGGTCATCATTCTCGTCGAGCTCGCCATGGGGCTCTACCTCATGGAATCGCTTCGCATCACCCGGCTTTTCCCCATCATTGGCCAAATGGACGACCGCACCCGGCGGCGCATGATCTGGATCACCTTCACGATTCTCTTCATCATGGCCGGGGTCGAGGCCTCGCTGGCCTTCATGCGCGATCGCCTGGCGGCGGACATCCAGGCCCTGCGACAATCCCTGGCCGATGTCGAGGTCGTGGCCACGGCCAATAACTGGATTCCCACCGTAGGCCAAATGGTCATGGGGTTTATCCTGCCCTTTGCGCTGGCATTCGTGGCCATCCCCCTCGAATCGTTCGTCCACGCCGCCCGCACGGTGCTGGGCAGCGCTTTTGCCGCACTGCTCAATGCCTTGGCGTTTTTCTTTCGCCTGGCTGGCAACGTGGCCCGCTACGGCGGCGAGTTTGGCATAAATCTCTACGATCTGGCCATTTTTCCCTCGCTCTGGATTGAACGCCTGTTGCAGGAGAAACGCCGACAGGTTCTGGAAACCAAAACAGCGGAAGCCGGCTCGATGGCGGAGGAGACCTCATGAAAAAGATCCTTTTGATTGTCCTGGCGGGCATCCTGATGTTCGGCGCCGGCTGCGCCGACACCACCAGTCGGGCCCGCAGCATTTTTCTGCTCCTGGACACGTCCGGAACCTACAAGGCCGAAATCGACAAAGCCCGTGCGATTATCAACTATCTGCTGGGCACTTTCGAGCCCGGCGATTCAATGGCCGTGGCCCGCATCGACAGCGGGAGCTTCAGCGAAAAGGATATCGTCGCCAAGGTGACATTCGACCGGCGGCCGTCCGTGGCCACCGAGCAGAAGCGTCTTTTCCGGGAAAAAATCGACCGCTTCATCGCCCAGTCACGGGGCAGCGCCCATACCGATATCACCGGCGGCGTGGTCCAGGCGGTCCAATACTTGAATGAGACCGGGGCGGGTCATCGATACATTCTGATTTTCTCGGATCTGGAAGAGGACCTGGCCAAAGGTCATGTGCGTGATTTCCCGCTGGCGATGGGGGGGTGTCAGGCGATTGCCCTGAATGTCACCAAACTGCGCAGCGACAATATCGACCCTCGCCAGTATTTCAAGCGTGTGGAAAGCTGGAAGAAGCGGGTCGAAGATGGCGGCGGCACCTGGCGTCTGCTGAATGACCTCGAGCGGCTCGACCGCATTCTCGAAAGTTAGGGCGCGCGGCCGGCGGTCGATGGCATGCGCAGAGACCGGCCGGATGGAAAAACGCAAGACGCCGCGTGGTGGCCTGGCCGCCGCAGCGCCGGCCATGGCCGGTCGCTGACACAGCCCCGCAATAGCGCTCTGTTACGGGGCGATGCCCAGGAGGGCGCGACGACGCACTTCAGGGGATAATCCTCCCCCGTCATTGGGCAACGTCACGCGAACCGGCCAGATACTGCCAGACCGCCGCGAAATCCTTCTCGCCCATACCGTCTTTTTCCGCCAGGGCGTAGACTTCCTTGATCACGTTCAGGGCCGGCAGGGCGACCCCCTGCTCGTAGGCACTCTGGGCCGCCAGTTGCAGATCCTTGCGCATCCAGCGCAGCGGAAAGTGGGCTTCGAAGTCGCCCTGATCGATCAGCGGCTGCTTGGCTTTGAGAAAGGCCGCGCTGACCGGCGCTTTTAGAAGAATATCGGCGATGGCCGTACGGGACAGCCCCAATGCTTCGCCCAGCACCAGGGCCTCCGCGTAAGCCGTCATGGCACTGCCCAGCATGAGATTGAAGATCATCTTCATGGCCGCGCCCTGGCCGACCCCGCCCATGTGAACAACTTCTTTCCCCATGCTGTCGAACAGGGGCTGACAATAATTGATGTCCTCGCGGCGCCCCCCGGCCAGAAAGATCAGATCGCCAGCGGCGGCGGGGCCTTTGGTGCCCGCGACGGGCGCATCGATATAGTGTACGCCCCGGGCCCCAGCCAAACCCGCCATCCAGCGCACAAAACCCGGGTGCACGGTGGAGCAGTCTATCCAGCGGGCACCCCGGGGCAGCGCATTCAGAAAACCGTCGTCTTCCATCCCCAGGGTCTGAATCACCACAGGGGTCGAAAGCATGGTGATCAGGACTTCCGCGTGGCGCGCCAGTTCGGCCGGGGTGTCAGCCCAGGCGGCGCCGGCCTTTTCGAGGGGCGCCGCCTTTTCCCGCGTGCGGTTGTAAACCACCAGCGCATGCCCGTCGTTCAGTAGATTGCGGGCCATACGGCTGCCCATGATCCCTAAACCGATGAATCCGATCTGCATGTTGCCTCCTTTCGGCCAACTTCAAGCACGCGCGGAGAAGGGACGCCGCGGTGCCGCTTTCGCTCAGCCGCCATGACCCTGACCTTCAGGCGGCATCCTGCTGATAGAGGTGGACGTCGCGTTGGGGGTAGGGAATGCTGATCCCGGCGGCGTCGAAGCGTTTCTTGATGGTCTCCGTCAGGTCGAAGTAAACGCCCCAGTAGTCCCCGCTGTTGACCCAGGGACGCACGACGAAGTTCACCGAGCTGTCCGCCAGTTCGGAAACGGCGATTTGCGGGGCCGGATTTTTCAATATGCGCTCATCGTCGGCAATCACTTCACTCATGATGGCCCTGGCCTTGTCGATATCATCCTCGTAGCCGATACCGAAGACCATGTCGACACGGCGGGTCCCGGTGGCCGACCAGTTGACAATATTGTCGTCGGTGAGTTTGGCATTGGGAATGATGATGATCTTGTTGTCCGGGGTTTTAAGCTGGGTCGTGAAAATCTGGATGTTCTCGACGGTCCCTTTCACGCCGGCGCCTTCGATCAGGTCCCCCATTCGGAAGGGGCGGAAGAGAATCAACATGAATCCGGCCGCGAAATTGGCCAGAGAACCCTGAAGCGCCAGCCCTACGGCCAGACCGGCGGCACCGATGACGGCGATGAACGATGTCGTCTGGATCCCCAGTTGACTTAACGCCGCCAGCACCACGAAGGTAAATAGGGTATAGTAGATCAGATTGCCGACAAAATCGGTCAGGGTCGGATCCACCTGCCGGTTCTCCATCAGACGCTGAACCAGCCGCCCGAAGCCGCGCGCAATCCAGCGACCGACAATGAGAATCACCAGTGCCGTGACAATGCGCACGCCGTAGAAAGCGAGCAACTCCCAGCCTTTGGTCATCAATGCTTCCCAATTCATAAAGTATCCTCCCGTTTAATGTGGACCGATGCCGTTCGCCCTCGAGGCCGCTGACCGCAAGTGTATCTTCTATAAGGGGCGAGGAAATGTGAAAAGCGATATGACGCCGTCGAAGAAATGCAGATTATGGCCAAAGCCATAACGTCTTAAAGCTAACCTCCAGCAAATATTCGTCAAGCCAGGACGTGTCCCGAAAAGAGGGCGCCTTGGCCGCCGCGATGAAAGCGGGGCCGGTGAAGGTCTGATCCGAAGGGGAGCAAAATGGAAGAAGATGATCGAAAAGTTAAATTAAATTCAACAGACGTGCTAGCCTCCCGCGCCCGAGGGGGGCACCGTCAGCCAGAAACAAGCGGACGCGCCGCTCTTCATTCACCAGGCGGCGAATTTCGGTGGTGAGCACCCGCAACCGATCATAGGTGGCCGCGGAGCTGAAAATTGAGCGGCAGGCCTGACGCGAGGGGGCGGGGGAATTCGCCGCGGTGGCGTCGACCATGGCCATCCGCCCCGGTATGGGTGAAATCCGCCCCTGCCGAATGCGGAGGGTGCGTGGCCGCGGAGGGGCCGGACGGACAGCGTCCCAACTGAGCACCGCATTGGCCAGAATTATCAGCCAGCGTCCGCGTCGCACCAGATGGCTGCCGTGTCGCACGATACCGTCCAGCAGTTCCGTGACAGCCGCCGGTGTCCATTCCCCTTCGTCTGCCACGGCAGACAAAGGAGCGTCGCCCGATTCCGCCAAAGTCGCTTCAAGCTTTCGGTGCCGGCGCCACAGCATCATGCCCCGTTTAAGCAGCCGGCGTCCGGTTTGCGCCAGGTCGCCTGGTTCCCCGTAGGCATGCCGATAGCGATCCACGCCTTCCGCCAGCAAGATCGGGGGCGGAAGAAAATGCGAAGCGATGGCAAGGCTGGCGGCCCAGGCGTCTGCCGTATCCGGTCGGTTTGGATGGGGCAGACCGCACTGCGCCACTACAAACCGCATGGGCGTTTGGGCCTGCGCAGAGGGCAGCGGTCCAAGGACCAGTCCCGCGGCGCCCGGCCGGCCGACCTTCTGGAAGTCACTGGAACAGAAGACCGGTGAGGTGTCACACGGTTTGAGCATCCGATTGTAGGGCGGGACGGATTGCTTGATGAGATCGGCTTCAAGCAGGGCGGCTTCGAGGGCCGTCGGTGTCAAGATATAATCCAGATCCCGGGCCTGGGTAAGCATTTCGAGGATGTGCTCCGGATGACGGCGACGGGATTGAAAATAGCTGTTGAGGCGACGCTTGAGCGAGCGGGATTTGCCGATGTAGAGCAGATCACCGTTGGAGCGCCGAAAGTGGTATACACCGGGGTGATCCGGGGCTTCCAGCCGCAGCGACCGCGGCATCGGGTACTGCCGCCTCACCCGGACGTTGGGTGCCGGCTTGTCCAGCCAAGCCGCCAGCGCCGACCAACGACGAATCCCTTGTGCGACCAGCAGGGGCACCAGGTGCTCCCAGATCCCCCGGGTGGCGGCCGCATGCGCCGCGGCCCGCTTGTGTTCGCCGAGGTGCAACCCGAAATAGCCTGCCAGGGCGCGCAGCCCACAGCGGGGTAAATGCGGCAACAGACGGCGGGCAATGGCGTGGGTACAAATGATCCGAAACGGAAAACATCCCCCGTTACCAAAGCGGAGATGCATCTTCTGGAGAAAAGGACGTTCGAAACGGGCATAATGAATCAGTACGATCCGGCGCCTTTCGGAAGGCGGCGCGGGCAGCACACCGACGGTATCCACCAGGGTTTGCCAGATCCGATCAGGCGATAAACCTGTCTTAAGGTCAGAATCCTGAATACCGGTCAACTTTGCAACCCGTGGTGGCAGAACGGCCTTTTCCGGCAAGGCCGCAAGAAAGGCCACGGGGCCGTCTTGATCGGCACCCGGCCGAGGTCCGATTCGCGCCCAACCGATCTCCAGCAAATGGTCACGCGCAGCGTTGGCGCCGGTTGTTTGACAGTCAAGGGCCAGCGCAGCCAAATCTTTCAGCTGCGGATCCGGGGAAAGGGGAAGGCCGGCGGGGTCGGATGTCATGCGAACCGCGGTTAAAGCGCCATAGGGCGATCAGACGCGACCTTCCTGGACCAGCCGGGCAAAATGGTCGAAGGACCGATCATAGGTCTTTTCGGCGTCGGCCGGAAATACGCAGGCCGGCAGCTGTCGACTGTGGATATGGTAGGACAGGCATTCGCAGCAGTTGCCTTTGCGGGGGCAAGGTTCGTAGGTGCAGTTGCAGCGTGCGAGGTTTTTTTCCTTGATGCAGTCCATCGGTTGCTCCTTTGGCGTGTAAAGCGGCATCACGCCGGATGCCCTACCATGTGATCGATCATCGTCCCCCACAGCGATTCGGGAATCGCGTGCCCCATGCCGTCAATGACCGCCAGCCGGGCACCCGGAATCGCCCGGGCCGTGGCTCGCCCGTGTTCGAGGGGCACGAGCGGATCCTCGCTGCCGTGAATGACGAACGTCGGAACCGGCACCGTGCGCAGACGCTCCGTGCGATCGCCAGATGCCATGATGGCGGCCATCTGACGGGCAATGCCGTCCGGGTTCAGACCGCGTTCGAAATGGGCCGCCGCCCAGCGGCGGGTCATGGCGTCATCGGTGGGATGGGCCGGACCGCTCAGGACGCGGAAGGCGGCGACAAAGGCCTCGATATAACCCTCCCGATCGGTCGGAAAGGGATTGACCAGGACCTCGAGTGCTTCGGGGGTCGGCGGCGGAAGATCCGGGGCGCCGGTGGTCGACATGATCGAAGTCAGGGTCCGAAGACGTTCGGGCCAGTGAACCGCCATTTCCTGGCCAATCATAGCCCCCATGGAGACGCCGGCCAGATGCGCGCGTTCAATCCCCAGCGCATCCAGCAGGCCGACGGTATCGCGGGCCATGTCGACCAGGGTGTAGGGCGCCGTCACGGTTTGGCCTCTGGCCAGGACCAGCGCCAGGGCCTCCAGATCCGGTCGCCCGCCCTGGGGCCAGTGGCTGCTTAGGCCGATATCGCGATTGTCAAAACGGATCACATAACGCCCGCGGTCGGCCAGCCGGCGGCAGAAGGCATCATCCCAGGCCACCATCTGGGTGCCAAGGCCGATCACCAGCAGCAGAGCGGGGTCGACCGGGCGACCGAATCGCTGATAGGCAATGCGCAGTTCGCCAACGCGGGCATATTCGGGGGCATCGTGCGGCATGTTCTTCCATAAGGGCGTTAAAGTGGGGGCCAACCCGAAAGAGGTCGGTGGACCATAGCACAGCCCCATGTAAAGCAGCAAGGCCGGCAAGATCCGTCGCCCAGTTTTCTTTTGACATCAAGGTGTTTTTACCTTATTCAAATAAGTAAAGATTATATACACAAATGAGAAAGGCCAAACCTGTCGCGAGGCAGGGACGGAAAGCCACGGGTCTTTTAAAGACAGCCGGGCTGCCGATGGAAGCAGAATACCGAATTGCATCGGACAGCCGGTCGATTCGGTTTTTCGTTGGGGCCGGCGGACCAACGAAAATGACGCGATACCTTCTTTCCAACAGCATCATCCTCACCGTGCTTGCCCTGCTGCTCACGATCGGCAGCTATTTGGAATGGCGCCCATTGCGCGCGCCGGAAGCCTTCATCTACGACCGGCTTATGGCCCTGCGCGCGGATCCGCCAAGCGACGACGTCGTTCTCGTGGCCATCGACGAAGCCAGCATCCGCCAGATCGGTTCCTGGCCCTGGCCGCGGGAAACAATTGCCCGGGGAATTCAGCGTCTTTCGCGAAGCGGTGCGGCGGCCATTGGCTTGAGCCTGCTCTATCCGGATCGGGCCCTCAACCCGGCCCTCCAGGAAATCGAAGTCCTGCAGGACGGTATCGGTCCTCTGCGCACCAAATCGCAGAAGCAACTGGCCGCCCGGATCACCCGCAAGTTACAGCTGGCCCGTCAGCGCCTGGACCAGGATCGTCAACTCATCAATGCGGTCCGCGACGCGACCAATATTGCACTGCCCTACCGCCTGATCTGGGGGCCGCCGGAAGTCGGGGACCCGCCGCCGCTGTCTGGGCTGCTGACCATCAACTCCCGACGGGCAGATCATCAGGCGCCCCGGACCGGGACCCCGATGACCATTCTGCACCGGGCGACAACCCCCTTGCGCACACCGCTGTCGGCGCCGGTCGGCATTCAGGAAACCTTCCGCGATCTGGCGGGCAAAGCCGGCGCCCTGGGATTTATCAACATGCGGCCCGACCCGGATGGCGTCGTTCGCCGTCTGCCATTGGTGGAACGGTACCGGGATCGCTACCTGGCAGCCCTGGCATTGCAGTTGTCCCTCAAAGCCAATGGGTCGAATATCAAAAAGCTGGAGCTGGAACGCTGTGACGGGCCGTCCTGCCGTCTGGCGCTTGATGGCAACATCATCCCGACGGACGGGCAGCACGCGCTGTTCATCAACTACCCGCAGGCGAACCGCCCCATTCCCCAGCTGCCCTTCGCCGCCCTCCTGGACGACCAGGCGGATCTGACGCTGGTCAAGCGGAAAATCGCCGTCATCGGCCTGACCGATGGGACCTATACCCGTACCTACACGATCCCTGGCCGCCGGACAGCCAGCGCTCCGGAGATCACGGCCGCCGCCCTGGGCACCATTCTGAGTGGTCGCCACCTGCAGCGGCCCCCCTGGGCCATCCTGCTGGAAGCCGCGACCCTGCTCTATTTTCTATTTTTTCTGCTGATCGTCATCCCGCGGGTCCGGCTACGAATCGGCGGGGTGATTCTGATCGTCTTCCTGGCCACCTGGTGGGGCGCGGCTGGTGTTTTATTATCGCAATCCGGTTATTGGCTCTGGTTTTTTCCGCCCCTGCTGCTTTGCCTCGTGGGTTACAGCCTTGCGGCGACTCGCCAGATCGCACGGCGTCTCAAGAGCGAAAACCTCGAGCTCAACCGCTCATTGGGGCTCTCCTTTCAGACGCAGGGGATGCTGGACATGGCCCTGGACAAATTTCTCAAATGTCCGGTGGAAGATAAGACCGTCCGGGATCTGCTCTACAATCTGGCCCTGGACTTTGAACGCAAACGCATGGGGGACAAGGCCCTGGCCGTTTATGAGCACATCCTCAAGGCCGGCCGCTTCAAGGATGTCAAACGGCGGATCAAGAAACTGCGGGAGCACGAAAAGGCCGCCGTCCTGCCGGACGGCGCCAATGGGGCCGGCGCCACGCTGCGTCTGACCAACACCGACACCCTGCCCACCTTCGGCCGCTATGAAATTCTGAAGGAGCTTGGTCAGGGCGCCATGGGCACCGTCTACTTGGGCCGGGATCCCAAGATCAACCGCCAGGTGGCCATCAAAACCCTCCAGTACGGCAGCGTGCCGGCCGAGGAACTTGCCGAGGTCAAGGCGCGCTTTTTCCGTGAAGCCGAGGCGGCCGGAAAGCTTTCGCACCCCAACATCGTCACGGTGTTCGAGATCGGCGAAGAACACGATATCGCCTACATGGCCATGGAACTGCTGGAAGGTTCCGAACTGACACCCTTCTGTCGACCGGGCCAGCTCCTGCCCGTGGGCGAGGTAATCGAAATTATGGCCGCGGTGGCTGACGCCTTGGCCTACGCGCATCAACAGGGTGTCGTTCATCGCGATATCAAGCCGGCCAATATCATGCGTCTGGAGAATGGCACGATCAGGGTCACCGATTTCGGCATTGCCCGCGTGATCGACAAGACCAAGACGAAAACCGGCATCGTCATGGGCACCCCATCCTACATGTCACCGGAGCAGGTGGCCGGCAAAAAGGTGGACGGCCGCTCCGACCTGTTCTCCCTGGGAATCGTCTTCTACGAGATGCTCACCGGGCAGAAACCGTTTGAAGGCGAAACCATCGCCGCCCTGATGTATGCTATCGCCAAGTCCCCCTTTAAACCCCTGGCCGAAGTGGTGCCGGATCTGCCGCCTTGCTGCATTGAAGTTGTCGGTAAGATGCTCAACAAGGGCGTGTCGCGCCGCTACAAATCGGCCCAGCAGGCCCTGGAAGCCATTCGTCACTGCCAGAATGGCACACCATAGCGTCGAGGTTGCGAACCAGGGTGGCGTCATGGATCACGCCGCCCCAAAACCGCTTTAAACCCGGAGGGAATTCAGCATGCTGGAAATAACCGTCGAACTTAAAAACACGATTCTGGACACCTACAAGATCGAGAAGTCTGAAATCACCATCGGCCGCAACAGCGCCAACGACATCACGATCGACAATCTGGCGGTCTCCGACCGGCATGCCCGGATCTACCAGTCCAAGGGGGCCTATGTCATGGAAGACCTCGACAGCACCAATGGCACGATCGTCAATGGCCGCAAGATCAAGCAGATCACCTTGCGCGGCGGCCTGCAGGTGGAGATCGGCAAGCATATCCTGCTCATCGAGATGCCCGATGCCAAGGATCCCAGTTCGAATTTCGACCGCACAATGAAAATTTAACAGGGCGCCTTTCGACCGCCGGCGTGGGAACCATCCGTCCGATACCGAAGTGGGCTTCACTCCCACACCCGGAAACCGGCATGCCGGCCGGCTCAGCCCTCGGCAAGGATCGGCGATCGGAACCGCAAAAAACAAGAGGACCTGGCTGCACCGCGTTTTCTACGGCAGGCACTGACGCCACGACCGGATGTGAAATCGAGGGCCGCTTAGGCATCGCGGTCAGGCGGCATATCCTGGCGTTGCATTGCCGGGGGGCCTAAACAACATGGTGCGGAAGCGTTCGAACTTCACTGGCCATTTGACAGCGCCGGGGGTTCCCGGTTACGGCGGGGTCGTCTTTCGATTCGTTGCCACCGGATCGGCGGCCAAGGTAAAGCGCCACTCACAGAATTGGTCTTCCGGATGGGGATCGGGGGGGGCGAACAGGCACGCCACGCGGATGGAAGGATCGATCACGCCGGCGAAGCCCTCGAATTCACGCCGGTGCATCTCCTTGCAGTTGTACTCACCCAGCCCGCGCTTCAGGCGGGCCAGCTGGGTCGGGCAGGAGGGTACCCGCAGCCTCACTTCGTCTGCGGCCTGCTCGATCTGATACCCCACCAGGATACTCCATGGAAACAGCCGCAGGGCCTGGACAAAACCCTCAAGCCCCCCGGCCGTGATATTGAATCGCTTGACCAG
>JAAUXT010111822.1_pt1 | contig 13535 bp, 13 predicted proteins | sample 7278171 | NCBI WGS metagenome assembly JAAUXT01 (sample SAMN14350112, study PRJNA611818) | marine sediment metagenome | isolation source: surface marine sediment (1.8m) | place: French Polynesia: Moorea | collected 2018-08 | reverse complement strand
GTACGAAGCAATAATAACTCAGTCGGTGAATATGTATGAATCAGTAAGGAAATGTAAATGCCCAGATTGAAGGAAGCTGTAGCAAGCGCGGTGTGAGTACTCAAGGCGCAGAGTGCGATCTCCTCTGGTGGACCCAACAGCACGGCACAAAAAGTCTGCATTGGTTATTGGACTGCTACACCGGACTCAGTTAACTGGACATGAGTGTGACAGCCAGACACTAGCAGAGAAACTCAAATGCGTGCGTGACAATTTACAAGTTTTATAAGCCGGTTTCACACTTATAGAGACAGAACACTACTGCTGAGACTGAAAACAGTCAGATTCCCTCCACGCAACGAACAGGATGTGTGAGAACTTGCTGGAAGTGCAAAAGGCTGACACTAAGCAGTGATTGCGTCGGTGCCTGACATTTCAATTAGACTCTGCGAACACTGCGTAATCTCATTGTAGAAGATCCAGTTGGGAAAGCTGTTTTCGAAAGTTGGTGGAGATTCATCCAGATTTACGAGTCATCTGAGGCATTCCGAGCACACAACAGCGATGGATCGTTCGGTTCGGTGCAGTGGCCAAAGATCCACCAACGTTCCTGCTCACAGAAATTCCTTTGCAGGTTGGAAGGAGCCTCTTGTACTCAAAGTCGAGGACTGACTGTGTTTCAAGGCTGCAAGACGCTCTCCTTTTGAACCTCTGGATCTCATGAATTTATCACGGGTGATACCGTGGCGGACCCTGCTGTCGTGTGGAAGAGTTGCCTCTTCCCACGCGCGCAATCCAGCTTTCGGGCGAGGTGCTGAGTACCGATGAAGCTGCTTCAGTGGAGCTGCGCGAAGCTGAAGCTGTGCACCGGACTCGCAGCTTGCACTGCCTATTTAAAGCCACGCCCACGACACCCTGCGTCTGTCAAGAGCTACTGCTTGAGACAGGAGTGAGTTAATAAACATTTGAAGCATACGCTTGAGTTTGACTCCACTGCGGCAGTCCGGCTGAGCTGAGGCTGCTCTCTACCGCGGTGCTGCAAGCAGCGGCGGTTGTGAGGACGGGCTCCACCGGGACCCGACCCGCACACAACACTGCGCAACGCTATTCAACTTCACACCTTATTGGAAGCAGCACACCAGTTGCCCAGTTGCTCAAAGTGACTAATGGTGGGTTTAGTAAAAGCGTTTAATCTCCACACCGAGTAACAGGCCGGTGCTGAACAAAGCTATCAAAGCTGCCGGGCTGCACGGCTCTGTTGATTCTGATGGGCAGAATAAGGACAAACATGGAGCCCAAATGAGTGTTCGCATTTCAGCTGTACGACAATTGACGACCGGTATTTTGGCTTCAATTCCCTACAAATGTAAGGGTCAACATTTGAAACCTTGTGTGCAGTTCCGTCAGTTCTGGATCAGTTTCCTTTCTTGTGAGTCTTCTTTCAGTATTCTGAACCTGAACCATGAAACGTCGAGGTAGACGAGGTTCGCAGGTTTGATTTGGCTGTGTGAAATCGTTAACAAAATGTTCCGAACAGCAACAATCAACAGACGTGGAGAGCTCCCACCTCCCTGGATCAACACTGAAGGTTGGAGTTTCCAGAGGACGTCGCATGCAGCAGTATTGAGTTAGCAGCGCGATGGTTCTGGAGAGATTAGATTGGGCAACCATAAAACCTGATCTGCATGCACTGACACTGGTGTGCAGAGGAATCGTGGGGAGGAAAAGACTCCAGAAACATCTGAAACAAAAAGCCCAGTTTCCAGTTTAAAGCGGAGGAGCGTCTTTGCAAGACTTGACGCGGGTTGGAAAGCCCACCAGCAAACGAAACGTGAAAGTCGGATCGTGGTCGCTGCGGTGGAATTTATTCGAGACAATCAGGCTCAGGCTCAGACAGGGCAAGGTAGAAGTTCGGCGGTAGGGGGGTTGTGACACTTTGACCACAGAAACAACAGACAAAAACAACTTCAGTTGATTTTCTACGCCAAAATCGGAACAAACGAAGAAGTGAGTCGTCGATGTTGGGAGCGAGCATCTCTCTCAAGCAAAACACGAGCAAAAATTAGCCGTCGCCAGAAACCAGAACCGTCCACACGAGTCCACGAGATCCTGGCGTCGGACCAGTCCGTGCAGCGCCAAATTGGGTCCGCTGGGAAATACTCAGCCGCGCTCAAATGTCAACCTGCAACAAGAGGGTTCTCCACTTTGCCCACCACCCAAGCGTTGCTTCACAGACAGTCAATCTGCTGTCTTGAGTGTTTTCTTCCTGTTCCCTCACGAAAACTGCCAGACTAGAGCCTCAAAGCTCATTCTCCTGGCCCACACGCTGAAAATCGCAGTTTTCTCTCGGGTTCGTGGACATTTTTCTTGTATTGTCCAGCACCGCTTTTGATCATTGAAGGAATGTCAGTGTTGAGAGCGTGATTTGATTAGGTGTAGAACCTGCGTTGCAAGAGGAAACCCGGCAATCAGTGCGCCGATTGCCCGCTTGAGCTGCGCAGGAGTTGTGGCCGTAGGAACCCGAAGCTCTCCTGCACTGTGGAACCAAAAACGCCCTCATCATTGAAAGATGTGTTGTTCAAAAAGGTGGAAAGATATCCGCAGGTCTTTGCAACTCTTCTTTCGTCAGTGATTTGCCACATCCTTCTGGAAGACCAAATGGCCCCTTGCAGCCTTCCAGATTGTGTGTGGTGCGGGAACGTTCCTGGATGTTTCTGGCACGTTGTTCGGACCACAAAATGTGTTGAGCTTTTTTGTTGTTTCCGGTCAATGGTCCAGTCCAAATAGCAGCGTTGTGTATCGAGTTGCGTCCCTTCAAGGCTGTGCTGACAGTGTCCAGTCAATAGAGACGAGGCTTGTGTTTCATCAACACAACAGCTTCCCACGGCTGACTGCGAAAAACCTGGGTTAATTGAGCCGTCTGTACCTGTTCACTGTCCCTCTTCTGACAGCCTCGGGGTGTGGGGAGGGTAGAAACTCTGAGAAACCGTGGCGTCTGTCCACTCTCCTCCATTTTCTTATCCTGGGCCATTGGTGCACGGCAGACATTTTCTGGAGGGCCTGGTTTGCGAACAGTTCTCTGTTTCGTGTTCACTGTTTTGTCACCTCAGGGGTGTTGAGTTTATTGTGACGTAGAACGGCGGAGATAGTTTTGAGTGAACATGGGGTGTTGGTTTTTAGCCTGAATGAAAATTGGCGTAAACGACGGAAAGGACCCCCACAAGAACACGACGGATTATTTTGCAACGGGTCAATTGTACTTGTGGAAGAAGATTGGCGCAACAAAGGTGACAAGGTTTGGTGGGAAAGCAATTGAAACACCTCCCGTGTTTAATCTGGAAAGAGAGATCTGGATGGACAGAGAGTCAATTGAATCATTCCAACTGTTGTTGCCCCCGCGGGGGCACTCGGTTGTATTTTTGTCTTGCTGCAAGCCCACGAGGTTGACTTATTCGTGGAATGGTTTTCACAACGGGGCAAGGTCTCTGTGTCGCATCTGCAGAAGGATAAATCTGAACATCCTCCACGCAGTCTCCATACTCAGTGAAGCAGCACTTGTGCCAATCTCTGCTGCAGACGCCTGTTCCCGTGGGGGACGGTAAGTGGTGTCCAACAGACACTCGCTGCGACGGGATTAGTGGTTGAGGGCGCAATCACACTGCGGACGGAGATTTGCAGTCATACTCACAGTGGAAGTTTCAAAGAGAGGGGAACTATTTCACAGAGAAACCTTCCAGCCTGGGCTCTAAAAGCTCTGTTGACGACAGATACACAGACAAAAAAAATTCAATGTCATGTTCAAATTCTCAAATCGGGGTTGTTCCTTTCAGCAAGAGAGAAAACAGGACAGAAATGCACAGAACTGCCTTGAACAAAAGGAGGGCTGAAGAAAAGACTTGGGGATGCCAACGCAAACCAATGTTCAACGGTCCACGAAAAACGGAGCCCAACTGACCAACAACTGTACACTCGTACGAGTATAACCTCATACAAGCCTCTCGAACCTCGCGGGCGCTTCCTGAGAGACGCGGCGTCGCTACTTCACGCCGCGTTGCTCCCGTCGCGTTTCCAGTGCGCGACAAATGAGAACAGTTCCAACGCTTGACAACGCAAGATCGGTCTCTGTCCCATAAATTCTTTCCACCAAACAAGTCGTGCTTTGAGAGCCTGCGAGCATCAGATCAGGCGCCTTTTGAAGATGTGTCTCAGTGACGGGGACAAAATGCCGTTCCTCCCAAAGCTAATAACCAATTCTCAGTATGTTCCACTGTCTCGCACTCTGTGTTGACCAACATTTTTTTCTGCATTGTTCCCTTGAACTCGTAAACCTGTGTTGACGGGTTTATCTCTTTCTCTCAGCATCGCGCTATTCGGTTCCGGTGAGTAGCAGATCCCGCGCGCACGCAAACTGCGCATTACCCTCTCGAACAGCCACGCAACCCGAGAAACAAACTGAGGACTCCAGGACGGGAAAGATCTTCTTGCCTCTGATACGGCTGTGAAAAAACATTCGAGGAGAGGAGAGAATTGGACACAAAAATGTGCAATTGCAGCTCAGAAGGCAGGTGTGTCTCACAGCTGCCACAAAATGACCAGGACACGACCCGTGCGATTCCTGAGAGTGCACAACGAACTGATCAGCTTCCCTTGTCGACGGCCGTTGTGACTGGAGTCAGACATTTATTGTCATCGACCATTTCAGCAGAGTCCAGAGGACGGAGTGCAACAACGTTGTCTCCGAAATGGCTCAAGAATAAGAACGTCATTGACTCTGATTTCCACTTCACAGCCCAGAATTGTTTCATCCGGTCAAGTTGTGTGTGTCGAATAGACCAATGGCCTTTCAACAGCCAACTTCAGTTGGATGGAGATTATCTGTTGCGGACCAGTTGCAGCTCGGAAGGGCCTGGATGCCCACGCAGCTCGTCTGAACACTTGCCTTTCTGCATCCGCCTCCAAGGCGATCCTTCTGTCTGAACGCATCATTTGCTCCGTCCATCTCCATCTCTGCGATATGGCGCGCCAATTTCTCCGATCTCTCTCTTGGCACCCACCAAATAGGAAATGAATTGTGTGGCTATTTGTTGTGACAGATGTGAAAACATGTTCTCGGAGCTCACTGCGTAATGGGGAGCAGGGTCTCCATGATGACGGCCATTTTCAGGTTGTGCTTTCTCTGCGGGGAAAAGTGCTTTGCAAATCGCCTCGGGCATCACTTCGGCTCCATTTCTCAAATTCTCCAAATTTTCTCACTGATGAAGTTCAAGCCGCAGAAGCAAGTGTGCACAAGAACAAAACACGCGAACGAACAGGCATCACAAAAGCGTTGCGTTTTTGTCAGATTGGGAACTTTGGGACTGCAAACCCGAAGTAAATCTGCCCGAGGCTGTTTCAGGTTAGGCCAGGAATCTTTGAATTCAATGTCTACAAAAGATCTGGCTGCAGCTGCTCGTAAAAGAACCGAATAGCAATCAAATGTGCGACGTGAGCTGTGACTGAGAGCTCCACTCAGTGGATGGTCGCTGTTTGTTCAGTTTGATGAGGCTCCGCTGTTTAGCACTGGCAACCACGAACCTGCAGCGAAGACTCAAGCCAACATGGTGAGCGAACGTCCCCACAAACTGAAGAAAAAATCTTAATTGGCCAGCAGATCGTGACAAGGGGCACGAGTATGTGTGCGAGAGATAGACTGGCGCAAATCTGCGCACCCGACATTCTCTTTGTTTTTCAAACCAAAACGTTGGCCATTTCCTTGGGCCGGGAAACCTCAAAATGTCATTCCAAGATAATCAGCCAGTACAAGGCAGGGCGAGGCTACGGGCCGGTGTTGGGACTGCAGATGAGGCCTGCTCTATTGACTGATTGGCATTGAGTGGCTGAAACAATCTGCCTGTTCCGCCCGTGTAATCATCTCCGGACAGAGAGGGGCAGCGTCCCTGATGAGCCGGGCTGGGTCAGACTCCGCGCGCGCTCACACAGACTGAGGCCATTTCACTGACTTTTCTGTCATTGGTCTCAACTGCACTTTCTTGGAGTTTGGAACCAAGCAGAACGTGAAGTTTACCTTCAGCTGTGATTGTAAATTTGCAAAACAACCTTGGACACCCTTGTGTCCGTGCACCATTCAAACTTTAGAAACAGGAGATTGTCCCTGCTATCCATTCAAGGTTGCAGACAAGCAGAAACTGGTGGACGTCTGTCGTTGCACTTGAATCAGTTCAATGCAGCCTTTGGTCCATAGCGTGTTCATCAAAGGAGAAAAGGAGAATTTGTTTTCAAGAAAACGCTTTCTCCAGTGAAACCTTCAGTTTCACTCAACACGCAACCATCAACCCTTGTCTTTGTCGCAGAGATTCGACAAGCTGGACTCAAGACCTGCAGGTGTGTGTGTGTGTGTGTGTGTGTGTGTGTGTGTGTGTGTGTGTGTGTGTGTGTGTGTGAGTGATCAATGAAAACTACACCCCCTCTTTCGTGTTTGCTTTTCGTTTTTTGGTTCAAAGTAACACTTGATGTTGATGTTGCCAACGATCAAATCTCACGTCACATTCACAACCTTGCCTCACCTCTCGCACATGCGGACATTGTTCGGTGTTCATTGGAGTGAAGCTTTGCTGAAGACTGACCTGCCTATGTGTCACGTCCACCTGCTGAGCGTCTAGCTCACGTGACCATTGAATTTTTGGCCTTGTTTTGCACAGCAAAACAAATTTGGCAAGAAGCTGATTTCCATGGTTCCCTCCTGCACTCAGGCCGCCTGGTCCGCGTGGGAACTTGGTAATGAATATTGACTGGCCACTCAAAATACACAAACGCGTTGTAATGGGCCCGGAGGCCCAGCAGTGACCACACCGCTTTCACTGCCGGCGCCTCTTCGTTCTCCGCTCATCCTCTTCAAGTGGGAAAACCATGATGGAGATAATTGGCAGTTTGTGGGAAACAGCGGTGTAGCAAGATCACAAGTTGTCAAACTCTTCGTTGCTGCCGCACAGAGACTCTCCAGAAATGGGTATCTCTCGAGTAGGCTCGCTGTCACCGAAGCGGAGGGGAAGGTTTTGTTCATTTCATGTTGATGCAGGCGAGAAATGCAGAAATGCAACACGTGAACTGCTGACTGGTGTCTCAGGGGGTCATTTCGTGTGGACCTGGACGACGTTGCTTGCAAAAGCCGGATCGAATCTTGCACTCAACGACTCTTTTGTTCCTGTTGTCAAAGACAAAAATCGTGACACAAGTGAAAAACTGTGACAGCTTTCTGTACAGTGTACGAGCACATGATAGATCTAAGGAGAGGCAAAGGGGATGGACATCGTTGCCTTCGTGGGGTCAGTTGGTTGTTCCTCTCCCTTTTGGGTGTGTCTACATTTCAGTGGACCGGAACACTGAAGACCAAGCCAGTCTTCCAAGAGTTGACCTGGGAGTCCCAAACCGCACTACAAACACTGTTAAACCGTCAACCACTGCAATCCACTCCACAAACCCACGCGACAGCGCAACCCAACCCCACCCCACGACGCTGCTTTTCGCACTCCACGAGAGAAATCGACCTCCTGTTGGCGGCCCACTCAGGCGGACATCCAAGCAGCTCGAAACTTTGCAAAATGCTTTCAACCCATCCTGACTCCACCCCACTCGAGTCACCCTCATCACAACTGCACATCAGACGTGCCTTACGCTGCACAATTAGACCAGTGAAGCGGGGATAAAGGGACTACGGACCGCAAAGCGTCTCGTTTGCCTAATCGCGCATGTTGCCCTCCGCCAGACGATCGATAGGCCTGGGTCGCGTCGGGACAAATCGTTCTGTCTCAGCTTTTCTCAAAACAAAACAACGAGTTTGCACTGAGCAAACCTGTGATGCACGTTGTTCTCTCGAAATGTTGGTTCAGGCTGACATGTGACATGTTTGCTTGACACATGAAAACTGGAGGAAAACAATCAGATTTGACATGCACGCTATTTGCGCTTCAGGTGTGTCCAGGTTTGTGTTTCTTTCATTCAAGCCAATCGTTGGTCCCAGAAATAAACCAGTGCCACCGTTTGGCGTCACAACATTGTTCGTCACCCCTTGCATTTTCAGGGGACAAACACGAGTACACTGACTCGACATTATTTGGTGCATTTCTTTGTGCAAATTAAAATCCATTCGAGCTGCACTTCAAAAAGAATGACAAGAGAACTGGCAATGCAGAGACAAAGGCAAGATTAAGCTTCCCAAAAGGAAAAGCCTTTCGTCTGCCACTGCATTTGTCATGGAAAGTGCAACGCGCCGCGGGACAAACACTCAAACACAAATGTTCTTCAATCACACGATCTTTGTTTCAGTGAGTTCCTCAGATCCGGATCACGCTCCGCTGTGTGAAACGCTCAAGTGATTTTCCTCCGTTTCGGGTTTCAAAACGAAACCTTCGTGTCGCTGACATCCATTGCTGCAGCTGCAGGATTTTGCGAGGTTCTTTTGCTTCATGTCAAATTCCACATTGCAAACGTGCGAGTTTTGCAATGTTTTTGGCAATCTTGTCCTAGAGATTCGGACGCAACAATACGAGGACAACATCTCCACGAGGAATGCTTTGGATGGTTGTTGAATGTCTGAACAACTGCAATTGTCTTGGGCCACAAAGCTTTACACAAAAATGTGGTTTCGACACAGTAAGTGCGACAAGATACCTGGTAAGTGAGGGTATCACCCAAACATCACGTCCACGAAGCCTGATCTGAGGACCCAAAGACAATACCTGATGAGCAGTTCTAATCGGGTGAAACTTGTTCCCTCCCCGAGTATTTGACACCTGAAATTTCAGGTCCTCCTCACCTTCCTGGATTCCATTAGTGAGCACGGCATTCTGGTCAGAGTGGGTCTGTGGCCCAAAACACCTCGTTGAAATTGGCGTGCGAAGAGAAGGAGTGAATGCACGAACAACCATCGGCATCGATTGATGGTCGGCTCTTTGTTTTGTTTTCAGGGCCCGTTGCGTGCCTGAGGAATCTCTACAATGGAGTTTTGGAGAAACACACCTGCACCAAACGGGACTGTAGGTCATGGTAGATCAGCGGCGGGAGGAACAACTCATTTGGAAACACTGAGACATGAGGCTACGCCTCAGCTGAGATGTGCGCAATTATCAGCAAAGGTGACCGGTACGTACTTTTGCCTGACCACTTGACACAGCACAACACTCGGAGACTCTTTCCCCAAGTTTCTGATTGATAAAATCCACGCAAACGACACAAATGGCTCCTCATCGATCTGCGGCTATTGTGGGTTTGGCCTGCTCATTTGTATCAAAGCAGCACAGATGACGTTGGCTTCAACAGAAACGGGGACCCCTGACCCAAGGGTCCCCGATCCCACGGTGCATTGAAGGCTGTTTTGAAAGCCCGACGATGCTGCAGACAAAATTCAGCTGGAGGAGAGTACGGGCGTGACCTGCCTCAACAGCAACAAGCCCGAAGAAACCGAACGGGAACTACGACGGGAATGAGGAAGTGAATCTCACGCCTCAGCGCTTTCCGTTGACTGAGGCTGATTGTTCACCGAGCAGGTCCCGGTGGGTCCAGACTGACAGTTGCCAGGATCGCTGTGAGGCCCGTTTCGTCACTCCCTCGGCTGCCGGTTCTTCGCAGCTTTGAAGAGAGGTGTGCAACGCGCAACGGTGCAGCTCGCCTGTTTTCAATGGTCGTGCAAAGCGCATTCAAACGTGTTTGCTGCTTCCCTTCGAGCAATTCTTGCCAAATCCGAGTCAATATCCTTCAACCTCCACTGTTTCCTCAATCCTGTTGGGCTGATTCAACTGAACTGCCTGATGTGATTTGTGGACTCACCGCGCACGATGTTGGTCGCGTCCTCGACTCGTCCTCCCGGCCGCAGCTCGGCGCTGTGGATCCCGCGCTGCTCCGGCGCGATGTCGCTCCAGAAGAGGCGTCGCGCCCGCGCGTCCAGGGCCACGCCCACGATCCGTGTTCCCGACTGAAACAGACAGCGAACCGAAATCGTCAGTCCAAGAAACGAGCAAATGCGAGGACAAACCGAACACAAAGTTGAGGTGAAGAGAGATCAAAGGGCGCAACTGTGGGCCGAAACAAACACAGCACAGGTAAATGCCTACATAGGAACCAAAGAAATTATGTGCGTGACAAAATGTTGTTCCGTGGGATACTGCAGGGTTTCAAAGAGAAACATTCGTAACATGACGCGTCCTCACGAACACCTGGTTCTGTCAGCGTAACGCACACATACACCTGGCTTGAGGTTGAAACAAAAGCACGTTTTCTTGACGAAAATGAACTTGTCGGGAAAGCGTGCCTGAGAAACACAACAGCGCAGGTTTCCTCGCACAGTGACAAACCTTGAAAAAGTTGCAGTCACATCGACCAAGGCCTCTCGGTAAGAACAGAGCTGATTGCTCAAAATAGCACAAAACCAACAAGGGATGTGATCGCTTGGTTCCCTGTAGATCCGTCGAAAAACTGCATTCAAATCAGACTGTCGCGTTGATCCCCATATATCAGTGGATTTTCCGCCCCTTTTTTGCACAAAAGGGCCTGATTTCTGCAAACAAAGTCCCAACATCTGAGCATTCTGACTACACTGTCAACCCTCTGCGCGCTTCTGCCAAGTCTGCACTTTTCAACGAAGCTCAACAAACGGCCACAGTGCAAGGAGAAAGTGAGATCTCCGTCAGGGTCAAGCAATCGCAAGCGGACAGATCTGAAGAACTTCTGATGTTGGAGGACCTGTGGTCTCTTTTTGTTGCACTGGAGGTCGTGAGGCCTCGGACATCAGGTGTCCCTGCTTCATCGGTGGTTTTCAATGTCGTGAACGGAATGATCTTGGAGCATATTCAGCAGACGCAGAATTTGAGAGGCATTTATCACCCAGTTCTGACGAAGCCCCTTTCATCACCTCAGTGGTTTAATATGATTGCCTCGGTATTTATCCCACATCAAAGTATTGAAAGGCCTCAGAACACGCGAAACAATGGAACACGGGGAAAATGCGGAAAATTGCTTCTCTGTGTTGGGAGATAGAAACGCGTCTTGACAACTTTGTGGCGAAAGAACTGAGGCATTATTTGTGGTTTCAATTTTCATAATTTCCTGGGGATTGAGATAATTGAAAACAGAACAAAAATGTGCTGTGCGAAGCTGCCTTCCTAAAGACCTGCCTCATGCAGCTGCGATTTTCTGTTTTTGATCAAGAATGTTGAGATGCTTATCGTCGGTTGCGAAAAGTACGTGCCTGTTTGTTCGTGAAGAGTCCTTGGGAAAAGGCAGTGCTCAAATGTCATCAATCCTCCACGACTTCACCGAACGCGCTAATGAGACTTCAAAATGAAATCACTTTTCCTGAATCCCGCTGAGAAACAGTGCAATAAATCGTGGCAGTTTTTTCGTTCACGTGGGGTTCTTTAGAATTCCACCGAAGGCAATCTGCATGCGCTTACGAAATTTCTCTCTTTCAATCCATTCAGACCAGCTTCGAATGAAAAAGCTTGAATGTCGTTTTCCCCTGAAGTGCATTTTCAAGCAATTTTGCCCCCCCCCTCCAAAAAAAAAGAGATTCTGCCCCACAACGTCCAACCACAATCTCCGTCCTTTGTCGTTTCACAAGATGGAAACTTTTGCGTCAGCACCTGTGTGCCTGGCTCTTTCGGATTTTTGGAACAATGGGAACCTGCTCACAATTTCTTTCTGCTGTTGAAAGAAAGAAAACACAAAAGGCCAACAATCAACCTCTATTTCTTGGGTGATTTGAACGGGAAGCTGTTCCGGTTGCTCAAAATAAAAATTTGAGTGACCGGAAAAGTGACTGGAAAATCACATGCAGGTGCTGAGTTTAAATTTTAAGTTCACGCTGTGGTGGAATGGGTTTGGTACAAATTTTTCGCTCGGTGGTCCATATGTTGTGTCTGAAGTCCTAAATAACGCACAATGTCTCAAAAGAACAAAGCAGAACATTAGAGAACTTTTGATCAAACATTTTAGTGTTCTCATCGGGCACCACTAAATTCTTCCCTGTCCGAGTCTGTTCAGAAACGATTAAATTTGCAGCCTCCAGCTGCACCAGATTCGATTACCTCGGCTTTTCAGACGAGTCGGGGCGGAAGTGAAATACGACTCCACTTTTTGAGTTTTACTGCGCCGCAGCGAACGGCTACACTCTCATCTCCGGTCAGTGCCTCAAAACTTCGGAGAGACAAGGAGACACAGTCACAAATTATTTTTTCGTGAGAGCTGGGAATTTTGGGGCGTGGTCATTGAGGCCTGTTGAGACGGTAAAACTGCTGATCATTTTGCGACGATTAATCCTGGTGTCAACCGGTCAGACCGGAGCACCAGCAACTCTTGGTGCGGACAAACTCAGCACGGGGAGACACAAAAAAATGTCGATTCCCACGTGTGTTCAGAGCGCAGTGTAGTGGCTCCCGCAGGAAATCTGCAGAGCCTCCCGCGCTGTAAACTTACTTCCGCAGAGCACAAGCCAAACACACTTACGACCCATTTGGCCGCAATTGCCAACGCTTTTCCCGTGAACGCCAAACTAGAAGCCCGAATGTTGCTGTGCAGGATTAATTCTTTCACAATTGTGTCAAGCGCACTGCAGATAGAGAGGCTGAATGGGAGTCTGAGCTCCCTTCAGAAAACGAAGCGGTCACAAAATGACGACAAAAGTTAACATCAGCCCCAGCACTAAAATTTGCGGCAAAATGTATTCTTTGGAAATCATTGTTTTGACATTTCTTAAGTATGTGTTCATCAGGGAGGGTGAGACAGACAGACAGACAGACAGACAGACAGACAGACAGACAGACAGACAGACAGACAGACAGACCACAGTTACGCGCACACATACTTTTACTTGTCGATTCCTCCACGTTTCTTTTGGAACAATCCAGCAAAGATGGACACGACAGATTACACAAAACGCAGTGTTGAGTGATTGAAAGACGTCCGAACACAAGTCCTCGACAAAGTTCTTTCTCACCACGGCTTCCCACCTTGTTCGCACCCACCCAGCAGGAACCACTCGCTCCGTCCCCTTTCATTGCCATCGATCTGCCCATCCACTCAGGTCCTTAACGCGTCTTTCATTGCAAAATCCATCGCCCTCTCCACGTCAAAGCCAAACACGGAGTAGAGGCGAATCACGGCTATTCACCCGCAAAGCCGCCAAATGGCTGGCCACACAACCCCAGACGCGAGAATCATCTGCACACGCAGACAGGGTCTGTTTTCCTTCGGGACAGGTCTGTGCACCATGGTGGTTTTTCTTGCAGCCAAAGTTGACTCACAAGAGAAGGAAACATTGGCCCCAGTCGCTCGAAACAGAGAACTTATCACAGAGCCAGAGAGGACAAGGTTAACACATTGCAGATGAATGTTCGGAGCACAAACCAGAACTTGCTCTGAACATGAGTCTGTCAACGGGTCCATCCAATCTACAGCACTGTCGTGTGGAAGAGTTGGCTCTTCCCACGCGCGCAATCCAGCTTTCGGGCGAGGTGCTGAGTACCGATGAAGCGGCTTCAGCGGAGCTGCGCGAAGCTGAAGCTGTG
>JAAUXT010062459.1_pt1 | contig 13535 bp, 17 predicted proteins | sample 7278171 | NCBI WGS metagenome assembly JAAUXT01 (sample SAMN14350112, study PRJNA611818) | marine sediment metagenome | isolation source: surface marine sediment (1.8m) | place: French Polynesia: Moorea | collected 2018-08 | reverse complement strand
GAGTACCTGTTTCTTTAAGAGAGAGAGACAGAGAGAGAGAGAGAGAGAGAGAGAGAGAGAGAGAGAGAGAGAGAGAGAGAGAGAGAGAGAGAGAGAGAGAGAGAGAGGTGTCACGGTCAACAAACGCATACAGATGTCAGTCAAATTCCTCGTCCCTGACACCTGCTGCATGTTTTCGACACCTTCCTCTTTTTGCCTGAAAAGTTGGACGATTTTTGTTTCAATGTTCCAGAGCAGGAAGCTTTCCACACAGTGATCGTAGAGAGGAGTTGTTCGAAGAAACGTGGCGGTGTCTGGTCGAAGGACGAAAAAGGTTTGGTTCGTGTGCATGCACTCTTGATCCGACTCACGGCGGAAAAGTCTCTGGCTTTCATGACCAATTTTGTTTTGCGTCTTTTCCGTTTAATCAGGCCCAAAATACACATAAAAGAAGACAAAACACGGCAAAGACCCCCCACCTGCCGCTCACCAAATCCTGCACCCTTGGCATTTGGATGTTTTGATGTTTCCAGGTCCTTCGTTGTTGCTGTTGCTCGGTGTGGTGGTGGCTGGTGTCTTGATTCCCGTCACTGTAATCGTGCTGATTATCTTCTGCCTGCTGAGGAACAAGGCCGGAGAAACGTATGTGAGACACGATCTGACTCCCTGGGGGATGGGAACCAGGGCAGAGGGGCATGCAGAGTGAGGGCGGTCGTAATCAACCAGGAATTAACCAACCGCCCCAGGCGCACAGTGATGGAGGTTTCTGATTTCAGTCGACATGTGACCTAGTGACACAAAATATTATGAAATTTGTTCAAGTTTGTGCCCGTGGTGCAAAATTATTCGAGTGGATATATATGGTCTGTGTGTGCGTGTGCGTGCGTGTGGATAAACAGCCAGGGAAACCCAGTAAAAAGAATTGGACACTCTCCTGTTTCTGACAAAGACTTGCCTCTTGAAACTGGTTTTGGTTTTGGCACATTGAGATTTGTTCCTCATCTTTGCGTTCAGGAATGAGGTCGATACGTTTCCTGAAAAGGCGGGAAAGGACGACAGGCAATCGCGCCGTGGCTACACGTTTCAACAGAGCCGCACCGTGCAAGGTAGATGGACTGTCGGGTTTCTTCATTTGTGATGAAAATTCAAATACAAATGTCTTTGTTTCTTTTCAAACAGAAGATGAGTGTTGCAAATCTTTGTGGTTTTCTCTACATTTTTCAGAATTTGTGTTTGATGGTGAGGAGAGGAGACACTTTTCTCTCCAAAACTCTGGTGTCTCCATTTCAACTCCAGCTGGGGCCCAAGGATCTATCTCCTGTGCAGTTCACACTGACCCAACCCTGTTTCTTGACCATATCCCAGATGATGAGTGCCTCATTGCACCTATTGTCGACTGCCAGTTGAGTGACGGTACCAGAACTGATTCGGGCTGGTTTACACTGAGTATTCCTTGCTGTCAGAATGTGGACCCAAACTCTGTGAGAGTCAGGCACGGGAATATTTACACCGAGGTTCCAGAGCCTTTTGAAGAAATAATGACAGAATCTGAATATGTCGAAGCTTTTGCAAAACGTTTCCTTCATGAAAAAGAAGACAGAAAGAAAGAATTGAAATCCTCCATGTATGCCGTCAGAACTGACAGTAATCACATCATCATCTTCACAAAAGAGTTCAGTCAATTTATCTGCACCAGTTGCAAGCAAGTTTGTCATGGACAAGGTCAAGCCTTCGTCTTTGGCAAGATACTTCAGAACATTGGAAATGGTTCAGTTGCATCACTGAGGCTTTACACATGCAGCCCACTGTACCTGATAGAGGACTACAGAGAGGTAAGAGGGAAACAAGTCAATTTTTAGAATTCACACAGGTTTTCATAACAATGAGTCATTGATTGCCAAATTTCCTTCAATTTTGACAGAAACTGATAAAACATGCAGCAGAATGTGGCAGGTCCCTGGTGGAGAATGTGGGTTTTGCATGGGATAGTGAACAGTGTCAGGCAGCCAGCAACATGTGTATCAGCCTGCATTCACCAGTATGGGACCCAAGGCCACCGATCCACGACAAGCATCAGTGGTTCCCAAACACACGCAAACTCATCTGTGTGAGTTTCAAATGCAAGTATGCAAAGTGTACAGTATAAGCTTTGTTACTTTTGTTCTTAGTGCAACCATTCAATTTCAGATCACTCCTGTGAGAGAAATGGATGACATGGTTCTCTGTCATGCGTGCAAAAAATCTGAACCCAACATGGTGGCAACATTTGACATGCTTCACACAAGAAGACAGGATCAGGAAACTGGCAGTACAAGTGAAAGTAGTGAAGAAAATGACAGCACGTCTTTCTCTGGTCACCTGGAGATGTATTATTTCACAGCAGACGATGAACCGGTCACGATTTTGGCAGGCACACCTGGACATGCGAGTGGTGAGCATTTTGCATTCCCATCCGTACCGCCCTCCCCCCAAAAAAAACCGGAAAAAAGACACAATGTTTTGGTTAGAGAGGCATGACAGCGCACACAAAACAGTTTGATTGGTGCTTCATCAACACACTTCGTTCAGCTTGAAAATTTGCAGCAATGAGGTCAGATGCAGGTGTTTCGTGGGTTTTGCTGGCACAGAAAAAAGTTCACTCATTCACTCCACATGCAGAACTCTCCAGCTGACTTGACAGACTGACGTTGTTGTTTGTGGTCGAAATCTGGAGGTAAAACAACAAGGTGTCGTTTGTTGCCCTTTTGATGCAGGAAAACCAAGAAGGTGGGACGACAGAATCACAGACCAACGTGAACGTGATATCGACCAAACACCAACAGCAACTCTGGTTTGCAATGCGTTCAGTTTGTACTTGATCTATTGCGCAAAAGAACTTTGCTGTCTGTCATGTCCCAAACTATCCAAGGTGTTCAAGCGAAGGCAGCGTCATTGGAATGAACGTAGATGCAAACTTAATTCATGGATTCAATTTTCGTTCCACAGGAAAGTATACTCGTACCTGACGCAACTTCTTCGACTGCCACAAACCAAAACCGACAAGAGGCAACTGAGGTCTCCCACAAATTGACTCCGACAAAATACAGCAGAATTTCCGGCAGCTGCAAGCTGACGTAGAATTGTTACGGTAACAAACTGACCTTTCAATGTTTTGTACTTCTCATTAATTTCAGGAAACCAGGGACGTACTCACGTACAGAGCAGAGGACATGAAGGATGTCTTTTTCTGGGAGCTAGCCAGAAGATCAGGAAATCACTGGGAGGAGATTGGGCTGTACCTCAATGTGGACTTTGATTTTCAAGAGCAGCTGAGATCAGACTTTCCTCCAGGAGTCCCAGGCAATGCTGTCAAGTGCTCCATGAGAATGTTTGTAAAATGGAGACAATCTGGTGGCAAAACCTTGAGGGATTTGCACGATGCCTTGATGGAGGCACAGGAAGGTGGTATGGCCGCCTTTGTGATGCACAATGCCAGGCAGTATCACAGGGCGAGGTCTCGAACGAAGCGTCAACCCAGAAACGTCGACCTCGATTGATGGCAGCTTCAAAACTGACGGAACATTGCATGTGTGTCTGGATTGAACACGATGGACAGTACACCGTACACCACCAGAGAAAAGGACTCACGTCAGTTTGACCGTGTTCGATTTCACCCAAAGTGGACCCTGTGTGCACCGACGGGCGAAAACGAACAAGGTGTTGGGGGCATCATCTGTTGCTGAGGGCCAAGACGAAACAGACTCAGAAGCACACATCTCGCGGACAATCGCTCAATGACCGCAATGAAAGAACAACCGCGCTTTCAGACACTCACCAGGGAGAATCACACGGAAGTGGCACTGCGCGTGTTCAGCAGCGAAGTCAATTGCCCAGTCACACAGACAAGAACAATGGAATTGGTTTGTCTGGTGTTGCCTCAAAATCAACCGCCCGTGTGTTTCAGGCTGACAATGAAGACGCCCAGTGCTGCTTTCTTTGTGTAATAATTTCTGATACCTCGTATCCAAACCGGAAAGAAGGAGAAACAAAAATGTGGCAGAAAACACGTGTTGGCACAAGTACCCTTTTTGGTATTTGCAATTTGAATGTAACTTTATCCTCACCGAGTAATGTGACAATCGTAAGTCCCTGGCTCCAGCGTGACTGTTCAAGCTCAGAGAAGGAGAATGGAAATTGATCCATACTGATGGTCAACTGCAGGTGTGATTAAAATACACGAATAACAACACAACAAAAAGATTCGTGGTTCTTTTGGCTTGTTAGAGCCCGTGGCAGGCAGGAAATTTCTTGAACATTTTCTCACTCAATCGAGAACATGAAAAAGATACGCTTGATGTAACAACGTGGGGACATTTTCTGACGTTTGTGTTTGAAAAATTTGAAAAGCAAGTCCATTGTAAACGATCACGGAGATATCTGAAGGTGAATGTACCTCAACTTCACTGTTCCGTGTCCCCGAGTAAGGTCTTGACACACCTCCTTTTGAGGAAACTGACAAAAAGTGCGCTCGTGCTTCGATGCGCATGACCTACAGAAGCACAACAGTCTGACACACAAGTCCTCGCACAAAGCAATGAGGAAATTTACCATTTTGGGGCACTGACGATGTTTACACCACTGAGCATTTCTAACAGGAATTCTAGAAGAGACATGATGGGCACCACAACGTTTTTCAACTGACGAAAAGAAAGCGTCGAGACAAGTAAGTTGATACCGTCGTCTTCAGGCTTGAGATTTATCAACGTGTTGAATTTTGACCGCACGAATCATCTGTACATGCGAAAGCGAGGCATGGACTGACAACAGAACAGAATGCGTTCAAATGAGAAGTCACAGGTCCAGAACCAGAGGTTGTTCTCCGTCCAAATCTTACTCTTGAAGGCACTCTGTCGGGGTTGTTTCGGGAGTTGGAAATAGATTAGCTTTCAGGAGCATTTGGATCGTGGGAAAGAGGGAAGGAGCTCACATCTTCGGGTCTAGTTTCTCTTCCGAATCTTTCACCGAACACTCCCACTCCACAGTCAGAGCAGCTGACTTCTCTCAGCGCCCAGTCCAGTTCTCACAGTACGGTTTGACACGTTTGTCTGACAAGTTTTTTTTTCTGAAATACCTGGGCACATGCAATATCGTTTTGTTCATTTTCAGGTTTGCACCAGTTCCGTTGTTTGCACCTGACATTACAGCAGAGGAAGGAAACAAGATTCATCCACAGGTGAGTACATTGTGTCACAGTCGTTCAATTCATTGTTCGTCGGTACCAGGAAACACTGGACAGTATCGCGGTGTGGGTATCCTTGTGAATCCCATTTCTGTGAACTGGTTGAATTGACTACGAAATACTTTCAAAATGTGTACAGATGATGTGGTAGATACGTTGAAGTTCTTGGTGGGGATGGGCGTGGGCGTGCACAAGTTCGTGTATCCCCAAATGGGGACGAAGAAGAGATTATTGGGTCGGGTACGAGTAGTGGAGCTGGTCGGTTTGAAGTGGACACCGGCTCCTGAAGCACTTGTCTGCACGTGGTACGGGAATGGGAATTTGGCATGAAATCTACCGAACCAAGTGGCCACTCAATCTGGATGGCCCAATTCTGGAATTGGACAGACAGCAAGGCCAAAGAGATTCGTTTGTACGCAGTGGCTTCGTGCGCAGAAAGTTCTCAGCAGGTTGTTCCCAAAAGGGACTAACTTTTCTGGGCTTCGTCAAAGTGCATCGGGTAGACCTTGTCAGTTCACGCAAAAATGTCATCAGGAGGTCTCACTCCAACCGGATGCGGAATGACTAATTGTGCTGTAAAAACAAAGAACTTGTTGCTTTGTTGTCAATTTGTGTGCTGCAAAGACCGTCCTGCAAATCTGCCTCATTTGCCTCTATTTTCGAGAAAGCACTTGAGTATTGTGTGGAGTACTACTCGTCACTGCTCTCCCTTTGAACCGAATATTAGACAGACGCCCATCAGACGTCAGACGTACTTTTGTACTGAATTCCAGATTCAGAAATATCTTTGCGGAAGAAGGGCACGGGGTGTGCGGCAAAACTGGACGTCAAAAGTGGCTCTGTTGTCCCCCCCCACACACACACACACACGCGCGCTTCATTTCTTGTCAGTGAAATCTTGTGCTTCCAGTTGATTCTGTTCGACGTTTCACCTTGTCATGCAGTCAATGCATTGGGCGTCGTCCTTGTGAGTCAGTACCGCGATGGCGATTTCAAGAGCAGCACTGCCATGTTTGGAGACGTGTGTTTTCCATGTGTGTTGATGCGGATGTGGTCCTGCACAACCTTGTCTCTTTGATTCTGACCCTTGGGACTCAAATCCGAAAATGCAAAATGAATGCGAGACAGGAAAAACGGGTGCAAAAGTTGGAGGACAGGTTCCCCCGTGCTCTCAAAAGGGACTTGCCTGTGTGTCTCTTTACCTGTCTGTCCGTGTGCCTGTTTTGTGTCCTTTGCTTAGTGTCTGTGTTCTTTGTCTATAATCTCTATCTGCCAGTTTGCCTGTCTGCCTGTCTGTTGTCAGACATGGAGTGATTCATTTGGGCTCTTTGGCGTCAGTAAGATTCGTGAGTGAAATTCATTTGTTATTGCTCTCAAGATTGCCGAAACACAGTCCAGGAGAACCGTTGCATCAGATCCTTCAAAATAGAAATCATTTCTGCCTGGCTCACTTTCAGGATTGGAACCCAAAATGCGGGTCATCTGTGAAAGCTGTGGCATGGTCCGTCACGGGCGGTGCCAGGCCTTTATCTTTGGGAAGATGCTTGAGAACAATGAAATCGGTGTTTGTGCTCCACTCAAACTGTACCTGTGCAGCCCATTGCACAATGTTGAAAACTTCACAAAGGTAAACATCATTGTCATTCAGTTGGGGTTTGTCGCACAGCGAAAGAGGATCTCATGTCGGAAGTTAAAATTGGGTCTAATGTCGTGCACACGTTCACTTTTGAACAGTAGATCTATTTATCATAATATATTTCACAGAAAGTTGTGGAACAGGAAATTGTCCTTGGAAGGTCCTTGCTTGACGTTGTCAGTATTGAATGGGAAGGTGCAACACCGAAAGACGTGTGCATCAGTCTGCAATCCGACTTGTGGGCGCCACAAGGAAAGGAAAGGAAACTTGTTTATGTGAGTGAAGTGTATTGGTTTTCCAATGACCTGACCTGTGTTCAAATCAGGAAACCAATTCAGCCAATGTCCACTGTCATTCAGAACAAACAGCACTTTTTCACTTTCAGGAAACTTCCCTTGCTCAAATGGGTGTTGTGCACTTCTGTCAGTCCTGTGCGGCAGGTGAATCGGGGCAAGTAGCTGGATTTGACCTTTGTCTACGACAAAATGAAGTTCTGGGAAGTTCAATTCATGGTCAGAAAGGGGAGGATGAGAAGTCATTTTCAGCTCACATGGAGATGTACTACATGGCAGCAGATGACAAACCTGTCACCATGATGGCCACACATTTGGACATGAATTTGGTGAGTCAATATCTTTCATCCCATAAGCACCATGTGTATGTCCATTGCGGTCACCTGTTTGAAACATTTGTGTGCCTTTCAAATGATTCGACTGCATTCACCACTGACAAGCGGCTGAATATTAACATTGCTTGTGATGACACCTTTTCAGAGCAAACAGCAAGAGAAATCAAAAGTAGTGCAAACATACAATGCACACGCTTCTGAAGCAGTTCCAGGAATGTACATTGCGTCAGAAAGTGCAGGTGCCTCTCAGTCTGAACTCAATCGCAAAGTGTCTGCTTTGGCACGAACAAAAAGACAGCGCCGGGCACTGCGCCAAGTGGCCCGGGAGCTGGTCACGTGTCCCCAGGACCTCGACTCCTTCGGGCTCCACCTGGGGCTGCCTCTCAGTGAGATCAACAGAGCGAGAATCAATAACCCGAGCAACATAGAGGGAGCTGCTTTCAGACTCGCCTGCATCTGGTGGGATCAGACACAGGAATCCACAGAGGAGAAACAGGAGGTGAAAATCAGATATTCTGTCTTCTTCAGTGAAATTCCATGACTTCCAACATTTCAATCTCCAAAAGTTGAGTGTTGTCATTGTGTTACTGTTTGTATGGGTGGTTCCCCTGGCCAGCATCATACCTGGGTGTCTTTTGGCAGGTTGGGGTGGTGTTACACTTGTGAGGAGACTGCTCCTCCTTTGTCCATTGACCCACTCACAGGTTTATTCTGTACCTCTGCATACGGGAAGCCCTTGTGGATTGAATCCCCCAATCTTCAGTTCACACACATAAATTGAAACACAAGAAGCTGTGCACATGTTCTGCATCACAGGCATGCAGGCAAGAGCATACCAGATTGAGACAACATATTGATACTCAATTACCTATCAATTGCAGGTTCTGATAGGTGCAGCTGACTCCCTTGGGAAACCCAGCATGAATGACGACATCAGAAGAATTCTTGGCGTAGAACCTGAGCCTCCCTCAGGATCAGCTACTGACCTCAGGGTCCATCTGGCTTCCTTGGAGCTTCCTCAAACAGAAACAGCAGTTCCTGGCATCCATGAAGCCAGTAGCTTCACAAGTGGAACTACAGTTCTGGATCTAGCTGCCAATACAGCCCCTGCTACACCTCCAAATATGGCTCCTGCCACAGCTGCTGAAGTGCCTCGAGATGCAGCTCCTGATGCAGCTCCTGATACAGCTCCTGTTCCTGATACAGCTCCTGCTTCTGATGTAGCTCCTACTCCTGATGTGGCTCCTGCTCCTGATGCAGCTCCTGCTCCTGATGCAGCTCCTGCTCCTGATGTAGCTCCTACTCCTGATGTGGCTCCTGCTCCTGATGCAGCTCCTGCTCCTGATGCAGCTCCTGCTCCTAATGCAGTTCCTGATGCAGCTTCTGATGAAGCTCTTGCTCCTGATACAGCTCCTGCTCCTTATGTGGCTCCTGCTCCTGATACAGCTCCTACTGCTGTTGCAGTTCCTGCACCTGTGACAGCTTCTTCTCCTGGTGCAGCTCCTTGTCCTGATGCAGCTCCTGATGTGGCTTCTGATTCTGCTTTCATTTGTTTCCCTCATTCAGGACTTCTTCCGCTTCAAGCTTCTCACAAGTTGAATTCCTGGCTGAGAGGTCAAAATACACAAGGTTGGTGCACCAAATATTGGTGACATCTTGCATGTGTTATCTGTCTTTTTCTGTTCCAAAATGAACCTCGTTTTGCAATTCTTTCCAGAATTCTCATTTGATGACAGTGGCAAATCTTATTGCCTGGAGAATTCAGATGTCATCATCACAACCCCATGTGGGACCCAGGGATCACTTTACACTTCTATTCACACTGACTACAAGCCTTTCATTGAGCAAATTCCCCAAGGGCATTGCATTATAAGTCTTGTACTTGATTGTCACACAACTCAAGGGGGAAATGAGAAGAATGGGTGGTTTGTATTGCACATCCCCCATTGTCTATCATCAAAATATCCCTTGGACTACAATTCTGTCACTGTGCAGCATGGTGACATCCACACTGGAAAAGCCTTTGCCAAGATACCCCACTGCAAAGATCAAACCACTGCAGAATCTTGGATGAGAAGCAATGAGAGCTGCTTCTTCCTGGTACAGGCTGACCACATCTTGATCTACACACAAGATTTCTGTCAGTTCATCTGCACAATATGTGAGAAGAGATACTTTGGAAGGCATCATGCCTTTGTGTTTGGCAAACTACAAAAGGCTGCAAAGTCAGGGGCATTGGCTTCTGTGAGAGTCTACGCATGCAGCCCCCTCTACAAGATACAAGACTTCAGAAAGGTTTGTCAGCAAGTGAGCTGAGCTCAGCAACCAAGCGTTTTGTGTGGGGCATCAGATAAATAACTGCACCAGTGCGACTCATGATAAAATCCTTTGGGGTAATTTTGAGGCACAACCCCACAAGCTTTTCTGGGCAAAGCTCTCAGGACAAAATGTCTGTCACGCCAAACTCTTTGATTGATACCGGCTTCTGCAATGAAATTATTGTGTGTGTGTGTGTTCTTTTTTGAAGGAATTGTTTGCCAGAGAAGAAGAGAGTGGCAGATCATTTCTGGATCAAGCTCCGATAAAGTGGAACAGAACAACACGCGAAAGTGTCACACATATTCGGACCTCGATCACTGTGAATCGAAGATACCCAGGGTGGGAACACAGGGCAACCATGGACCCTGAATTTCAGTGGTTTCGGCACGTCAGAACTCTTGAACACGTGAGTGTTTGCTGCCCAAAATTCACAAGTATTGTGTTTGATAATGTGACATCGTCTTTTCATTTTGTCTCCTTTCACACAACAATCAAGAAAATTGCAGTTTTCATTGATGTGTACAAAACGAAACAAGAAAAACTAACAGTATGAAGTGAAGTGAACCAGTGTGACCAGAGGTTTGTGTAGGTTAAACAAAGTTGTTGTTCTGCGGAGATCAAAAACAAGGATGTTTTGTTCTTTCAGAGACAAAAGTGTTTCAAATTGCGGTTGTCTGTCATTCTGTTTTCTCACCTGCTATTTCATTTTATTGCTGAGACATTCCATGTCACTTCCTTTTCAGATGCAGACCACAGAGGACATGGCGTGGATGGGGCACTGTCAGAATTGCAACACAGATCCTTGTGAAGTGGTGGCCACATTTGCCTTTGAATTTCCAGAAAATGCTGCAGTCAGGTGTCAAGGTCAAAAAGCAATGGAGAAAGGTTTTGGGGGGAGTGTGCAAATGTATTTTGTTGCAGAAGAGGCCATCGATCCCACATATCTGATGAACATGGACTTCGACATGGACTTTGTAAGAATGATATGCACAAAATGGCATGAAATCACTTTGACCCTTGGTGGTGAAAGCTACAAAAAGTGTCCTTCTGTTGGTACTCACGAGTTTCCCCTCCAGTCCTTCACTTTTCAGACCCCTCCCAATTTGTTTCCACATGATCAATTTCTTCATGGTTTGAAAATTGAATGCTGTTTGTGTTACAGGAGAATTTTGATCAACACGGGGGTTCTCAGGTGATGGAAAACGCACCTAATGACGTCACAGACATCAATGGGGTTTCTGCAGGTTACACCCCAGGTCAAGGAGCCCGTCCGAGGCAACCGCAGTCATCTGCTCCTGCAGCCACAGAGAGAAAGATGCTTAATGATGTGGCTGACAGACTGGTCGAATCACCCAGAGATCTCCACCAGTTTGGGCAACATCTTGGTCACACTGAACGGAAAATTCACCAGATCAAGACCAGCAAACCAAACATACAATTTGCTGCAAGGGCACTTGTTGAATTGTGGTGGGATGAGTCTGACCAGAATGACAAAGAGAAGAAACTGGTGAGTGAACGCTCCAAAAATACCTTGTCTCTGTGTTGTGTTTTTCTGGTCGAGTTTCATTCACAATGTTTGGTGCTTTTTGAATGCTTGCAATCTTCTTTATCAGTCAATGGTCTTCTTTTTCCACAGCGGAACATTTGTTTTGTCAAGTGAGTTTGGTGAAGTCTTCTCTGTCAAGCACGTCACATCAGCGTATGCGTGTGCTGGGGAATATTCAACCTGATGCCAGCTCCTCTTTTGTGAACATTTGCAGATTCTACTGGGAGCCGTCGATGTCCTGAAGAAACCGCACAGGGTGAGGGCGAAGATGCACAAAGTCGTGGGTATTCCTGAAGCCTTCGGACGGTCGCCTGCACAACTCACTCAACCTCAACAGGAACCAATGCAGGGGGCCCAGGGGCCGGCCTCTGATCGTCATACAATGCCGTTTTGATATGTGTCATTTCCGCTGGTTGGAACACATGCAGACAGGATCGGGCCTCTGTGCCTGTGTTCGTCTTCGGCGAAACTCTCCCTCCACACAGCAGATTTTCAGATAAAAAACACAGACGCATTTTCTCATTTTCAAGAACGGAAAGCTGGATTGGAGCCATCATCACTCCCGAGCTCCAACACGACTGAAACAAACTCACGGTTACGACATTAACCTCGTGCTTGATCGTCACTGGAGGAACTGGGAGGTTCTGTTCAAAACTAATCAAACTGCTTGAAACACCATTGTGTTTCCTGTGCGAGTTAAATCAAGGCTCTATGGTGTGAGATCTCATTGTTCGGCGTACGTCAGGACTGGACACAGAATTTGAAACATTCAGGATTTCCAAGAACCACGTAGCAACGCCATGTCTCTCAAGGTGTGGCACTGTTGTTCACAATCACTCCCTCGAAAGTTGCCAGGTTCAGAGACAAGCCACTTCCCACCACTTCATTCAGTTGTCATTTGCCACAGGAATTTTTGTCACGATTTGTCAATTGATGCTTCCAGTAGGACCTGTCATCAAAGTGAGAAACGGACAACATTCAACCAAGATTTTGCAAGGACAGAAAATGCTTTCAGAATTCAACTGTTCTTTGCAAACAAATATTCGTGAGCTTCTGCTTGAAAATAAATCGTTAAAGTTTGAGAGAAGGTGTATGTTCCCTTTTCTGTGTTGGCGTGCATGTGGGTGCGTGTACCATTCCCTCGAGTAGAGCACTTCAGGGGCGAATCGGACTTTTCCCTTGATGTTATTCACTGTAGGCGTGCAGAGAATCCTCTAGAAACTGCAGGGAAACGTCTGAACTTCCTCAACGTAAAGACGGGCAAATGGCACGCGGTCCAACAGCCAGGAGAGAGACAAGTTGAGGCGAGAAGAGAAGGGCCAATGCAAACAAACACAGAGGAAAAGAAGTGGCGGTGCAATAACGCATTCACTGGTCAATACTTCCATTGAGACCGAGGTTGTGTGAAACTGTGAAAGTTCTTTTCGTAGAACATGGTCAATCATATGAATTTTATTCTGCGTGCAGATAATGGTCACCTCAGCTGAGGCTCTGGGCAAGCCGAACCTCAAGGGGCAGATCCGAAGAATCGTGGGTCTGGCGCCAGTGCCGAAGCCGAAGCCTGCTCGTCCTCCGTCGTTCGCCTCGGGCAGGGCTGCCCCACGGGAAGCTGCAGCTGCAGTGTCAGGGGTCGTTGAAGGCGTGGGTTTGCTCCCTGCTCCATCCTTTGCTGGTGCATCCAGAGATGCTGCAGCACCCGCGTCCAGGGCAGAGCCAGCTCATGCACAACCCCCTCCTCCATCATTTGCGACAGCGCCAACAAATCCAGCTCCTCCACATGTTCCTCCTGCCCACCAACCAGCTCAGAATGTAGGTCCTGTTGCAGCTTCTGTCTCGGCTCCTGATTCAGGCTTCATTCCATCATTTGCCACGGCTGCTGCTGCTCTGGATCCAGCTCCAGCTCCAGCTCCCGTCTCAGCCGCTGGCTCAGATACACCGCCTGTGGAGGTGTCTCCCCCTCCACCGTTTGCAGCAGTGTTTACTTATCTGGATTGATTGAGTTTCAAATATCTGTCATTCCAAATATCCATGTTCTGTGTACAGGTATGTAGGTATTTCTCAGGTTATGTATTTGGGCATGTGTTTGCAAATGAAAGCATTTACACCATTTGCAGGGCACAGCCAAATATCACACCAAGAGATCTCATTTCTTGCAGCAAGAAGATCTCAGTGCACACCCACTTACACATTCCTTGGGTTGTGAGAACTT
>JAAUXT010126538.1_pt1 | contig 13536 bp, 13 predicted proteins | sample 7278171 | NCBI WGS metagenome assembly JAAUXT01 (sample SAMN14350112, study PRJNA611818) | marine sediment metagenome | isolation source: surface marine sediment (1.8m) | place: French Polynesia: Moorea | collected 2018-08 | reverse complement strand
CTCACACAACACTGATGTAGTACGGCTCTTTTAAACCGTACTACTACCGGAAATGGAAATAGTACGGTTTAAAACAAAACCATGGCTCATGACAGAGACAAATGACAGAGGTTATGGATACACATAGTTTGCGAAGTGCATTGTTTTCCCCTTGATAACTTTAAGAATCAAGTTAGTCTGGAGGAAATTGGTTTTAGATTTTCGCTCACAACCAGTCAAATGTTTTGAAACTGACGCACATATCTCTTGTGTGAAGCGAACCATTCAAAAGATTAGAAGATTCCACCTCGTTTGTGTCCAGAAAACATTCATTGGGCTTCAAAGGGCGCACTTGGAGCCCAGGGACTTTCTCCAACATCATTTTTACCACAGGTAAGGGAGGGAGGACTTGTTCCTCTTTTAAAAAAATAACATGAATGAAAGCAAAATGCAGAAGGATAAGGATTCTTTGGGCGTCATGCAACAGGTTTGTCCTGGGTCCATACTGTCTCACCCAGCCCACTGGCACACATGCACACATGTTCTTTGCTTCGTTGGCGAAAAGTTTGCTTGAGCCCTTAATTGGTTGACATTCTCAAGGCAAGTCTTATGTACAGCTGATCACCCGACTGGCGCAACCAGACTGGTGCAAACGGACTACATTGTCGTGGAACTGGACCAGAAGAATCAGGCCAGCAGAACCAGTCCAGCAGAACAATACCAGTGGGTCTGGACCAACAGAAATGGACAAGCAGAACTGGACCAGTCAAACTGGACAAGCACAACAAGACCAGTCTGACCAGGCCAACAAAACCAGACCAGTAAAATCAGACTGGCACAAGCAGACCAGTACAAGCAGACCAGCAGAACCAGACCTGGGTACAGCAATCTGGTTGCATTTGTCTGGTTGCACAGGTCCAACTGTGCGCATGCTGGTCTAGTTCTCCGGGCCAGTTCTGCTGGTCTGATTCCATTGGTCTGGTTCGTCTTGTCTAATTCCACTGGTCCAGCTGCACTGGTCCAGCCGTGGGTCTAGTTCCATGGGTCCAGGCCCAGTGCTACAGGTCTGGTTCTGCGGTCTGATTCCTGAAACACGAACAAAGTTCCCACTTTGCAAGAGCCCAGTTGACAAACCAGCGATGCAACAAACATCCAAATGTGTGTGATCCGTGAGTCTGGTATTCGGGATGGTGCGAGTCTTGCGTCGAGTTTAGAACGTGTGCCGGTGTGTGTACGCCCTTGCATTGGTCTTTGGCATCCACAAAAAAGTCAGATTTTGTGTGCACAATGGGGAGTTTTTCAGCTGTCTCCGCCAATGTGCCCGAATAGCCAGGTCGGTGGCACAGAAAACAAAGAGCCAAAATACAGCAAGGTCATTCTTGAAATGAGGTTGTCTGTGCCACTGATCTATTGGGGCACCCAATGACCAGTGTCTGACTTGTCTGAGAGGATTCACCTGTCTGCAAGAAACACTTCTTCAAGACTGGGGAGGCCACAGGCGCACCCAGATTTTGGTCAGGGTGGATGACTCAAAAGGAGGAATGAGCGACTCCGAACTTTGACATGTTCAACCTGAGAAATCACCCGACTGTCTGCAAGAAAACTGCATTGGCGTCACGTTTACGTATCAAGCATACAGGCATCAGTTCTTCTGTTTTTGACACAAGGGTTTTGCTAGAAGAGATGCAAAAATTATAGTGTGTTTCATATTTGTCTCCAGCAGTGCGGTGTACTTTTGGTGGTCATAAAAACGGGTCCACTGAAAAACCAAGGTCAGAAGGTACCGACCATGGCTGAAAGGAACTGCAATTGTCATCAACAAAGAACTTGCGGCAGCCCTGTGTTTTTGTACGAATAATTTACCAAACAGCAGTTGGGTGGGTGTCGTCACCCTGTGTAAGGAGGACCACTGAGAACAGTTGATGTGCCTTCGAACAATGGAGGGCGACGATTCCCATTTTCCAGAAAGTAACATTAACTTCCCACTGTCATTTTCTTTTTGTCAACACAAATCCCACTCACCACTGGTGCAATCTTAACACGCACACATGCATCCAGATCTCCCAAGTGTCCAGCTTTGTGAACATTTGATTCTCGTGTACACTGCCTAATTTTGTCATTAGAAGATCAATTTGCTCATCAATTAGTACGATTTGATGACGAAGAGACTGGCAGTGGAGACCACAAGGCTCAGGTATCCGTTGCTGCTCATGAATAGAGTTGGAGACGAGGAACCAATCTGCATTATCATGTCCTGCAAGACAAGGAAAAACACAGCAAGATGAAGTCTTTGCAGTGATGCATGGATTCAAATACAAATCATTTTCGTTGCGTGTGCTACAATAAGATCAAGTCAACAGAAGCCGGTGAGGATTAGATCTACGCATGATTGCTGGGTCATAGTTCTGGGAAGGAAGATTGGGACTGTTTGTCGGCCAGAGAAATATATGTGTTCACTCGAGAACATGAGTGGCTTCGGATCTGGTTGCATTCGAGACCCCAAAAAATCTTTACGAAAAAAGAACAAAAGTACACGTACTTTACACGATGTAGTGTTGGATTTGACCCATTTGATATCTTCGCCACAGATGACCGGTCCGTAGAAGTGCGAGAACACGGACATGACCTGGCACACGAAGTACACCGTCCTGCGGTCGCATTGCTCAATTGCAGATTCGGAGCAACGCACGTATCGCTTCCAAGCTCTGAAAAATGGGTTTGATGTCACACTGCAAAAGGAAGTTCCAGACTGGTTCCCTTGGGAGTTGGTCGAAGAGAGCCACGCACAAAGGCAAGCCGGAGGACTCTCCCCTGTCCAGGCCCAAACTGCTCCCAAACAACAAACAGTACTGTGTGAACGTTTGATGGTTGATGCTGCAAAGTTGCAGTCAGAGCACTGGTCAATATGCATGGAAAATAATGTTACCAGATTTGTGTGCACAAACTTGTGAGGAGTCAAAGCCAGATCGAAGCAACTTACGGGCAATTCGACTTCTCGAACACAGCTTTGGGAGTCGCCTTGTTGGCTCGTCTTGGTCTGTCTTGTGCGTCTCTTGTGTGGCGTCTTCGTGCAATATCCTTTGCAAACATTTGAACCAATTCACGCCAAGAATCTCCTGATACACTGGTGTCCAGAAAGGCTGTTGTCTCCCTGCGGAAACGGGTGCTCGTGGTCAGGCCCTTGATTGACCTATGACCCAAAAATATGTTGTCCGCCTTCTTAAATGGCTCGGTGTTAGATTTGACACTCTCCCTTCCCAGAAAACCAAATTGCCCGTCGGACACGCGGTGCTCTTCGTAGACGTGGATGTCCGATTTCGACCCGGAGTGTGCAGGGGGAAGTTCCTGTTGTTCCGGCACCAGAGTCTCTGGAACACCAGTGGGATTCCTCTTGTCGCCTCGGGAGGGATTGCGCTTTCTCTGGTTTCCGTTGTTGGGGACGTCACTGAAAGGAAGAATAAAACAAAACACAGAATGACCTGTGTGATTCTCTGGGGGAAATTCGCATGAAACAACACCAGGTCAATCTGACAATTTTATTGCAGATTCTGTTCTCCACCGGATTTTGTTCTTGGGCCTGAGGGAGAAACGAATGCAGTCTGTGTGTTACACTTGCAAAGCGCAAGTATTACTACTGGCCAAGGGTAGATTGAAGCAAGCCCTTCTGGAACTACCAGGCAGCTGCAAGAGCTCTGGAGCGTGCACGGAAGACGACCCTTTCCCAGACCAGACAAAACAGGCGACACCCAGAACAAGCTGACTGACGAATTTGGGTGTGGCCGACAAAACCCAGAGCTCAAACTATTGTCTGCATGTAGCCCGACAGGAAATTCCCACGCGAAGACATGAAAGACAGAACTGTTGACGAGAAATCGAGAATCGTACCTGCTCAGAATTCGTGCGAGTGGCGATGGCATTGTTTGGTTTGTGGAATCGAAGTAACGAGTGAGACAAAGAAATTCCTGCTGTTTGCCGTCAGTACAGCAATACACATACGCAACACCTGCAAATACAGACACAAGATACGGCAATGACAGAACATGTGCATGGCAGTGGTATTTTTCCCAAAAGCATTGGAGGGGAACAGGGTTTCTCCACACTGTCCATATCCTGAAACACAGTTTATCGAGGGCGTGGATCTGCATGTGTTGCTCGTCCGTGCCATGCTGCAGGATTACGATGGCACGAAGGCCCAACATTGGGTGTGGGAATGCAGCCTTGAAAAAATCAAACTTGGGAAAATGAAACATGAGTGCAAGTTGTCCCATCATGAGTGCATTCAACGGGTTACCTTCTTCACCCGCGTCACAGCTTGCCACAAAACATGCTGCTTTGATGAAAGATTGAGAAGGACCACCAGTACGTAACTTACACCGAGTTCATCAACGGATGTGGGGGGAGATTAATTTGACAGGCCTGCAGCAATTTTTTTGTGAACTGTGCATGTTGAGTGCCGCTCAAAGGCCTTATGAGCTTGTTTGTGGTTGGATATTTTGTCTCTGCTGGAGAAGAGCACAGACGCACAGAACAACCACCTCCTCACAAAAATGGTAGAATCAACGCACTTGAAAAATGACAATCATTTTGACGATTTCACCAGTTGTCCTGTTTGAATGCATGCAAAAGGCGCGTGGAAGAACTCACGTCCAAGTCCGGACGAACAATTGATCGCAAGACAACTTTGTCTCCATTCACAGGCCTTCAGTGCATTGACAAGGCCTCGTGATGGTAATTGGGAGACCCGCTGTTGTGGATTTTGCGCTTTCAAGCACAATAGAAGCATTCCCAACACACATGGTGGTCTGCAAGTTCATACGCGGTGCTACTGGAAACAAGTTGACGACGAGGTTGACGACAATTGTGTGTAAAGTTGACGAAACACTCCAACTCTTTTTGCTTTGTGTTCATGGAATGATGTGAAGAGAATCAACAGTCACTCCCCACAGGACACTGAATTGACTGTGATGGCAAGTTGGGGGGTTCCCTTTTTCCTGGATTCTATGACTTCTGCATTACGAACACAGGTGACTGCATGTTGTCCAATGCAAACTCAACAAGAAGCTCATTTGCACATCCAGGGTTTTTGCCAGTGGTTGTAGAGGGGGGCGAGTTGATCACACACAGAAAATACGGCAAACTTTGTGAGAACACTGCACTTCCGAGTCAGTAGCACCCTCCAACAGATCCAGAAATGGGTCTGTGAGGCAGTCCAGTCCAGGATCTGATCATTGGCGGGAGGGGGACAAACTTACTTTGCACAAATAGACTTCGGTGCAAAACAAAGATGGATCTTGTGCACCAGCGAAGCAATTGGATGAGATTTCAGATTTGAAACAATCACAACTGACATCTGAGACGAAACTTCTCAGTCCTTTCTGAATCGATCTCTTGAAGAGGGCAGTCGACACGGATGAAAGCCATCATACGCGCAACAACTTGCAGCAAGACAAGATTGAGAGAATCACGTTTGCCTGAGGCTGGATGGTGCGTGTCTTGCCCTTTGTGGAGGAAAATCTGTGAACCAATCACCAGGAAATTGCAGGTTTGAAGCTGGCCACTTTCTCACGCAGGCCGAAGTGCAGCACGATCCACTGAAGGGTCCGTGCACGACAGGCAGTGCACTTGACTACACGTTTCGATGTCGTTTGGTCACGCTCTTAGGAAAGGGAACCAGAGCAAATCCTAAGATCCATTGGATCAAGGCGGAGAATGCGGCAGATGGTCACAACTTTGTGTGGTCGTATGAGACGGGATCACAGGCGCCCACATGGCAACACAATTCTGCAGATCCTTGACAAAGGAGCCTCACTCAGACAAACACTGAAGGAAACAGGTTTGGGGACACTGCTACATTTCCAACTTGTTGACAGATCTGTCGTTGACAAAACTGCTGATACGAAGACATTTGCACAAAACTGGCGACATGTCAACCTGTGGACAACACACGCACCTCTGAAAATCACAGCAGCCAGAGACAGTTGATTTGTCCAGATTGAACCCCTGGTTCTCAAGATACCACAAGGAGCACCACAACAGTGCACCCTCTCAAGATTCAAAGTTCAAAGTCCAAAGTTGGCGACCACAGAGAAAAGGTGCACAAAACAGAGAAAGGTGCACACGAGAACCAGCCACTTGCGCTGACAGTCACCAGACTGAAACCTGACGGAATGTGTTTTTTCGTCTCGAAAGTGTTCCTGCCTCAAAACGGCCACCAAGTCTCAAAGTATCATCCTTTCTCAAAATAGCTATGTCCTGAAATTCAGAAGTTCAGATCAAGAATGTGGCCAAACTTCAGAGCACTTCATTCTGCGCCAAATGCCAAGCAATTCTCCAGCTTTTCGGGTGCAAATGGATTTGGCGCGAAAGGCGCAGGCTTTCCAGAACTCCAGATTGCTCAGTCGTGAGCTTGCCTCTTCCTTCCATTGCCCAAAGATGTCCACGTTTGCAGACAAAACATTTTTCATCGAACGTGAACCTGAGTTTCTCATCTTGTTGCCTTGGCTCTTGTTTTTCCTTCACCTGGGCCACGGTGAAACTCCAGGGTTGACGACCTTGCTCCAAAACAACCCCGTTGGGTCACGACACCGAAAGGACTGGGGACAAGAACAGGTTTTAATTTTTGAACAACCAGGGCATCCAGTGTTTCAATTCAGTCACGTGTCGTACACGGACAGCACGATGCCCCTTTGTCGCACAGCAACATGCAGAGTGGTGGACACTGCCACGCGTTTTTGCAGGCCTCTTCTTTCGTTGCCCATGCAACACCCCAACAGTCCAATTCCGTACCCCAGACACACACTTCTCTGGGTCTTGCAAAGAATCGAACCAGGGATCGCAAGCTCAGAGTTTATCCGCCATGCATGCAGTGCAGTCGCCACGTTGGACAAGTTTCAATGCTTCTGACTTGTTTTGAGGAAATGGACCTGGTCCAGAAGATAGGAAATCTGCACGATTCCTCTGCTCATTAATACAGTCAAGAGACATCTTATACCTGACAGAGTCAATGTAACTCTGGGAGAGAGCGCACAAAATACGCAGCACATCAAAGCACTCTTATCAGTCGGCTGTCTCTGCGTAAGCAGCTTTCATGACTTGCAGTGTTTCCTGTGTCCCGCGATTTCCTGGCTTTAATCAAAACCTGGCTGAAGGTGTAACGACCCACCTGTGCGGCAATTTCACTCCGGAATAAAAATGTATCTGGCACCAAAAGTCCGAACTCGGAATTCAGTTCGACTTTCAGAGACGAAGATCTCCAAAACAGTACGAGCTGCGAAAAAGAACATTCACCCCAGTGTTCTTGTTGCAAGATTTCGGCTTTCCCGACGAGAATGAAGAGGAAATGGTTTGAAAACACGTGAAACCTGTGCTCGGCAAAAGCACTGCGTGACATAAATGTGAAGAAAGGGAACTGTGCAGTGTTGGTTCGCAGCTCCATATATTCCGGCCCTGACCTGCACGGAAAACACAATAGAATTGTCAAACTTCTGACAACGCCCTGTCCCTGAAGAGAGCGAAGCGCTTGACAATGCGTCTTTTCCAGGAACAGCGATGACACAGTAATTTAGTTACAGGGTGCAGGACAGTGTCGCTTGAGTCATGTGCCAATCCGGTCCCAGATTCTTCACTCGCACGTTTTCACCTGCCCCGGAGGCCGTGTTGTCCGAAAACCTGCGGTGCCTTTGATGTGACATTGCGGTATTTATTTGCATTGGTTGTGACCTCCAATTCCCCATAGAAGTGTCGTGTGGCTTGTCCGACAATCGCTTTATCCGGCACAGGTGGGGAATTCTGGCGTTCGTCCGCATTTCCTGAAGTTCTGTAAATTGCCGACAAACTTCAAGAAATGCGTGAAAGGAACTCAGTGGGAATGGAAACACCCGCTGCAGGTGGAAACGGAATTGCCATACAACTAAACATTTTCACATGAAGAGATTTTCCAGAGTTTCGATGGCTTCAGAGGAAAAAGGTTTTCAGAGCAGAGCGCGAGAAAGAGGACCATGTTCGACTGCGTGTGTCGAAGCAACGCAATGGTGATGTGGTGATGGCTGCAGGCGCCAAACAACAAACATTTCATTTCTTTCCCACAAACGATTGCATTCTTGCTTCCACAAAGTTCTGCCCTTGTGGAGTCCGAAATTAGAAATTTCATTTCGTGAAAGCCGAACACATCTTTCTGGCTTGTAGTTACACAACATCCTCATTTAACATCCAAACGAATGTTCTCTCTCTCTCTCTCACTCTCTGTCGACCTGAGGCGTGTTCCTGGCAATCCAGGTGCCAGGATGTCAAACAGTTCCCACGGGAATGGGTTGCAAAGCTGACAGATGATATGATCACGATGGCGTTGTTAATGCCATGCAAAACCGTTGCCTAATGTCATTCAAGAAACATACGTCAGTTTGATGACACAACAACAGGAACTTCCGTGTTTCTAAGATTATCTCAAATCAAGACGCGCGAGAACAATCGGAGTGTCCAGGAGACCTTTCTTTAGTGAGTTCCACAAAGCAATTCTCTTCAGGATTGGAGCCACCCCATACGAGAGTTCAGCGAGGCGGTCTGATTAATGGAAGGGAATGTTTTTTATCCTTGTTATGATTCCAGGATTCTCTCTTCCTCCTGCTCCTCTCTCTCTCTCTCTCTCTCTCTCTCTCTCTCTCTCTCTTCTCTCTCTCTCTCTCTCTTCTCTCTCTCTCTCTCTCTCTCTCTGCCGTGGAGTAGCTCAAACTTTCAACGATTGGTATCTCGATATCTGGTAATGTTGTGAGAAGATTGAACAATAAAACCCTTCCTGACAGCTGGCATTTGATTGCGTTCAATTTCCGAGCAGTGAATGACAAGTGACTTCGTAATTCTCCAGGACAAAGCAGGAACTGGTAATTTCGACATCAAAACGAGAACGCAAAGCTCGATGCCTCGGTGAGCTTTTCACAGCAGTCACCGATCCAGTTCCATTGGAATCCAACATTTGTGGCATTGCCACGCAACTCTCACTTCCGTTCTCCCTCGCTGCTTCAAGCATTTGTCACTGCAATCTTTGTTGAGACAGTGGCAGTGGTGCATCAACCAGGATTACTGCATCCACCATCGACTATGTAAAAGCATCAACGTCCTTGTGAACTCTGCGTGGTTCAGGACTGGCTCAAAAAAGCGACTCAGCTCAGGTTCAACTGGGTCCCTGTTCGGAACAGCTGTTCTGGTTTTTCCAATGCTCTGAGAAATGCACCTTTTGAAAAATCTCAAAAACAACCTGCACGTACTCGTACAACAGAGCTGCGCACAGCGAAACTGCCGAACGAATAGAGTGCCATGGGTGAGGACAAGAACTACAGGAGAACTGCCGCAGGAAACATGACTGTGCATTGTGCGGAAAACGAAGCGGAGGTAAGTGCCTCCTGCTTGTGCCTCATGATCGAGACAAACAGAACACCGGAGCTCCGCATGCAGTCAGGGTACAGATGCCTTCAGAACAGTCTTCCGAGAAAAAAACAGCACACGCGTACAAACGAACGTCGTGTTGTACGTGTTCGCTCCAGTGTCACGCATTCCTCGCACTTTGTTCCACTGCGGGCACCCATGGCTCATGCAAGTTGCATGAAATGTGCGTAACAGAGATCGGAGGTTGCTGAACACAACAAACTGAAAGTTTTGCCCCCATTTGTTCTGTACAACGAACACAAGGTGCGAGATTTTGGTGTTCTGAGGCAGTGTGTTTCGCGGAGCACGGTCAAAGACCATGGCAAAGACTTGTCCGCTTCTCTATCCAGTCGACAACCTGTAATCGCTTGAGGGAGAGGCAAGTACATCACATCAAATGTAAGTGAAAGCGTAACAGGCCACAGTCGAAACGATATTTCCAGGCAAATATTACAACTTGAATTGCATCTTGAAGATCTGAATGATTTTCCCAATTAGACCAAATCCCTTTGACAGGCAGCCTTCTTGATGTTTGCGGTTCGTGTCGCATGGATTTGCCCTGTAATCAAGGATTTCATTGGCCTCAGATGTTGTGGTTTCATTTTTGGGAAAACATCTCCGAATGTCAAGATCAGAGTTGCTTCAACTTTTTGGGAAGAGCGAAAAGACAAAAAGAGAAAGAGGATAGTCTTTTCATGATCTCGTATCCACTGTATTTTTTTTTCTTACAAAAAATGAATCTCGTTTGTGTGGCATTTAATTAAATTTGAAAATGAAATGTGAAAAACTTCAAAACGTGCCAAAACCAGTGATTGATAGAGAGCTGAGATGCTTGTGTCACCTCAACATTCGAAGCGTCTGGTGTGGACGGGGCCTTGAAAATTGGGATTGAAGAGCAAAATGTGGAGCATCCTGCACCTCTTTCGGGGAAGGGTGTGGCACAGCTGTAGATGTAAATTCATTCGTTGTGGCAAAGTATTGAAATTCAAGAAGTGCAGTTGATGCATTGGGACCTTCAGATTCAGGTCAAGGATGTGGACAAGGAGGATCTCAAGATCACTTTCGTGATATTCACTTGCAGATGAGGTGTTGAGCTGTAACGCTCTGGAAGACAAGATCCAAAGAACATGATACGCTCACTGGCAGTGGCCTGAGGGGAGCCCTGGACAGTTCGTGACGAGTGATGAAAATTTCAAAAAATTTCAAGCTGGTTTCATTTGTCAACGATGAGACATAAATGAGAACTACGCACTGTGCAAACAGTCACCAAACACAATCTCTCTCTGCTGTCTGTCTGCAAAGAGATACCTCAGTTCCATGACTGGGTGTTGGAGAGAAGAGCAGGTGGGTATTTTGCGGTGTGTTGCTCCCATTCTTGGGCACAACTTGGGTGAAGTCACAAGATGCCCAAATTCTGTTCTGTTTCTGACTCACTTTGTTGCAGGAGCTGGTGTAATTTGAATGAGTGACCGAAAAGGGCCCTGGTGGATCAAAGGGTGGACCAGGGAACCCGCACCCCAAACCCAACTTCACGCTGTGAGAGAATTTCCAAGCCATGGCAGAGCTGCTCCAACAGGGGCCAGCTTCCTCTGACCAAATTTCACGTCCACATGCGGCACCGGACCTTGAAGGTCCCCAATCTCCCCATCGAAGAAAATCGGTTTTGTGTTTCGTTTTCAAAGTTGAGATCGGGTTTGGCAAATTCCGCGAAATACGACATTCATCTGCAACACAACACCTCCCCATAATGAAGCTTGTTGCTCGGCACAGGTGACAAAACGAGCTGGCGGGGGCATGCAACGCCGATGTTGTTTGTTCGTGAAGCTCCAACTTTCAACCGAATTATTCACATTCATCTCTTACTTCAAGAGCAAATATTAATGAGAACAAATCATCTTCTGCAATGTTGCTCCGAGACAAAACACGCAAACCTGAAAAGACATTCTCCCTTATAAGCCGTGTTTGGTTTGTTCCATCGCCAGCCAAAAACAAGTTGCGACAAAGGTTCAGCAAGATCAAGTGACTCTCAGTTTCCATGGCAGAGAAACAGTCTTGAGGTTTTTCGAGACTGTTTTGTGAACATTTTTTGTGGAATCAGAAGCCTTGCACAACGGAGCAGATTTTGCTTTCTTCGTTGGCTGCTGCGTGATGACGATTCCAGTCCACTTCGTCAAAAGGATCCAGTTTTGCGATCGCACGACACTTTGAGGTACAAAGAGAGGGGCCTCGCTCTGTTTCTCAGTCTCAGTTCAGTTCTGAGTCAAAAATCTTCCGAGCAGTACCTTTTTCTTAGGAGCAGTGTACCATTTTGAGGGGCACTCTGAAGCAAATGCGGCCCTTGATGGGGGGGGGGGGTTGCTCTGAAGGACATTTGAGTCAGTTCGTCCTTCGGAGTGCCCCTAGAAATAGAAAGGGTACCACTCTGAAGAATAGGGTACCGCTCCGAAGATTTTTTGACTCGGAACTGAGAAACAGGGCGAGGAAACACAAAGGTACAAACCACCAAAGGTTCGGAGACTGAACATGCATGCGATGCTTTCTGGCGTGTCTCTCATGCCTTCTCCAAGTGACGACCATGAAACCATCATTTGAGAGCTGCAAACCACCAAAATGCAAAATACACTCGTCATTTTTCCGCGTGGGCCACACTTTGGGAAAACTTTTTGTGTTCAATCGCTGCATGTCGCTGGTGACCTGCTTGGCGTAGACGCACTACAGTACACATCAGGCAAAAACAGTACTGCAGTTGACAAACAGATTATAATCAAGGAACTTTTTCACTTTTTGCTGGAAAACTGCAAAAACATTTCAATTTGGAAGGTAAGAACGCAACTTTTTGGACTGCGTGTTTATTCCGCTCCAAAAGACAGAACACGACATCTCGATCTGTGGCCGGATTTTTTGGGCTCAGTGGTGATCCCTGGATTCCAAAGACCAACAAAACTAGAAAGATTTCTTTCGCCGAAAACTGTTTGGGTGGTTGGACGTCGGGGATCAAGAAAGATCTGCGCTGTTCTCTGTTCTCAGAAGTCCCAGGTCTGGAGATTCAGCTGAAGCAGCTTTTCGCTTTCATGGACTGGATTGATGCTTCAATAATCTCCTCAGCTCAACAAACTGATGGTGCGTGTCACAGAAAATAGAACTGAACTCACAAACCAGAGTGGCGAAGATTTGACCACATTGAAGTAGCTATCTACTGCAGAACCATGTGAGACAGAGTCAGGGCTCCCAAAACTTCATTCTTAATGGAAAGCCGGACGGGAACTGAATCGAATGGTGAAGTGAAATAGTCTTCCTCACGCAAAGTGGATGTTTTTGTGTTCGACGAGGTAAATGGAGCTGGAGCTGCTGTTTTAATCTGGTCGGAACAGCGGACGCCTCCAGAGCCGTCGTTGGGGCGCCACCTCCACCACAGCAACTTGAACCGTTGTCGACCAGGAGTTGGTTGGAACCTTGTCTCTAAGTTGGGGCAGCGCGTACCTACCGTGTTCTCATTCGCAAGCAAAATCTTTCCGGAAAGGAAGTGTGAGAGTTTAGGTCTCGTTCAGCTTCTTTTTCTTTGAAACAGCATTCAAGTTCATCTGTGTGTGCAAATTTCCGAACAGCATTCAAGTTCATCTGTGTGTGCAAATTTCCGAACAAAGGGCAGGAAGGAAGAATACAGTTCCGGTGCAAAATCTAATCAAATGCCATTTGCCAGGTCTTCAATCTGCGTCTGGAGGAGAGGCTTCCATGGTTTCACGAGCTTCTTTGTGCTCCTGCTGCAGGTGTCGCTTGCCTGTGCAGCTCGTCCTGCTCTAAACTTTCCGTGCAAATGACTTGCAATAAGATGCGTGTTGTGCAATGACGCCAGATGTTCAGACCATAAAACATGCATGCCAGGCTCAGATAATCTGTTGAGAAAAACATTTTGTGTACGCTGCAGCAGTTGCAGGTGCAGGATCTTATGGCTTGTTGTGCGATGTCCCTTCAGGGAAGAGCACTTAGCGGTGTGCCAAAATTTTTTTTTGTATACATACCACTTTGGGGAAGATGGCCCCGTCACATCACATCCCCCCCCCCCCGTGGAGGGCTATTGGTGGCCTATCTCAGCAACTGCTGAAGGTACAGACTTGATCTAGGGCTCAATGGAAAGGTCTT
>JAAUXT010064118.1_pt1 | contig 13536 bp, 13 predicted proteins | sample 7278171 | NCBI WGS metagenome assembly JAAUXT01 (sample SAMN14350112, study PRJNA611818) | marine sediment metagenome | isolation source: surface marine sediment (1.8m) | place: French Polynesia: Moorea | collected 2018-08 | reverse complement strand
GGGAGAGAGAGGGGGGAGAGAGGACGGAGAGAGAGAGAGGGAGAGAGAGGGGAGAGAGAGGGGAGAGAGAGAGAGGGGGAGAGAGAGAGGGGGAGAGAGAGAGAGAGAGAGTGGGGGAGGGAGGGAGAGGGAGGGAGAGAGAGAGGGGGACAGAGGGAGAGTGAGAGAGGGATAGAGAGAGAGAGTGGACAGAGAGAGAGGGGGGATGGAGGGAGAGGGAGATAGAGAGTGGGTTGAGAGAGAAGAGAGAGACAGAGAGAGACAGAGAAAGGGAGAGACCAGAGAAAGTGGAAGGAGAGAGAGAGAGGAGACAGAAGAGAGACAGCTGGAAAGAGTGAAAGAGAGACAGAGAGGAGAGGAATGAGAGAGAAAGATGGAGAGAGACAGTCAGGCAGATAGACAGACAAACAGGCAGACAGACATACAGACACACACACACACACACACACACACACACACACACACACACACACACACACAGAAATGCAGACAGACAGGCAGACAAGAGACAGGGAGCACAACATTACAAAGTGCAGGGGACGAAACCCTCCCCTTGACCTGCTGGCTGTGAGGGATGGCCATGACCATGAGTGCGTTCTACGATGGTTTAACACACTGCCTGACGGCCATCCACGCGACAGACCCCACAACAGTAAATTCAGCACCAGGACCCACCCAACCCAGTCTTTATTCGGTTCCACCCAAGGAGCAGGTGGACAGTTGAACTTCCTGCGGTATAGAATGCCGAGGCAACTCAATTTTAGGGGTGGGACCTGACCTTGTGTGTCGTGACCATGGCAACGCGTACACATGACGACACGACACGTTACCAAGGCAACGCGTTACCAAGGCGAAGTACCGTTGTTGATGACGGCGGGGTGCACGACGACGGAGGGGGCGTCACCGTCGCGCCCCGGGGGTCCTGGGGGTCCAGGGACGCCGCGCCCACCCTGCAGAGGTAACACACACACAGGTATCGCTCCAAACTTGCTTTGAGGTTCTGATTTTATTTTCAGGTCAGAACCCACGGCAGTGTCTCGAGATTCTCAAGAGCTGCATCTTTCTTTGTTCCCTGCAGTTCTGCTTACAACTCAGCTGGGGTCTCAGAGTATCTCAGAGTACATTTCTTCTGGCAGCCTCCCTGTATTATGATGCTGAAAAATTTGTGTGCTGGGTCCTATGTCCTCCCAACCTGGCCACCTCTCTCTTCCTGCTTTCAGCTCAGCCTGTACTGGCGTCTCAGAACTCATTTCTGCACATGGCCTGCCCCAGTAATGGGATGCAGGGAACTCAAGTTTCAATACACCCTGCGTTGGATTCTGACGGTGCCGCGTTCCGTGCTTGGTCTCATGTGCGGCACCTCCCGCACTCACCGCTGCGCCGCTGTCCCCCGGGTGCGGCGGGGGTCCCTGTCCCGGCGGAGGGGGCCTGGGTCCCGGCGGGCGCTCCGCCCCTCCTCCCGGGGGAGCCCTCCTCAGCGCCGGCCGCTCCTGCGGACACTCGAACTGCAGCCCCGAGTAGCGCTGCACGTCTGGAAAACAACCACGCGCCATTACATTGTGACCAGGTCCTTGGTGGTCGACGTTGACTGCATGTGTCACTGGGGTAAGGTCGGAATTCTGGTTTGATATGAGGGGTTTATCGCAAGGGGCAGTTCAAAAGCTGATTCTGTGCAATTGTGTCTGAATGAGGCCCGCACTTTGTACGCGCTGAACTCCAGTACACATGTACTCACTGGTGTCGAAGTGTGCAGCACTCACGTCCAGGCACGCAGTACTCACTGGTGTCGATTTACTCAGTGCTCACTTACTCAGTACTCACCGTGTTATAGTACTCAGTATTCACTCTCCAAGTATGTAGTACTCACTGGTGTCGAGCTATTTATATATATATATATATATATATATATGGTACTCACACACGTCGAGGTACTCAGTACTCACTGGTGTGAAGGTGTGCAGTATGCACTCTCGAGGTGTGTGGTACTCACTGGTGTTGAGGTGTGTAGTACTCACTCTCCAGGTATGTAGTACTCACTCTCCAGGCACTCAGTACTCACTGGTCGAGGTACGCAGTACTGACCTGTGTGAAGGTGTGCGGTACTCACCTTTGTCAAGGTGTGCAGTACTCACTGGTATCTGTACACTCAGTACTCACCCGTGCCAAAGTACTCAGTATTCACTTTCCTTGACTCCGTACTCACTCGTGTCGAGGTGTGCAGTACTCTTTCTCCAGGTATGTAGTTCTCACTGACTCACGTCCAGGTATGTAGTACTCACTCACGTGCTGGTATGTAGTACTCACTCACATGCAGGTATGTGGTACTCACTGACATGCAGGTATGTAGTACTCACTCACATCCAGGCATGTAGTACTCACTCACATCCAGGTATGTAGTACTCACTCACATGCAGGTAGGTAGTACTCACTGACGTGCAGGTAGGTAGTACTCACTCACGTCCAGGCATGTAGTACTCACTCACATGCAGGTAGGTAGTACTCACTCACGTCCAGGCATGTAGTACTCACTCACATCCAGGCATGTAGTACTCACTCATGTGCCGGTATGTAGTACTCACTGGTGTGGAGGTATGTAGTACTCACTCACGTCCAGGCATGTAGTACTCACTCACATGCAGGTAGGTAGTACTCACTCACGTCCAGGCATGTAGTACTCACTCACGTCCAGGCATGTAGTACTCACTCACGTCCAGGCATGTAGTACTCACTCACGTCCAGGTATGTAGTGCTCACTCTCCAGGCATGTAGTACTCACTCACGTCCAGGTACTCAGTACTCACTGGTGTCGAGGTATGTAGTACTCACTCTCCATGTACTCAGTACTCACTGGTGTCGAGGTATGTAGTACTCACTCTCCAGGTATGTAGTACTCTCTCACGTGCAGGTAGATAGTACTCACGTGCAGGTAGGTAGTACTCACGTGCAGGTACTCAGTACTCACTGGTGTCGAGGTAGGCCGCCACATTGTAGTCGTACGGGAAGCTGAGGGCGTCGAACGTGATGACGTCACCGACGGCGGCGAAACGCTCGTTGGAGCCGAGCGGGTGCGTGAACGCCGTCGGGCTGCTGCTGTTGAAGATGTGCGACACCGAGCTCGGGCCTGCAACACGTGGGGCACGTCACCCATTATCGCTCACACGTGGATGAGGTCACTTATCATCGCTCACACGTGGATGGCGTCACTTATCATCGCTCATACAAGGGACACACCACTTGTTATCACTCACACGTTTATGATGTCACTCATTATCGCTCACGTGTGGGGTCGCAGCTCGGCATTGCTCACTGAAGTCGTTATTTCAGACAAAAATTTTGTCCGTTGCATCAAAAGCAGATCAAAGAAAGCGAGGGGGCACTGCAAGGATCCCGAACAGCCCAGCCTTCCCCTGTCCCCAACAAAGCCAAGTCAAAATCGCCACTTGGGCCACACACACACACACTCACACACACACACACACACACACACACACACATACACACACGATGTCTTTGAGTCAATGTGTCACACTGATTGCCGAATGAAACCAAAGTCCACTCTCCACCCGTCTGAAAATGTTCTTGATCGTACTCGCACCGCCCAACGCCAGCGCACTCTGCGCCGTTCTCGTGTTCGGGACGCGACGCCACGTGCGACGCCCACGTTATGGAGACAATAAGGAGGTTTAGTTGTCACCCGTGGGGCGTGTTTTACGTGTCACGTACGACGTGGGACGTGGCGTTTCAGGGCCGCGTGCCACGTCATACGCGAATGGAAAAAAGAGGTTTAGTTGCAAGATGCAGCGCGGGAATGTGGAACGCAGGAATAACCATTGCAACGGGTACCGCAGCTTCATTTCAGCTGCTGCAGCGTCTATTTTTTGTGCAGCAGAAGATGTCGATCAGGGTGGCGGTTTTGTCTTGAGTTTTTCCATTTTCAGTAAGTATCATGGCTTGACTTGTTATCTGGATAAATATTTGATGGAGTTTTGTCAAGTAATGTTCAGAGCATCTGCAGGCCAATTTTTGTGAAGATTGAAGCTGTACAATACTCCGAAGCGATGCGGTTTTGTCATAAATTTCAATTCCCAACATGGTGGGCAAGACGCAGCTTAGATCTAAGGGTGAACATTTCACCCCTGATTGTGGAGTTCATGTGTTGATTCAGTTGGCGTTTTGTGTCATGTCCCAGTGACTCTGCGGAGGCAGATTCCCAGTGATCCCTGCACCATGCTCCTTGGCCACAATTGAAGGGTTAGTTTGTCGCAAGAATTAACCAAATTCGGCCTGAGGAGAGAAATAAATTGCAGTAGATGCAGGAATATGTGTGCAACAATGGTATGATGCTGGAAGTCACTGTGTTTATGTGTGATGTGTTTGTGTGACAATGTACTCATGATGTATTGAATCTGGCCTTGATCTACGGTCTTGCCCATGCTGGAAAAATCAGAACCCCGGGCAGGTGGGCATGGGGTTTGTTCCTCCTGTAACCTGGCCAGGCATGGAACCCTGGTGTGGGAGGTTTGTTTTTGTTGTGGTTTCCTGGATGAGCAACACTTATTTTGTGTGTGAGAAAAATCTGGACTCCCCCCCCTGTCAGTGCAGGAATACGTTGAAAAGTAATTTTGTCCACATGGCCTATCAAATAGCATTGAAGATGGAAAGAAAAATAAATGGATGAATGAGACTTTCTGGACGTTCCTGCCGCACTTGTTTCACTTTTGACCATGTGTCCTATCAAATAGCATTGAAGATTGAAAGAAAAATAAAAGGATGAATGAGACTTTGTACAGGGCATTCCTGTTTTAAAAAATTGTGCTTGTTTTTCCAGTGTGTGGACTGCGCAGACTGTGACATCATTCTATAACGTGATAGATGTGTGAACTGAAGTGACGAGCTGATGTGTGACAATAGGTTCTGTGTGGTGTACGAAGAACCACTGATGGTATGTTTGCCATGAAACATTTGGAGCCCTTTCCTGTGAAGAAGTATGTGGAATTTGATGCCACAGAACCAAGCATGTGCTCATTGTCTGGGTGGGCTTTTGCAAGAGATCATTGTGAATCGTGCTCCCAAGACAGAGGTCTTGTGAGCCATGGCTGCCACTTGATGTTGCACATGTTTTGTGGGGTCGCAAGCATTGCAATGCGAGGAACTAATGGTGCAGATGTTTTCCGGAACGAGCTTTGCCAATTCATCGCTGACAACAGAACTGAGATAAGTGCTGAGACTCAGGCCTTTATGGCAACACATTCCGTGTACAAGACATTGGCAAAATTCAACAAATCTTTACGTGGGTGGTTCCTGGCAGCAGATGAGTTATTCCTGCATTGCACAGCATGGTTTTGCAACACACATATCAGGGTGCATTTTGGCAACAAAACATGGGCTACTGTGGAGGCAGGACACGAGTCCTTGATCTCAGTTGAGTTGGCATGTGTGGGACCATCAAGGTATGTTCTTCTGGAGGCTGCAGCAAATGCGGACAGTTCACCTTGTGATGGAGATGACACAGCTGAAGAAGCTGTCAGTCAGACTGACGATGCTGAGATTTCTGTTTTGCAATGTTTGCAAAGAGTTGCTCTTGTGTGTGTGTGCAGAGATACGAGCCAACCCCGCTGTCTGTACTGCACAGGCACAAGATTTTTTGAGGCAAACAGTTGGTGATTCTTGTCGAGCATGTTCACAAGACCCCCTTGAGCGAATGTTTCCCAAATCATGTTTTTCATGGCCCTCATCAGGAGAACACCCCCCTCCCAAATCGTGTCTTTTGTGGCCCTTCTCAGGAGAAGACCGCAATCAGCAAGCGCTTTCCAAATCATGTGTTTTGTGGAACCCAACTGCAGTTGCGTGTGAAGCGTGTCAAAACACTGGTGCACCCCCCTGCGAAGGTGGTACCCAAATGCTTTTACTGTGTAACATGTATGGCACCATACGACACTCGTAGTGAGGTGAAGACTCACTGCCGTGAGGAGCATGGCATGTTCACTTGTCCATTCAGTTTCTGTGTGGAGATGTTTACGAGTGAAGCCTCCATGAAGAAACATTGCCACGTTCATGCAAGACGTGACCGTACCTGTAAACATTGTGGATGTGTGTTCCAACACAGGTTCAAGCTGAGTCGCCATATGGTGCAGCATGAGAAGAAAGGCAAGTTCCAATGCAAGAGCTGTCCTTTGTCGTACAAAAGAAAGCAGGATCTTAAAGAGCATGTGAACACCTGCCATCGTGACAAGAATGTTTTTGTGTGCTCGCAGTGTGATTTTGCACATACAAGTCGACGTCAAGTACGTCAGCACGAGTATGGCCATCGACCAAACATGTTGCTGTGTGTCTCCTGTGGAGACAAGTTCACGTACCCCTCTCAGTTGAGTAAACACAGACAGGGTTTTAATTGATTCTTTTTTGTGTACTTCATTTCAGATGGACTGTGTCCTCAATTTGTCGCATGCTTCACAAGAACAGCTTCTACTAGTGCATGCTCAAGGCTGTCCAGAAGTGCGCCTGGAAAGGCTGCACATATGGTCTTGCAAGTTGTGTTCTTTTGCAAGCTTGGATTATCCTCCATGGAGTGCTCATGTCAAACTGCATGCGGATAGGGGCGCCTGTCATGTTGGATATGAGTGTGAAGTCTGTGCCAGAGCTGATGTTACATTCCTTGCGCCAACACGGTTTGCCATCAATGAACATGTTTGCGAAAAACATAAACTGTTCTCATGCAATGCTGCTGACTGTCTCATATTTTTCCACGACAAGGCTTCTATGTTGAGGCATTCACATCATCATGTTGATGTCATTGTCATCAACTGAAGGATTAATACTTTGACGTGTTTCTTTGCACAGGTGTGCTGACAGGTGTGTCTCATATGTTTGTTGCACTGTTCACAGTTGAACTTGAAGTTGCATTTGAAGAACTATTCCATTTGCCTTTGTATTCACAGTGGTTTACACTTGTTACTGTTGACATTCTTGGTGCTATTTGTAGCATGAATTTTACTCTCGAGAACCTGCCGCAAATGTTGCCATACACTTCTGTCGGCTTCCACGTAACGACACTGGAGAACAAGTTGGAGATGGTTCGCTGCAGTATGCTTCTTGCAAGGAGTATTTATTATGATTTCAAACGAGAGGGACAGAGGCCGAATGAAAGTCTATTCAACTACAGTGAACATTTGACTGATGCTCTTTACCGTTTCAATGTGCACAAACACGTCGAGAAGTTGCTCTATGCATCCATGTATGCAGAAACATATGACATGAATGGTCACGCCTATGTTGGCGATATCAACATTGACAAGTGAACTGAATCGAAGTGTTCAATAAAAATTGTAAGACTGAATATGTCCTTTTTTGTGATTAATCCTGCAGTTCGCACACAATGTCCACTGAAGAATTCTTCGCAACTCTGGCAATGACAAAACTGTGTACAACAAGTGAGGTCATGCAGCTGATGAGCGCACACTATGCAGATGTACTGACAGAGGACAAGCCACATGAGAAATATGAACATTTTGACATTGACAATTTCTCAAATGTGCAGTGCTGAAGTTTGTTCCGATTTGAGAAAGAACACTTGATTGAGTTGTCCGAATTGTTGTGTCTGCCAACATATGCAAGCTATACAAATTTACCATGGACTCCACTTGAAGGCACAGCTTTGTTGTTGCGATGTTTGAGTTATCCTGGAAGGCTTGCAGATTTGGCACCCCATTTCGGATGCTCAAAAAGTGAATGCAGCCTCATCTTCATCACTGTCACTCACACCACATTTCTGTCTTGAACCAACCCTGGCTTGATGTAGACATGTATGCTGATGTCATTGGCAGAAAAGGGGCTCCTGTGAATAATGTGTTTGGCTTCATAGATGGAACATTGTGGCACATTTGCAGACCTTCCATGGGTCAGAGGGAAATGTACAGCGGCCACAAGCATTGACATGGTTTGAAATTTCAGCATGTCATGCTACCCAATGGGTTGGTGGCCCATTCTTTTGGCCCATATCCTGGATCCAGACATGACGCAGCAATGTATGGTGTGAGTGGGTTGGAACAACTGCTCAGAGGCGTCACATCCAATGGCACGCAGATGGCAATCTACGGTGATGCAGCCTATCCATTGAGGCCTTGGTTGTTGACGCCCTTCCAGGGAAATCATTTGACAGCTCAACAGGCTGCATTCAACAGTGCCATGAACCCTCTGCACACATGTGTCGAGTGGGGATTTAGCAAACTGACCACGTACTTTGCATTTCTGAATTATTACGGGAACCTGAAGATGAAGTTGCAACCAATTGGCCAGTACTTCTCAGTCCCATCTCTGTTGATGAACTGCCACACTTGCTTGTATGGATCTGAAACAAGTCAATTCTTCAGCCTGGATCCACCCCTGCTTGATATTTATCTCACATAATCCTGCAGTCGCACTGAAAAGCACATAAACACGTGCCAAGAAGTACCGTGTTGTTGAGTTTGAACATTTTATTTATAAAAACACAAAGAACTGTGATATGTCATGCTCAAAGAATGGGCAAAGTGCAGCGCACAACTGTTTCTGTTTTTTGTGGTTGTGTTGAACACAAACAGACAATAAAGTCAATCAATCAGACAAATTCACTTCCATCGAAGTATTGTGTGCAGGTGATGAACACCAAGGTGATAAACACTCATAAGTCTCAATGCGTTTGTGCAAGACTGTGTCTGGTGACAATGTGATGTCGCTGTTGTCACTTTGACACGAATTCACCTGCAACCAGAATGAGTCACTCATTTGTTGTCCTTCATGCGCCTGCGAAGAGATTCAGCAAATCTCATGGCATCTTCGTCGTCAGCATCAAACACAACTTCAGCATATTCCTGATGGTCATGCTGCTGTTGTGCATTCCACTTTTCACACTCGAATGCAAGACATGCCTCTTCCAGTTTCAATTTGCGTTCCTCAATGGCGAGCTCACGTTCTCACGCAGAATGCAATGTTTTGGTCCAGACCTCAAAGTTTGTAGCCATGCTCTTCCTTCCTGCAATGCAATCACGGAAGTGAGCACAAGAACATCAAGCAACAAACAACAAGCGACAGTTGCATTCCTCCTTTTAATTGTCTGTCTATCATCAATGCAGACAGATAGGGAGCGGGAACAAAACTCAGAGCTGCCTGCAACACACACAAAGTGTTCTCACTTTTCTTGGCCACACGATCACGATCATGCTCTGCTGACGTGCCAGCACAAGGCTCAGCCACTTCCTGGGACTCATGACGGTCATGTTCCACGTCACCTGTGTCTTCATCTCATTCGCCATGAAGCATGTCCTGCTCCATTCGAGGAGTAACTGAAAAAAGCATATTATTCCTGCAGTTCCTGTCAAAAATGTCAATCAAAAGCATAACATTTGCATCCTTGTTTTGTGCATTGCAAATACATTTTGAAGCACACCAGAATCTGGACTTGGTCAGATGCTTGTTCAGTTCGTGTGGGCCTGTGGACATTGAGAGTTATTTCCAGTTTTCCATGTTCCAGTAGGAAGCGGGAACAGAATCTTGCGATGGTCTGCTCGAAGGAGTGGTCTGTTCGTAGGAGCCAGCCAGAGGAGGTCAATTTTTGGAGGCCCAGGAAAAAAAACCCCGGGCTGAAACAGAACTCAGTGCAAACCTGCTTTTGATTCTCTCATAGCAGCAAGACGAAGATCACTTGTTTTTTTCTTGAGTGCTTTTTCTTTCTGTCATGCAGCCTTCACAGCTGCCTGTCGGTCATCGGCGTCACGCTTCAACTGTGCAGCCGTGTCAAGTTTCTTGAGCTTGTCAGTGTAATTTTCAGTTGTTCCTGACCTGCAAAGAAATCATATCAAGGCTTACCCCCCCACCCAAAGAAAAAAAACAACAAGAACCCATCCAACTTGTTAACTGTGGACAGAAATTCTGGAAAGTACACACTTCTTCAAAACCCTCCAGTTCTGCTGTCGATAGTGCTTCAAAAGCAAATCCACTCTGTCCTGCAGTGTGCGCACTGAGGCTTCTTCTGACTCCTCTTGCAGGCATTGGAATGCTTGATTAGCTTTCTCAGTCACTTCGACCCATTTCATGGGATTTCTGAATGGGTTCAGGGCTACCACCTCCATGAGGAGTGCCACATCCATGTCTCCGTAGAAGTACACCTACAACTCAAAGGGCAAAGGGCAATTTCTTGCACAACCTGACAAAAACCCCAGTTAATCCTGCACTCAATTGACATGTTCCACCATTTCTGGCACACAAACAGGACGCTTCAGTCAACCTTGATTTCTGAAGGACATAGCCTTAATCCTGCACTCTCATTCACCCTGACTCTGCCTGACACCAACACACACACATTTCAATCAACTGCACTCACCATGATCACCTGTATGAGTCACAAATTAAATACAGAAAAGAGACCATGGAAATGGTGTTTTCCACGAGAAAACACGCCGTTTCACGGGTCCGGAAGTGACATGACGTCAGAGGTTTGTGTATAAACCCTGGAACTCCCACGTTGCACGTGGCACGGCCACGTCGCACGGTTGACAACTAAACCTCCTTAATGCGCGACGTTCCGGTTAATCGTCGCACTGCCTGCCAGTCGCGAGCTGTTTCGTGATGGACCACTGCTACTGCGCACTGGACCATCATGGGAAACTTGGCCCACGTGTGAGCGATGACAAGTGACGTCCTTCACGTGTGTGTGTGAGCGATAGTGAGTGACGTGTCCCACGTGTGACACACAGCGTTATGACGCTGGCGTTGACGTGGCGTGTGCCTCATATGGAGCGTCATGCACAGTCTCCCTGGTGTGTAGCAGCGTCCACTAGAGGGAGCAGGCGTGAGCTCCCGCCTCACCTTTCTCTATGAAGACGCCGAGGCGATCCCCATACTCCACCGGGAGGCACTGCGCGTCCGGCAGGTCCCGGATGTACGTCTGAAATGAGGTCAAGGTGAAGGTCACTGTGTGAAATGAGGTCATGTGAGAAATGAGGTCAACATGAAAGTCGTGAATGTCATATGTGAGATCAGGTATAGAGATGAAGGTCACTGTGATGTAAGGTCAACATGAAGGTCGTGTGTAAACTGAGGTCAAGATGAGGGTTGAGGGTAAAATGAGGTCAACCTGAAAATGACATTCTGAAAGTGGGTCAATGTCAAATCTCTAGAGATCGTCGGTCAAGGCCGTCAGCAAATTCCAATCCGTTTGAAATCCAGTTCCCTAATCTTGCAAGCAGGGTCAGACGAGCATTGTTTTATTGAACCAGGAATGAAGATGCTTTCACCCGGATAGTTGGGTTCAGGGGCGCAACCCACCTTTTCGTGCCATGTGTGTGTGTGTGTGTGTGTGTGTGTGTGTGTGTATGTGTGTATGTGTGTGTGTATGTGTGTGTTTGTGTGTCAAAAGCGTTGCTTTGGCCAACACTCCTGGCTGCTTGCAATGAGGTGTTGGTCTCCCTTCTGAGTCACAATCCATTTTTCATCGTGTTTGTACGTTTGGAACTCAAACACCACAGCAGAACACAAGAAAAAGGCACGGCTATGACAATGTGACAATGCAGGTGAGCGTTAGCAGCCTGTAGCATTCATAGAACCCACCCAATGATGAAGATTGATGCTGTGAGTACAATTTTAATTGTTTTTGCAGTTATCCATATGATGTTCAAACCATTCAAGGATGACAAAAAACTAATTTAATGGCTGGTTTGTGTTTTGCTGCAAATATGGTGAAAGCTTTTCGGAGGTTTGCCAAAACAATGTATGTTACATTTGGTTGTCAAAAAAACTGTCATGTGACATTGGGCTGTGTCCTCCGGATGTTCAGTGTGTGTAAAAATGTGTTTCTTGTTTATCTACCCACGACAGCTTCAGCTCTGTGGTTACTCTTGAAAGGGATGGACAAATGCAGAGGAAAAGCAAAACAGGAATAAATACCAAGGAACATTGTGTGAACTGACCTTGCCCAATGTCATGGTGGTTACTGCAAGGACAGTGGTGATAGGAAGTTGCATGGTCGGTTCTTGCTGCGAACACACGCTGCTACATTTTCAGGGATCTCCTTGCGAGATCAACTTGTACTTGAAAGATGTATTGTTGATTGAATGTGACCGTAATAGCATCTGAGCAGTATACATGAATATGTATAAGCCATCCACAATGAAAGACTGATTGTAAAGTGTAAAGGCCTGGATGTAAGGAAGCAGCTGCGGGTCTGATTGAGTACTCATGGCACAGAATATGATCTCCTCTCGTTGAACTAACAGCTCAGCACAAAAATGTCTTGGGAGTTGGTTATTGGACTGCTGCACCATACTCGGACTCTGTCACAGATGTGTGACAGCTGGACAGTAACGTAATATGATCTTGTGGATAACGGTACAGGATTGTACACGAAAGATCAAGATCCGATTCACACTACTAAGGACAGAACATTACTGCAACAAATCTGTGTTCACACATGGTGTCTTTTGGTCTTCAACAAATGTGGAAATATTTTCATCTCTTGCTGTTCCTTTGTATGACACAACCACTTCATAAAGACGGGTTTTTATCCATGATCCAAGATCCATTAATTATGGTGAAACCCACTAAAGTGGCAGCCACTTGGACAGCCTCACACATGAGATCAGACAGTGTGTGCCTCCTATGAAACCACACACACATGTACCACTGCACACTGTCACAGTGACCCAGTAGATGGTGATGTGATGGAGAGCAGGAAATGATGTGATGCATTTGAGTGCACAACAGCTGATTCTGTGGGATGTTTTCCTGATGACCCACAAATCCCAAACAATTGGGGGGGGGGGAGTTCAAACCTCGCATCACTCTGGAGTCCCTCAGTAAGACCAGCTTCGCCTGATCGATTGTTCAGAGAAAAGAGTCGAGTCTTTCTTCATTGAATCAGACAGATTCATCAGGTTCACAGTACCAGAAATGATTTCTTATCTTCTGTTTATAAGTTTTCACAATATTTGTACAAAACAATAGCTGCAATAAATATTCTGAAATGCAAAGTATTTTTCCATTCAACAACACTTTCTTGCATCATCTTGACAAGGAAATTTTGATTATTTTACTGTCCTGATGTAAAACCCATACTGTTTGGTGGACAGAGGCATAATCTATTTTACAACCTTTGCAACTGCACCTGACTTGCATTTTTATGAACTTTTTGATGTGTTTTTGCTCATGAAATGTTGAGTCCAACAAACTTTATTTTGCCCATGTTTGATGCAGATACAATAAGCACAGGTGTTTTGATTTGGCTCTGTTGACAGACTGCACTCTTCACTGAAAACAAATTTCAAATTGCCCCTGTAGAAATGCTATGAACCTGCAGCATTTCTCTTGGAATATCTGGGACCTTCAGGTTAGCCTTTTGGTCCCTTGCCTTCAGAGCTGTACAAATCAGATTGGTTGTTGGTGGCACCTTGCTCTCTTTCTCCTTTCAGCACTGCATGGAATGTTTTCTTTGGCTCTCTGAATATAATGTTTGCACACAGGCCCAACCTACTCACAAATGTTGCAGGTAGAAAGTTATTGCAACTT
>JAAUXT010047209.1_pt1 | contig 13536 bp, 14 predicted proteins | sample 7278171 | NCBI WGS metagenome assembly JAAUXT01 (sample SAMN14350112, study PRJNA611818) | marine sediment metagenome | isolation source: surface marine sediment (1.8m) | place: French Polynesia: Moorea | collected 2018-08 | reverse complement strand
TCAATCAACCGGATAGAGAAAATTGAGCAAACATCAGCGTGCGCCCATAGGGAGAAACACCATTGCTGCGAGAATTCGAGTCACCATAAATTTCTGCCGTCCACATCTTTGATGCACGACATTTCACACGAAAAGCAAACACTTCTTCTGGTCTCGCTGGCATTTCAACTACCACAACAGATTTGACCAAATTTGAATTTTTCCAAGAAACATAATAGACTTGCTACAAGTGCAAAAACTCGTAGATCTATGATCTCTGTTCATTGTTGAAACAAGTTGGCACCTGTCGTCTTTGGAAATCAGAATGATCGAAACTCCAGCTTGATCCTCCCACCAAGCACACACACACACACGCGCGCGCACCGTCAGCACCTGCACCCTGGATCAGTGTCTCCCTCAAACAGCATCTCACGCGGGTGCTAAAACTCTGCTGTTGTTCTGATGTCAGCGTTGGGTTGGAAACCCCTTCCCTTCCTGAGGCCCTTGCCTTTTCACGATCAACGAACCCAGAAACGAAAAAGTGAATGGAGACAGACTGACATGAAGGCCTCCCCGTCCCAATGTCACGGAAAAAGTAAAAACGTTCCAAAGCCGACCCAGGCCACATGCGGTCACCCCGGAAAACCAAATCCTCGACGGGAACACCACAGAGTTGGGGAGACACGATACTGACCCAGGTGAATGGTGAAGCTCTCCTCCATGCGCGGCGGCGCCGCCGGACCCGTCTCGTCCGAGGCGTCCTCGTCCCGCGCCGCCGTCGACAGCGCGCGAACCCGCTGCCTGCAACAGGAACCGGAACTCATACAGGAAGCGGAAGGTTGTCTTGGGAACACAGAAGAGGAAGTCAGTAATCTAACAGGAAGTCAGCCTGTCTGAAATCTGAAGTCAGTCATTTGTAGCCAGCCGTGGTTGTGTTGTGAAAATCTCTTCACCCAAGCTCCGAGGAATGTTTACAATGTGCACTGCACTGCACCTTCGTGCGCTACTGACTGAGCTCACACCATGACACATGCACCCGAATGCAATGCTCTTCTAACGTCACTGTGCACCCCAGTACTTAGCTGTTGCGTTGTGAGACACGACGAAGCCCAGACTTTACCAGTACACAGTGCCACAAGTGACGCAAACCACACGCAGTGCAAACAAAAACTGACCAACACAAGAGTGTCAGCATCACAAAAACACACGAAAGAAGCGAAGGAACACACGACACGCACGCAGCAGGGTGTGCGTCTCGCGGTACGTACACGTAAGAGGGCGTGGCCTCGGTGGCCTGCGTGTCCTCGTGCACCCTCATGACCCAGTCGCGGTACTCGCGGCGCTGCGTGTCCTGCAGGTTACTGAGCTCGCTCGCCCACTTACTCTCGATCAACTACAGGGGAACAAGACGAAAGACCAGCTGTCAGAAACATCACCCAGCAAATTTTGAGTTGATGTTGGTGACATGTTCTCAAACAAATTGACAAAGCATCAGTTGATCTGGGGTCACTTTCAAACCTGTTTTGAACAAACAGGTGTCAAGAGGGAAATTTGTTTGCCCATCCTGGCAGAGATCAGATTGGTCATGGTTCATTGGTGAACCCATCTGGTGGAGCTGAGTAATGTGTGAAGATTCGTTGACAGAAATGTCACCTGGGTGCTTTCGAAGTGTCTTTGCGCAAGTTGGTTGACTTGTTCATCTGTGTAGGTGATCCCCAAATTCTTCACCGCTTCCTCCATATCTTTGCTTTGTCTGCAAAACAATTGACACTGCATTGGAAAACAACAATGTGATGTTGTCCATGCCATCTCCACATGAAATTGAAAGTCATCACACAAGCGTGTGCTGATCTGCTTGGTGCACCGAGTTTGGAAGCCACGAAACCACCAACCTGTCCTCGAGATGAGCCATGTCCCTGCGCCTCTGTTCAATGATGCCACCGACCGCCAGCGAGTACTTGTGCTCCAGATTGAGCAAAGTCTCGAGAGCCGGGGAGTGAATGAGCGAGTGATAGACCTCGGAGAAAACCTGTTCGTTGCTGACAGCCTCAGGACGAGCAAACTCCGCCACCTCCTGGACAGATGGAAACAGGGATTCAGTGTTCGGTGACCACAGAAGGGGAACAAACCCCACGTGTGGTCGCGTGCCGGCTGGTGAGACAAAACTGTCCTGAAATTATCCGAATGCATCGGAATGAACTCGTGTATCCAGGACTCCGGAAGGCAAAGAAGGTTGCAGCCTTCGGCATATTCATGAATGGGCGTCAAAGACCTCTCTTGTCCTGCAATTGGGCACCCGTGAAGAACGCAACCTTGGACACACGCAACATTTTCCTTTTTTCGCGTTCTAAATTCTCAGAACATTTCCTGGGGTCGGGCTAGCTCCATATCAATTCTGGATTAACGCTGGAACCACTGGAAGGTACCTCGGTGAAGGCCTTGGTCCACGCGTCGACGAGCCCGTTCACGTCGACGTCACCGTTGAGCATCGCGTTGACCGCCTCCTCCGACCTCTCGTCGAAGAACAGCGTCGTCTCATCCTTCACAAAAGCGGCCAGCTTCTTCCTCAAATCTGAATCAATGGGCAATTTTTGTTGAAGAGTATTCAATGTTTGGCGAAGAGAACATCAAGAGACTCGCAAGCATCGAATGACACGTCCAAGAAATTCGTTGTGTCGGTCCATAAACTTGATTTTGTTTTTGTCCAACTTACCATCCTCGACGAAGCACGGAATGTTGTGGGCCTTGATCAATCTGCCCACGAAATCTTCCACCGTCTGCTCCAGTGGAATCGTGACGGGTACAGTCAGTGTGGAACTCACCCCTCTGCTTCCAAACGTGTAGGTGAAGCTCTTTTCCACATGCATTTCACCTAGAACGACGTGAATGCAACTGATGGTCTGTGTTGGAATACACGTACATTGCATGTCGTTGAACACGGGCACTGCTACGAACTCATTCGTTGCCTGCGCTGTACAACGTACGCAAGTTACACTGTTTTGATGTTCTTTCTCTACCCCTTGGTGAACTGTGTGGCTTGGTGTTCAGAACTGTTGAGAGTCTGGTTGCGAAAGGATCTGTTGAGTTTGTCAGTGGCAATCCCGAGGGGGTGGGAGGGGTCCAAGGAACAAAACTTCCGGGAAGGAGCACATTCTGCAGGGGTTCAGGGGGGAGGGTCCTCTGGATCTACCCTGCAGATGTACAAACGAGTCATATATTGGATCTACCTGTCGACTGTTACACCCGATGATTTTGTCAAGTTTCCGTTGAATCCGGACGTACAGACTGCAGTGTCTATCCAACCCTTGAGATTTGAATGAATTGTGCCAATTGACACAAGATTGAACGTCTGCTGTTGTCAAAACTGGATTGTAAACACCAGTCAGAGATCGACACAGACGCTACATTGCGAAATTCAATTCATGCGAAATCATGAAAATCAAAATTCATCACACAATAAAAAAAAAAATCATAAAAGGGAGTTGGACAACTGACAACACCGTCTGCTAGACCACCACGACACTGTCTGGTTCCCACTTCCCACCCAGTCGGGAAACAGCCGAACATGAAATGTAATAACATGTATTCGTCACTTATTTCTCAGATTTTCATAACTTTAATGGTGAAAAGATTGGGAAAAATAAGTATGTAAATGTGCAATTGGCATCTTATGTTAAATTAGGTTTATACACTGTTTTCTTACAGCAACTCACACCAGCTGTATTCGAACGACGCGCTGGTTGTGTTCGGTCATAACGCGCCCAGCTCACAATTCTCAAGTGTGCGCCACCTGACGAGCTGCGAGAAGCTGAATGTCGAAATAGGTCAAAAAAATGGCTGAAGAATCAGGCAAGTTGGAAGATCGGTCGTGCTGAGCTTTGTGGAGGATTTCGTGGACATTGGTAGGTGTTTACAAAAACTAAAGAATCAAGTGTTCGCCGTGAAAATGAAAGTGCTATTCACCAATTGCCAAGGGCGCCATGGTGGCGATTGCAGCAATGAAAACATTTCGCTCGGAACTAGGTCATGGAGTCCCAGAATTAGAAAATGCGGACAAAATTGTTTGGTTGTGTCTGTAGCTTGGTGGTCCAATGTATCGCAGGGGTTTGATCAATCTCAACAAGAAGCGGGGCATTCGAGTGCAGATGCCAATTGCTTCTGTGTTTGGTGGACAACTGGATTCAGACTGGGACCCTGGAATCTGCCGGCCAAGCGTGTCCCAGACCAGGACCCGGGAATGGCCAAGCGTGTCCAGATCAGTTCCACACTCGTGCTGAGATTGTTTCTCTGCCTGGTCTGCAGCAGGAGTTTCTGCGAAAGAAGGGCGATCTGATTGACGAATCTCTTTGTTTTCTCACAGCGGGAAGCGCGTTCGAGACATTTGGCCTGGACTTGTTTTGTCCAATTGTTCCACTTCGATAGCCAGAAGAACTTCGGTCAAAAAGCAGACCCAATCGGCGTTCGTTCGTTTTGTGGAAAAGGAAGAAAAAAGTACGATGATGACCATTTTTCTCTCCTTGCCAAACCCAATTGCAGCTTCACTTGCAGAGATCCGGACAAACTCCGACATGATCACTCGAAGTCGTCAAGTGGTTGAATGGTGTCTCGTTGTCTGTGAAACAGACAATAGATCGGGACTGACAGTTTAAGCGTATTTCCTGGTGTGCGGGACGTCAAGGTTGAACAAATCCTGAAAAATGCTTTGTCAGGTCCGGGCGCAGATGAAAGCGAGTCAGGACTGTCTGGACTTCAGGACAGTTCGTTGTCATCGCGCACCGAGTTCCAGGCTTGGAACAGACTTCACTTCGAAAGTGCCAAATATGTTGGTCAGGATGTGACAAATTTTTAGCAGGACGGCAATTTCAAATCGTCTTTGTGTTCTGCCTGGATCACGAGACACTGTTTGACGTAAATTTTGCATGTTTGCTCCAACAACAGTTGAGTTGTGATTGCCAGCTGCTGCTTGGCACAGGCAAGAAGCAGGGCACTTTTCTGATAATGCGCTGGAATGAAACGAAGGACGTTGAACTGTAGATTGAACCAGTCACTGGGTTTGTGTCGGTTTGCAGAAATCATTTTCTACGGACCTGTAAAAAGTTCAGTTCTTGTCTCGCTTCAGGAGCCCGATGGCTGAGGTGACCGCGACTGGTGAGCATGAACACGACGAGAGCGAGCAGGCGGTGGCTGAGCTGGAGAAGGCCGTCTCTTCTTCTTGTCCGACGGAAACCACCGGTGTCTCCAGCGACACACAAGCCGCAGCCTTCCGCGGAAACACTGTCAAGTTGCTGGGCAAACCGCCGGATCACTCGTTCATCATGCAGATTGTGAAAACCGAATCTGCACGCGCTGTGGAAGATGGACGTAGGCTGGTGGTGCAGCAGGGTGCAGAGGCGATGGAACTGGGGCAGGGTGAGGAGGATGAGGTGGACGGTGTGGTGCCGGCGGCATCGTCAGTTGGCTACAGCGTGCACGAAGGCGACCACACTGAACCTGGAGTGAGTTTTCGGGACAGATCTGACGTGACGCACATTGCGCCCACAACCGCGACAGCCATGGAGCCGCTGGCGTGCACTTCGGGCGACGTATCCATCGTGCACAACGTCATGCCTTCGAAGCCAAACGTGCGAGTCACTGTTGGGGAAGGACATTTCAGTGCCCAGTCTACATTGCAACACTTTGCGGAAGTGGTGGAAGCAGCAACGAATTTGTCTGCTCTCCCCACAGTCAAATCGCCTGAAGTACCTGTGAAGTCAGTCGGGATGGTAAAGACTCTGGCAGCGGCAGCAGCAACACCGGGGAAACTGCCGTTGGTCAGACAAGTCACCCCAGTGAACTTGAAAGCTTCAGAACAGCAGGCTCTACTCGCGAAAATCCAGTCTGGTCAGACACAAGGCAGCGCTGGTCCCTCTGCCATAACCGTGCCGCAGGTCAGCCTCGCACCACCCCAGCACGTGGCCCTGCCACCACAAGTCATTGCAATGGCAGCTCAAAACCAACCCAAACTCACAGAGTCTCTGGTCGCTCAGCTCGCGAAGCAAACGGGCAACAAGGTCCTGCAGGATGCCGCTGCCTCGAGCAAGACTCAGGCGAGCCTGCTCGGCTCCGCCTCCACTCCCGGGATGCAGGTCGTCTTCACACCCAGACTTCCGGGAACTACGATCAGCAGAGGCGTCTCTGGGCAGATGGTGTCACCTGTCGTGTCTCCGTCTGCGCAGGCGGGCACGCACGTCGAGCCGCGTCTCGTTCCCCGCTGCCTCGTTTGTAACGACAAGTCATCCGGCGTGCACTACGGCGTCCTGGCGTGCGAAGGCTGCAAGGTACGTCTGTGTCAGCAAAGCCCAAGTCAAGGTCGTCCCGCTCATGCTGGATCACCTGGAACAATGAAACTGACTCCCAAAACACTTGAAATAAGTCAGAGGGCAGGGAAGTGGGCATGAAACGAATTTACACGAGTCTTTTGAGATTTATTTCGACGAGAAAAGAAAAGTGCGTGTGTGGAGGGAGAGTCAAAACACGTCAAAAAAGACCAGATGTTGTACCTATGTGACAACAAAACTTCCAGATCAGCAGTGACTGACTGCGATCAGCTCAGCTGAGGAGACACTTTCGAAGATTCGTGCAAATTGGTGGTGTTTGGTGAGACAAAGGGGTCTCTACAATCAACGACTATCTGCGTCGATGTTTGAACCTTCCCTCTGTTGTTTCTGCAGGGATTCTTCAGAAGGGCCTTACAGGACAAGGGCGACGCGAGTCGGAAGAAGTGTTACTACACACAGAACTGCGACATCACGGTGCAGACCAGAAACAGGTGTCAGTTCTGCAGGCTCAAGAAGTGTCAGGCTCTCGGCATGGCGAAATCAGGTATGTTGTGTGTGCAGACACTGTCGGCCTTGACACAAACGGTGTGGGGCTGTGTGTACCATGTGACGGGCAGTTATGTTTTGGATGTGCAGTTGAGACAAACTCGTCAAAAGAAAATGCACACAAGACGACGCACCAGATTTGTTTTCGTGTCACAAAACGGACGTGGTTTTTGGTTTGCGTTGCAGCGGCGAAGCTGGGTCGTCGGTCGCGCAAGATGCGGGAGATGATCAGTGACATGTCGCGGTCCATCGAGGACTCGCAGACATCGCAGGCGCTGCAGGGGCTGCTCGGCCTCGGCGGCGCTGGAAACATCCCGCTCCTCAACGCCGTCGGGACGCCCGCGGCGGCGGTGGCGCCTCCAGCGGCGGCGGCGGCACTCGGGTCGGCGGGAGAAGTGTCTCACACGGTGGAGGTCTCGACGGAGCCCGTGGGCACGACGCCGCTGATGCAGAGGTCAGCGACGGTGACGGCGTCGGCGCCGCCCGCCATGGTGGTGACGAGCCCGCAGCTGCAGCAGCAGGGCGTCTACAAACCGGGCAGCGCGCCCATGTCGGATCTGATCCGGCTGATGCACAACCGAGCACAGCAGGACCAGGCTGCCGCTGTGTCGCAACAACAGCAGCAGCAACAACAGGCCGAGTCTCACGTTTTTTCTGGTTCCCCAATATCCGTTTCAGTCACGGCAGCGAAGAAGCCTGCTGTGACTCATACAGTCGCGAATCCAGCCAGTAGTACCCTCAAGACTCAGTTTCCCCAGGGGAACCAGGCTGTCGTCGCCTCCGCGTCCTCGACCCTGACCCAGCAGGCTCTGGCGCAGCTGATGCAGGCTCAACCCCAGAGCTCTCAGATCATCCTCAGTCCCAACACAACGCAGATTCCTGTGGGAAAGCCACCTACTGTGGCCAACATCTTGCGCAGCGCCAAGGGTCAGACGGGCGCCCCCGTGCAGATCCTGGTGACGCCGCAGACAGGAAGTCGCCCAACTCAGCCGCAGCAGCCGCAGAGTCCCATGATCGTGTCGAACATCAATCTCAGTGGCGCCGGGGGGGTTGCCCAAGGGCTCGTGGTCTCCCCACAAACAGTGCTGACGTCATCACCGCCTGCGTACACGCCGGCGACGGTGTCCACAACGCGATCGGAGGAACACAACAAGAGTCCCTTCAAAAAACGCCCGTACCTTGGGACCCTGGGGAGTCCCTCGACGATGGACTGGAACCAGGTGTCTCCATCGGAGAAACAGGTGAAGCTGGAGCCGAAGCTGGAGCCGGGCTCCAGCGGTTCCGCGATCCTGAGTCCCACAGTCACCACCCCAGCCCTTCTTCCTGCGCAGCAACAGCAGCAGCAGCAGCATCAACAGCTTTCGGCGGACAACGCCACTGTTTTGTTGGTACAGACCCCCGACGGGAAGCAGCAGACGATCGTGGTCAACCCGGAGGCACTCATCTCCGCCGCACAGAAACAAAACAACGTCAAAGACATGGCCCTGCGACGAGGCAGTGAAATCGGAGACGCCGCGAAACAGCCCAGCAACATCGCCAAGACCATCTCGGAGGGATTCGACTCCATCTTTCGTTACACGAAGAACCAGGTGGAACAGCTCAAGCTGGGACACAGCAGCAGTCTCGTGACGAATGGCGGCGGCAACAACCTGGATGCAAGTCGCATTTTCTGGTCCACTACTTTTGAATTTATCTCTTGTATAAATCTGTCTCCCCACTTGTCAGATGACGTTTATTGATTCTGTGGTTTCAATGTGCAGGAACGACAAACGAGTCTCTGCTGGCAGAGGTTCAAAACGAGGTTCAACAACGTCGTGCGTGACGTCATCAATTTCGCCAAGAAAGTTCCCGGATTCTTGGGACTGGCCAACGACGACCAAATCAGCCTCATCAGGGGTGGGAGTTTTGAGGTGAGAGACCACACATGCGCCCAGGTGCGTGTCTGCGCAAAGCTAGATCTACCCGGTATGTGAGTGAAATCATGAAACTCTGGCATGTCATTTTCACTTTTGCCAACACCGTTGGAGCTGTTGCGGAGTCGTCTGTGCGTGTGGTCAGACAGCAAGATCTGGCGAGGCCTTCCTCCAAGCTTTGCTTCAGTGCTTCTTGTGTTCTCCAGACCAGTCACGGGACCCTTGTTCTTTTTCTCTCACACAGGTTGCTTGCGTCGTGCACGCCTCCTTCATCGAGCCGGAGCAGAACGTCATGTACCTGGCGAGCGACTCGGGTTACAGTGTGTCACGTGAGCAGCTGCGCGAGAGCTTCCCGCCAATGGCCGACTTCATGGATCTGCTGTTCAGCTTCGCCGCAAAGTTCAACGCGTTCCTGCTGACGCAGGGCGAGGTGGCGCTTTTCTCGGCGCTCATGCTCATCACGCCTGGTAAGCAGCGATATCGTGTCTGCAGGTCATCGAACCCGGTTCTTTCTCAAAGCTGTTTGTCGTTTTGCACGACGAAATCTTCAGGAGCCTGCGCAGCAGAAGGAGTGCAAAATTATTTTGTGTTCGTGTTGGCGCTTTTCTGAGTTTGCGTCTCCCTGGATGCGCTGATGGCAGAACGCATTGTTTGATTCATGTGTGTGTAGTTTTCAGTTTTCTGCGACTGTCGTTGTTTGAATGAAAAAAATGTACGACCAAGGCTGTTTGTGTTGGGTTGTAGATCGGTCTGGTCTGAAGAGTCGCGAGACGGTGAGCAAACTGCAGGAGCTTCTGATCGAGTCTCTTCAGAACCAGATCTCGACGAACCACCCGAACGAGGCCGGGTTGTTCCCGCGTCTCCTCATGGTCATCTCGAATCTGCGTGAGCTGAGCGTCGAGCAGCGTCGCGTCCAGGCCGTCATGAAGAACGAGCCCGGCGCAGGAGACTCGGGCGAGGCGTTCGAACCGTTCGGACTCTTCGACAGATCCGAAGTGTAGAAAAGAAACATATACTCGTTGGTGTTGTGAGTCACACGTGTATGTTGATGTTGACTTGAAGATGTACACTTTTTGCATTTCTGAGATGGACCAGAAGATCTGATTGGGAATCGCGGGTCGAGGGTTGATCACTCACTCACTCATCGACGCGCAGTAAGGGTTGGAATTGTTCCGAAGGACTTTGGTTGTGTCACAATGTCCACAATTCTGCAGCAGTTTAGCTTGTAAAGCAAGAAAATTATGGTTTGAGAAGTATTCATGTACAGATTATATAATTTCGAGTGTAAAAAAGAAAACTCAATATGAAACGTATTGCATAGCATGTCCATTGTACAGCAACATTGGCAGTTGGCGCATGCGCAGCGTGGTTTCTGTAGCTCATGTGATACTGTAGAGCGAAGCTGCAGGGTTCCTATCATCGGCGAAAGGGTCTGAAAAATAGATTTAGTCGCGACATGTGATTGAACTGCTGAATGTCAGCAGTTGTGCAAAAGAAACTGCATGAGGAAAGCAACGTTGCCTTTCGTGGTTTGTGCTCATTTGTGAAGTGAAAACAGATGCAACAATGCGTTGCGTCAGTGAGTCGGATGCAGAGGGAGACTGTTGCTGGTCACTCGACGCCGTGTTCTGGTCCACCACATTTGGTGGTTGGTTTGGTTTTCAGCCATTTTATCTTGTCATTTTGAGACTTCAAAGCCAGTTGGTTTTGTGATTTTACAGGATTTTCAAGATCTTGTGTGCAAGTTTTGGGAAAAAAGCTCACTTTCCTCACACCGTACAAACCTCCTATTCTCCCCCATGTTGTGAATGATAATCCACAGGACTGGTACATCGTACTCTCTGTGAAGTGCACAATCTCCTTTTGTCAATCAAACATTGAATACCAGTGCAAAAATGTTGGAGACTTTGCATGAATTCAACTGTGTCGTGACCTCCGTGTGTCCGGTGGCTGTTTGGTACCAGTGAGCCCATCTTGTCCTGTTGACTTGTTCTGGATATTTTTGTCCTCACTGGGATCGAACGACAACTGTGGAGTCGTGCCCTGGTGACCACTCGGACAGGGCAAATCGGACCAAAGAATGACCCTTTGTCTCGGACGGATGTGACTCTGCAGGGTGGGCGTTCGCCTTAGCTGGTCGAACACGCCCACTTTGCACTGAACACAACGCGCACGTGAATCTTACGGCAATTTATTTTTTCGCGACATTCTTTGCTCGTTCGTCGCCAGTGTTCTCTGTGCCCCCGCCACCATTTGCATGGCATAGCTTCCTGTACATACAAGTTGACTTGCGTAGTGTTGTTATGTATTGCTCCACTCGTATGGAGATTGTTGTTGGACAACAAAACTCACAAAATGGCACGAACTTCACACTTTTTCTCAGTGCAGAAACACCGGCAGTTCCTCGTTTCCAATACGCGAATGTTTCGGAGCGTTGTGGCAGCGAAGGTTGTCAGTTTGTTGTGGCGAAGGATGCCATCACGGCGAGTTAAATTTGAGGGCTGAAAGTCTCGTTGGTAAATTATTCCATTCATTTTTGTCTGGTGTTAAACTTGACTGAGTTGACCTGAATTCTTCGGAAATAAAAATCGTGCCAGGAAACCACGGCGTCGCTTGGTTGTTGAGCACTGGTGGACGCACGCGTGCGCGAGAATTTTCAGCAAGAAAACTGTTGTTGCAAAAACGACCTGGCCCCAGCGAATCCAACATGTGGCGCGCAGCTCCAGAAAAGAAAATCGTTTTTACCTCTCTGATTTTGCGCGGAAGTCACAAAGATTTCGGGGAAATGAAGGAGATGCTTACTTTCAAGCTTGATGCAATTGATACAACCAGACGTTTCGGGATATGTTGCTTTTGTGTGTTGTCTTTGTACCAGGGTCAAGGTAACTCTTGAAAGCCTGCATCTGAATCTCTGCAATGTTCAGGCTATGTTGTGGTGGGCACAACACCCCTCATACTTGATCATCTGTCTTGCAAAAGCACAGGTTTGTACATTTTAGTCCAGCAGCAAATGGTCCCAAAGACTCGCAGAATACAGGGGAGAGAAACTCCCACCGCATGCGGCCCAAAGTAGCCTGGCATGTCCCTGCTTTACAAAGCAACCCAAAACGGCCCAAAACAGCCCAACATTTTGGAAACCCATGCAGAATGTTCTTTGATGGTTTACACTTGCATCATGGGTTACACTTGCGTGAGGGGTTGCACAATGTATGTGGGATGCAGGGATGCATCAGGGCCAGTTTCGGCTGCACTGGATGCTTTGAGAAGCTGTGGGCTGCACTGGGACACTGGTATATACGTTTGGCATTCTTTTGGCATGCTTTGGGCTGCATTGAGATGCTTTGGCGTGCTTTGGGACACTTTGGCAAGTGTTGGGCTGCATTGATGCTTTGGCATGCTTTGGGCTGCATTTGAACACTTTGGCATGCTTTGGGATGTTTCAGAACACCTGTGAAATTCTCAGCTCCTTGGAATGCAGAATGTTCTGTACAAGTTGCTGAGGAAGAATGAGAGGAGCTCTGCTGCCAGCAAAATATTCAACTCACTGTTGAGACAGAGGTTTGATTCCTTCTGCATTGCAAAATTGCCATAGACTGCACAGTTTGATTGTATGGGGCTGATGGTGAACCAAACACTTCTTGACTCTCAATTTATCGAGATAGATCTTTGAATCTTTCTGCATTTGAAATGTCTTGGGCCATAGAATCTCATTTTTCACCCCATTGTCTTAGAAGAATGCTGTTGTGAACATTTGTTGAACATTTGTCAGGAAAGGCATTTTATTTGATATCAGCACTATTTTGTGACAATATCAGCTTCAAGGAAGACAAAACTGTTCTGAAGTGTTTTCTGTGAAGTTTGAGCAGTGTACAATCTTACTGTTTGTTGCTGAACACATTGTGTCACAGAGGCAACTGTCAGTGTGAATTGCACGGGTCAATTTGGACCTTTTTCAATTCATCCATGAGTTTTCAATTGTGCTCCCAAAGAAACCCAAACCTGGATGTTGTACTCTGCAGGAAGTGCCTAAAGTGCAGATTTTTACATGCCAATGTATGACAAGAAACTTACCAAGGCACTGTGGCTCCAGAGCCATTTGAAGTCCTACCCAGGGGAGGGGGTTATAGAGTCTATGACAAACTTATTGCAGGGGTACCAAGTTTTCACAGAGCCCCTCTGGACTCCCCGGGGCCGTGTTGACCTGTCAAGACTTTGCCTTACCCAGGCAACTCCCTGGGCACAGACTTGCCAAACTGAAGGCCTTCCTGGGGTGGGTTTGGTGGTCCTTGAGAATTGTCAAGAACAACTCGTTGGGCTCCACCTTTTCACTCACTTTTCAGGTGATTTGAAGGGTGCCAATTCCGATTGCAAGCTCCTCAGAGCAAGCCAAATGGGCAACCCGAATTATGAGTTACAGGCATCCAGTTACAATTCCTTGTATGCTCTCCAAGGGCTGGGTTTTCAGAACAAATTTCAGGTTTCGTGGTCTGTTTGTTGTGTTTCAAGTCCTGAATCATGCCTGAAGCCTTGAAAGATCAAAACAACATTCAAAACATTTGGTAGAAAAGTTCACAACAAGTGAATTTTCTTCACTTTTCCTTTTCAGGTGATTTGAGGTGGGTTGCGCGATTTGGGCTGATGAGCCAAATTGGTGTGAGCCAAATCGAAGCACCTACAGGCAGCCTCTTCCAAAAGTATGTCTACAGCACTTTCATGGTCAAGATGAGAATTGATTTAGGATCTTTAGGACTCTTTTGGTTCATTTTGGGTTGGGGATAATG
>JAAUXT010013746.1_pt1 | contig 13536 bp, 15 predicted proteins | sample 7278171 | NCBI WGS metagenome assembly JAAUXT01 (sample SAMN14350112, study PRJNA611818) | marine sediment metagenome | isolation source: surface marine sediment (1.8m) | place: French Polynesia: Moorea | collected 2018-08 | reverse complement strand
TGGGGAGATTTAGCAAATACGTGCGGTGGAATTCCGACGTGCCCTCAATACGTGGCTGACGACATGACCTCCTTTGGCCCATCAATGTGGAGACCGAGGTCAGCTATGCCATGACCATATTTGGCAGATCAGGCAAAACATACCGGACGTTTTTCACGTGTGTTGTGAGTGATCCATGGAAATTACATCAGGTGGTGAGCAGTGTTGTAGGCGGCAGTCTACCGGGCGTATTTCAGACAAGCGTTGCTAAATCTCCCCATTGTTGAAACAAAAACCGTGTGATAGGCGTCGAAGCTGCATTTTTGGGGTTTGTGCAGGATTTTTTCTGGAGGACTTGTGGCGAACGACCATATGGCGGAGCGAACCCGAGCCTTCGAGGTGGGTCCTGCGCACTGACAGCACCTCATCCCCCGCGCGGCGCAAATACTCGCGCAACATGGCGGAGTCCGCAGGCCAGATTCACGCTGGATGTCTCGCGTTGGCGTGGCTTGCGACCAAACAAACGTGAATCGCCTTGATTGAGGCACCCACAACGGGCATCCTGTTCAAAACAGACCTGAGTTCTCAATCGTGGCTTTTTGCGGGATTGGTCGACAGCGGCGGTTGTGTGTGAGTGGAAGAATTTCTCGAATTGAGCTTGACAGTTTCGCCCAAATGGCAGCATGGCGTGTGTCCACGTCAGATTTAACGCTTCTGCGTGTGCAGTTCCAATTGAATCCGGACGTTTCTTTCGTGATGCGCATTCAACGCTCCCTCCCTTCTTCTGACACGAGCATAAATTTGCCGCCATCGCGCCAAAGAAATATGAATCCACAACACACGGGAGGTTTTCAACTCCTGAAAGTCCCTGACACTCACGCTGGCTATCAGACTTTCAAATCACCAAACCAATACTTACACCAGTAACCACGGGTCACCAGGGGAAACACATTGCACGGCAACCAATGCCAAATTGTTGGTTACCAGGTGACAGGCTGTTTTCTTTACCAAAACCTCCAGTTTCTACGCGAGTCCCTCAGATAGCAACCTGGTTGTTAGGGACAGTGAAAAGAAGTGATAAATCACCTTGGCAACATGACAACCATCAGCAGATAGCAACCTGATACTGTAACCAGGCTGATGTTCGTACAATGCTGTTGCTATGCCATTGTTGCTGGGGAAAGTTGTCATTATGGTGTAGTGTTAATCACAGACAGATTGCCTTGTCCTGTTATGTGTGTAATTTGGGGGAATGTTACACTTTCCTTCTTGTTGGGAAATGAGCGGTTCCATGGTGGAGCGGGGAGTCCGGTTTCGCTGGTTCCCGCTCCGTCCGGTCCGAGCGAAGCTTCCAGGTGGCCAATCAGCAAGAAATAACAGCTCTCCACCGAGAACGATCAGTGTAGACAACAATTACTGTTCTGTTCAAAAGCGCCAGTTTTGAAATGAAATAACAGTTCTTGAAACTTTGACTCAGCTTTAGCAGACAAAAAGCCACTCAAAAGTTTTCAAAAATCTGAAAGCTAAACAGCTGCAATTTCAGGCATTTTTTGTTCAAAACACAAATCACTGGCGCCAAAATTTCTGAGAAGAAAAATGTCATTCTCCTTTCCGATTTTTTCGTCCTGTCTCAGATTCAACGCTGTGGTCCTCCAGGGTTGTTTTGAGTGAGCAAACTTCATGGAGTCTTCGACAAAATCACAAAACAAAACGCTGTCAGCTGAACCGTGCCTGACAAAATGAATGAGCCTTTTTGATTCTCTGATTTTTCTCAGGTAGCTGTTTCCAAAAGAAAGAACGGCCTTCACTGGAATTTGAGGCCCTTGGTCGACCACATACCCTCGTCCACTCGCGCGAGCGGATGTGACATCCACTTCCGCATCCACTTCCGGTGGTTCACGGGCCACTGGCGCACCGTGTCCTCAACAATTTTTGCCTTCATCAGAAATCCAGAACTATGCATGTTTCGAGGCTGTTTGCGCACGGGACCTGTGAGCGAAAGTGGAGCTCTGTCATTAGTCTGAGACGCCTCGGGACGGATAGAGTTTTAGACCTGCAGGCGGTAGGATTCTGACCCACTAATGACAGGGCATGACTTTAACACTCCCCGGGGCCTGAGACTCTAAACTCACACACTGGGCTAAACACTGATCATTATCACCCAGACTCGGGGTTCAAAGGCTTCTAAACATACGACACATGAGGTTCGAATTGGTGTCGTCGGTGACTTTCAACGCAGATCTAATGTCTCAGGCACGAATAGTGTGGGAAAGTGAAGCGAAATTCGTCATTTCAAGCTCAAAGAAAATTCCTTTTGCAGAACCCTTGTTGAACATTTTGTTTCTGGATGTTGGTTTGATTTTCAAGTTTGTTCTCGTCATTGAAAGTCAAGCCAAGGGTCTGTGTTTCGGTCTGTGCCTCACGTCTGCATCTTCAAGAACCTTTGTGTTGATCTCCATCCCAGAGTTGATGAAGATGTGCTGAGCGACTCCCGTGACAGTACCTCCCACTCAGAAGAGTTCCTCGGGTCGAGATGCTATCTCTGCTATCAGTCTGTAATCAGCTCACAGTGTTTTGTTATCTCCACTGAGCTGCACGAGATTCGCTCATAAAGCATCAAAACGCCATTTGAAGTCGTCTTGGAGAACACGACAATGCATTTGTAAAATGAGTGAGAAAATTGAAAAGATATGTCAAAACCGACCAACTTCACGGAACCAACATCAGTCCTGTCAAGTGAAACGACATTTAGCTCCATTCCTCTGAGAAAATGGGTAAAATAAGACAAACCAGGAACGAGTTGAAGCTGCACCTTTTTCCTTTCCTTTTGACAGAACAACGATACTTCACTGTGTGCACTTCTTTCAATTTCTAATATCAGGCCTGCTCAAAGCAAAACCCTTGCTCCAAACTCAAGACACAGCTTGTCTCCCAGTCAGTTCCCAGATATATCTCCCAACACACTGCGCTGAACGGTCACACTTCATTCACAGAAACAACAAAAACACAACAAAATGTGTCAAATTCTGCTGGGAAGTTGCTGGACGAGAACACCCGCAAATATTTTGTGACACAAAATTCAAAAAAGAGCAACACAGCAAATTGGAGTTGACGAGTGGGTTGCGGAGATGAGTGAGATGTATCGGGGGTCGCTGCCGGGAGGTTGCGTGAGGCCTTCACACCTCGCCCCCCCCCCCGCGAGGCGCTCCCTACCCCGGCATTAGCGAGGGGAAGCGCTCGTACCCTGCCCCCCCCGGCAGAACCAATCTCCTTGTGGGTCCACACTGGGAGCTACAAACTCACCCGACGTCTTTCTGTTCTCAGCCATGTCAATCAGAAGAGTTCTCTCATAACGTCCTCCAGATTCAAGAACAAGGTGATTCAGACCTGTTGCACTTCCTGCTGACTGCAGTTCCAGTCTCTTTGCCTCCTTTTGACTCATCCTCAATGCCTACATCTGGAAATGGTCACAAAAACTGAAAGGATTGTGTTGATCCCAATATAGAACGGAGGACGCGTGGGGTTTGTCCTCCTTTTGGCACCTTCTGAACATGGATCTTCCTCTGTCATTCTTCACAAAAAATATCTGATTTTGTTGATCCCAATGCAGAAACGAGGACGCATGGGGTCTTTCCCGCACCTGTGCCCCACGTGACCCTCCCGCTCCCTCCCAGACCCAGTCATTACCGCGGCCGAGCCCCGGTCAGACCACACAGTGACTTCCTCAGCACCAGTCCACCCGACACGTCACCTCGAGGGGGCTTCATACCTGCACGAACAGGTTTCCTCCACGCGGGACAAGGGCGAAACATGATCCATCAGCCCGCGAAGTAAGCGAAACTGCAGACTGACCCCCAACGTACAACCAGTTGGATCGACGACCCATGGTTTGAAAATTCAAGTGGATTCCACACCTGCAGGAGTAGTGCGACCACTCGTGCGTTTCGTCCTCAGAAAGACCCCTTGTAATTTCAAGTGACAATTGACGTGGTTCTGAGCCCCATGTCTGATAGTCTGGAACCTCCTCTGGTCTGTTTGGCGAGCATTCGTGCGGTTCGTCCCCGCAAAGACAATTTGGTAATGCAAGAGAAAACGTGAGGTTCTGGGCCCCGTGTCTGGTTCTCTGAATCCTCCCTCCATGCGACGCTTCTCGGCAGCGGAAGTCACATGACTTTTTGCCTGCAGATCGGGTCGGGGTCTCGGGAATCAAAGATGGCGGCACCCGAGGCTCCTCAGGGTTCCCTCCGAGTTATTGTGCAGTTGACACCCCAACTGTCAGATCTGATGAGCAGAAATTGCACCCTTTTTTGCATAACGTGGAGAAAAAGTCAGCCACAGGTGTTGGAGCTCGTGTGTGGCTTTTTAATTTTTTGTGTCTGGTGCAATTTGGCATGGAATTCAGCTGGAGTGCACTTGAGTCTTCAGAAACTTTTGACAACCTGTGCATCACGGGAGATCTTCTCCAAACATCGTGCGATCGCAACAAAGACAGACTGGAAAACAAAAGTCACGGACCAAACGCGACGAGATTTTGAATCTTGTCGGCAGCATCGCAGCAGCGTTTGATGATGCGTCAGGGATCACGAGCAGATGAAAACTTTTGATCAGCAGACCTCGCGCGTCAGTTTGTTCGTGGAGAGCCAGTTTTTCAACACAGTGCAGCACTGTTCTTTGACTGGCTTTGGCCAAATTGCACTGACTTCGCCTTTGTGGAAATTTGCAATTTTACACACGTGAGGAAGTCTCAATGTATCAAAGCTTCTGCTGAAAAAGTACAAATGGAAGTGCTGAAAAGTGTTTCCTTTCGCCTTGACAGACAAGTCTTTAACAAGAGGATTTAGGTATCTGGCTTCTTGGCGCTTTTTGTGGTCACATTCTTGAGCTTGACTTGTGTGACAACAGGACATATCAGGTTGCTCAGGCAACGTGCTGTTTACATGGCTGAAGACTCAGAGAAATTATGAAGCGCGCGCAGAAATTGCAGAGATCAAATTCCCGACAGGAAAATGGTGCCAGAGAAAAAAAGTGGAGGAAAAGTGCTTATTTTAGGAATGAACGGGTCGGGTGGCGGGGCAAGTTGCAACGTTTGGAGATTTGACGTGACTGCGTGACGCGCGGCATTGTGGATCTCAGGATGTGGAGAGAGACACGTGCTACTCAACTGTAATTCGGGTCCTTCGCGCACTTGACTTGAGACACCTATGGAAATGACTCTTTCAATCTTGCAGCTTTGTGTGTGATGTTCCTGGTGTGTGTGTGTGTGTGTGTGTGTGTGTGTGTGTCTACTTTTCTGTCTTGATTGTGGGTTTTGAGCGTGAAAGGCTGATCAGGACAAACCTTGGGACAATGACAAATGGACGGACAAACAAAAAACAACAATTTGAAAATGAGGGTCTCCTGCTCGAGCAGTTTCACATTCTGCCCTTGTATTTGCAAGAAAATGTTTTTGGAAGAAAGGCAACGTAATTGGAATGGCACAAAATCGCACGCGCGACTGGAAAATCTCTTCGTCTTCACTTCCCATTTCAGGCCTTTGAGCAGGAAATCTGATCCACGCTACAGAAGGTGTAATGACAGGCGACGGCTGCAGGTCCCAATGAGCGCAACTTGTTGACCGAGTTGACTGTGATCTCTGACCCGAACCAACTGTTGCCTATCCACACGTATCAGTTTCAAAAATATTAGCTTGCTCGAAAAAAGGCGCTTCTTTTCTGATGCTCCTTGAAGATGAAATTGTTCAAACAAGGAAATTATGTTCAAATTGCCTTTCACGTTTTGCATCGAACGCCCACCGAAAGTCGCGTCAGGTCAGTTTCACGGTGGTTGGATCTGATTCGTCACAGCAAAACAAAGCGACGTTTGGTTTGTGCAGACACGCATCCCGTGACGCATGCAGTGTGACACAGGCCTGATGTTTGTACTGAAGAGACGGTTCAAACCATCCTGACGGTACAGACATAGCGGAACTGATGACGAGTCTTTTGACTTGACTTGGACGGCGACGATCCTAAATCTTCAGCAGGTCGAGTGAGGTCTGCTACTGGGTTGGAATCTTGGATCAGGATGATCCCCTTTGGGGATTATATACAGAAAAGCGTCACTCGCGCTGTTCCTTCTTGCTGAGCAAAGTGTGTGTGTGTGTGTGTGTGTGTGTGTGTGTGTGTGTGCGTGTGTGTGCGTGTGTGTGTGCGTGTGTGTGCATGTGTGTGTGCGTGTGTGTGCGTGTGTGTGCGTGTGTGTGTGTGTGCGTGTGTGTGCGTGTGTGTGCGTGTGTGTGCGTGTGTGTGTGCGTGTGTGTGCGTGTGTGTGCGTGTGTGTGCGTGTGTGTGCGTGTGTGTGCGTGTGCGCGCGTTGTTTCCGTACTGAAGAATCCATTGCGACAAAACGCCCAGCCCTTTCCAGTGATAGAATCTAACCGTGTCCTCAGTCCAAGCGTTCAAAGGAATGAGGGAAAGCTTTACAACTCCCTGAGGTTTTTAAGAATTGACGATGGGGACTTCCCCTCAGTGGCCGAAGATCAAAGCCGCTCTGTGGTGATTGTCTCCAATTTCAGCGATTTCGCAGCGACGCTTACCCTTTCACCCCCAGCCCCTCTAACACTTAACTTCACCCTCCAATTTTGCCCTGTCCTGCCTTGTTAGATCTCCGTTCGACCAGGGTGGTGGTTCTCTTCAGGGAACAAAAAGAACCTCAGTGGGTGACCGAGGCAACCCAAGTCTACTGAAAATTTTTGTCATGTTTGATTATTTTGTCACCGGAGTACAGTCCCATACGTGTGTGGAACAAACAAAACGAACTTTGTAGTAAACTCCAAATTAGGAAGTTTCCAAGTTGATGAGTTCCACTTAGTTCTGGCACCCCAAGAATCCCCCGTCGCAGAAGTCAGTGTCTTGGAGCACGCAGTAATGGAGCGGGCACGGAGCAAGTATGCAGCAAGTATGCAGTAAGTACGCACACCTGCGTGGAAGCGCGGAGGCAATTACCCCATCATTCCACTCGCCGTGCTCACTTCCGGACCCTGGGCCCTCCGTACACCGCAGCGACGAGTAGAGCCGAGGCACCGGCGGAGCCGGGCGGGGGGCATAGTGGGGTCCACCAGACCCCAGGAAGACCCAAGGGTGGGGCTGTTGGTTCCGAAACTACAATACGTTTAGCATGTCTTCTGAATGCAAGCTGTCTTGTGCAGAATTGTCACTTTTTGTTTTATGAAGCTTGGGTGTTGGTCTGGAGGCTGACGTCTCCCCAGCTCGATCAGATCTTGGATCCACCTCTTGAGTCAGGTCTGCGACGCAAATTGCGCTGAAGTTTTCCTCGGCATGACGCAGGTGGGTAAATGCTTGGGAATGTTTTTGCAAACATACTTCTTTCAGTAGCTATAGCTTCAGCTTTCTTGTTTGATTAACAGGCAGCGAATTCTTGGTGGTACGAGCGAGAACCCAGGATCCTTCCAGGAGAATGACTTGATCCCGAAGAATAGCCGAGCTGCAGTGACCGAGGTGCCACATGTGCACAGAAAAAAACGCCTTCTCAGTTCTTTTCAACACTGTCTGAAAAGGAAAGAATTTGAAAATTCAGAATTTCTACGGACATGAAAGTTCAATCAAATTGAGAAACACGTGTGGATCTGACGTGTGGATCTGCCTGTGTCCGCATCTGAACCAACTCTCTGTTTCGCCTGGAGCTTTGGACAGACCTGTCAGGTTCTGATGTTCCCAAGTTGCGTGCAGAGGAAACCACAACCTTCTCGAGGCCTGACGCGGAGCATTCCAAGCAATTTGTCTCCGCGCTGTGGTCACTCGTCTCCGCAGGACGTCCCTTCAAACATGTGCGTCTCCACCGTGGAACGGAGAGCTGTGAGTCTTTCCCTGACAAGAATCACACGGTGGACGGATGGGACCTGCAGGGACATCGCGCTTGTACATTTCTTGTCATTTTGTTTGTTCACATTCAAACAAAAGGGAGATTCCTCAGCTCTTTCTGAAGCAGCACTCGAGATATTTTCTGTCCTCCCTCAGTACCGCATCGCTCTCCCCCGCATGACCACGCTGTTCTCTTGCGGCCGCCTTGTCACAGACTTTCTGGTTTTCCTATCATAATGGTGAATCTATGAGCTTGACACTGGTCGCGTTTCGGAATGCGCCCACAATGTCCACTTCATACGAGATGTGACTTTTCGCATACCTCGCATAATTTGCCACGGTGACCACATTGTAAATATTGTTGTGCACCTGGTTGCACTCGGTTGTCTTTGTAGATGGACTGGAACTCAACAAGCACCATTCTTTTGTTGTGGTTGTTTTGAATGGAGAGGTCTTGAACAACATGCAGGTACGAAAGTTGTTGTCAAAAAGCAACGCTCTGAAGTTGCGCACCTTAGGGACGTTACCTTCAAACAGGACATAGCCAGACAGACTTGTTCTGTCCCTGTCCTGTGCGTATGACGCACGTACTGTGTGTCTCTGATGATGAAAATTTGGCCTGAAAATGAAGGATACTGGACACCTTTTTGAGAAAGAACATGACTCATTTTTGCCTTGCCATTCAGGAGTCGGCAGCTGATAATTATTGAGTTCAAGACAGACAAGTAAAAAGAAACTTGTGAAGTGATTCTTCAGTGTAACAATACTCCACTTCACCCAGAAACAATCACCACATCCTATCAACCAATCCAGGTGGAAACTTAGAGACTGAGCCAGGATTTGGTCGGGGGGGGGGGTCAACCACCCTGATGGGGAGACCTCAACGAGGAAAACGGAACCAGCAAAACCACATGTTGTTTCTGACGGCAAAAACCTGAGGAGGTCGTTCGTTCGAGTTTGTTGTGTAGTGGTTCGCGGGGTTGAATGGATCCACCTCTGACAACTAAGTCTCAATCAACTGAAAATCAGTGAAGCCTGTCCAAAAGAAACCAGGTTCAACTTCCGGTCCAATGAGCATTCTTCACCCCAATTCCACGGCTGATTGGCTCGGAGACAATGCGTAGCAACGGCGACTCAATAGCCCAGCAACTGAAACTCATTTGTAGAGGTTATTTGGGCAAAGAATCAGGCGCAGTGATACTTGAACTTGTTCCCGTTTGAAACAAGCCCGGGTCAATTTCTCATTATTCACGGCGAGCTGCGCTTTTCCTGAATCTTTGGGTGTTGCGAGTGCATCCATTTTGCGCTTGGGTGCGTCCTGATGAAATCGCATGCCACAGTCCTGCGCAATGTCTGTGAACTTTGAAAAAAATCTGGATTGAAAAGTTACTGACGCTTGAGTGGCGGGTTGTGACGCCGGAACCAATTGGTCCCCGCGGTACCGCGTCTTGTTGCCATATTTTCAAGGGTCCTTGTTGTAATTCCCTGTTTTCTGCTGCATAATGAGCCCCATTTTTGACAGGAATATTGTTTGGAGCGCTGCGCCTCTACTCCAAGGTGTGTGTTTGGTGTTTAATTTTTTGGGTGCAATTAAGCAAAGTGGGATGTTTGCCCCCTCAGGCAGGTATTTCTTAAGAAGGGTGAGTATCAAAGGGGGTGAAAGTTATGACAGTTATGAAGGGGTGTTGTAAGAAACAATAACAGAGAAGGGGTTAACAAGTTGAGGGGAACATAATTACAAGTCAAAACCAGCAGGATATGGAGAAAACAGCTCAATTTTCAAAAAAAATGTTCACCCCTTGGCTCAACAAGTTTTCCTGTCTTCAAAAATTTGCTGGGCACAACAGAAACTTCGGGCGGCCTGTAATCAAGGCATCACTGGGTCTTCCCTTGAGTGGTCGCCATGTGGGGCGAGGGCGAAATTACAAGCGCGCAAAATAAGAGCAACTTCGCACGGTAAGCATGGGCGAGAATTTATGCGGGGATTTCATGCAAAAAGTCAGCGTCGGTGGAAGGTCTGAGTGGTTTGGGTTGAGAACCGGCGACCAGGATGACCCTCAGGGGAGAGAGAACAGGACGCAAAGGAAGGAAATAGTTTTTGTTGGACACAGCAGACTTCGCTCGTTTTGAAAAACCTTGATCTGCTGTGCACGAGATTTACCGTTTTGCACGAAGCAACTTTTTCCTGACAACCCTAACAAGGCAAACAAATTCGAGAAATTCATATTTGCTCTCAAACAGCACACAATTTTTTTTTCACAAAAACTCAAAAAAGTTTTCTCCCGTCCCGTGATCCCTAATGAGGCAAAAGTCGGTGGGAAAGTAGCAAATTAGCGATGGTAATGACTGGTGGCGGCCCTGCACTCAGTGGACCTGCCTTGCTTTGAACCTGTGGACTTAACATATGCAATTATTAGACGCACGTTCTGTGGTGAATTGAGAATGGCTGCTCAGTTTGATAAGCCGCAAACATAAATTTTGTGACGCTGAGGGCCAGAAAAGGGAAGAATCATTATGCGGCTGATGATGTTGATTGACTGGGGGATCGGAGGTGGACATGGCTTTGTACTTGAGAACAAGAAATTTTGTGAATGAACGCAGATCTACATGAACGTACACGCAGTTGCGATGGGTGCGGTTTTCTGCAAAAAAAAATGTTCAAGAAGCTTTTGAAAATTAATCTCGTCGTTTCGTGATGACAGCGGATTTGGACTCGCCAGCTGTCGCTGGGTCCTGGGTTCCTTTTTCTTTGATGCCTCGTGCGCCTTTGAGATTTATCCCCAACAAAGCCTCCCAATAAAGCTGAAAATATTCCCACCCGTCCGAAATCCCAGGCGCCTCACGCCAGTCAGTTCCTGACGTTGCGTCATAAATTCAGCCTTGCGTCATGCGCTGATATTTCGTCCAGAAACAACGTCGCAGAAAGCGACGTAACACGTGATGTGGAACCGCGGGAAAATTTCAACTTAATTGATTTCAAGGGGAGTTGATACGCCACTAGATTAAAATCTAGAGAGTTAGAGCTACAATAGAAGATATTAAAAGGCACTTTGGGGGTTTAAAAAGAGATAAAAGGGGACCGACCTGAGGTGGATACCCCTTGACTGAGGGGCGCGTCTGAAAAGGGGCTTTTTCATCACCCGACGCATGCAGGCTGCAGTGCGCTATCAAACTGTCGTGATGACTTAATGACACAGAAATATTTCATTTGACAAATTATTTCTAGCACTTATTGGGATATTGCCTTGCATGGCAGGAAAGTGAAGCTCTTTTGAAGTCGGGGTATTGGGAGTTTGGTATTGGCCCCCTTTTTGGGGGTGTTTCGAATTTTAGCTTCGTTCAAAGGGGAAACGTGTGGAATTTGAAGTGACTTGAGCAAATAATGGACATGTGTTGCAGACTTCATCGCTCTTTCACAGCGTTTTGTGTTGTCCGTCAGCACTGGCCGTCTTGAACTGAACCAAATTTGTTTGAAATGTTGTAAGTTGGAGTCAGTGTGTTTTCAAAGGGCGCGAAGAAATAATTCAAAGCGACAGGAAATCATACCCAAGTTGAAAACGAGTATCAAAAGTCTTCTGTAATTTTCTGAAAGGGAACATCGTTTTAAATCTTCAACATCAACAACCTAATATGTCCCATAGATGGATGAGTGCCGCCATTCCCATCTTGAATTTCAAGCACGGAAAATAAGAAAGATAACTAAATAACTTTAATACTAAGTAGGATGTGGCATTGAAAGGGTCTTGAACGTCTCCTTTATGTTCAGCCCTGTTTGTGAACCGTGGCGCTGAAGCTACAATTTCAGGAATAACAACTCTCGATGCTGTATTAATATCATTCAGAATGTGGGTCGCCTTGGGGACTTGAGATGTTTGTGAACAAACCCACACAGTAAATTGCTACCATTAGTATTAAATTGACTTCTCCCGGGGAAAAGCAACATTATTTCTGCTTCGAAGTTTCCCTTGTCATTTCCAGCAAGAGTGACAGCCACAACCGGGATGCTTGTACGGAGATGTCCATTTGACATGGTGGCTTTGGAACCAGTGCTCAATGAGAGGTCAGAACAGGGTGGAACAGGAGTCAGGTAAAGGGTCCCAGACACTGCAAGCCCCGCGGACTGCCGTGAAGAGTTCCGCCCCTCTCGTCTTTGGCCATCCACACTTCATCGAGCTGAGAGAAAATGCGTCCAAGGCAATGTTCGCTGAGCGGGCTGAATTGTGTTTTTCGATGGGACACGAAAAATACAAAGCTGATCCTTTGTTACCAAGGGGGCCAGAAAAAAGCTGAACTTTTGGTACCCAGGAAATACTGTCCAGGATTCAAGATTTGGTCAGTGGGTTCGACTTCCAACAACCTCAAAAGATGTTGCGTTGAAACAGTTTGTGTGGAAGAGGTGCGGACAAGGACACTCGCACAGCAAAACATTCTGTTTGCACAATTCTTGTTTTTTGTTTTGTGACTGGGGCCAGCAGAATTTTTCTTTTTTTGTTCTCCTCGGTGTGAGATCTTGTCCCTTCGCTTCACTCCGCGCGCTCCGAAGCCTCGACCTCCAGGCCTCGCCGTCCACCTGGACGTTCCGCCGCTGAACGCCGTCCCCCACCCGTCCCTCACCCGGCCCGCAGACCCCACATTAAAGTCACTCCCCACATTCCTGCTCCCGCGGAAGTCACAATTATGAGTCCATATATTTCTCCACACGTCTTAACAAGGGTAATCTATTTTGAGTGCCCACAAAACACCAGTCAAAATTACTGTTGATTATGAAGTTAGTATGCATGCCTAGAAACCAACTCCATTTGTGATTTTGTGCTTGAGAGTTCCAGAAGTATTTTGATTTCAATCGGCTCTGTGTGATGATATGGTTTCTGCTGAAGCGAGATGCAATTGAAGTTGATCACAAAGTTAATCGAGGAAATTAAATTCTTTTGCCATTTTGCTTCTTGTGTTGTGCTCGGAAAGATTCAATCGAGACCCCGAACCTTTTGCGTCTTTTGGTGAAAATGAAGAACTCTCTGGGTTGCACACCTATTTCCACCTCTGAAGAACTTTGTGCACGGTGGAAAATACATTTCAATTTTTTTTCCTCAATTTGCAGAACACACAAGGGTATTTGGAACTTATTTTGTTCTTTTGAAAGCAATTTTTTCAGGTCTTGAAAATGCGTACGTCACGCACAAGTTTTGTCAACCCAAAGTCCAGAACATTGTCCGGTGGCGTGTTGTGACCAATGAAGAACGACGCTCCCAAGCACAAAATGACATTCACAAATACCTTCCGCACATATTGCCATCAATATTGCGAAGCAAATAACAGGCTATGAACAGCAAAAAGTCTGAGATTTATGTGTTTGTGCTGCGAGCGATGCACGAATGTGACAATAGACATGCCAGATGGTTGCCCGGATACGGCTGCCCAGATACTTGTCGGGACATACCTACATCAGGAAGCCCCGCCAGAAAGTCCCAAAGTGGGTGCTTTGTATGCAGTCAGGCCCTGGTGCGGCGTAAGGGATTCAAAGATGGACTGACAGTGCTTTTCAGGAAAAGGCGATCTGGCACAGAGTTTTTAGGTGATTTGAGATGGGCTGCACGATTTGAGCCAAATCGGTGCGAGCCAAATCAAAGCACCTATAGGCAGCATCTTCCAAAAGTATGTCAGCAGCAGTTTCATGGTCAAGATGAGAATTGATTTAGGA
>JAAUXT010066019.1_pt1 | contig 13538 bp, 12 predicted proteins | sample 7278171 | NCBI WGS metagenome assembly JAAUXT01 (sample SAMN14350112, study PRJNA611818) | marine sediment metagenome | isolation source: surface marine sediment (1.8m) | place: French Polynesia: Moorea | collected 2018-08 | reverse complement strand
TATGCCATCCAGTCAAGTGACACGCCATCCACTGAAGTAACATGCCATCCAGTGTGTCTGTTGTCATTTTCCAAAGTCCCGCCGTTCACAGGCAACCCGTGCTGTCAACCCGTTCAGTGCAGTGTGAACCCAGCCTTACGGCTCAGCCTGACGAGCACTCGCATCATTGCAACGACCCCTCAGGGGAACAATTCAGCACACCAGAAATTGCAAACATTCAGTCACGGATTTTTTGTTTTTATGTCCATTTAAGAACAGGGCGTTTCATGGTTCATTTTCACACGAATGGTGTTCATGACCGCCGAAGTGTCAACATTCAGAAAGACTGGAAGAACTGGAGTGATTCGAACAACGCCCTGTTTTCACAAATTGAAACACGCTCAAAAGTTGGACATAGAAAGATAGTGAATTCCAATCTTCGTCATCTTTCCTTCGAAACGACCTGAAGTGAAGGCTCTGCTGACTGCGGCTGCAGGGAGCTCACATAAACGGGTCCGGAAAGCAGCACCGTGGGACACATTTTGGGCTGGCCCGTACTCAATGAGCCGCAATCAGATCAGTCTCAACAAAACGTATTGTCTTCTGCCACTTACGAAAAACATGCTCAACGGGATCGTGACAAGGTAATGCAATTTCAGCGCGGTGCTTTTCGGTTGGAATTGCTCTCACTGTTCTGTCTCAAACTGTACCATTTCGAACATAAAGATTCACCGGATTTTGCCTGAAAGCTGCATGTTCAGACATTTGTGAGCACAGAAATTGTACGCCTCTTCTCGCACGTCATTACACCATTCCCCCACCCCCAAAAAGAAACACTGACCCCTCAGCTTGGAAAGACAATTGGACTGATCTCCTGCTTTGACGCAGCGTTTGTTGATCCATTAGTGCGCGCTCGGGACTCGGTGTACTCAAACATTCAAGGATTGATCTTCTCCTGAGAGTACTCTGCACACACACTCGTGCTCATAATAGGCTTGAGGGTGCACCGGAATACATCCATATTCAGAAATTGATTTTCAAGGTGAAGGATACACTCTTACTTTGACCTCAGTTTGCCTCTGTGTGTATGGAGGGAAAGCGCCATAAACCTGAGTTTTTATCAAAACAAAGAAATTGAATTGAAGACAATGTGCATTGGGGTTTTTCAAACAGCTTCTCGATTGTTCTATCGCCATGCACAGGAAGTAAACTCATTTTGACAAGCAGACAGGTTGGGTGAAGCTGTCTCCGTTCCAAAAGAACCCGTTTGTTTGTTTTGCCGTTTGTTACAGTAAATGACGCCAGGTGCGATGCGCTACGTTTTGACTCATTGAACGGAAGTCCCACCGCAGTTCGCACGAAGCTGCAGTTCGGTTTTCCATTGTGCGGAGAAACACAGAAAACGTTGCCATGCGGCGTTCTGTTTGGTTGTCTTGATTGACAAATAAATGTCATTGACACTTCCCATTCTCCTTCATCTCGAGGCCCACAGTTAAGAGCAGCAGACTCTACGAGGCGCACACGACACATTTGTGCATGAAGTGCCCATGACGAGCATTATTGCGTGGTTATCGACGAAAATCGAATAAACTGTCGCAGGAGTTCTCCACACAGTGAGCCACAGTCTGGCGTTGTTCATAACAACTTTGTCCTCTGTTTTTGTGCCAAAACCACCAAAGGAGCCACAAAGGGAGCCAGTCTGGAATCCAGTGCTTGAACTAAGCCACCACCTTGGCTTTTCCATTCAGTGTACGAAGAACGCGTGCGTGTGAACGGACCTGCCTGCCAGAAAGCAGGCCTGTTGGCAACTGTGGAGGTTTCAGTTTCCAAATCCCTCGCAGGGCTTGGGTACCGGATTTTGCCACCCAATATCCAACACCCATCCTGGACCAAAGTCCCCCATATTCAGCGTACACTTCTTGAAAAGTGTTTAGTTTTGTGGAATGCTTTCACACCGAGACTGTTCTACCTTTCTGTGTGGTGCTCATTGTCTCACAAGATGCCCCGACGCGTGTGGCTGTGTCACTTTTTTATGCAATTCTGTTGTTGTTTGCTGATGTCACCATCCAAACGAAGTTCTTTGGCTCCCCGTGATTGAAACGTTGTTGTCTTCACAAACGGTTCATCCACATCAAGCTGGAAGCTGAAAGCCAGATTTGCTTGTGCGAAGTTCATGCGGTTCCGAACAGAGAAACATTTTTCAACTTTTTGAATGCTTGCAATCAGCCCTTGAAATATTTCCAAATCACGTGAAGTCAACAAAATGACACACGGTACAAATAGACTCTTAATTTGTGTGTTCAGGAGGACCAGACAGGACCACTAGAACCAACAGTAGGGACTCACAAGCACGCCCGAAAAGAAAAGAAAGGATTCCACATCTTGTCCCACATCCAAGCCAACTGAGCCCTCGGAGACATCAGTCACGGAGACAAGTGTACCCGCAACCGAACCTTGGGCCCCAGCGCGTGCCTGCGTGTGTTTGGCCTCTGCCTGCAGCGGAAACATACGACATTCGCAGAGGAATCAGACGCAACAGCATTGTGTGTTTGACGCGGGTTTGCGAAAGAGACCAAACACGCACTCCAGTGTTGAGAGTGATCAATCTCACATCGCTTTGTCATAGGATCTGGTAATTTAAATCAAGGAAGATCCGGCCTCTGGGACACATTTCAAATCTTCAATTCCATTTCCAAATTTGAAACACCACGCTTCAAGGCGACACTGAAAACGAGCCAAATTGTTTTGTGACTCGAGATGAACAACACCAAACCCCCAAGTACGAGGGTAGTTTTGCACGTGATAGTTCTGCCAAACAAAGCAACAAATTTAGGAAATAAAAAACACAAATACGAAACCTATCAGAATTCTATTTTTTTCAATAAACCCACGTTCAGGCTTCAACCCCCCCACTTTGGCAATTTCGTTTCTCTCTCGGTTGATTTCTTGTCCATGTTCTTGTGGAGGCAACATCAGATGAAGCCAATAACCCACAGTAATTTGTGGATCAAAGGTCCCAGAGAAAGATTATTCCACCTTTGAGCGCAAGCTGCAGTTGGCAGGACGTGTGCGTTGTACGGCATCTCAAGAACTTCACTGCATGCATTGCAAGAAAGAAGCAGCCTTTCGCTTTCAAACACCTTGCTTTTCGGAAACACAAGTGTTTGATGCCCATCACACCAGCCAAGGATAAAATAGGTCAAAAATTCACATTTTCGCATGATGTGAGGCTCTGGTTTCCGATGAAGAGGGGTGAAATGTACCTCCGAAAGAGCTGTGTGATATCAGGGTGGACGGCAGCTTTTCACGAACGAGAAGCATTCGTGAACAGTCGATCCGAGACAGCTTGTCTCGCGATCATGAAGCCTGTCATTTCACAGGAACTATTTTTCCAGCGTGTGTGAACCCTTACTTCAGAGACGGGGTGACAAAGATCTGCGGAATTGGGGCGTCATAAAAATGCTCTGCTTTCACGTGCAGTGATCATTTATCTTGAAGTGCGTGCGTGCACCTCATGCATGAGTTGTAATCAAAGAACGATAACATCCAATCAAATTGTCCGCTTGGTCAAAGATTTACTCCAACTGCGCTTGACTGCTGCCCTGGACCCGTGGCTCCGTCTCCTCATTTGAGCTGGTGAACCCAACCATGGAGGGGCCCCAACAGTCATTCATGCAGACGGAAATCCGGAGCAAAAATCTGACGCTGCTGAAGTGAGGCACTTTGCATCTGAGCGTTTTGCAAGGCGCACGTATGAGTACAAGTTTGTGTGCTTGGAGTCATGAAAGCCTGCTCTTGCGTCTCAAACGCAGCATCCCGTGAGTGCAAATCACAAGGTTTTCGTCATAATTGGGCTCATTGGAAACGCTTTTACCCATCTGCGAGCATCATCTCACAAATGAGCGTGCACTGAACAGTTGTAGACTTCACCTGACAATGATTGCGTATTTCCGAACATGAGTGGATCCGAAGAGCAGATTCTCTCTGCCTGTTGCGATGTTTCCACTTTTGGAGCAGAAACAACCCATAATTTGACCATAATTTGACTGAAATGGTTTGTGCTGCAGCACCATCCAGAGCGCTTATTGTGAACAGCACATTTTACTGAAGCACCGGTGAATGAGAGAGAAGGTGAAGTCGAACGAGGCGCGGTCTGACAGCAGACTGAGGAAGAATCAACATTTCTTGATACAAACCTTTTGTGTTTGTTTAGTGATCGTCAACAACGCAAACGTACTGTGCAAGTGTTCGCCCACTGGTCCCTTGGAAAGGGAACTGTGAAATAAAAAACAAACAACTTCGCTGTTCTCCAGCGTCCTTTCGACGAATCTTGGTTTGAAGGATCTCACTCTGTGCAAGTCACCCAAGTTTGAGTTGTGAGTGAAGTAGACTGAATGCCAGTGAAAATACATATTTCCCAAAGCAATTTGACAACCGTCGATTCTGGTCACGAATCCGACATTAGAAGAACAACTTGGAACTCTCGAAAGGACAACTTAATATTGCTCGCTCTGTGTGAGGGGCACAAGCGCTCACGCTGAATTTCGAGTGTGCAAACATTCGTTTGTGTTCAACCTGGAACTCGGCTGGTATGAGCACTTGCACAGATATCTGCACCGCGTTTCTTGATCTGTGTTGGAATGTTCTGCAGCAAAATTGTCGATCAGATATCAGCTGAGACCAGTGCGAAGGCAGGACCTTCAGTTCATCTGCTTCATCAGTGCTGAGCTTCGTCGGGCATCAGTTTCAAAAGGGTCAGTACCTTACGCAGCAGATTCTTCCGCGTTCTTTGGTGTGACTCCGCCGTGACTAAGCTGCTGTTGAAGACCGTGATCTTTGTCTTTGATTTTGCCAATGGTTTCCAGGCTGTGTGGTTCTTGCTTGACATCGTACATCTCGCACCCTCAGCGAACGCGCTCGTATGCCTGCATTAAATCGTACATCCAAAACGCACAAACGTCTGGACTCTCAAGCTGCGCATAGATTCTCGCCAAAGACAGCTGAAACTCATTCGTACTTCCCAGGTCTGAAAAGGGTTTGTACGAAAGCTTCTGAAGTAAAATATGGGCAGATCTATCTGATGTGAGGCTCTATGCAAACAGAAAGTGTAAACAGAGTCAAGAATAATGAGGAGAAACACAATTTTGAGAAGAAATTCCGCTTCCGATGCAAATTGAATTTGGAAATTGGTTTGACACAAAACAAATTGCTTTTTATCCGACTGGATCGTATTTAATTAAGATTTTAAGAACCCAGATTGTGTGACTGCAAGGACAGAAAAAGTTCCGTGGATGGCTCAGGGCCTATAAAAAGTAAGAACCTGCCATTCGGATATCCAACCCACGTCAGAAGTTCCCACAATGCATGTACCCTGCAGGCCTGTCCGCACACAACAATGAAGGCCTGCGATGACCGAGGCAAAACTGTGGTGCATTCGCAAAGTCAATTGTTTCAATTGTTCTTGAGCCCCATAGATAAACAAGTTCAGATTCCTTGGTCTGGTACAAATTCTGCAACTTTTTGCACAATGTTGAAAAGATTCTCGGGACAAAACAAAGGAACAGATACTTTTCATGAAACACCCAATCGAAGTCTCTCCAAATGTTGTCGACTTTCACCTGTTGTCGTGACTCTGCAAAGAGACTCGAATGTTTTTGTATGGACGCAACAAAACTTATTATTTCGACCTCATCACGAAACAGATTCTTTGCACAAACAGGCCTTTTGGTTGCGTGAATTGAACTAATTGTTGGCTTCACCTCAGCACCTGCTTCAACAAACCCACGCGCGTATTCATCTCAGTCGAGAAAGAAGTAGAACGGCGCATGACAGCTCTAGAACAGACAACCAGGAGAGAGGGAGACAAAGAGAGATGCGGAAACATGAAAAAGGAGCAGTCCGTTCCCGACTGTTCCCATATTCGATGCATCATCTTTGTGAACGCCTCAGAACAGACTCAGAATAACAGTCTATTTTCCATTGCTACTGTACGGCCTCTTTTTCAGAATCGGGTCAGAAGAACTGCCTGCGTGACCTGGAATAGCGAAGTATGATCGCAGGTCCAGGTCCTCCTGGTACCTGTTTTGGGCTCCTGTTCACTGTTCGTGCACTTGTCCTTTGACTCTGAGAGGAAGTTGCCGGCAATTCGCCGGAGCCTGGTCTCTCGATTTTCTTGAAAATAAAACCAGACAAACTTTGTTCTTTTGCAGCTGGAGGTTTTTTATTGCTGGGGAAATTTGTGCTAATCGCTTGGCAAAATCCATTGCAGCACATGTGTTCTTGTTCCAGTCACTCAAAGCAGGTTCCACTGGGGGTTGCTTGACATCACGGCCACAGCTTTCAAAGTGCTCAACCTTGTCAGCCATCTCCCATGGGCTCATGAGGAAGGGGGTGCCGAAAAACACAAGTCTGAGCCACAACTCAGCAGCATTTGTGGCTGTCCGTCAGCACAGGGCTGATGGATCCGTGGCGCGACAATTCACTTGTCACACAGTTGTCCCTCATACTTTCGCGGGACAAAGTTGTTTCCTCATTGTTTTGAGGATAAGTTGCAGGAGTGGAAAAGTTTAGAAAAGGATTGGATCGCAGTCCATTTTATTTGCTGTAACAACACAAATTCCGAACTGAAACGAGTGAGTACCAACGTCCAGCAAGTCAGTGAAAATCAGTCTCGAATGCTGTCCGAAGGCCGGCGTGGCTCAAAACTCAACATAATGGGAAGATATGGTCGCTTCTCGATTAGCGATTGGCGGTTTGGGTGTTTTGGGAGGATGTGTGAATGAAATCCATCCACCCTGATCAGTAATTGCTTCACAGCGTGACCTGAATTGTGATGAAGTCAATTTCAGGGTTTTGCGAATATTCCTCCCACCGCTCTCACAAGCACCGTGGCCTTTCAATTAGAGCCCAAATCAATAGGAAAGAAACTGTCAGAATGAGCCTGAGACATTCCCGGGGATTGGTCTGGCCGCAACAGCAGGATTTCTGCGTGCAATTTTTGTGACATCAAAAGTCCCAACTCGTCGAACGTTCCAGAGGACCAACAGTAACTTACAGCTTCGCTACCAGGTACTGCATATCGACTCTGTACGTCATTGATCTGTGGCCAAATCGATTGGATGAGACAGAATGGCCTGCAGATCCACCGGCCGTTCAAACAAATGCCCACCACAATCGACCTTTGCACGAAGATCGTGTCAAAAGTGAAATCCCGCACACTGGAAACCCCGTGCACAAGAGAGGTCATGCTGCTGTTTTGTTGGGGGGGGGCAAAGCCAGAGCTGTGGCTTATTTGGTACCGATGGGTATCTCAGGGCTTGGTCTTACGGGCTGAAATGTTGGTGCCCATGCGGCTGAGATGGAGTCGCATGATATCCCCACCCTGACTCCCTTCCAGGCAGAAGACGGCGTCGTTTGTCTGCTTGGCAGCAGCCACATTTTTTGCACACAAACAAAACGCCCGATGCAAAAGACTAAAGACTGCCCACACAAAAACTCACCCCTGAGTGGAGGTAGAGACTAGCAGAAAAGAAGGATGGTGCTCGGGCAGGGAAGTGACTGGTGACAGTTTTCCTGCCTTGTTTGCGCGTAGTTCCCCCTGTGCGTTACAGGCTCTGCTTCGCTTTCATTTCCTGGCAATGTTTTGTTCCTCCAATTATTTTGCTTTCAGCTTTGACTCTCTGAAAGCTGCATTTCTCTGGTCGTTCATAACAACCAAAAACGCCTCGGTTTCAGTGTTGTTGTTGGCGGTGTAATTGGGTGTAAAATCAGAGTGATACGCCGCCTACAAGACTCTTGTGACCGTGACATTTTGGAAACGGGAACACGCGTAATTTCCCCAAATTATGAAGCGATGCAGAATTCTCCCTCCAGGGATTTGCTTCACACGTCAGGAAACTTTCTCATTTTGCAGAAACCTTCGCAACTGCTTCCCTCTGTTTGGGCCGTTCGAGGAGAAGGCCACAACTTTTGTTGATCAATGCCAAGGCTGAGGTTGACGTGGCTCCTTCAACGTGTTTCAATGGTTTCAGACTGATGTATGAACATTGATTGTCAGCAGCCCGATCAAGCATTGATGTGATCACAGAGGCAAAATTCTAACAATGGTTATCCGAGAGGTGATTTCTCTCTTTCCTCAAGACCCTTGGCCTTGGACTCCAACTGTGCGAAACTTGATTCGGCTTCCAGTACCGCGTCTCTGCTCGAATGTTCCTGATCTCGCAAAATCTTCACGAGTGGTGCACTTCATGAGGTGGTTCATTTGACTCGGGCTGCATCAAATTCTTGACTGAATGACCAAAAGCAACTTCAGGATAAAGACCAAGACTACTTGCAAGAAAGAAAAATCAGTGGACAAAAATAAAGCAGAAATTCATCTTGTTGGAATGACCGGAGTCACCCATAACTTGACTGGTGCCAGCTCACAATCAGACGTTTCAGCTGGTTTTGTAGCTGCTGGATTCAGTCGCTTTTCCGCGCATTTACACGGGCTCATTTGCCTCAGTCAGTAGTTGGAGTCCCTGAACAAAAAAGGAGGGCCAATTCTGCAGGATGTACGAGACTGGTGTTGGATGTAGGAGACTGGATGTACGAGAACAATTTGCGTTCCTTGCCATCTGCTGAAGCTGATGACAGAAACTGATGTTGTCATGTTGAGCCTGGCGTTTTGGAGTGAATCCGGCTTTCGAGCCTGCATGGCTTGAGTAAAGATAATACGCTACTCGATGCATTCGTGGGCGCCTCCCGTCTAAGTGAATCAGCTGCTTCTGCCTCTGCAGAGAGACGGGTCAGTGTGAGAGCAGGTGTCCTCCCTAACCGGATTCACTTTGATCTGGAGTTGATGCGTCCAGAACCTCAGTGAAGTCTGGAGGCCAGAATCCATGTCGAGAATCTTAATGTTCCTTTCCGAACCTTCAGACCAAATCTGATTTGGAGATGTGTGAAATGAGAAAGGCGACAGCAGCAGCGCACGTGTCAATGTTTTCCAGCACACAAGCGCAGACAATCGTACGGTCTGTTGGTCGTAAGCGTGCACACACCTGCAGCGTTTGGTACCTCTTGCTTTTTTATCTTGCAGTGGCACAGATCGCAGCTGTGCAAACCTTGTGGCACTGGAAGGCATCCAAATTCAACCGCATCTCCTCCCACACCTACAATCCCACAATAGGACCCGGGAGAACAGCAACAGGCTGCATGTGGAAGTTCCGTGCCACCAGACAGACCTTGTTGCAGTGTAAAAACTTATTTATCGATCTGAAGAGGGCGATTTCTATTCCAAGGATTGACCCGACTCCTTCAAATCAAGTAGCGCACTGAGTGAATTCCAGACAGGTGATCCGCGGAAGCGTTTCCAGTAATTTTTCTTGCAGCCGGAAAGAAGGATCTTCAGCCGTTCCAGTCTCATACTCTGGTTATTTGTGACCGCAAAAAAAACAACAACAAAGTTTGTGTTGCGAGGACGCGACACGAGAAGTGAATCTACGAGCCTCGATAGGACAATACATATTGAGGCTTTGAAGTCAGCTGTCCCCTAAATTCAGATCTGTTTCGGATCGGCCGATGGAATCTCCCAGCGCTTCAGGAGGAGCCTGGACACGGCAGCACTGAGTTCTTCAGGATCTGTTCTGTCATCCGTGATGACGTTGATCGGGCGAATGCACGCAGACAACACACCTTTCAAATTTGAACCAAACACTTCAAAGCACGAAGATTATCTTTCACTTCGATTTCGGATGAATCCTGAAGTGTTGACACGTCCCGATTGACAAAGACCAAACTGCTGGGCTCTGGGTTTCTTGACGGAGGAAAGTGAACGCTGCAGCAACTGAAGACTTTCGTCAAGAGCCACAAGAGAAAGCTGCTCACCGATGTTGTATGGACCTCCCGCCTGCTTGACCCTGCGCCGCTTGTGTGGACCGCTGCGTTTTGATGAGAGTTTGGTGCCAAGCCTGACACACCTCTCACGAATCTTTATTGGGCGCACAAATATCTTTCCCTGTCAAAGTTGTCCCACTGATCAGTTCGTTTTGTTGGTCATATTCCCACGTCAGAAAGATGTGAATCAATGAATTGATCACAAAGGAAATCTGTTGACAGTGGTTTTGGTAGATTCTGACGCCAACAGGGGAAAACTTCACAAGGTGCCGCTTTTGCTGATTTCTTTCCACGGGTGACAATGTGGCCTGTCAACGTGCATCATCTGTCATGTGCGACAGGCGGAAAAGATTCTCTCGGGTTTTGTTTTCAACCTGAATTGATATGAGCAAAATCTGACACACGGAGACACAGACACATCACGCAGGAAGTTCTGACAGACAGCACAAAAGACCCAGACTGTTTGACAGGGTTGGAAAAAATTTATGCAATCTGTGTTCCCGACAAAGCCAAAGGGGGATATAAACAGGGCAGACAATATGCGTCCTGTCTCAATCCTTGTCTCGCTTCAGATGGACGCAGACGGAGAAGTTCTGCGTATCCCGCAACTCGGAAAACAAAACCGTCCGCAAGATGTCCGACGTCGTTCATCTGAACCAAGGCTACCAAAAGCAAATCAAGGATTTACACTCAGGAGGATCAAATTTGTTGAACTGGACACAAAACAGCAAAACACAGAAGCTCCATTGGGTCCTGCAATTTGCTAAGCTTCCGAATACTAGGTCTGTCCAGCTGCCCAGGTGAGCGTAGCAAACCTCGCCACAGCAGCCAAGTCTAATTCATGCTCCGGCAATCTTTGACCATCTGTCCGGCTGAATCTCACGCTGGAGTGGTCCTGCTTGTCAATGTAGCCAGATTTAAGACACGATTTGCACAAGATAGTGAGTAATTCAATCACACGCCTCGTTTCCTTTCACTTCAGCAACTAATTTTCCCAAACCAGAGTTTTGCGCTCACAGATGTCCGGACAACACGACCCGAAGAAAGCTTTTCTTAAATCGTCGAATTGCCACTTTTGCTGCTAAGAACAGCAAATGGGTTGTCTGTTCTTCGTTTCTTTGCAAGCGGAAACATTTTGAAACACTTTTTCAAAGCGGGGAGTCCTGCCGCCTTCTTCCTGCTCCCCATTTTCGACCGGTGCCTTTCAGTCTCAACCGGTGGCTTGCTCTTTCCTTCGGGCAACAGCACTGCCAGAGAAGTCAATGTACTCGTACGTCGTGAAAGCTCCTGATGCCAGAGAACACAAACGCAAAACGGATATTTTCAGGAGCGTACGAGAAAATCAACGTTGCTGAAATAACATTCTTTCTGAAAATTTCAATGCAACTTTGTTGAGATAGGTTTGTTGACTGGGAAAACAAGAAGCAGAGCATCGAGGCTCTGCGGAGTACGAAGTTTTCTCCAATGCCCCAAGTATGACACCCCTTTGTGTGGCAGCCATTCAGAGAAGAGTGTGATCGTTTTGCCTTTTCCCCACAACATGTTGTTTCTCCCAAGAACTCCCCAGCGAGACTTCAAACAATCATTCCAACACAACTTCTTGCGACTTCCCCCCCCCACACACACACCAAATGTTGGATCGACCCCTGGTCTCAGAGATGAATGCTTTTGTCCCTCGGTCAGGGTCCTTGTTGAAACGGATGGCAGAGCTCCATACGGCACGATCCACCTTGCACAGGCGGAATCCATTGAGGATGCACGGCTGTTGTGCCGGAACAGCCAAAAACGAAGGGCAACGTGCAGTGTGGCATGTCGAGTGCACCACAGGGAAAAGCAGCAAGATCCGTATGTGTCCCTTCGACTTGTCATTGCAATTTTGCTGCAGTGCAAAATCTTCAGGGATGTATTTTCTTCGAGAAGGCCCGAGAGCCAGAACGATGGTCTCCCTTGTGAGAAAGACACACACTGGCCCGCATCATGAACACTGGGCACGTTCCTTCGTTTGTGCCGAAACACACGGCTGGCATGGCATCCAGGTTGACAGATGGGAAACTAAGGGAGCACAAAACGACAAAATGACAGGTAAGAACTGAAAAAGACACCCTGAAGTTTTTTGCTGCTGCAACAGCAAGTGGTGTGCTTGGTGCAATGGAGGCTGACATTCACTCCCAGACAGTCTGAGCAAGATTCAACGTTGGGGAAGTCTCACACGCACACATTTCTGAACCCAAATGCATTTCTGTGTTCTTTGGTCAAACACATCGGCCAAACAAGCCATTGCTGTTGTGAAGTTGTGTGTCACTGAGCTCCACTTCCATCAAGGACACCTGGCCTTGATCTGGAATTCGATGCTTCATGAAAAAATACATTCCAAGACAGATTTTGATCGAAGTTCACGTTTGCCGTTGAAGTGAAAATGTGCCTTCGTGCACTGAGATTATAAGTGCACTTGAATTGATGTGTGCCGAGATCAGGAACGAGCTTTGCGCTGCGAGTCAGCTGTGTGAGTCGTGTCCGTTTGTCCCACACAAATTTGGCCACAAAAAACAATCCTGATGACAAATGGATGTTCTTTCTTTCTTTTCCTGCGTAGGCTCGTACACACATAAACGTTTGCAGAAATTCAAGTAAACCATCAAAACTTGAGTTTTTCACCCAACTTTCAACCATTCGGTGTTGAGAACAGACAGGAATTAGTGTGTGTGTGTGGTGTGTGTGTGTGTGTTGTGTTGTGTTGTGTATCCTCCAGGCCAGGAAATGTATCTGATCTGTTTTCTCAGCTTGTCTTGTCAAAGTATTTTGCTTTTTGTGTTGAAAATCTTTCCATGACAATTATTTCCTTCATATGTGGCCTTGAATTTCACCAATCAAACACTTTTACAAATTTGGAAAGCCAACACAAAAATGTCAAAAATTATACATTGAAAGCAGCACACTTGGACGCTCAGTCACTTTGATAGAAATAAAGCAGGAAAATATTCCAGAAACAATTAAACTGAAAGAGAGAACCACACGATATTTAAAGGGCAGTGACCAATCACGTATAATAAATTATGTTAATTTTCCCACCAAATGGCAGCTGTGGGCAGAGTCTCAGTCCTCTCGGTGATGCAACCATCTACATTATGTGCAGCTTGCGGTCGATGGGTTGAGTAGAAAATCAACCGCCACCCAAAAATGCACAATGGAGAAGAAACTCAGTTTGTTCAAAACCAGCCCATCTTTACCTCAAATGGAGCCCATTTATCAAAGTCACCCTAACCTTTTGAAGTGTTTCTGCTCATGTGGTCAACAGCCAGCCTGTGTGTAACTTATACATGCGTGGGGAGAAAGTCACAAGCTAATGGAACACGATCAGCATCAAATTCTGAGCAAATAATAGATCGAAGATCTCTCGGTGATTTGTCAAATCGAACGCCTGAGCGATAATTGGGGCCGCTAGCAACAAGCACACAAAAAACAACAGAACACCAACTCCAACAACACAATTTTTCCTTTTTTCAACTTGCACAATGTTTTAACAAACAAAACATTCCAAATGAGTGCAAAAAGGGCACTGGAAACAAACAACCAAAGAAAATCCCCCAATCTCAACATATCAAGTTCTTTCATGAGATTACCATTAAAAACTAAAACTCTTTGTCCAAATATTTTTCCCACATATCATGTGACATACTTGTTGATAG
>JAAUXT010041454.1_pt1 | contig 13538 bp, 13 predicted proteins | sample 7278171 | NCBI WGS metagenome assembly JAAUXT01 (sample SAMN14350112, study PRJNA611818) | marine sediment metagenome | isolation source: surface marine sediment (1.8m) | place: French Polynesia: Moorea | collected 2018-08 | reverse complement strand
TTGAGACTTCATCTTTTAATATGTTGTGGCTCTTTATGTCCCCCAGCTTGTGTAAAAATTTGGTTGAGATCGGCCCAGTAGTTTCTGAGATATTTGACCAAATGTGGTGTGGTGTTGGGCGGTGAGGTAGATCTAGATCTATCCCAGTTCAAATCACCGCGACCTCCATGGAGGTATTTTTTCAATTTAGTGGTCGACTTCCACGAAGCAAAATACAAGGAGTTTGACGTCGACGACGTAACTTCACACCATGAACCGTCCACAACAAAAACGAACGTACTCATCCAGATTAGGGAGGTCTTTCATGCTCAAGGTCCACACACATCCCCACAAGTGGTCCCCGGGACTCTCCACAATGGATGCCGAAGACCCATGCCAGCGCCGAGACTTGTGGTTGAACGTCAGTTTGTACCCCTGTCAGATTTTAGAACATTTTGTCAGACATGCGCGTACAGGCTGTGACAGACCGAGATGTTCCGAAGAGAAAGTCGCTTCCATCTATTGACGAGAAAAGAATCGACCAGCCTGGTCAACACGAGTGGCAACTCACTTCTACTTTACCAGTCGACCTGAAGACTGCCGAGGGGTTTTGGATTTGTAGCCGCTCTCTCAACAAGTTGCTCCCGAAACCAAAGTACAAGAACGTCTCTCTCGCGGCTTCCATTCTTTCAAAAACTATCAAAAAGGAAAGAAGCGTGCAGAGACAACAACAGAGCTGCTTCCGAGTGGCTTTGTTCGCAAAACAAAATTATAGCAGCTGCCTTTGGAGAATTGTTTGCACCTGCCGTTTGTTCAACCTTCAGGCGATTGATTCACATTTTATCTCCAATGTGCTGAAGCCACTTGAAAGCAATTGCATGGACGAACTTCAGACCTGATACTGATAAGACGAGATTCCACGATGGCCACAACACGTCTGTCAAGCTGTGTGTTTTTGAATCATTTCACATGGAGCTAGAGTCTGCCTACCATGTGTCAGTCCCCGATGTCCTTTCAGATTTATGGTGTTGAAGAGCACCCGTGCGATCATCTCGGAAAGACATTGTCATCAACACCTTCTTGTTTACGGCCCAGATAAAATTCGTGATGACAAAGACCATTGGCTGATAGCGATGAAAACATGGGGTGGCCGGTTTGTCACGAGAAACCGGAAACGTCGACAGATCAAATATGGCAAATTTCAGAATCTTACACTGTCGTTGCTGTGCAACGAACACAAATTTGAAACAGAACAAAAATCCAGAGTCTAGTTCTGATTGTTTGACGAACAAATACTTGAAATAAAACCGCGGGAAAATCTGGCTGACAGATGGCGCATTAGGGTTGCATTAAAAATTTCGAAACCGCGTGGAAACTAGCTCTGCAAAGATGGCAGCCTCCAGTGATTTCTGAACAAGTTTTATTTCACGTTTCAGGAGCAACAAAAACAGCACTAGCAGATTTTTAACCGAGGTAAATTTCATTGTAATCCACCAACAGTTCATTCCTGCATTGCATGCAGATGTGGGCTTCATTGGTTTGATTTTGAGAGATCGCCGTGACCCCATCAGTTCACATATCCAGATCTATTGCAATTCATGTGGCCGATTGCATTTGTGCAAAAAAGACCTGATTTTGTCGAATGAGCTCTGATTCCAGACGTACCGGAAAATCATTTGGTGACAAACCAAACGTGTGAGTGTGACTGTATGTCACCACGTCAAATGACAGCTTTCGAGTCTGGTTCAAAATTTTGTCGTTTTGCATTGAATTGCCGTTTATCCGGGTCTGTTCTCTGTTGGCGTTGCTTTCCCCTTTGACCTTGACTTTGGTGAGAATTTTGCCGGTTCTAGGAGACTGCTCGCAACAGATGACCAGTTCGAGCCAATCGCACATTTATCTTCATGGCAGCCAATGATCAGTTGTCTTTGCGCAAACTGGTTGTTTCAAGCGACCCACTTTGCGCCAGACCTAACGGAAGGCGCCATTGTCGCAGATTCTGGAAATGACAGCGAATTGTTGTGTCCAATGAAGGAAGAGATGAACTTGTCCTGATTTTTTCACACGCATCTTACTCGTGTGTGGTGTGCTTCGTTGCAGATTCACGCACGTGAGCCTCAGAAGAGACGGGACGATGCTCAAGGAAACAGCAAAGGCAATGATTGTTTTGGCTGGGTCAGTCGTGGCTGTTCCCTACACAGTGGCGTTCATTGCGAACTTGCTGAAAGGCTGGCCCCTGGGGCCCGATAAGTACCGGCGAGCCTTCCACCCCAGGAAAGTGTTCGCTCTGAACTACGCCCTTCTTCAACAGCTGAAGAACCTCAAGTACACATGGCTCTACTTCAAGTGGAAGTCATACTACGCCCACTGCAGTCATGCTAGACTTTTGAAGGCGAGTTGCACGTCATCAATCACCACAACGGATTATTGATTGCAATTCTCAGAGACACGTCGCACTGGCAATATGTGAGGCAATGTCGTTCAAGGGTGACAGTCACGCTCCCCTCTGGTGAAAGAGATTCCATCATCCCAGCCTTCTGTTCAAATGGCGACCAGAGTGACATCACTGTCCGCCAGAATGTTGCGCATCTGAACGTCTGCCATGTCCCGCGGAGGACATTCGGATTAACACCACCCTTTTCGCGTTTCACTCTTGGAGGCGACGTGCCTGTTTAATGCGCGGTGTTCTTCCCACCACTCGCGCTTCAACACATTAATTTCGATTGTTCGCTTGCAAAGATGTGAGAAAAGCTTAGCTCTGCACACGCAGAAGTATCAATTTGTGGTGACGACAGGCTACAAGTTCTCAGTTGACAGGATGTTTCATATCTTTCAGGACCTGCCGTTCGGAAACAACGAAAACACTCTGGATCTGTATTTCCCCCGAGCTCAGAACCCGCCGAGTGACCAAGGAGCTCACGGGGCGCAGGAACCGATGCCAGTTGTGGTGTTTTTGTACGGAGGCTCCTGGAGCAGTGGCGACAAGAACATGTACAGCCTCCTGTGCAGCAGAATCGCGGACCAGCTCCAAGCAATTGTTTGCTGTCCCAACTATTCGTTGTACCCACGGGTAAGCTGTGTGACCATGGTGGCGACTTTATTAGAAAAGTGGTGGAAAAATGTCCTAATAGCCGCAGACCAAAGAATCAGTCATTGCGCTCCTAAACTTTGCTCAGTTTGTTTTGGGCAAACATGCCAACAATCAGTTGACGTCTCCAATTGTTCAGGGTTACATGGATGACATGGTGCAAGACGTGGTTGATTGCCTGGGCTGGATTCACTCCAACATAGACACCTACAGAGGGGACAAGGTACGAGTTACGAGTCTCTTTTTCACCTTTGGACTTGTGAACCACAGAAGGGAAATGTGCCCCCAACATGTGTGTTGAAGAAAACACTGATTTGTTGATGGTCATCAGAACGCCGGTGTTTCTGAATATTCCACACACTCGCAAGTCGACACAAGTGTTCTTGTCGCTTTGAATCCGAACTCCATTGCACTCAAAGGAAGAATTGTTTCTTCAAACAGGATCGCATCATGTTGATTGGGCACTCCGCGGGCGCGCACCTGTGCATGATGGCGGCTCTAGAACTGACCCTCAAACGTCTCCTCTACAACCCCGGTGCCATCATTATGCCTGAAGGCTTCGTGCCACAGGCGCCGCAGCTTCAGTCTCTCGGCGACCCCATTCGCTTTCACGAGCGCTACTTCGACTTCAGCAGCAACGATGACGAGGGAAGTGAGACGGTGACGCCACCGGTGATGCTCAGCGGAACTGCCACCCCGCCTGTCCTCACCCTTCGGAGCGGACCCTCAACACCGCCTTTGATCAAATCGTCTGGAAGCGCCACCAACTCGGGGCCGTTCTACATGGTGAACACACCAAAAGAGCTGTCTTCTCTTGAGTCGGACCCAGAAGCTTTCTATTTGATAAACAAAGACAATGCTGATCGGGAGAAGGAAGAGACTGAGTCAGATACTGTCGTGGAACAGCCCGAAGAAACTGATGTGGCAGACAGCGCGTCAGAAGAAGTGACGGACACAGAGAAGAAGGCCGCTGACGAGGCTCAAGAAGGAGCAAACGCTGAGGAAACAGCGGTGAAAGAACCGACAGAGGTGAGTGGCAGAAAATTATACTGGCTGACCAATGTGTGACGAGACCCGGGACAACAGTTTGCGTTTCCCATGTCAGACCAAAACACGAGATTTCCCTTTGCGCGCGTGAAACGAACCGAGTCAATGTAAAAACCACGTGTCATGGTGTGAGAGTTGAAGTTCGATCGACCAGAACTGCTTGTATCAGGAGGAGGCGGAAGTGAACGCCGCGCAGTCGCAGAGCTCGGAACTGGTGATCGAGGATTCTGACGTCATGACTCCGTCTCAGCGCGACGTGCGTGACCTGCTGAACTCCATCAAACACATCGTGGGTGCGTACGTCACTTAAATATGTGCGCGTGTGTGTGTTGTGAAACGAAGCCCCACCCTGTTGGTGCTCCAGAGGCAATTTGTTGTGAGGTTCAAGTGAAAACAATTTCTTCGGTTGATTTTTCACCCAGGTGAGTGACCCAATAAAAACCTCGTCATTTGGGAGCGTGGACGTGAAAAAGACAACCTCCATCTTGTGCCAATAGCGGCGCGGCTGAGGCCGTGTGGATACCTGTCTGTGTTGTTTCATATTGTACAGTCTTGTGTCGGTGCAGGTTTAGCCGGCGTCTACGACATCGGCGATCACTACGACTTCGAGTCGTGGCGAGGCGTGGAGGACATCTCAGCGATGGCTCGCGCTGCCTACGGACTCGAGCATTTCGGTCGCTTCTCTCCAACGCACATCGTCTCCAGTCTACCTCCCAGAACGAGGTCCGTGTGTGAGCAGTACGCGCGGCCCGCGTTACTTGGCCTGTCTTCTCAAGAACAATGTTTTGTTCACATGAGCTTCTGAGATATTTCTTCCAGCAGTAGCTTCTCACATCAGGAGCTTTTGGAAACTGAGGTGAAGACGACTCTAATATTTTCAGATTGCCACCAATGACACTAATCCACGGTGACTCCGACACGACAGTGCCGTCGGCGTCAACACGGAAATACAGGGAACTGTGCAACCAGCTGAGCGCTCAAGTCAACGAGTGTGTGTTGCGAGACTGCGATCACACGGATGTGTGCCTGGATCTCATGGATCCCGAGAGAGACTTTTACGAAGTTGTCATGGGCCTTATCACACAGGTCGCTCAAGCATATTTATAATTTTCAACAGACTTGAGAGCTGAAGTTTTTTTTGCATTCCAGAAGGAAAGAATGTTTGTGATTTTTGCGAGTTCTTTGAATCGTTCCAGCATGATAGAGTTTGATTTCGTATTTTGCTTTGACAGAACAACTTCAGATTGAGTCCAAAAATCAAATGGTTTCTGCGCACTGCAATTCACAAAAAGTGTTTGTTCACCTGACAAATGATTTGTACTTCGACAAGACATCCGCGCCAACTTTTCGTGCTTCCAGCTGTACAACGAGGGCAGTCGAGGTGCAGACGGCTTCTTCCTCGTACAGTTCATGAAAACTGAACATCATGGTGTTGCTCTTGGAAACAAGTGTTTCATTACTTCTCGTCAACGGAACAGTCGAATGTGAGAGAACTCCTTTTGCGATACATGTATGTGGGTCTTTCGTGAAAGCAATGTGTTTCAAGCTTTACAGCACGCAACAAAGCAAACTATACTGATCTCGAACGCTTTGTTTTGATCGTGTCAGATTCCGACTGCGGTGTGTCACCACAAACTGTGAAGGCCAAATTTCAGCCTTGTTTTTCACACCAGTCAGGTTCGCACTATTTTCTGGCGTAACGCTTTTGTTTTCTCACGCGGTCTTTTTCTGTTGATGCTTTTTGGCACAGCACACGCAAGTCTAGTTTGGTTCTACAAAATCACTGCTTTTTGGGTCCGGATCGCCCTTGCGAATTGCGCTTCGACATGAGACCAAAGTTTCCAGTTCCAAGCATTTTCTCGTGTTGAACGAAAACCAGGATGCACTTGACTAAAATCGTTTCAGTATCAAGTTTTTGTTTTGTTTACCTGTTCCGCTTTCAAAGGGAATTGGCACGATTGTTGCTCAGACTTGCGTTTGTTCCTTGGAAAAACAACCGGTACTTCACGAAATCCGACACCACCTCGAGATGAGTCTTGCAACTATTTCATTCGCTGTTGAAAAATAAAGCAAACCCAAATCTGCTTGGAAGTCCCTTTATTGACTAAAAGACAAAACATTTCCTGCCATCTGATACAAATAGAAACATTGAGGGTGAAGTGTTGAGTGCTCTGTACATGGCCAGGTCGTACGGATGCTTGTTGTGGTGAAGTCATACGACTTTGAAACCCATGGAATGCAACATGTGAAGTTTCAGTGCGAGTTGCGCACCAGCGAAGACGGGACGTGACAACCGTTGGGTGACTTGCACTTCAGAAGTTGACAAACAAGCCCTGGCAACACAACAAAATTTCAAAGGAAGCATTGCAGCGCCAAACTCCGACGAGCGAGTCACTCAACCGCTCTTCGTGCCAGGTTGAGCTGTTATTAGTGTGAAATGGAGGAAACGCTCATCTCATCTTTTTGGCCAACGAAGAACTCTGCTGTGCAAAAGTTGTCACTGTATCAGGCAGGAAATTTCAGCACTGAGTCAAAGTCTACAACAAACGTGCAGTTCTGTTTCAGTGCACAGTTACAGTTTGCGTTCTTGCCTGTTGAGAACAAGTATTTCTCATCAACGTACATTCCACAAAACAGAAAAAATCAGACAAAAGGAACAAATTTTCACATCATTCACACGTATCACATGTACAAATGAAACGCGCAAAACAAACGGCGGGAGAAGAAAACTCGTCCCTCTGAGCTGCAGCGCTCGTGTTTGTTTCACACCTGCTCAAAGGAACAGCATAAAATTATTTTAGTATTCGAAGAGAGTCATTTCCTCGCATTTAATTAACTTTATGGGTACGTGCGGTGGCCATCACAGTCACAAAGTTCTGTCATGCAATACCTGCCGGACAAGCACAAAAACATTGCAGGGGACAGAGATGGCCGCTTCTGCATGATTGTGTCCACACAAGTGTTTTGATACAAGTACAGTACATGTGAGCACATTCCGCACAAATTATACGTACATCTCTGATATGTTCAGTATTGAACGGACAAACTTGTAACGCAACGTGAAATGCCACGCAGAGTGAAAACAAATCCAAAGAATTCAAATCAAAACTTGTCATGGCGTGTGTGCGCAGAGAGAGGAACCTGCAATCAGGGAACACAACAAACCAAAGTTCAGCAGAACCGAGAAACAACCAACAACTGAAAAGTTAAATTGAAAACGAGAAGCATCATAGTTGTGTGATTTGAGACAATCCCTTGTGGAAAAAGCAGCCGCTCTGAGACTGTTAATTGGACCTGCCAACACGAAGATCAAGTCTGACAAGGTTTGAATGTATCATGATTCCAAAGATTTGTCTCGTGTGCTTCAAAGAGGAAAGCTTGGAGAACACATCTGAGCATTCCAGAATTTCAATGGTGAAACTTTTCAAAAGTTTTCTCGTCAACGCACAGGCGACATGTTCGATCAAACAGCGCCTGTTCACTTTCCTGCGCTGATGGGTGCAGAACACACTTCAGAGAAGGTTGACCCGAATGTGAAACAAATCCCCACCCGTGGGGCAGTCTTTGTGAATAAATCAAGTTTCAAAAATGCTTGGCACAACCCATGGATCTTTTCAACTGATCGCCAACCAAAAATTCACCCCAGCACATCAACTACACCACTCAATTCTTCAACACTTATTGCCACGCGCACACACACTGACCAGCACAGGAACACACAGTAGGTCACAAAAACATGTCATCCGAAGATCTCACTTCAACTCACGAGTTTGTTTTGTTTTTACAAACCATCAAATGTCGTATTTCATCAGCACTATTCAACACAATAAATACAAGATAATTTGCACTATGTACAATTTACACTGACCTGTATCACTTGTATTTTCAGTGACCTCACGCCTTGAAAAAACATTTTGCGTGTACTCAAAAGCGCTTCTTGCATGACCACTCCACAAATTCTTCCACTACTTTTGCACTGAACCCTGCACTGGCGCACAGCGATCTCAACTTGTTTCAGAGTGTGAAAGAATACAATGCCTTGTCGGAGAGAGCAAACCCTGAAACATGTTGAAGCCCGACATGTTTGTATTATTCAAATTCGCATCAACCAGGATTGAATGTCAAAAGGAAACAAGATTTCTACGCAATGTACGTTTGGGTGGCTGTATGCATGCAACGCAGCCATAATCAACAGTGCTGTTTCAATGTGATGCACGGTGATACCAGTCGTTTGCGACCGTGTCAGCCAAAGTCACTGAAGCAAAGTTGAAGGTGACCTGCTTGGTCACCCAGACCATCGATTATGAAACAGAACTTTTCCTGCAATGTGTCAAGCGATGTGACAGTTCGTGGCCTCAACTTCGAACAGCACCCACCAGTTGTGGCCAGGGTTGTTCGAACAACTCCAAGCTTCTGGTGACTTGGACCTCTGATGTCCATTTTTGAACAACACAAACTGCGGGCTCCACTGTGCTTGGCTGGTGACGAAACAGTCAGCGAGCTACTCAAGCCACAACTACAGTTGCCATGACAATCATCGGCGACGGTTCTGCGCGGCGGCGGCGCTGGCGACGTCGGTGGCAGCAGCGACGCCATCGGTGGCGTTCGTGTCATTCATTCCAGGTCCTGCTGCAAAACCAAAAGAAGCAGCTTTATTGGCCCGTACTTTTTTTCTTTTACCAGGAAAACACCTCGAAAAATGAGACCAACAACAGTGAAAACTTGCGGAAGAAAAGTTCAGAAAGGAAATGTTTGCTCGACGAGTGAAGTACGGTACGTTTCACCTTGTCGCTACTTCCCCCCATTCACCAAAGAAAAGCTGGACTTACTTGGATTGTGATTATGCATAGCATTTCCTACGGCATTGTGTTCCCTACTCTCATAGTCTACAACCTCTTTGTAAATCAAATCTGAAAAAAGAGAAGTTAGCAATCAACGTGACTGTCAAACAACGAGTTCACTCAAAGGAATTCCCTGTCTCTAAACCAGTTGCTGGTGAACTACCGGAACAAGCTTGTAGTGTACACGAAACATGAGAACAAGCGAGGCAGACTTCCTTCGCCGCAAACAAGAACTGTCTTGCGATTGTAGAATTTTTGCGAAGAAAGCCAAAGAACTTACTCTTCCACTGCTCAACAGTGTGCTCTTTCTCGTCCACTGAATGGTCGTACGGGGCTGGGGCGGGCTGAAATGAAAGGGAGTCAAGTGTCGTGTGAAATAACTGCAAACCTGGCACAGAACCACACCAGCGCAAGCGGTCCAAACGACAACGCATTTCGGGTATATTTGTCCAAAACCGTTCTTCCACCAGGCATTTCCAACACTCACTGTCAAGCGCATCTGTACGTAACGGCTCTTGATGATACACCGCATGCGATGTTCATGCTGATGCAACCAACTCACCCCGTTCACTTCGGACTCGTCGTACCAGACGTTGATGTACGGGTGCATGAGGGCGTCGTCCACCGACAGTCGCTTTTCCGGGTCGATCACCAGCATTTTGGAGAGCAGGTCCCGCGCCATGGACGCCTTCAGTCCGCTGTGCTCCGCACTGTCCGCGGGGAACAACACATCCGGAAACAGTTTTTCAAACGGGTACCCGGCATAGCGGGGTCTGTTCTCCACGTAATTGCGCACTGTGGGTTGCAGGCGCTTCATGAAATCCTGTGACGGCGTCCCCAGTTGCTCTATGATTTTGTTCCACTGGTCGATATCTGTGACCGCAGTCAAGGAAATTTTCGACAAAATGCAGCACAAAAGCTTGAAAACCGCTCCACAAAACGAAAGGTAAATCCACAAAAAGAACACTCAAAATTCTCTGCACATTCCACGAAAACTGTCACGCCCAAATCATTTGCGGCTCAATACATGAAAATAATCATTTGTAACTGATCACGACACACTCGTCGCGGACTCCATTTGTTTGTCGCGTTCACTTCAATTCGCCGACGTTGGTTGGAAACGCCGATTGCACGACAACGAAGAGCCATTTTCTTTTTGGAATTTCTGCCAATCGTAGTGTCATTTGGAAAGGATACGATCCGTGCCCGGGAACATGACTCCGCCTCGGATCATTTCTCCCATGATGCAGCCCACCGACCAGATGTCAACTGCAAAATCCAAGCACAGCACAACTTGAAATCACCGCGTGCCGTGACGTGGGTAACGCCTGACAAGTTTCTCAACCGGGAGAAGCGGGGAGCGGGGGCGGCTTGGGGTGGGCGAGGATCGGCTCTTGTGAGGCTACTTGGTTGTGTCGCTGGAAGGTATCGATGGGAAATAGGGGGGGGGGGAAGAGTTGAGTCCTCGGTGGTGTTACTGCGTCGTGTTAGTGTCGAGGATGATGGGTTGGGATAGGGTTTGTTCAGCTTTAAAAACGTTCAGAGAAAGTCGCGCTCCGCAGTTGCGTGTGACTGAAACCTCATTCTGACAGAGAAACAAGCTTCCCCTTGTGCAGGACCCCTCCCCCTCCCGCCACACACCCACCCGCACGAACGCACACAAAGAGGTACGTGTGCACTCACCGTTTTCTTTGTAGCCCATGCCGAGGATGACCTCCGGCGCGCGGTAGTAGCGCGTCACGACGTACGGCGTCATCATGAAGCTCGTACCCGCCGTCCGCGCCAACCCGAAGTCGAGGATCTTGAGAGTGCAGTCCGACTTCACGACGATGTTGCTCGGCTTCAGGTCCTGCGTGGGGAGAGTGCAGAGAAAGTTCAATGAACCATCAATCCAAAGTGGTCGTTCGTTACATCTCGAGTCTCCTGTTTTCTACACCAAACGAAATGACCTGCTGAAAGTTCTCAACACTGCACTGGGATTTGGAAACGCGCGCTCACCCTGTGAATGATGCCGGCGGAGTGGAGGTGCTTGATGCCGCAGAGCATCTGGTAGAGCAGGTAGGACATCCGCTCGTGGTCCAGGTCCATCTGGATCACCTGACACAGGTTGGCGTCCATCAGCTCCATCACCAGGTACCTGCAACAACAGCAACAAGAGGAAAAGTCACGCAGGCAGCCTTGAGTCTGGCAACTACGTCAGCTGTGCACAAACCTCATAGATATGGACAACAGAAATATCGCAACCGTGAGGTACTTGAACACAGGCGCGCAAAGGCAGAATGATCACTGTGGTCACCGGTGTTCACACCTGAGTAGACCTGGTGGTCAACAACCCCTTATCCCCTTTGGGGGGAACCGATTGTGATCAGGGGGTGACCACTGCCAAAAAATCAGTGGGTTCACAGATAATTTCTCAGGTCAAACTATCGTCACCAAAAACTTCTCATGATCACCACCCACAATTTCTGATTGGTGATCACGTGTCACTGGAATGTCACTGATCATCACTCCGTGTTTCCAAAATTGTGGGTGGGTGATCACCACTCAAAACTGTCAGGTTGTGATCACCCCTGGGCAGCTACCCAATGGCTGTCAGGGAAAGGGGTGACCATCACTCTACGCCGCTTGACAACTTCTTTTTATCAATTCGAAAAAAAAAAAAAGTTCTTCCGCGTGTGCTTGTGTGTGCATGTTCGGGGATTGGGGGTGGGGTCATGTAGCCTATTTTGTGCTCGAATTCTGAACACACACACACACACACACACACACACACACACACACACATACACACACAAGTTGGCCAAAAAACCACACCCCCTCTCCGCACAGTCGGCTTTGCCAGGGGGTGGTGAAGCCAGCTCAAATATCTTCTTTTCAATGTGTGATGACTGGGATCGAAATCTGAGCACAAAAAATTGACTGTATGACCCACACACACACACACACATGGACACAGAAAACACCCCCCTACTTGGCTCGCTCAGGCCGCCCAGACGGGCGTGCGCTTGGAAAAGTTCTTGACGTCTCTACTTGGTCGGAAACTCGACCTGGCAGGTTGCAGCTCTTGCGACTGCGCGCAGAATTCAATTTTTATCCAAAGACGTTTCTGTGACCTTCGGTGCAAAAGATGTCGAGAGCCTTGAAACCTGATCATTCCGCATTGTTGCAATTGTCACGAATTCATCAAAAGGCTGGAAAATTCAACACGAGCCGTATCATTGTGCAGTGTTTTGTACTATGAGATTCTCGGCTGAAATGCAGAAAAAATCCAACTCTTTTTCAGAACACCTGGGTTGTTTTCGACGAAAAATCACATTTCATGGTCACGGATCTTTTCAACGTTTGCTTCAAAAATTCTTGACCACAAGCCATTACCTGGCGTTTGAATCCGTTGTGTGACAAGTATTTGTACAAAATGCACATGAGAAGTGCGTGAAACACGCAGCCCTTGGCTCTGTTCAAACCACATCAGGTCAGATTTTGCTCAGTGGTGCACGGAGACACTCTTTGCTGAGCGCCACCAAGCATTCTGGACCTGAGATTCGAAGGTAGACGTCTACGACCCCTCCCCCCGTTCGATGATTGGGTCTCAGCACGGCAGACTACACCGTCCTGTGATCCCCTCTCATCCGGTGTTCCTCACGCAATCCCAGTCTGTTCAATGTGCACTCGGCACGACACACACCTTCATTGACTGGTCGTCTGACTGCCTTACACTCAAACTGTGTCAAGTGCGTGAGCTGGCATCAGTGCAGTCAACTGTTTGATTGGGGTTGGGCTTCACGATGTGCATGGATGAGGTGTATCTTCCAGTGGGTATGGAACGGGACTGGTTCCAACATGAAGTGCTGTTCCTTGGAATCTAATCTTGTCCATCCACACAAAAGCCCACGCACGCAAGCAAGCAAGCAAGCAAGCAAGCACGCACACACACACACACACACACACACACACACACACACACACACACACACACACACACAGAGGGAAGACACAGCTGTTGTCAAACAGTCGCCATACAAAAACACGCTCACTTGAAAGCAGCAAGCAAATTCAAGGTCATTGCATCATCACAGCTCTGAGTAATCGCGAAAAATAGCTCGCGAGATCCCTGGGAGAATGATTCACCGCGCGTTGGCAGCGCTGCGCACAATCAGCTGTGTCATGCATCCGTAACCGCGACGGGATGAGCGCGAATCTGCGCGATGCGCCTCAAACAGACGGACTTCAACACGATGCGATTTGACATTCGGGGAAATCCTACAGGAGTAATGTTGTTGTGGTGTTGGGACACACAAAAGGACACATGTTCCACAGTTTATCGTGCAATTTGTTTCACAATCAGAATCTTGCGTGCTTCAAACCAGGTTCTGACCTGGACGCAATGTCCTCACGACTGCAGTGCAAATACCGACAATCAACGTGCTGGAACCAATCACGGAAGTCCGTATGTAGAACCAATACTAACACAATAAAATAGGTCCAGGGACCTCGCGGTGATTTGAACAAATTTGATCAATTTCAATGACCAGTGAGCACAATCCAAAACACAGTCTACACTTTTCATCATTAATTTGTATATT
>JAAUXT010005456.1_pt1 | contig 13538 bp, 14 predicted proteins | sample 7278171 | NCBI WGS metagenome assembly JAAUXT01 (sample SAMN14350112, study PRJNA611818) | marine sediment metagenome | isolation source: surface marine sediment (1.8m) | place: French Polynesia: Moorea | collected 2018-08 | reverse complement strand
AAAAGCGTTTCGATCCCTCTTTTTATACCGGGGGCATTACGGTAATGCTGTAAGCTTTTAAGCGCGTGTTTATCCAGGCAATGCGCCATTTCATGGGCTAGGATACCTGAAAGCTGAGCTTCATTTTCCATGCGCGCCAACATTCCCGTATGAATGTAGATAGTCCCATCAGGATAGGCAAAAGCATTTAAAAATGGATTTTTCAGCGCATACACTTTAAAAGACAATCTATAATCAGAGTCCGGTGGTTTTATCTTGGCGACAACTTCATTTAAATAAGCGTCAAGTTCGGGATCTTGAAATAAAAAGCCGCTGGCGTTTATATAGGCCTGTTCGGCTTGTGCTTGCCGCCAGAGATATTTTTCTTCCTCCGTCAGCGGTGGTGTCAACTCGCGGGCATAAAGACTAGCTGACGACAAAACTGCCAGGATTAAAACAGACAGAATTTTTTTAGCAATTGTCGTCATATTATCCTTTGGCCGGTAAAGGGATCAGCATATCCTGTACTAGTTGATGAACGCTTTCATAGTTTCTCAAATCGAATTTGCCCTTTGATCCCTTCATACTAAACCAACTCAAATTGCCGGCAGAATCCAACAGTGCAATTTGAAAAATGGTCATCGGACTACTTTTGGAAACACGATGGTATCCATAAACAAAAACCATCGCATTTGAATCGAAACGGGATAGTATATCTTCAAGGGACCCGAGCCCATATTCAAACCGGCGAATCTTTTCAGGAAACGGTTGGGTGCCATATACATGGTGCCGAATAGATTTTTTAACGGCTCGGTAGAGCGGTTGCAGTGCATCCAGATCTCTTTGAGTTTGTGGATCGATTTCGATCAACGGAGAAATCTGGTATTTTTTAATTTTGAATACTTCTAAGATGGCTTTTTGAGCATACGCGCGACCCGATTCAGACCAGTCTTCGCGCAATGCCTCGCCACCACCGTTTTGCACCTCTGCAATTCGCACCTCAGTGGAAACCAGCAATGGTTTAGAAATGGTTTTTATCTGGGTATTAAATTCGGGATGGGTTCGATACGCTTGCTGAATGCATCCGCCGAGAAGTAAGCTGATGATAATTACGACTCCGATAAGCCCCAAGTGGTTAATAAGGGAACTTTTGATGCAAATTTTTTGATAATCAGTTTGGTTTAAAAAAAAGTGCATATGTGACTATTAATTGACACTGTTAAAATCTGTCAGCGCCATCCATCAGGTGGACAAATATGGGAAATACTAAGGGCAGCAATCCGCCCTGGATGCAGCGACTCGCAATATCTAAGTGTTTTTAAGGTATATATCCTGGATTATCTGACTGTTTGTTCAGCTTTTTCAGTTGATTAACAGGTTGAAGTTTGCAAATATTAGGCCACCACGCGGAAATTATTATTACATATAAAATCAGTAGGTTAAAAAACTAATTGGGTGCGTATCGAAAAGTAGAGACAAAAAAGGGCACTACCTTTGTCAAATAATTGACGAATTATGGCCAAGGTATCACTTATTCGTATGATCAACATTTTTTCATGTTACCTTGGCAGGGCTGTGAAAGTTAGAAACGATTATTCGTGATGAGATGAGTAGACTTTACGGTTATCATGCTTAATATCACTGAATACCAATCTGTTGTTCAGAATAATGAAAATTAAAGGGAGGCGCCGTATGAAAAAAATTTTTTTAATCCTTATAATGGCGTTATTTTTAGCCGGCTGCAGTACCGGTACCGACTATGGAGATGCATCTTCGAGCTGGAAAAACTGGGATCATTTTAAATTCAGCTGGAATGGATATAAAAATCCTACCGCTGAAGATCATGAAATGTCCACTGAGCAAGGTTGGTGGGGCGAACCGATACCCTACATTCCTGCTGAATAGTAAAATTGCTTGCTTAATTTGATAAATGTTTAGCAAAGCGGTGCAGTTGGGGCGGAATTGATTAATCGCTTTCGATTTGGACGGCTTCGGATGTTAAAATCAAGCTCCGGAGCCGTTTTCATTTTCCAGCACAAAATTCTAAGATACCGATTAAGCTACTATGGAGTTGCTATGTTGCGGATGCGAATCGTACTAACCACTCTAGTTTCAATGGTTTTTCTTTTTTCTGGTACGTCACTAGCTGCGGACAAACAACATCTTGTCAAAGAGCTAATCCTGAAATCAGGCCTTCGCAAACAGTTGGATCAGATACCCCGCAACATGCACGACGGTTTTGACCGTCATCCCAATGTCAAAAACATGCCGAAGAGCAAGCTCAAACAGCTAAGCCGCTCTATTGATATTGCTTTTAATGTGGACACCATCGAAAAAGTATTTCTCAAACGACTTAATGCTGATTTGAGCCTCAAAGAGGTTAAGACAATTATAGACTGGTTAAGTTCGCCTCTGGGAATCAAAATCACCCAGCTGGAAGATGAGGCGATATCCCCTGAAGCTGAGCAGGAAAAGGTGATGAGCTTAAACAAGCTATTAACCGATCCGGCTGCGCCCAATCGCCTTAAGTTACTCCAACGCTTTGAAACCGCCACCCAATCAACTGATGTAACAACAGACTTATTGCTAAACCTACAAATAGCGATTATCTATGCCGCTAGCTCTGCTATGGCGGTACATAACCCACCGTCATTTGATAAGGTAACCGAAATGGTTTATAAAAATCGTCCACAGGTCAAAGAGATGGTTTCCCAAAACGCCATTTCAAATTTTCTATATACCTACCAAGACTTAAGCGAGAGAGAGCTCGAACAGTACATCGCCTTTGTCGAGTCGAACATTGGCCTCAAATATTATGAGGTGGTCATGAATGCCCTCAGTGAATCAATGATTTCTGCCAGTAAAAAGCTGGGTGAATCCATTGCTGAGCTCTCTGTGGGCGATCAATCACCCTCAAATATATAATGCTATATCGGCCAAGTCACATTGAATCAAAAACCTTGCCAATCCGTGCAATCAATCCATTCATCAGCTGATCACGCTCAAACCCATCACAATTGAAAGGCGCCTTCAAATGCTATCCACCAAACACGCCGTTCTTTTGGTTACGGATGCCGCCATCAACATAATATTGGGTGTCCTATTGCTGCTATTTCCAGCCGGCCTCATTGAATTGTTGGGGCTGCCGCCCACCCCATCCTTTTTTTACACCAGTATTTTTGGTGCGGTCCTATTTGGCATTGGGATTGCGCTAATCGTCGAGGTGATCGGAGCGTCGAGGCATATACGCGGTTTAGGACTGGGGGGTGCGATTATCATCAATCTTTGTGGCGGCGCTGCACTGTTAATCTGGCTGCTGAAAGGATCTTTGACGATTCCTCTACGGGGCAGTATCGTTTTGTGGTCGATTGCCCTAATTGTCTTGGCCATTAGTTTGGCGGAGATTTTGACCAAGTCGTGGTCTAATCGATCTTAATTACAGCGATATATCAGAGTAAAATCAGTGTCGGTACAAGCACCCAGATGCACGCGCTGATTTTTCCCACCATATTTTTTGGCCGCCATAAAGCCTTTTCCATTTTGCGTACAGGGACTTCATATACTGTTTTAAACGGAGTCGCCTAAGACCAAAAGCACCTGTTCACGATCCGGCCCACTGAGCGTTGGGTTTATCCTGCGATTCTGGCGCTAAATGTTTGGTTTTTGAAATAGTTCCCATGAGTGGATGTGAATTTCTGCCAATTTATAAATTTGGTCCAAATTACATCGTCAAGCTGCCGTATGGATTGAGATCGCTGGTTGTTTTAAAACCATAATATCTAATTATTCAGAGGGTTTGACAACCAAAACTTGATGGTTATGTTGTCGGCGAAACTTATTTGGCGGCGTTTCTCTATTGAGCATCATAAAAGAAAAGCCAGGAATTGGAGGTTATATGCGTTTTGATAAATTTACCATTAGATCACAAGAATTAATTGCCAGCGCCCAAGCGCTGGCCGGACAGTCTGGCAACCAGCAGATTGAGCCGGAACATATACTAGCGGCGATGCTGAGCGAAAAAGAAAGTATTGCCCGCTCAATGTTAAGAAAATTGGGCGTATCGCCCAATAGCGTTGCACAGGAAGTGGCGGCAACCATCGAAAATTTGCCGAAGGTGAGTGGCACCGGTATGGGTGAGGCATATACATCCTCCCGGACCAAATCGGTTCTGGATGGCGCCTTTGCCGAGGCTGCCAAAATGAAGGACGAGTATGTCAGTCTGGAGCATATCCTTCTGGCAATTTCCGATGAACAGGCCGGTCAAGCAGCATCGATCTTAAATCGTAACGGTATTACCCGTGACGCGATTTTGAAAGTGTTAATGGATATTCGGGGCACCCAACGTATAACTGATCCAAATCCCGAAGAGAAATACCAGGCTTTGGAGAAATTTAGCCGTGATTTAACCGATTTAGCCCGTTTAGGCAAACTGGATCCGGTCATTGGGCGCGATGAGGAGATACGGCGCATTGTCCAAGTCCTGTCCCGGCGCACCAAAAACAATCCGGTGCTGATAGGTGAACCCGGCGTTGGCAAAACTGCCATTGTCGAAGGATTGGCCCGTCGGATTGTTGAGGGCGATGTTGCTGATTCACTCAAGAACAGACGCCTCATTGCGTTGGATATGGGTGCGTTGATTGCTGGGGCCAAATATCGCGGAGAGTTTGAAGATCGGATGAAGGCGGTTTTAAAGGAAGTGGAAAGCGCTGAAGGTGAAATTATTTTGTTTATCGATGAATTGCACACCTTGGTGGGCGCTGGTGCCGCCGAGGGAGCTATGGATGCGTCAAATATGCTGAAACCGGCGCTGGCCCGGGGTACATTACGTTGTGTCGGTGCCACCACTTTAAACGAGTATCGGAAATATATCGAAAAGGACGCGGCCCTTGAACGGCGTTTTCAACCGGTTCTGGTTCAAGAACCGTCAGTGGAGGATACAATTTCAATTCTTAGGGGACTTAAAGAAAAGTATGAGGTGCATCATGGGGTTCGTATAAAGGATTCGGCCATTGTGGCGGCGGCAACGTTATCAAACCGTTATATTTCCGATCGTTTTTTGCCGGATAAAGCCATTGATTTGATTGATGAATGCGCCTCGAAACTGCGTATCGAGATCGATAGCATGCCGCGTGAAATCGATGAAATCCAACGCCGAATTACCCAAACTGAAATTGAACGGGAGGCTCTCAAGAAAGAAAGTGATACCGCTTCCCGCGAACGGCTGGCAGCCCTGGAAGCGAAGCTCAGCGAATTAAATGAAGAGCTGCGTGAAATGAAAGCCCATTGGCAAAACGAAAAGGATATGATTCAGACGATTCGTGCGATCAAAGAGAAATTGGAACATCTTAGCAGTGAGGCCGACAAGGCCGAGCGCGATGGCGATTTGGCCAAAGTAGCGGAGATTCGTTATGGTCAACTCAATGAGCTGAATGGTCAGTTGGACGAAGCCAACCGCAAGTTGACAGAGTATCAATCTGATTCAAAGATGTTAAAAGAAGAAGTCGATGCGGATGATATCGCTGAGGTGATATCGCGTTGGACGGGTATTCCGGTGAGCAAAATGCTGGAAGGTGAACGGGAAAAGTTGGTCCATATGGAGGAGCGCTTGTCCCAACGTGTGATTGGCCAGCAGGAAGCGATTGCGGCCGTTTCCAATGCTGTTCGCAGAGCCCGTTCGGGTTTGCAGGACCCCGAGCGCCCAATCGGATCATTTATTTTCATGGGACCCACGGGGGTCGGCAAAACCGAATTGGCCAAAACATTGGCAGAATTCTTATTTGATAGTGAGCAGGCGATGATTCGTGTTGATATGTCTGAATACATGGAAAAACATGCTGTGGCACGCCTCATCGGAGCGCCGCCGGGGTATGTGGGATATGATGAAGGCGGCTACTTGACGGAATCGGTGCGCCGAAGACCATACGCTGTGGTTCTTTTTGATGAGATCGAAAAGGCGCACCCGGAGGTGTTTAACGTTTTGCTGCAGATTTTGGATGATGGTCGCATGACCGACGGTCAAGGTCGGACCGTTGATTTTAAGAACACATTGATTATCATGACATCCAATATTGGCAGTCAATGGATCCAAGAACTCGGTGGCTCTGACCGCCAAGAAATGGAAAAAAGGATTACAGAGGCTTTGCGAGCCAGCTTCAAACCTGAATTTTTAAACCGGATCGATGAATCGATTATTTTTCACAATTTGCGACCAGAACAAATTGGTGAGATTGTCAATATTCAGATGAAGCAGTTGGTGCAGCGGCTAAATGACCTAAAGATCGAGTTGCATTTATCGGAATCGGCGCGGCAATTTTTGGGGCAAAAAGGATACGATCCTGCCTATGGTGCCCGTCCGCTGAAACGCGTCATTCAGAAATACATCGAAAATCCGCTGTCCATGGAAATCTTACAGGGCAATATTGCACCCGATACCCGCATCGAGGCCGACTTGAAAGGCGATGAATTAGTATTCACGGCGGTCTAGCATACAACAACAACTATTAGTCGGTGTTCATCTATCATGAGCACCGGCTTTTTTATAAGCGGATTGATGGTTTGGGATTCAATGGCATTCTCTCGCGTTGTACGAATCGATTTGAATAGCTGCAGATTAGGATTGCGTATGGCAAATCGTTTTATATATTTACGTAAAGTCAATTCTGAGAAAAACAGCGTAAGCAATTAAGAAATCAGTGATAATTGTGGTTATAATTGACCGGCGGCGATAGCTTCTTTTAATAGCTGGCGATCATTTTCGGAAAGTTGAAGAAAACGAACGCCCATGCCGCGAGCCTGTACCTCATCTTGGGGGACATTGGTATTATTCCAGATAACTTCGGCCTGCAAGGTCAACGGGGGTGCTTTGGGGATAAAGGCGGTTAAACGAAATACTGAGTTCACACCCAACGGTTCCGAGCAAACAATGAATGCGCCTGTAGTGCTAATGTTTTTGGTTGCGGCATTTAATTTTTGTCCGTTAAACTCAATTAGAGCATCCCACCTCAGTTCGGCGCGATCATCGATGCGGTTCTCCGATGTCAGCGTGTCTCGTAGATTGTCCAAACTGCCATTCTCACTTGCTTTGCGGCGGCGCCCCCTAAGATTGGAAATAACAAAAATTAATAGCAGGCAAAGTATAATGGTGACGGCGATGCTGCCGCCAAATTTGATGAAATCGGTACCGAACATCGTTTGAGATTCCTTAGTAATTTAGTTTTAATCTTGTATATTTTATACATGATTAATTTCTTTTCGCAACAATTGTAACTAAAGGCGAGTGTAAACCCTTTTGTCATAAACCTTCACGCTGTTTTTCCTTTTTATGATATCGCCGTCGGATTCAGGGATTCAAGTTCATTTTATCAAAAAAGATTTTAAATTGTCGGGCTGCAAATAATTTCCCATTTTGGTGTAAACATTAAAGGCGATCAACGCAACGACGTGTATAAGATAGTTTGGTAGCCCACCAAAGAGGATTGACTGGTTGATGTGGATTAATGATAAGCTTCACTTGACGGCTATTGGTTGATATATTAAGTACTTGAGCGGTTGATTAATGTGGATCGCCTGATTGCCGCACTGCCCTGTTTGTCCGAAACACGAGTGTAATTCAACCATTTTGGCAAAGGTGGCAAATATTTCATTGCTGAAAAAGTTCATCACTATGGGATTCAACAACTTCTAGATCCTGTCCGCCCGATATGGAGAAATAATGGCCAAGGAATTGGTTAAAATAATAGGCACCGGCTCGTATGTTCCACCGAATATTTTAAAAAACGACGATTTACAGAAGATGGGTCTCGATACGACGGATGAATGGATTCAAAAGCGCACCGGTGTGTGCGAGCGTCGAATTGCAGCTCCGGACGTGACGACTTCAGATTTGGGATATGAGGCGTCTTTAAGAGCACTGGATATGGCCGGGCTCAAAGCGCAGGATATGGATCTTATCATCGTGGCCACCATTACTCCCGATACGTGCTGCCCATCTGCAGCCAACTGGCTGCAAGCCAAGCTGGACGCGCCGCAGGCAATCACTTTTGATGTAACCGCAGCGTGCTCCGGTTTCATTTTTGGCCTGAATGTGGCCGAACAATATTTACGTAATCGTACGAGTAAACATGTACTCGTTGTGGCCTCTGAGGTTATGACGCGCACTCTTAACTGGAAGGATCGCAAAACCTGCATTTTGTGGGGAGATGGTGCCGGTGCGGCGGTTCTGACAATGGGAACATCTGGTCATCAGCTGCTATCTACCCATATTCATACAGATGGGTCCAAAGGTCAGGATCTTTTATTGCCGGGTGGTGGTTCGAAAACCACGCCCATTACGCATGAAAGCGTTGATAAGGGGCTGCATTACCTTGATTTGATTGAAGCCAATCTGAGTTTTAAAGTCGCTGTACGCTATTTCATGGAATCGATCAAGGAGGCCGCCAAATTCAATTTTGTGGATATCGAGGAAATCGCCTGGTTTATTCCGCACCAGGCAAATATCCGAATGTTTCAATACATTGCCAAGTCCATGCAAATTCCGATGGAAAAGTTCTATCTGACCCTGCAAAAATACGGTAACATTTCTTCGGCCTCCTGCGCCATTGCTCTGAACGAAGCAATACGCGAAGGTGTTATCAAACCAAAAGATTTGATATGCCTTCCGGTTTTTGGTGGCGGTTTAACCTGGGGAAGCGCCCTGATTCGCTGGTAGGACTGCCGATCTACTTGTCTTTGAGATGGTTCATTTTAATCAAGCTGATTTTACTTTTGCCTTGGTAAGTCTTGCAAACCCTCTTTGATCCTACACTAGACTGAAGCGCAAAGGAGCAACATGCATCTAATTGGCGTAACTTGCCTTTTTTTTAAGCCTCGCATCAGATTCATTATAATGCTGGTTTTGTTCGGATTGGTCGTTTTTGGTTGTACCACCGGATCTCAACAGAGAGTTTCTGACGGTGCATCTAAGTGGGAGTGCGACACAAACGCCGATCAGGCGATGCAAATCGGTGATTATCAAACCGCCATAGAACTGCATGAGCGCTTTTTAAAGGATCACCCCGGAAACGGCAAGTGTCTGTATCATCTGGGCTATGCTTATGGGCAAATCGAGCAGTATGACCAAGAGATACGGTATTATGAAAAAGCTGATGTTGCAGGTTATGATGCCGATGAAAGTTTATTTATAAATATGGGCCTGGCTTATGGCAGACTATTGCGCATTGATGAATCCAAAAAAGCTTTTGAAAAAGCACTGGCAATCAAACCTGACAGTGTCGATGCTTATTTTGGTTTGGCCCAAACTTATGAACTCAACATCGAGTATGTGAAGGCCGCGAAGACTTATGAAAGGGCCCTGGCGCTTGACCCGGAAAACGTAGATGTTTTACTGCGTGTCAGTGTTTTTTATGCCGATATCGGTGAATTTCAAAAAGCATCGGAACTGCTTGAAAAAATCTTGCAGATTGATCCGAACAACGAAGTTGCTGCCAAATTTTTACAAAATTTGAGAAAAGAATAATGACACGGTTGCTAATTGGACGCTTGATCAGAAATTAAGTGGTCAATAAATGCTGTCGCCTTTAAAAATTGGAGTGTTATGACAATGGGCGGTATTCTGTTTTTCTTGCTGGGACTGGTATTTACTTGCTTGGCCGTCTATATCGTCCGTCATTTTATAATAGAAATGGGCGAGTCGCTGTATCAGGCAATGCTAAAAGGGGAAACTGTTATATTGGTTATTCTGGCATTGGCGTGTTTCATTATGTTTATTATTATCTATACCATATAACCGACTCACTATCCTCAATTCTTAATTTAAATTTTTTAGACCTGCTCCCAAATGGCAGTAAACTTCCGCCGGCTGATCTTCAAATAATCCCGGTCTTTGGTAAAGACTTCGTGCGTGACGGTGCTATTATAATCATGTTTTTTTAGCAGTTTTATAATGTTCTTGAAATTGATTGAGGCACTGCCCACCGGCAGATGGTTATCTTCTTTGCCAAAATTATCGCTGACGTGCAGGTGAAAAAGCTGCTCTGAAAATAACTCGATGAATCCCTGAAATCTATTCTTTCCTTGATCTCCGATGTTGGCATGCCCTACATCTAACGTGAAGCGTAGTTGGGGAAATTGTTGAAAGATATCCAGAAAATCTTCTGGTTCGACAAAACCATTATAGCGCGGAAACATATTTTCGATACATAAGCAAAGACCGAGTTGATCGGCATGGGCAACAATTGTTGCTAGACTTTCCATGGCCATCTGTTTTGCCTTTTGAATTTCAAAAACACCGAGTCCGCCGATATAGCTTGGATGCAGCACAATTTTAGCAGGATTTAACGAGGCGGCCACATCCAGTGATGACAGAATTTCGGTCAACGATGATTGGCGGATGGTTTCCGTCAAATCTGCGGTATAAACAAACGTCGGCATATGACAAACCAGTCCCATTTGAAACCCTGCCAGCGCATCTTTTATCTGCATACTATTAGCACCGACTTGGCTGTGATGGGTCTGCGGGGGATCCATTGTAAGCTCCAGATAATCAAAACCAAGCCGGGCGATGGTGCGGATTTCCTCCAAAATGGGCTTGGTCGGGTTGTTCATGGCGCCAAACAACATGGTTGATATTCTCCTCGCTCAGTTGATGGGGATCTTATCTTTCTGGATGAAGCGGCTGCGTTCAATTAAAACTTCATTGTCGGCCATGGCCTAAAAACTGCCAATGACGGATGCCTGGCTCTTTTTTTGGATGACAACGGTTTCTTAAAATGATGAGTAACGCGACTGATATCAGAGGCAAAATGGCTTCGATTAAATAGTCAATTATGGCATAGGGTTATACGGTAAATAGCTTGACTTCGCAAACCTATTTTGTGATAGAGAAACCCAATACTCCAATACGCCAATGAATCAATCGCCTGTTTGTGCCATATTCTTAAACCTGTTCACAACACGCCGCTTTTCCAACCATTGACGAGGCAGGCCATGACAGAAACTATCCAAATCGAGCAAGTGGGCGCCATCGTCCGGATTACACTCAACCGACCGAAGGTCTATAATGCGTTTGACCTGCCCATGATAGCGACTTTAGTCCAGCATTTAACCAAAATTGCTAAAGAGGATTCCGTGCGTGGCGTTGTCATAACCGGCGCTGGGAATGCCTTTTGTGCCGGCGGAGACTTGCGATGGGCGACCCAAGATCCTGATCGGGTGCCTATGGCTTTTCATCAGCTGGCTTCCGCCTACCACCAGGCTGTGCTTGAAATTCAGCGGATGGAAAAGCCGGTGATTGCTGCTATTAACGGCATGGCGGCCGGCGGCGGCTTTTCATTGGCTTTGGCGTGTGATTTCAGAATTATGGACCAAGGAGCCGTCCTTCAGCAAGCGTACACTTCCAGCGGATTATGCATCGACGGCGGAGGTACCTATAATTTGCCTCGGTTGGTTGGGTTGGCCCGTGCCTTGGAGATTGCCGCATTTGATGAACCAATTGCTGCCGATCAGGCCTTGCTATGGGGATTGGTGACGCGTTTGGCGGAACCGGCAAACGCGCCTGACGATGCTATGAGCATGTTGCACGTTTTGATGCAACGATCGGTGCATTCGTTCGCACTGTCCAAACGATTACTGCACGAATCTTTCAATACCGCATTTGAAACCCAACTTGAGCGTGAGCGTGAGGGGCTCGTCAGCTGTGGTAAACATCCCGAAGGAATAGAGGGGGTCAACGCTTTTCTGGAGAAGCGCAAACCGAATTTTAACTTGGACAACAAGGCATAAGTTCGGAATTTTACGTCTCCATCCGGGTAAACAATATCGATTGCAAGGCGTCTAAGATTAAGCACCGGGGTCATTCATTTGCGGTACAATGTTTTGCCCATGACAATCAAAGCGTATCATGGTAAGGTCCCAGCTCTTATAGGAGGTCTCAATTGCGCGTATATTCAAAGACAATTCTCATAAGCTTGTGTTTGGTGCTTTTTTTGGGTGAAACACTTTATGCTGAAGATTATTTTGCGTCTGGCAAGCAATACATGGAACAAAAAGATTATAAAAAGGCCGCCTCACGGCTCAAAAAAGCAACCAAACAGGATCCAAACAATATCGATGCTTGGCGATTGCTGGGCGATTCCTACACTGAGCTGGAAAAGTATAAAAAGGCATTGAAAGCTTACCAGGAAGCCTTAAAACTTAATCCCGACGATACAGAAACAAAAATGCATATTGGCTTCTTATACGGCAAATCCGATGACCCCGTCAACGCCATCAATGCCTTTAAAGAAATTGTGGCCGAAAATCCCGACAATGTTGAAGCACATTATTATTTGGGCGTTAGTTTTGCTCAGGCGGAAAGTATCGATGCTGCCTGGCGACAATATAAACTTGTTAAATCAATGGATCCCCAACTGGCCCAACAACTGTATGATATCATTTTTCTGGCGCAGTAGATTTGAAGTGTCCGCAGCAACCACCCAACCGCTTTCCAAAGTAATGATACATCCCATTATCATATGAACCACGCCGACATTACCGATGATCTGATTAAAGAATTGCAACTTCTGAATTTTAGTGCACCGGTATCACACGTATACAATCCCTTGGTATATGCACGCCAAGCTTACCAATTGTACATGGATCGCTACGGGAATCCACCGAAGCAAATTGTTCTCGTTGGAATGAATCCGGGACCCTGGGGGATGGCCCAAACCGGTGTTCCCTTTGGGGAAATTAATGCGGTGAAAAATTGGTTAGGGATTGATGCGGACATAAAACCGCCTGACAATATTCATCCCAAGCGGCCGGTTCATGGACTGGCCTGTGCGCGTAGCGAGGTTAGCGGAAAGCGGCTTTGGGGATGGGTTCAAAAGAAATTTAATACACCGAGACGGTTTTTTGCCCGTTTCATGGTGATTAACTATTGTCCTTTGCTCTTCATTGATACTGGTGGGGCCAATCGAACACCGGATAAACTGAAGGCAGCTGAGAAAAAAGCGTTATTTGAATCCTGCGACCATGCCCTGCAAAAGACGGTTGCACTTTTGAAACCGCAATTTGTGGTTGGCGTTGGTAATTTTGCCGCCGAGCGTGCCCGGTATGCCCTTAAAGGATTGGGGCTGAAAATAGGGCGCATCACGCATCCAAGTCCAGCTAACCCCAAAGCCAATCAAGGCTGGGATTCGGCTATTGAAAAGGAGTTGGCGGCTATGGGGATCAGCTAAAGTTAAGCATCGCTTTACGCAGGCAATCTGATTTAATACATCAATAACGTCGGCCGCGTCCGCTGTCACGGTTACCGGGTCCACCGTGGTTATTCGGATAGGGCCGGCGGCGTTTATGAATGTTTTGTTTTTGCCGATATCTTTCCCGGATTTGTTGTCGCTGTTCCGGGGAAAGGTTTTGCCACTGTCGGCGTCTTTCCTGAAATTGTTGGCGCTGCTCCGGTGACATTTGTCGATAGCGTTGGTAACGGTTGCGAATACGGCGTTTGTCCTCTTCATCCAATGTCTGCCAGCGTTTGTATTTTTCACGAATGCGTCTCTGTTTTTCAGGTGGCAGGTTTT